>Ga0209319_1000086_pt1 | contig 160763 bp, 127 predicted proteins | sample RifGroE2_FD_184000 | JGI IMG/M metagenome (GOLD analysis project Ga0209319, IMG submission 184000) | Groundwater microbial communities from Rifle, Colorado - Groundwater E2 (SPAdes) (version 2) | ecosystem: Environmental > Aquatic > Deep subsurface > Groundwater | place: Rifle, Colorado... | reverse complement strand
TAGCATCAGCGGTGTAAGTACCATCTGTATTTAAACCAGCCCCGGCTTGAGTCACATCAAGTTCGGCCTGAATCTGGTGCGTACTGTCAGCAATAGTTTTTAACTGGTCGTCGAGAATATCATCAGCATCGGCCAGGTCAGTGGCTAAATTAATATAATTAGCTGTTGTGTTTACAATATAGTCCCCATTGGTGCCAAGGCCTGCACCATTTTGGGTATTGTTAAGTTCTGCCTGAATAGCATCTAGTTGTACCTGATTTGTTATTTTCTGCCAGCCACCTTCATAATACCATAATGAAGCAGAATCGGTATCATAAACAAGTAATCCTCGTGCTGGAGACGCAATTGATGTTCTCTGCACAGCAGTTAACCTTGGTACTAAAAATCCTCTCGAAATAGACCGTAATTCCAGTATTGCTGAATTATCCGGTGTAATGGTTGTTTCGCTTATTCCAACCCCTTGTCCGAACGATACGAACGATGCCAGGGTAAGGAACAGCATTGCTGTCCACGAAAAGATTTTAATCGCTAAGATACTTTTCATTCTCTTTAACCTCCCGGATTTTCTTACTAAAATCCCTGAAGATTCTCTAACTAATGTATCCATATGGTGCCTCCTTAAATTTTTCAAAATCACAATAACTAAAACTATAACTGGTATAGTTGTATAATACCCTTAAATCGGCAAGTAAAAAACTAAATAAATTTGTTTTACCTGCATGTTTAAGGGATACTAATTGATTGGTTAAATATAATGCCCTTTGTGTTTGAGTGTTAGCAATAACTCTCCCTTTCAACATATGGGCAATATATTGACTAAGGCTCTTTCCTCTGTTTTTTGAAGTATAGCTCATAAAATCAGGGGAAATGCGTTTTTTGATTTGGTTGTCCTTCACTCTATTTTAAAATGTTCGACAATGTCGAACGTATATAACATTTATTAATGCTAATTTGTTAAAACATGTTTACTTAATTTTGTAAACTCCTAAATTGATGGTTTTTATCAATCGTATTATGTTGTTTTCAACTCTTAAAAAACTTACGATTAACTGTTCATAAAAAATTTCAAAATTATGCAATAAAAACGAAACATTATAAAAATAACTAAATATCAATACGGTAACAAATTACATGCATTTTTTTTGACTAAAATTTAAATCTCATTGTTTAAACAAAAAATCACTTAAAACAAATTAATAATCAATAGTTTGTATCAAAAATGTATACGCAAAAAATAGTAAAAAAGTTTTAAACAACATGTTTTTTTTGGATATTCTCTTAGTTAATAGCAGGTTTTAAATTGTTTTAAAGGCAATTTCGTTTGTCAAATTAAGAACCTGAATTTGAATCAGGAATTTTACTCTTCCGTGTCCTGGACAGATTTGTTCTTTTTTCAGCATTTTTACTGACACGCTTTTTCTGTTATATTTTTATTACAAAGATTGCATCGCTACGCAATTTGAAACGGTTTTAACTAAACATCAGCGAAAATCAGTGCTAAACGAAGTTTATAAGTTTCGCCTGCCGATAGGTATGTCTGCGTTCTATTCTAAAAATCATAAATTTTTTATGTTACTTTGTATTACGATAATTAAAATCTTTACTATATGATCAAATACAAACGAATACTTCTAAAGCTTAGTGGCGAATCGCTTATGGGCAAAGAGGGTTATGGAATCGACCCTGACATGTTAAACGAATATGCAAGTCAGATTAAAGAACTTTCACAGGCTGGAGCACAAGTGGCTATTGTTATTGGTGGAGGTAATATTTTTCGTGGACTGAAAGGTGTTGGTAGTGGTTTCGATCGGGTAAAAGGCGACCAGATGGGTATGTTGGCAACAGTAATTAATAGCCTGGCCCTGCAATCGGCTCTTACAAATATTCAGATCGAATCTATTGTATATACTGCGGTTAGAATGGAGCCTGTTGGCGAATTATACAATCGCGATAAGGTGGTAAAAAATCTTGTTAAAGGAAAAGTAACTATTCTTTCTGGAGGAACAGGAAACCCGTTTTTTACTACTGATACTGCTTCAGCTTTGCGTGCTGTAGAGATTGGTGCCGATATTATTCTTAAAGGTACTCGTGTTGATGGTGTTTATACAGCCGATCCCGAAAAAGATAAAACAGCTACTAAATTCGAATCAATATCTTTCGACGAAGTAATTAATCGTCAGTTAAATGTTATGGATCTTACAGCATTTACCATGTGCCGCGAAAACAAATTACCTATTTATGTTTTTGATATGAACAAGGTGGGGAATCTTTTAAAAGTAGTAAAAGGGGAGAAGATTGGTACACTAGTTTCGAAGTAGAACTGTTTTTTACCACTGAGGCACTTAGTGCACTAAGAATTCACTAAGTGTAACTGAGTGATCTTAGTGCCTAAGTGGTAGATGTTCTGTTTTATTTTTAAAACAATATACTTTTAAGAGAACATCCATTATTTAAAAATTTTTATAAATTTGTTGCAGTCTTAAAATACGATCCTTAAAAAATCAAAGTCATGACCGAAGAAGTTCAGTTTGTTATAGACGAAGCGAAAGAAAGAATGGATGGAGCTATTACCCATCTCGAAAACGAATTAGCTGTTTTGCGTGCAGGAAAAGCGAACCCACGTATGCTTGATAATATTCATGTTGATTATTACGGTAGTTCAACTCCACTTACACAGGTAGCAAATATTGGTACTCCCGATGCAAAAACCATTGCTATTCAGCCATGGGAAAAAAACCTGATTGGAGAAATAGAAAAAGCTATTCTTGCAGCAAATATTGGACTAACTCCAGTAAATAATGGCGAATTAATTCGTTTAAATGTACCTGCGCTAACAGAAGAACGCAGACGATCGCTTGTAAAACAGGTACATAACGAGGGTGAAAGTGCTCGTGTAAGTTTACGAACTGCTCGCCGCGATGCCAACGAAGAAATAAAGAAAATGTCTAAAGATGGTCTTCCCGAAGATGATGCCAAGAAAGCTGAAGATATGATTCAGAAAATGACAGATAGTTTCAGTGAGAAAATTGATAAAGTAGTTAAAATTAAAGAAGAAGAGATAATGAAAGTTTAATATTATCATTCTAAGTTATATTAAAAATCCCGAAAAAAACTTTTTCGGGATTTTTAATTCTTTCACCATTCACCATTCACAGATAACTAGTCATAGATCGTAATTTTACTAAAATATTTATTAATCACCGAAAGCAAGGTCGATGGTTTTATAGGTTTGGTAAGGTAATCATCAATACCAGCAAGGTTAGCTTTTTCTTTTTCGTCGGGCATAGCATAAGCTGTTTGTGAGATAATTGGTATCAATTTGTTCATTTTTTTAATTAACTCTGAGGCTTCGTATCCATCCATCTCGGGCATTTTTATATCCATAATAACAATGTCGATATCGGGATTATTCTTATATAATTCAACAGCCTGTTTTCCATTGCTTGCTTTTAATACCTCAGCTCCTGTAGGTCGTAAAACTTCTTCAAGGTAAATAATATTTGCTGGTTCATCTTCGGCAATAAGAATTTTCTTAGTACTCCACTTGAAATTAATAGGTTCGCTAACAAAAGGAACAAAATCACGTATCTGTCCTTTAATAAACGGAATTGTAAAATAGAAACTCGATCCGGAGCCAGGTACAGATTCAACCCATATCTTTCCTCCAAGTAACTCAACCAGACTTCTGCAAATAGCCAATCCTAGTCCTGCACCTCTGAAAACACGGGTTTTATCATCTTCGAGCTTTCTAAATCGATCGAAAATTGCTTCTTTTTTCTTTTGTTCAATACCAATACCAGTATCTTTTACATAAAATAATAAGTAGTTCTTGCTTTGTATATGATAACCAAACTCAATAAATCCATCTTCGGTAAACTTAAGTGCATTATCTATAAGGTTTGAAAGAACCTGTTGAAATCTAACAGGATCTGTTTTCAAAACTATTTCCTGTTGCAGTGCCGTTTCATTTAAAATAATTTCAACATTCTCTCTGCTTTTTAGCTTTTTTATTTCGTTATATGATTGCAACATATCTTTCAATATCTTATTGATATGTGCTTCCTTCATAATAATTTTTAGTTGTCCAGCCTCGATCTTCGAAATATCAATAATGTCGTCGATCAGATGCAAAAGATTGTTTCCGCTGTTATGTATTAATTTTATATAACTTATTCTTTCTTCAGCAGTTATAGATGCTTCGGGCAATGTTAATAATTCAGCAAATCCAAGAATCGCATTCATTGGAGTACGAATTTCGTGCGACATATTAGCCAGAAATGCAGACTTAAGACGATCGCTCTCTTCTGCTTTTTCTTTGGCAAACAGCAAATTTTTCTCGGCCTCATTGCGTCCTTGCTCCCGAATTAAAATCTGCTTAAGCATAGTATTAAAATTATCGTACAGCTTACCAATCTCATCGTTACTATTTTTGACAATCTGAACAGTATAATTACCTTCTTCAGAGATTTTTTGGGTAAGCTCCGAAAGTTCAAGTATAGGCTGTGAAATGGGTTTTTGTAATTTGTTGGCTAGTATATAAGCGAACAATGCAGATCCGGCAAATACTAAAACCAACAACAGTATATACGATCTTATTTTAGCAATCAGGAAATTTGTATCTGCCAAAATACTTATTGTTCCATATTTAGAGCCTTTTAAATTGATAGAATGTACAATCCGCAATTTGCTTCCCTGGTAAAAGTATTTCGATTCGGCGTTTACTACTTCATCAAGTAAAGGAGGTATAAAGATTTCCTTATCTCTGGCATACGAAGCAAAGAGAATGTCGTTACGATCATAAATAGCACCGGATTCAATATATGGCATTGTTTCAAGCTTCGAAAGTATACTTTCGGCTCCTGTATTATCATCAAAAGTTAGTGGTGCAATGCAATACTCCCCGATTAGTCGGGTATTCATTAAAGTGTTGTTTAGTAGCTCTTTCCTGAAACTTATTATATCGCCAATACTAATTATTGTAAAGCTAACAGCCAATGTAGTCAAGCTCACCAGTAAAACAACACTGATAATCTTCGTTTTTATGGATAGATTTTTAAATAAATTCATCACTAATCTTTAACAGGTTCAATAATTCGGGCAGTACTTAACAAATAATAGCTCATTTTTAATGGTGATTTTAATACTGCCGTTTCGTTTATTTCAAACCGGAGCTTTTTATCCTCTTCATAAAAGTTTATTAGAATTCCTTTTTCAGAAAATCCTTTCGTCTCAGATACAGTAAGTATTGGCAAACCATTGGTTATTTGCTGCAATTTCTGAATGTTTTTTTTCTCCGATTCGGCAATAAATAATATATGACTTCCTTCAATTTCTTTTAGATCTTTTATTACTCTTATTATTACTCGCTTATTATTTATTTCTTGCTGCGAATAAACAAGATGTAAATTCTCAGTCAGTTTTGTTTCTCCAATTATTGATATTATAAATGGTTGGTTAATATCGTTCATCATGCATTCTTCTGGCCATGTAACAAATCGGGAGAATTTTTCGAGATAAACAGCTTTAAGAGTATTAACATTGGTTTGAGCAAATCCTGTAAACGTAATAAGACATAATAAAAGAAAGGAAATGTATTTCCTTCTTTCTAGAAATATGCATGTGGGTTTATATATTGATGTAGGGAATTTCACAATTATCTTTCTAGTATTGATATTTCTTTGTAATCACCGTCTTCAATTTTCCAAATTACAAATTTCGATTTTGGATCTCCATTTTGATCAAATGATAGCGATCCGGATGCTCCCTCGTAATTTATTTCAACTTCGGATTGTAGTAATATCTTTGCTCTTGTAAATTCGTTCACATTAACTATTACAGCTTTAATATCAGACCCAATACCTCCTGTTACCAATCGTATGTTTTGTTTAATAAATAAAGGATCAGATGATTGCCCGCGTTGCATTGCATATACAATTGAATAAAGAGCATCGTAGGCATGTTCTGCGTAAGTAATTGGGTTAAATCCAAATTTATCCGAGTATATATTTTTAAATGCTATGTAATTTGGTGTATTGGTAATTGAACTCGATATACCCATAATACTTTCAACAACTTCGGGTTGCCCGTTTGTTTCAAGCTCTTTTAAAAAGCCTCCTTCGGTTAAAAATAAAAATGGTTTCTTTTCGCCCTGCTGATATAAATCCAGTGACCACAAATCTTGTGTAATCTTCCCTGATTCAGGTTCGAAAATTACTGTAAATATAATCTGTGGTTGTTTGGTAAGTAAAAGATTCAAATGTGGAGTAAAGTCATATCTGTATAGGTCTGTATTTTCAGTTGGGAATCCTGCTGTTGCAACAATCTCTGCATTAAGGAGCCTGAACTTTTCTTGTATTACATCTCTCATTCCTTGTCCAAATTTGTCATCGCGGTATAATATGGCAGCTCTTCGTATTTGCAATGTATCGGTTGCAAATTTGGCCATTATATTACCACTAAAAGCATCCGATGGGCAGGTTCGCCATATCAGATCATTATCAGATAAACCTGAAAGAATTGGTACTGAGGCTGAGTAGGTCATCATTAAAACATTGTTTTCAATACATTTTGCAGCCATATCAACTGCTACCTCCGAATTGGTTGGTCCAATAATTATTTGTACATCTTCATCAATTAGCTCATCAATTACCATTAATCCTTTTTTAGAATCGCCACCTGAGTCCTTAAAAATAAGTTGAATTTCATGATCAATACCATCTATGGTTAAACCGCCACTCCCATTTATCTCCTCTGCAGCAAGCTTAACTCCAAAAAATACATTTTCGACTACCTCTCTTCCGTTAGCCAGATCACCAACAACACCAATTTTAATGGGATTTTTATAATCAATTTCATTAAAATCCTCTTGTAACTTTTCGCATCCATAAAAGATCAAAAAGCTCAAGATAAGGAATAGCCATATACGTAGCGTTCTGCTTTTCATTTTATTATAATGTTTGCGTTAGTTTTAGTATTACCGACCGTCCTAAACCAGGTATATCGTAATCCGAAAAACCAGGATAATAGTAAGCAGAGTTAAATAGATTTTCAACTTTTAAACTTAATATTGACTCTTTTTTCGTAAAAAACTTCAGATCAATACTCTCTATTGCAAGCCCAACTATAAAATATGAATCCAGATAGTAGCTGTTTATCGAATAATTGATAGGATCATATAAATAATTATTTTGTTCGCTTGCTTTTCTTTTGCTTATATAACGACCATCAATATGTACACGAAAATGATATTGTGGAAACTTCCACGTTTCACCAAGTTTAATCATGTGCTGTGGGTAAATACTGGTTTTAACACGAATATCTCCTAGCATTGGATTATAAGTCTCGTTAAGACTCTGTTGATAGCTGTAATTAACATATGATGTTGAATTTGCATATTGGAGATTTACTTCAGTTTCGATACCTGCACTATATACTTTAGAGATATTTGCAGCTGTTATGTTTGATACTTCACCAAATGGCAATAGATATTCAATCTTATCATCAATAATTGTATAAAATATATTTGTATTGAAATTGATGTTTTCTGTTAATCTACCTATTAAAGCCCACTCGAGAGTTTTTGCTTTCTCTGGTTTAAGATCAGGATTTCCTACAATGTCACCAGTAAACATTGAGTTTGTATAAAGCTGTGCAGGAGATGGAGCATTAAATGAAGTTCCATACATAAGTTTGGTACTAAATCTCTTGGTAAATGAATAAACTGCAGCCAAACGGTAGGTTAATACATTTTCGTAAATACTATGGAAATCGAATCTATATCCTGCGGTCAATGTCAGACGATTTAAAAAATTGAGATTAAAAAATGAAGCAGGATCTAAAATCATCTGTAAATATATTCCTAGGTTATTAAAATTTTCGGGCCCATCGGAACCCCCGGGATTCAAGGTTTTGTTGCCATCTTCGGATATAGTATAAAACTGCTGATATTCGTGTAAATCAGCAGTGTAATCAACACCAAAGGTAAAATTATTCTTATCATTAAACAGGTATATAATATCTCCTGAAAGATCATAACTGGTGGTGCTTAACTTACGTATTATCCAATCAGAATGATCATTGTCATTATCCAGAATTTCATTGTTTGATGGTTGGCTGAAAGAATGTGCAAAAGACAAATTAGTTTTAAAATCAGTAAGAAAATCTTTTGAATATCGCAAACGCTCAAAAGTATTTATGAGTTTTATCCGGTTCTGATGTGTTAGTGTTCCCCAATCGGCAAATTCGTACTTGTTATTAATATTTTGATGGCTAATATCGAATGTAATTTCTCCTACCTTTTCTGATTCATATCGCATTTTACCATATATACTAAAAGGCATTGTTTCATTTTGCTCTGTTATGTCAGTTGCATCATAAACATTTGAACCGGGAACGTTTTTAGGATTTAATCCCGTAAAATCATACTGAGAGAAACTACTTGCAAAAATAATATCAAAGTTGTTTTTCTTTCCTCCAAAAACACTGCTTATTCCATAGGCAGCTTCTTTCTGATACTTGCCACCAAAGTTAGTAATAGAGTTATCAGCAAGCGTTGAGCCGTTTTTTGTTATAATATTTATTACTCCAAGAAATGCATTTTTACCATAAATGGCCGAGTTAGGTCCACGTACAATTTCTATTTTTTCAATTACCTCAATTGGAATAAGCGATGGGTCAAGATAATTATCGGAGCTGGAACGAAAAGAAACACTTTGTCCGTCAATCATTACTTTTGCAAGTCGCGACCAGCTTCTCATACCTCCATTTATTCCTCGTATACCTAAATTGGGTTGAAAATAATCGGTTATAACATCTATTCCTACAGTACTGTTTAGTGCTTCTGCAACACTCAAATATCCTCTTTCTTTAATTTGTTTTGCAGTTATAACTGTTACTACTGATGGGGCTTCAGTAATGTTTTGCTTTTGTTTAACTGCCGATTCAATTTCAATATTCATTAAATCATCTAACGATAAATTAAAAAGCATTTTGGTATTTAGAGTGTCTTCTCCCTGCGAAAATAAATACGTACTGAAAAAAAGCATGATAAAGCAAAACGAAAGAAGTGTTAGTAAAGTTTTCATTTTTGAATTCATACTCATGTAAATGATAAAAGGTAAAATTTAGGCTATTTATAGTAATGCGATAAATTACAAAAAATCATATTAGTACTTTATACGTAATCCTTCGGTACAGTTACAACAAATGATTACTTTTTTTCGTTCGGTCAATATTTTTTTTCTGAATTGGTTGAAAGCTAACGATTTCCAGACACTGGAAAGATTGTTGTTTTTCAGGTTTCCGATTTTATATTGTACCGATTTGTCAAAACAACAGGGAACGACAGTACTATCCCATGTAATTACCAAAGTCTCCCAAAGCCGAAAACATCTATTTCTAAGCTTGCTTTTTATTGTTAATGTTTTATTTTCTTTACTATATCTGCCGAATTTCTCAATTGTTGTTAACAAACCAATATCATTTCCATTTAATTGTGCCGATTTTAACTCTACTTTAGTTGCCCCTAATTGAATTCCCAGTTGTTGTATTTCTTTAATTTGATGCTCGTTTTGCATAAAAACAATAAACTGTATAATTATTTCAGGATACTTAGTTTGCTTTTCTGTTTTTGCATTTGACAAATAGCCTATTCCATCTAAAACTTTTTTTAGCGATCCTCCTTTTCGGTATATCTCATATGTTTCTTGATCGGTTCCATCAACAGAAATAATTATTTTTTTAAGACCCGATTGAATAATTTCGACTGCAGTTAACGAATCCAGAAAATGGCCATTTGTCGATAAAGATGTATAAATATTATGATCAGTTGCATAACGAATCATTTTAAAAAGATCGGGATTTAAGAAGGGCTCACCCTGTAAACTTAGGTTAAGATACACAGCGTATTCTTCTACTTTATTAATTAGTTGGGTAAAATCCGGGTAAGACAGTAGCCCTTGTTCTCTTTCCATGGTGTTTTTTCCTGTTGGGCACTCTGGGCATCGCAGGTTGCAGATTGCCGATGTTTCGATAGAAACAGCATAAGGATAACCCCATATAAAAACTCTTTTAAATACTACTGAGAGCCAATATCCAATATAGACTAAAGTGATATTTGCTAATTTAGAAAAGCGTATATATGGAATAAATGATGCAATGTTCATAGGAAAAAGAGTTTGTCTCAAAAGAACTTTCCATCGTCCAGAGGACATGGAAACGTTTATATATAAGTAATATATAAAACACGATAGAAAGTCCAAGGACGTTTCTATGTGTTTTGAGACAACCTCGAATTATTAGTTTGATTCAAGTATCTGAAATAACTCATCTAGTTTTGGTGTCAGAATTATTTCCGTTCTTCTGTTTTTTCTTCTGGCATCAGGTGCAATAGAAGGATCAATCGGCAAATATTTGCTTCGCCCGGATGCATTAATGCGGCTTCCCTCAATAGTTGTACCATCCATAAGTATTCGTACAATTGCTGTGGCACGCTTAACGCTCAAATCCCAGTTGTCCTTAATCGATTCGCTTGCTATATATGGCACATCATCGGTATGTCCTTCGACCATTATATTTATATCCGGATTTTTTTCGAGTACTTCGGCTAGTTTCTTAATTGCTGAAACACCTTTTGGATCAACTACTGTGCTACCCGATTTAAATAGCAATTGTTCTTCAAGCGATACATAAACCTTTCCATTTCTGGTTTCAATGGCCAATCCCTTATCAGTAAAGCCAAGCAATGCTTTCGAAACTTTATCTTTTAATGCTGCCACAACCGAATCTTTTCTATTTAAAATAGTTTCAAGCTCAACCAATCGAATATTTTGTGCTTCAATATCTTTTTTAAGCTTATCAAGGTTTATTCTTTCTAATCGTAAATTGTCTTCAAGCGTTCGAAGCTTATCCTCTTTAGCTTGCAATCCTTCCTGTGTTACCTGTAACTCTTTTAATATTTTTCGGGTTTCGTCAACATTGCCTTTTAAAAGAGTTTCTTGCGTTTGTTGAAGGTCGGTATATGATTTATTTAACCTGTCGTACTTCATCTCAAAGGATCGCAACTTGGTTTCTCTTTCCAGACTATCTTTCTGTAAATCCGAAAGCTGATTTTTCAGTACGTCTACCTTCGATTTTAACTCCGTATTTTCGATTGTTACAACTCTGTTTTCTTCTTTTAATATCTCACGTTCCTGATCGCACTTGTCGCTTTTTTCTTGCAGATCTTCGAATTTTTTTGCTGTAACACATCCCGAAACCAGGATGGCTAATGAAAGTATATATCCAATAGATTTGATTTTTAAACTCATATTAACTATTTTAGTTTATAATTGTTAAATATAAGAAAATTTGTAATTAACAAAGATATAAAATAACTAACTTCAATTTTGCGTTAATTGCTTGTAAAAATTATTAATATCTTTGCTGAAAATAAAAACAGAGCGAATGCCTGGTGAATTATTAAAAAACATTCTAATTCCGGAAGATCTGAAAAAACTGGATGTATCTCAACTCCCACAGGTGAGTCAGGAGCTACGTCAGTTTATTATTGACATAGTTTCTTCAAATCCGGGACATTTTGGTGCAAGTCTTGGTGTGGTAGAGCTTACAGTTGCACTGCACTATGTTTTTAATACACCCTACGATAGAATTGTTTGGGATGTAGGCCATCAGGCTTATGGTCATAAAATACTTACTGGTCGTCGTGAGACTTTTTATTTGAACCGAAAATACAAAGGTCTTAGTGGCTTTCCTAAAGTTTCAGAAAGTCCTTACGATGCATTTGGTGTAGGTCATTCATCAACATCTATTTCTGCAGCACTTGGAATGGCCTCTGCTGCTCGATTTAAAAACGAATTGGATCGTAAAATTGTTGCTGTTATTGGTGATGGCTCCCTAACTGCAGGACTTGCCTTCGAAGGACTAAATAATGCCGGCTCCGAAAAAACTAACCTGCTGGTTATTCTGAACGATAACAATATGGCTATCGATCCAAACGTGGGAGCTTTAAAAGAATATTTACTTGATATAACCACATCAAAAACATATAATAAAATTAAAAATGATGTGTGGCATTTGTTGGGTCACCTTAATAAACTTGGTCAAAACTACCAAAAGCTGGCACAGCAAATAGAAAATTCTGTTAAGTCGTTTCTTCTTCGTCAGAGCAACCTTTTTGAGTCGCTCAATTTCAGATATTTCGGTCCAGTTGATGGTCATGATGTAATTTATCTTACTAAAATATTAAACGATTTAAAAGACATACCAGGTCCAAAACTTTTACATGTAATTACTCAGAAAGGAAAAGGATTTAAACAAGCCGAACAGGATCAAACAGTATGGCACGCTCCGGGAGTATTCGATAAAAACACAGGAGAAATTCTTACCATCAAATCAGATAAACCATGTGCTCCCAGATATCAGGATGTTTTTGGTTTAACGCTTCTTGAACTTGCTAAACAAAATGAAAAAATAGTCGGAATTACTCCTGCAATGCCATCGGGCTGTTCATTAAATTTGATGATGAAAGAAATGCCTGATAGAACTTTCGATGTAGGCATAGCAGAACAACATGCCGTTACTTTCTCTGCCGGACTGGCTATTGAAGGAATGCTTCCTTACTGTAATATTTATTCGTCATTTATGCAACGTGCATACGATCAGGTTATTCATGATGTTGCTTTGCAAAACCTGAATGTTGTTTTTTGTCTCGATCGTGGTGGTCTTGTTGGCGAAGATGGCGCTACACATCATGGTGTTTACGATCTGGCATATATGCGTTGTATTCCAAATATGATTATTTCTGCTCCCCTCAACGAGGAAGAGTTACGAAATTTAATGTATACAGCTCAACTAGGAAAAAAAGGGCCATTTACAATCAGGTATCCGCGAGGCAGAGGTGTTATGACAGATTGGATAAAACCATTTAAGGAAATTCAGATTGGTAAAGGGCAACTCATCCGAAAGGGTACCGATATAGCAATTCTTTCTATTGGTCATGTGGGTAATTTTGTTATGGAAGCATCCGATAAACTGGCAAAAAAACATATTGATGTAGCTCATTATGATATGAGGTTTGTTAAACCAATCGATACAGAAATATTACACGAAGTTGGTCGTAAGTATAAATCCCTTATTACTATCGAAGACGGAACTGTGATTGGAGGATTTGGCAGCGCAGTTCTTGAATTTATGAACCAGTATGGTTATAAAACCCAAATAAAAATGATGGGTGTTCCCGATCGCTTTATTGATCAGGGTACTCCTCAGGATCTTTATACCGAATGCGGATTTGATGTAGATGCAATAGTGGAAGCAGCAAAGCAGCTAACAAATAATAATCTGCTCTCAAATACAGCTTAAGTATATTTCGGGTTGAATTAGTAGAATTTTGTAATTTTATTTTCATTCCTACACAAATAAATTTTGTCTATATCGAAACATTATCTATTTTTGCACCGCACCGGTTCATTGATTATTATGCCTGGATGGCGGAATTGGTAGACGCGCTGGTCTCAAACACCAGTGAACGCAAGTTCGTGTCGGTTCGATCCCGACTCCAGGTACTCTAATAACAGAACCCTCAAGCCGAGGGTTTTTTTGTATATCCTAATTTTATTGTTATGTCAAAGATTAATCCCCTTCATCCGTATAAAGAAAAACAGGAAGAATTCGATAAAAGATATCTCGAAATGGCCAGAATTTGGGCAAAGAATTCATATTGCATTCGTCGACAAGTAGGAGCTCTTATTGTTAAAGATAAGATGATAATATCCGACGGATATAATGGTACTCCAGCAGGTTTTGAAAATGTTTGTGAAGATGATAATAATAAAACTAAACCCTACGTTTTACATGCTGAGGCGAATGCTATTACAAAGGTCGCCAAATCGAACAACAGCTCTGAAAATGCTACATTGTATATTACTACCTCACCTTGTATGGAGTGTTCAAAATTGATTATTCAATCGGGTATTAAACGTGTGGTTTTTTGCGATAAGTACCATAATGTTGAGGGATTACAATTGCTTGAAAGAGCCAAAATTGAAATAGTGCATATTCAAATTAATGATTAAAGTATGATTCAGAATAAAATAAACAAGATTTATCTACCCATTCTTTTTGCAATTATATTAGCAGCAGGGATATTTTTAGGTAACAAATTAGGAAAAAACCCAAGATATAATTATGCATTTCTGAACAACAGAAATGATAATCTATCAAGCGTTATTAATTATATTGAGTCTAGATATGTAGATACTGTTAATCGAAAATCATTGGAAGAATCAGCTATTCCTGCTTTATTAGAAAAGCTCGATCCGCATTCTGTTTATATTCCTGCAAGCGAAATGCAGTCGGTAAACGAAGATATGCAAGGAAACTTCGACGGAATTGGTGTGGTATTTAATCTATTGACCGATACTGCAATTATTATCGATGTAATTTCTGGTGGACCATCCGACAAAGTCGGTATTTTACCTGGCGATCGTATAATAAAGGTAAATGATTCGTTGATTGCTGGTCAGAAACTCGAAAGCGATCAGGTTGTCGGGATGTTAAAAGGTTTGCGTGGCACAAAAGTAAATGTGTCAATACAACGAACCGGAATTAGCGATTTAATAAATTTTGAAATAATTCGTGATAAGATACCTTTATATAGTGTTGATGTAGCATATATGGTAAACCATGAAATAGGATTTATAAAAATAAATCGTTTTGCGCAAACAACATTTGAAGAGTTCTTAACTGGAATAGACAAGTTGAGAAAACAGAATATGAAAAAGCTGATTGTAGATCTTCGTGGAAATACTGGGGGTTATATAAATGCAGCTGCAAATATTGCAGATCAGTTTTTGGAGGAAGGAAAAATGATTGTCTATACTCAGGGAAAAGCTAGCCCGAAGAGCGAGATTTATTCAACATCAAGCGGAATTTGTGAAGATATAGAAGTGGTTATTTTACAGGATGAATGGTCGGCATCGGCAAGCGAGATTCTCTCGGGAGCAATTCAAGATAATGATCGTGGTAAAATTATTGGCCGACGATCATTTGGTAAAGGATTGGTTCAAGAAGAATATCATTTATCCGATGGTGCAGTTATTAGATTAACAATCGCACGATATTATACTCCGACAGGAAGAAGTATTCAGAAACCATATTCAGATAGCAGAGAAGATTATTTTAATGATTTAAATAATCGTTTTGAGCATGGCGAATTTGAGCAGGCGGATAGTATTCATTTTTCGGATTCGCTAAAATATAAAACGCCGGGAGGAAACATTGTATATGGCGGAGGTGGTATTATGCCCGATATTTTTGTTCCAATAGATACATCAGGATTTACTAAGTATTATGCTTTGGTAGTAAATAAAAGACTTACATACGATTTTGCATTCGACTATTCTGATAAAAACAGAAATGCACTAAGTAAATATAAAACTGCTCAGGATTTAAATAACTATCTCGAATCACAGAAAATTTTTGATCAGTTTGTAAAGTATGCCGAGCAAAAAGGTGTTCCAAAAGATACCAAAGGACTAGATGTATCAAAGAAAATAATTAACACACAAATTAAGGCTTATATTGCCCGTAATATTATTGATAATGAAGGATTTTATCCCATAATTATGGAGATTGATAAAACCTTTATAAATGCAGTAAATTATTTAAGTAATAATTAAACCTTTTTATTACTTTTATATCTAATAACTGAATCTTGAATTAAATAAATGTTTAATTCATTATTTTGGGTTTTTAGGTTAGTTTAAGGCACTCTGGGGAGGGTGCCTTTCCTTTTTCCCAAACCTTAAAACTAGTTTTTTCTTCGATTAATCAAACAAAGTTTTTGTATGTACTAATCATCTGGTTTATGATAGATCATTTTCTACCAAATTCATTTTTTTTACCTGCTTTGTAATAAAGTATTTTTTTTTGTGTCATATGTTCAGAAAACAAAAATGTTTAACAAAAATTTAAAACTATGAAAGCACAAAAAATTAGTATTTCAGTTATAGCAGTTGCACTGCTTATGTTTATCGGTTCAGATATGTTTGCACAAAGAGGAGATGGCTATGGTCGTGACCAGAAATCCGGTAGAGGCAACAATGAGTATTGCCAGAATATTCCTGATTTAACTCCGGAGCAGGAAACAAAAATCGAAGCACTACGAGTTGATCATCTCAAAAAAAGAACAGAATACAGGAATCAAATGAATGAGCTAAGAGCAAAAAAGCAAACATTAATGACTTCTGACAAACCGGATATAAACGAGATTAATGGTATTGTAGACCAGATGACTGCTTTGCAAAACAAAATGATGAAAGAACGTGTTAAAAATCACCAGGATGTAAGAAATATCTTGACAGATTCACAGAAAGTTTACTTTGATAGCAGATCAATGAATAGACATGGTCATAGACAAGGTGAAGGTATGAGAGGGAATAGAGGAGATGGCTATGGCCAAAAAGGTAATTAGGTTATTTTTTTAGGGTTAGAGTTTTAGGTAATGATAAAGGGAGCAAATTTGCTCCCTTTATCATTTACATATATTCCGATATATCATTTGCTATTTTTAGAATTTTGCTAACAAAACCTTCTTCGTTATAAATAGGAGTATATGATTCCATCAGCAAATAGCTTTTTCCCTGTGCTGTAATTTTTGTTTTTTCTCTTTTAACAATGCCTTCTCTTAAATCATTCCAGAACTCATTGTAATTTTTATTCTGTTCGTCAGTTAATTCAATATTGTCAGAATGATGCTTGCCTATAATCTCATCACGCGATACTCCAAAAAAGCTTAAAAAGGCATTATTTACAGATAGTATATTTCCATCGAGATCGTATTCAATGATAAAGCTTGTAGAATTTAAAGCATTAATCACACCTTCCATTTCGGCAGTCTTGCGGGCTGCTTCTTCCTGTGTAGCTTTAAGTTCCTCCATGTTCTGTCGCATTTCTTCTTCCTGCGAAGCAAGCTCTTCAGATTGTTGTTGCGACTGTTTTAATAATTTGCTGGTTTGTTCGCTTACTCTAACAGACATGAGTGTTGATGCAATATTTTGACCAATTTTTTCGACAAATTCTATTTCGTGTGGAGCAATATCAGTAAAGGATGCAATCTCAATCAAACCCAAAACATTTTCTTCAATTTTTAATGGAACTATAAGCAAACACTTAGGATTTGCACCTCCTAAACCAGATGTAATTTGTATATAGTTCTGAGGAAGATTAGTTAAATATATGGTTGATTTTTCTTGTGCACAAGTACCGGCAAGACCTTCTCCCATGATTATTTGCTTCTGCTTATATTTTTTTCTGTTAAAAGCATATGAAGCAAGTAAATCAAATTTGATTTCGTCTTTTTGCTCATCATTAATAATAAATAATCCACCTTGGTTAGCGTTTAGATAATTAATAAGATTTTGGATTATTGAATATGAAAGTTCTTTGATATTGTCGTGGTTTTGTCTCAAAACATCGCTGAATAAAGCCAATCCTTCATTAGTCCAACTGCGCTTTTCGTCTTCAGTCTTTCTTTTTATTTCTTCGTTACGCGCATTTCTTAGATTATTGCGCATTTCAATTAGTGACTTACCCAATAAATCCTCATCACTTAATAAGTGAATATTCGTATCAAGATTTCCATTACCAATATCTTTTGCAAAATCAGTTTTTTCAACCAAACCAACAATAGATTTGTTAAGAGCATTGCTCATTTCTTCAATCTCGTCACCACTATTAATTTGTAACTGCATTTTGTTATCAACCTGACCCTTGGATAAACGTGTCAGAAAATCGGTAACTTTAAGTACTGGTTTAGTAATTGAATTCGAAATAAAATAAATAACCAGACTTAATATTAACAACCCTAATATGCCAACGGCCAATGAAATATTGAAATTACGATTGGCTTTTTCCATTACCTGATCTAAAGGAACAGCAATTCCTATTGACCATGGTGTTCCTGTATTTCCGATTTGTATTGGTGCATATACATCATAGTAAAGCGATCCACTCAAACCCAAAACCTCATATGATAAAAATTTTCCTTTGGCAATATGCTCCATTACCTTGTACTTCTTTATTTCTTCAGGAAAAACATCAATAGCTCTTTTGCCAGTAAACTGATCATCAGGATTTGCTACATACGTTCCGTTATTCGACATTAGAAACGCAATACTGTTTTCGAAAGGTTTAACCCTATTTATAATTTCTTTGAACTGAGCGAGCTGTACATCAACACCAACAACTCCCAAAAAATTCCCGTCAACAATAATGGGAACACAAATACTAATTTCAAATAGTTCAGTGCCCTTTTTGTTTGAATATGAATAGTAGTATGGATCTTCAATAATTTCTTTTTTTAATTGTTTTGATCGTGTATACAATCTTCCGCTTAATACCTCGGCTGGGTCTTGTTCAACATAATTGCTAAGCATTATCTGATTACCTTCTTTGTAATAGATATATCTGAAGTTGCCAAGAATTGTACTTCCAACTTTGTTTTTGTAAATATTGTCAAGATTATCAATTGAATTCGTTTCCAGAATACTCCATACAGATAAAAAGTCTTGATTCGACTCAAGTGTTTTTTTCATTATCTCACTTAACACAGATCTACGGTTATTTTCATCAATTTCTTTGTAGGTTTTAAAGATATTGCTTAGGTCTTTAACCGTGGTTAAATAGCTTTCGAGATAAATCTGAACCTGACTTGCCGCGCCAATTGCATAATTATCAGAAATGCGTTTTGCATCGCTATAGGCCATTGATTTGCTTTTAATGCTTATGTAACCTAATGCTCCAGCATAAATCAAAATGGTGGTTGAAAGAATATAAAGTTGAATTTTATGCCTTATTTTAAGATTAATTTTCATATCGTTTTATTGATTTGAGAGAGCTAAAAATATAAAATATTTGTTTAAAAGGTGCGGTTATATAAATTAATTGCATATAAACCTTTCTGGTTGATAATTGTAATACAGATAATTTATAATTTACCATTACTACTATAGGAGAATTTTCTATTTTAAGGAGTTCTTGTTTTTAATTATTCTGGATAAATTAGAATATATAAAAGAAAACTGCAAAAATACTTAGGTATTTTTGCAGTTTCTGAAAAACAATAATATTTTAGTTACTGATTATTAGATAATTAATAAACATCAGGAACAAAATTCTGATCTGTAATTGGTGGTCTTACATACGAATGATCTTCTTTTCTCTTTGGTAGTTCGATTGGAGGAAGAGTTAAATCTTTGTATTCAAATAAACTTAATAAATGATGTATACAATTTAAACGGGCTCTCTTTTTATCATCGGCATGAACTACATACCAAGGTGCTTGCTTTATATCAGTATGAGCAAAGTTTTCATCTTTTGCTTTTGAATATTCAACCCATTTATTACGTGATTCAATATCCATTGGACTCAATTTCCATCGTTTAACAGGGTCTTCGTTTCTTGCCTGAAATCTCTTTTCTTGTTCTTTATCGCTAACCGAAAACCAGTATTTAATTACGATTATTCCTGAACGTACCAACATCCTTTCAAATTCAGGGCATGATCGGAGAAACTCAAGATATTCAGGTTCTGTGCAGTATCCCATTACTCTTTCAACCCCGGCTCGATTATACCAACTACGATCGAAGAGAACAACTTCGCCTGCTGCAGGTAAATGTGGAACATATCGCTGAAAGTACCATTGAGTTTTTTCCTTTTCGGTTGGCACACCAAGTGCTACTACCCTGCAAAACCTAGGGTTTAATCTTTCGGTAATAGTTTTTATTACACCTCCTTTACCTGCTGCATCGCGACCCTCAAAAATACATACTACCTTAAGCTTTTGCTGCTTAACCCATTCTTGTAATTTAATAAGTTCTATCTGTAACTTGTATATTTCTTTTTCATATGTCTTCTTATCAATTATCTTTTTATCCTCGACAGCCTCATAGTTAAGTTTGATATCTTTAGTAACCTTTTTCTTTACTTCAGCTTTTTTATCTTTCTTTTTTGGCTGTTTTTCTTCTTTTTTCTTTGCCATAGTGCTTCAGATTAAATTGGTGATACAATCCAATATTATGTTGGGGAAATGTTATAAATTAAAAATCAATTAAATATACAAAAAAAAGGAGTCGTGTCAACAGAATTAAACAAAAAAATGAAAGGATTTGTCCTTTCATTTTTTGCAGTTAAGAATTACAATTTTGTATGATATAGGCTCTCTTAAAAATCTAAAGTTCTATAATTGTAGTTTTTTGCTTTAAGTCGCACCACATGTATTTTTAATCTTGTTTTGAAATCTTCAAAGTCTTTTTGTTCTTTTTGACTCCAAACTACTTCGGCTAATGCACACAATCGAGGCAGAGCCATATATTCGATATGTTCTGGAGTGGTAATATATTCAGTCCATATATTGGCTTGAGCACCCATAATATATTTCGATTCCTGATCGTTGAGTTCGACAGGAACAGGGTCATAACTATATACTTCAGCAAGATCTGTAAATCCACCAATTGCAAGAGGTTCTTTTGCAGGATCGCCCTGATAATGATCAAAATAGCATTGTTTGTTAGGCGCCATTACAACATCGTGTTTCATTTTTGCTGCCTGAATTCCGCTTTCGGCTCCCCTCCATGACATTACTGCAGCAGATGGGGCCAAACCACCTTCAAGAATTTCATCCCATCCGATGAGTTTTTTATTGTTTGCAATCAAAAGCTTTTCTATTCTTCTAATAAAATACGATTGAAGTTCTGCCTCATCTTTTAAACCTTCAGCTTTTATGCGCTTTTGACATTTGGGGCATTTTTCCCATGCCTCTTTCGGGCATTCGTCGCCTCCAATATGAATATATTTTCCGGGGAAAAGCGCAATTACCTCTGTTAAAACATCCTGCAAAAACTCGAATGTCTTATCATTACCAGCACAATACACATCATTAAAAACACCCCATGTTTTTTCTACTTCATAAGGCTCACCAGTACAGCCAAATTCAGGATACGATGCAAGCGCAGCAAGCGAATGACCGGGCATTTCAATTTCGGGTACAATCGTTATATAACGATCTGCTGCATATTGAACTACTTCTTTGATATCATCTTGTGTATAAAATCCACCATGAGGAATACCATCAAACTCATTCCAGTTTTTGCCAACCATCGTTTCTTTTCTTATCGAACCAATTTCTGTGAGTTTTGGATATTTTTTTATTTCGATTCTCCAACCCTGATCTTCGGTTAAATGCCAATGAAAAGTATTCATTTTATGCATAGCCAAAACATCTATATACTTTTTTACAAATTCCTTATCGTAAAAATGCCGGCATACATCCAGATGCATTCCTCTCCATTTAAACCGGGGGTAATCATAAATTTTTACTCCTGGTATAATATTGCTATATGTAAATTGATTGTTTTGATTCGTAATTTTCGTCAATTGTAAAAGCGTTTGGATCCCATAAAAAGAACCATGAGCCGTGGATGAAAAAATCTGAATATTTTTTCTGGTTACAATTATCAGATACTCTTCTGTACTTAAATTCTGAGTTGTATCTTTTATAAGCAGAATAGAATTCTTCTTTGATATTTTCTCTGAAACATCAATTTTTAAATTGAAATTTTGATTTTTCTTGATTTCTTCGTGTAAGTAATTAGCAACTTTTTTAAAATCTATGTCGCTATCATTGTAAATGATAGTTGTATTCTTATTTATCTTAAAATCTGAATTAGTAAATTCTGTTTTTATTGGTTTTGGAATGATACTTGACTCATGAATCTGAGGATTGTTTTTACATGATAAAACAAGTGTAATTATGCAAATAGTAAATATATTTCTCATGTTAGTTAATTTTTACATCTATAAAACTTTTAATATGGTTTAGTGCAATTTGTTTTTCTTCAATAAAACCCATATGGCCTGAATTTTCTAAAACAATTAATTTATAATTTTCGGGCAACTTAATTTTAGGTACAATATTATGGAAATCAATAAGGTTATCTTTTTTCCCGACAATATACAAAAATGCTAATCTAGAGCCAGCAAGCGATTCTGATAAATCAGGACGAGTCATCATGGCATGTAGATTCGCAATAATACCTTTATTCGGGGTTTTAAGAACAATGTTTTTTGCTTTCTCAATCTCAGAGTTAAACACAGTTACATTTTCGGATGCATAAGTATTTGGGATATTAACAGAAGCAATCAGGCTTTTTTTGCCATCTTTTATAAGCTCCATTTCACGCAAACGGTTTTCTCGTTTTTCATCCGAATCGGCAAATGGATGTGAATGGAATAAACAAAAGCCAGAAAGTTTTTCTGGAAATAGATGGTGAAACATAAGGGTTAAGTAACCACCCATTGAGTGACCCACAAGAAAACACTTTTGAATTTTAAGTGATATTAAAGCATCATGAATGCAGGATGCAAGCTCATCCATCGTTTGGGTTTCGCTCAACATATCACTTTGGCCATGACCCGGAATATCGAAACAAATAACTCTGTAATGCTTACTTAATTGAATTGAAAAATCGCCCCATACCTCGAGCGATTCTAAATAACCATGCAATAATACAATAACATTTCCCTGGCCGTAATCGGTATAATTTAAAATGTGGTTTTTAATAACCAGAAAGCTTTTTAATCTGCTGTTATCCATTTCTGAGCATCAATGGGATTATCGAAAATCTGAGTATTCCAGCCAGAGCCTTGCATTTTCTTTTCATATTCTTTAGTAATAATGTTTACAGCATTATCATTTGTGATAATAGCCACTTTCATTACTTTGTTCCATTCAGATTGGGCTTTGTCCATTGCAGCAATTATTTCGATATCTTCTTTTGTAATTAGAAAATCAGAGATATCTAGAAAATCAAAAATCTGGTTATGGATATTTTCAAACTCTGAGTTGCTTATTAAATAATTATTTGCATCTATTAAATCCTGAGCTGTAACAATGCCTCTGAATTTAACATGTACTGCTTTCTTACCCCATTTAATATTAAATGTCATATTTTTAGGTATTAAAGGATTAATTATTATTCTCCATCAGCATTTCAATTTCATCCACTTCTCTTGGTATATGCTGCATTAAATCAATTGGTTTTAAACCAATAACTATATCATTCTCAATGCGAATTCCTATGTTTTCTTCCGGAATATAGATACCGGGTTCACAGGTAAGTACCATTCCTTCTTCAAGTACAATTGTTCTGTCTCCAACATCATGTACATCTAGCCCAATAAAATGAGAGGTTCCGTGAGGGTAATACATCTTTACAAATGGTTTGTTTTTGTCTTGTTTAGCAACATCTTCTTTTGTGTAAAGACCAAGATTTATATGCTCTTCCTGCAATATCAGATCAACCTGATCATTAATATTATTAATAGTTGTTCCTGGAATCATAATGGCAACTGCTTTTTTCATAACACGTAAAACCGCTTCGTAGCATTCGCGTTGGCGAGGTGTAAATTTTCCATTTACGGGAATTGTTCGAGTGCAGTCGGCAGCATAATTGGCATACTCAGCCCCAAAGTCGATTAACAATAAATCACCATCGTTACAGGTTTTATTGTTTTCTACATAATGCAAAATACAAGCGCTTTTCCCTGAAGCAATTATAGGAGCATAAGCATGTCCACTGGCTTTGTTCCACAAGAATTCATGTGTTAGTTCTGCTTCAACCTCGTATTCAGTAACCCCAGGTTTAACAAATCGAAGTACTCTATGGAAAGATTTATTTGTTATATCGCATGCTTTTTGCATTAATTCAATTTCTTCGTTTTCTTTTTTTAGCCTCAGTTTTTTCATTATTGGCGCTAACCGCTCAAGTTTATGCGCAGGGAATTCACTTTTTAATCTATTTAGAAATCTTTCATCAACAGATAGTATATCAGTTTTGAACTTCGGATTTTCGTTTAGGTTTAGGTAAATATTCTCAGCATAAATGGCAAGCTCACGAAATACTGTATCAAATTCGCTTAGGTATTTAATATTTGTTATTCCTGAAGTTTCTGTTGCCTCTGCTTTTGTGTATTTATGACCTTCCCAAACAGCTATTTTTTCATTGCTTTCGATAATAAACAAAATCTCTCGTAAATCTTTGTTTGGGTGATTTGGACATAGTGTAAGAATTGTTTTCTCCTGATCGATGCCACATAAATAAAATAGGTCAGAGTTTTGTCTGAAAGGGAAATACTGATCACCATTTCGTGGCATTTGGTCGTTAGAATGAATCACTGCAAGTGAGTTGGATTGAATATCCTTAATTAGCTTTTTTCTGTTTCTCTCGAACAATGAGCTTTTTAGCTTATCATATTTCATAACTTAGAACAATTTTAAATTAGCACGTAAAATTGAAAATGCAGACAGAAGCAAATATATTTGTATATAACACTTCAATCGAAACATTTTGCAAGTTAAGTAATTTCTATAAAAATTAAATTCTATGAGCAAGTTTTTCACATCTTCCATTGGACAAAAATTTTTCATGAGTATAACAGGATTGTTCCTCATGTTATTTTTACTTGTCCATCTTACTATTAATTCATTATTGCTTTTTGGCGATGGTGAGATTTTTAATATGGCAGCCAACTTTATGAGCAGTAACCCGATAATGAAAGTTATCGAGCCTGTTTTGGCAATAGGTTTTATTCTGCATATTTTTTATGCAAGTTATATAACTCTTAAAAACATGATGGCCAGACCTTTTAAGTATAAGGTAGCCAATAAAACTGATGCAAGTTGGGCCTCAAAAAACATGTATATTTTAGGTGGTGTTATTTTTATTTTTCTGGTAATACACCTTGCTAATTTCTTCTGGAAAATTAAATTCGGAACTATTGCTTCTATTTCTTATGATGGCGGAGAAACCGAACTACACGATGTATATAGCCTTGTTTCCGGAGTTTTTAAAATATGGTGGTGGTATGATGTAATTTATATAGTTGGAGCCATTTTCCTCTTCTTACATCTTACGCATGGTTTCTGGTCTGCTTTTCAAACTATTGGTTGGGATAATGACAAATGGATCTATCGCCTTAAAATCATTTCGTATATCTACGCCATAATAGTGGCAGGAGGTTTTGCATTTATTCCTTTGTTTTTTCTAATAAAATATGCCATATAATTTAAATTGATAATAAAAGCAAATTATAGATATGAGTAAATTAGATTCAAAAATACCAGAAGGTCCATTAGCAGAGAAATGGTCCAAATATAAAGCTTCAATGAAGCTTGTAAGCCCTTTAAACAAGAAAAAACTTGATATTATAGTTGTAGGAACAGGTATTGCAGGTGCTCCTGCTGCTGCATCGCTTGCCGAGCTGGGTTATAATGTTAAATCATTCTGTTTCCAGGATACTGCAAGACGAGCACATTCTGTTGCTGCCCAAGGAGGTATAAATGCAGCCAAAAATTATAAAAACGATGGAGATAGTGTTTATCGTTTGTTCTATGATATGATTAAAGGAGGCGATTTTCGTGCACGTGAAGCAAATGTGTATCGTATCGCCGAAGTAAGTAATGCTATAATTGATCAATTTACTGCACAGGGAGTTCCTTTTGCCCGTGAATATGGAGGGACTCTTGCAAATAGAACATTTGGAGGGGTTCAGGTTTCTCGAACATTTTATGCTCAGGGTCAAACAGGACAACAGATATTACTTGGAGGATATTCAGCTCTTAAGCGTCAGGTGGCTTTAGGAAAAGTAAAAATGTTTAGTCGTCGTCAAATGCTGGATCTTGTAATTATTGATGGTAAGGCTCGTGGAATAATTACCCGTAATCTTGTTACAGGCGAAATAGAAAAACATTCGGCCCATGCAGTTGTTTTAGCTACTGGTGGATACGGAACAATTTATTATTTATCAACGCTTGCTGTTAATTCAAATGGATCGGCTGCATGGCAAGCATATAAAAAGGGTGCATATTTCGGAAATCCTAGCTTTGTACAAATTCACCCAACAAGTATTCCTGTTTTAAATGATTATCAATGTAAACTTACTTTGATGTCTGAATCGTTGCGTAATGATGGTCGAATATGGGTGCCTAAAGAAAAAGGAGACAAACGTAATCCAAATGAAATACCAGATGAAGAAAGAGATTACTTTTTAGAAAGACGTTATCCCGCATTTGGTAATCTTGTACCTCGAGATGTTGCAAGTCGCGCAGCAAAAGAAAGATGTGATTCGGGTTTTGGTGTAGGTAAAACCGGATTAGCTGTATATCTTGATTTTAGAGATGCAGTAAAAAAACAAGGAGAGAAAGCAATTAAGGGGAAATATGGAAACCTATTCGATTTGTATGAAAAAATTACTGGTGATATTCCATACAAAACACCTATGATGATTTATCCTGCAGGACACTATACAATGGGAGGCTTATGGGTTGATTATAATTTAATGACGACTATCCCAGGCCTATTTGCTATTGGCGAAGCTAATTTTTCAGATCATGGCGCAAATCGACTTGGAGCAAGCTCATTAATGCAAGGAGCCGGTGATGGATATTTTATTCTTCCAAATACAATATCTAACTATCTGGCCGATGAAATTTCTACAAAATTGCCATCAACAGATGCTCCTGAGTTCGAAGAGGCGGCAAAAGAGGCAAAAGTACGTCTCGATAAATTTTTAAGCATAAATGGTAAGCAAACAGCAACATCATTTCATAAGCGATTAGGACATATTATGTGGAACTATTGCGGTATGTCGCGAAACGAAGAGGGACTTAAAAAAGCTCTTGTTATGATTGATGATTTGAAAAAGGAATTCTGGAGCGATTTAAAAATACCTGGAAAAGCAGACGAGCTGAATCAGGAGTTGGAAAAAGCTTCTAGAATAGCAGATTTTCTTGAGTTGGCAAGACTAATGGTTCTGGATGCATTAAACCGAAAAGAATCATGCGGAGCACATTTCCGTGAAGAAAGTCAAACCGAAGGAGGAGAAGCCCAACGAATTGATTCTGAATATTCTTTTGTTGCTGCATGGGAATATCAGGGCGATGACAAAGAACCAGTATTGCATAAAGAAGAATTAAAGTTCGAAAATGTTGAAGTAAAAGTAAGAAGTTACAAATAGTTTTTAAGACACAAGATAAAAGTAAAAAGATAAAAGTCTTGATACTAAAAGCTAAAATCTAATATCTAAAACATGAAAATAAAATTAAATATCTGGAAACAGGAAAATCCTAAAGCAAAGGGACGATTTGAAAAGTTTGAGTTAGATGGCGTTGCCGAAGAAATGTCTTTTCTCGAGATGCTCGATTCACTCAATGAGAAATTAATTAAAGAAGGTCAAATTCCTGTTGCTTTTGAACACGATTGCCGCGAAGGTATCTGTGGTTCTTGTGGATTATACATCAATGGTCGCCCGCATGGACCCGGCGATGAAATAGGTACATGCCAATTGCATATGCGTGCATTTAAAGATGGCGACTCGATTACTATTGAACCATGGCGTGCAAAAGGATTTCCTGTAATAAAGGATCTTATTGTTGATCGTAATGCTTTCGATAAAATTATGTCTGCTGGTGGATTTGTTTCTGTTGATACTGGCCAGGCTGCCGATGGTAATGCAATTCTTATTTCGAAGATTGCTGCCGACAAAGCATTTGATGCTGCAGCTTGTATTGGTTGTGGGGCTTGTGTTGCGGCATGCAAAAATTCTTCAGCTACGTTATTTGTTGCTGCTAAAGTTTCTCAACTTGCATTATTACCGCAAGGCAAAGTTGAAGCAAAACGCCGTGCTTTAAACATGATCGCCAAAATGGATGAGCTTGGATTCGGAAGTTGCACTAATACTGGGGCTTGTGAAGCCGAATGCCCTAAAGGAATTTCAATCGATTATATTGCAATGCTTAATCGAGAGTATTTATGCGCATCGTTCTCCGAAGCAGAATAGTAATTTGGACTTTTCTAAAGACTAAGATCTTGGGAAAAGTAATTCTTTTTAATGACCTGTTGGGCTTCCTGACAGGTTTACTCATTTTTAATACAATTGAAACAACGTAAATAGGATTAAATGAATGTAATTGAGCTAAATCAGATCACAAAGACTTTTGAAAAAAATACAGCGGTTGATCATCTTGATCTGCAGGTTCCAAAAGGGAGTATTTATGGTTTTATTGGCCCCAATGGGTCTGGTAAGACTACCACTATTCGAATGATTATGAAAATTTATTATCCTGATAGTGGCGACATAAAGCTATTTAATGATGGGCAGTCAGTGAATTTGCAAGATCGCATTGGATATCTGCCCGAAGAAAGAGGGTTGTATAAAAAAATGAAAGTAAAAGAACTTGTTACATTTTATGGCGAATTAAAGCAAGTACAAAATCCTGGTAGGGAAGCAGATTACTGGCTCGAAAAGTTTGATCTTACTAAATCTGCAAATAAAAAAGTTGAAGCATTAAGCAAAGGAATGAGCCAGAAATTGCAGTTTATTATCACCATAATTAATAAACCCGAACTGATAATTCTTGATGAACCTTTTAGTGGACTGGATCCTGTAAATGCAGAGATTATAAAAGAAGTAATTCTTGATTTAAGAGCAAAGGGATCGACGATTGTATTTAGTACACATGATATGGGTGTTGCAGAAAAAATGTGCGATTTTATATTCATGATATATAAAGGGAAAAAAGTGCTTGATGGTACACTCGAATCTATTCAAAAGCTTTATGGGCAAGATACAATAAGGATTCAAACAGAAGGAGGAATGTCGGTTCTGGAAAATATTCAGGGAATTGAACGTATAAATGACTTTGGACAAATGCAGGAAATTAAAATGAATTCTGGTGCCGATTCCCAAAAAATACTGACCGAAATTCTTGCCAAAACAAAAGTGAGCAGATTTGAAATTACCGCTCCATCATTACACGATATTTTTGTTAGAATAGCCAGACCAGAAAAAACCGAAGAACATGAATAAAATATTTATAATAGCTAAAAGAGAATATAAAGCAGCCGTAAGAACAAAAGCTTTCCTTGTTTCATTAATCCTATTGCCCATTTTTATGGGTGGCGGATTATTGGTTTTCTCCATTATGAAAGACAATGTTGATATCGACAATAAAAAAATTGTTGTACTAGATTATTCCAAAACGTTGGGAGAACATCTGTTGTTAACTGCGGAGAACTGGAATAAAAGCGAAATATATAATGATAAGGGTGAGCAGATTGCCCCAATGTATTTTATTGAAATAATTCAACCTGATACAGTTAATCCCTTTCAACAGAAACTGGAACTAAGTGATAAAATCAGAAAAAAAGAGATCTATGGATTTGTTCAGATTGGTGCTAATGTGCTGCATCCTATTCCGGGTGATGAGCAATCCAGAATTTTATACTTTTCCGAAAACTCAGCAATTGATGAGGTTAGAGGTTGGATAAGTGGTACTATTAACAACAAAATCAGAGAAATCAGAATAACAGAACTTGGATTGGCGCAAGAGAAAATAAAAGATCTGTTTTCATGGGTAAATGCCGAAGGAATGGGTTTGTTAAGTGTTGATAGCAAAACAGGACAAGTTATTGATGCCAAAAAGACAAACGAAATGCAAACCATATTTGTACCTTATGTATTGCTATTACTGATGTTTATGATGATTATGATGTCTGCCGTTCCTTTGCTTAATGCTGTAATGGAAGAAAAAAGCGAAAGAGTAGCTGAAGTTCTTCTAGGATCGGTTACTCCCTGGCAATTTATGATGGGAAAAGTTATGGGGAGCCTTGGAGTTTCACTTACAACTTCTGCAATCTATATCACAGGAATTATATTTACATTAGGAAAAATGAACATGACAGATATCGTTCCTTTTGATGTATTGCCATGGTTTTTTATTTACATGTTTTTAAATATTATAATGGTTGGTTCAATAATGGCGGCTTTGGGTGCAACCTGTAATGATTCAAAAGATGCGCAGGCCATTCAGTTTCCTGCAATGTTACCAATAATTCTCCCCTTGTTTTTCATGATGCCTGTGATTATAAATCCTTTGGGGAAATTGGCAACAGGATTATCATTGTTTCCATTATGGACACCCATGATCATGTTGTTGCGGCAATCAACCTCGGTTACCATTCCTGCATGGCAGCCTATTGTTGGATTAGTAGGAGTGATTCTTTTTACCATCTTATCTGTCTGGGCAGGTGCAAGAATATTCAGATCAACAATTATTTTGCAGGGTAAAAGACCAAAGCTGGGAACATTAATTAAATATTTAATCAAAGGCTAGAATATATAGAATCTGCAAAAACAAAGGATGGAAAGTTCACTGAACTTTCCATCCTTTGTTTTAAATACTAGCTTATTTTTTATTCCGAAGGTTGAGCCCCTGATTTACTAGCCTTTTTGCTACCCTGATACAGTTCGTATTTTTGTAGTCGGCATTCCATAGGGCCATTGAATAATTTTATCTTTCGTGATGTTCTGAGGCCAAAGAATTTTAGTGCTTCGTAATTAGCACTAATAATCCAGGCATCGCAACCTTGATAAAAATGCTTTAAACGGGAGCCCATATCCTTATAAAAATTGATTATATCATCCACATGCAATCGTTCCCCATAAGGTGGATTAATAACCACGATTCCTTTTCCAGAAGTATGAGTGGTTTGGAAAAAATCGACACATTCAAAGTCAATAAGATCTAATACGCCTGCTCTTTTTGCATTTTCGATTGCAACGTCAACTATATAGTTGTCAGAGTCTCTTGCAAATATTTTAACATCAGAATGAATAATTTTTGAATTTGCTTCATTTTTAACATTATTCCAAATTTCTTCGTCAAAGTCGTTCCATTTTTCAAAGCCAAATTTTCGGTTTCTGCCCGAAGGTATATTGTTAGCTAACAATGCTGCTTCAATTGGGAATGTGCCAGAGCCACACATAGGATCGATAAAATCACATTTTTTATCCCATTGCGAAAGCAAAATGATTCCTGCAGCAAGTACCTCGCTGATTGGTGCTTCACTTTGAGCTAGTCTGTAATTGCGTTTCCCTAACGAAGAGCCCGAGCTATCAAGAGAAACAATAACAGATTTGTCGTTAATATGCACATTAATTCGCATGTCAGGATTTGCAGGATCAACTGATGGTCTGATGCTAAATTTTTCCCGAAACTGATCGGCAATGGCATCTTTTGATTTTAAGGCAACATATTTGGAGTGACTAAAAATATCGCTGTGGGTAGCTCCATCAATTGCAAAGGTATTGTTGTATGTAAAATATTCGCTCCAATCAATTTTTTTAATATTATCGTATAGCTGCTGTTCGTCGGCAGCAAAAAAGGAATGAATAGGTTTTAGAATTTTTACAGCTGTTCTTAAAAGCAGGTTGCTTTTATAAAGCATTGCTTTATTGCCTTTAAATCGTACTGCACGACTTAATAATTCAACATCAGTTGCACCAATCTCACGAAGTTCCGATGCAAGAACTTCTTCTAATCCAAATATGGTAGTGGCAATAATTTCAAATTTTTCCAATGTTTTATTTTTTAATGATACCAGAAATTACCTGGTAGTAAATAGCTAATATTTTCCAAAAGTAAAGAAATTAAGACTACAACCCAAAAAAAACAGTTAGGCAGGATTCTGGTAAATGAGAAAAAAGTACTTTTACAGATAGTTTAACGATATTTTGCCAAACAGAATAAAATGAAAATTGCAATTATTGGAGGAGGTGCTGCAGGTTTTTTTTCGGCAATTGCCGCAAAGGAGAATTACCCTGATTCCCGGGTAGTAATTTTCGAAAAAGCGCAAAAAGTATTGGCAAAAGTAAAAATTTCGGGAGGTGGAAGATGTAACCTAACCAATGGCTGTGATTCTATTTCAGAACTTTGCAATGCATATCCCAGAGGAGGAAAAAGTTTAAAAAAAGCTTTCCATGTTTTCAATAATAAAGATACAATACGATGGTTTGAATCCCGGAGCGTTCCTTTAGTAATACAGAGTGATAATTGTGTTTTTCCTTTTTCTCAAGATTCACAAAGCATTATCGATTGTTTTTTGCGTGAAGCAAAAAAACTGAAGATCGAAATAAAAACAGGAATGGGAGTAAAGGCAATTCATCTGCGTAATGATTTATTAGAATTGGTATTTATGCAACCGGATATTGCTCCGGAAATATTTGACAAGATTATTGTTACCACGGGTGGCTCTCCAAAAAGAGATGGATTAAACTGGCTGGAAAAACTAAATCACAAAATAGAAAATCCGGTACCATCATTGTTTTCATTTAAAATGTCTGCCGAACCAATAACCCAGCTTATGGGTATTGTTATTGAAAGCACCCAGGTGAGTATTCAGGGAACTAAAATAAAATCAGATGGGCCTTTACTTATAACACATTGGGGTATGAGCGGGCCAGCAATTCTTAAACTATCGTCATTGGGGGCGAGGGAGTTGAGTACAATGAATTATCATTTTAAAATTCAGGTAAACTGGGCAAACGAACAAAACAATGAAATTGTAATAAACGACCTTATCAATATTATTGATGCACATCCTAACAAACTTGTTTCCAACTTAAGACCTTATGGATTGCAGGAAAGATTATGGCTGTTTTTATTGGATAAAATAGAAATCTCAGCCAACAAAAAATGGAGTGAGCTTGGAAAAAAAGGAATTAATAAGCTTACGGCTGTTTTAACCAACGATATTTACACAGTGAATGGAAAATCGACCTATAAAGAAGAATTTGTAACCTGCGGTGGAGTAAGTCTGCAAAGCATCGACCTGAATACCATGCAAAGCAAAACCTGCAAAAATATATACTTTGCCGGCGAAGTATTAGATATTGATGCCATAACAGGAGGTTTTAATCTACAAGCTGCCTGGACAACAGGTTATATTGCAGGGAAACTTGCATGATTTCAAGATTTATATTTTCTTAGATAATTTATATTATTTTACGTCCTCATTCTCATTGTTTTTCAACTTCTTCATATTTTGAATTACACATCATTTAATTATTAAGGGTTTGGTTCTAATTTAATATAACTTGTACTCATGTTGGCACCTGCAAATATACCAATGCCATTTTCAATATTGGTAAATATTTGAGTTGATTCTGCGTTAGTAATATATTGCGAATATCCTTGTGTGTAAACTGATTTATAGTACTTATAATATTCTTCACTAACATGCATTAATTCAACAACAAAATAGCCAAAATCATTTATCTCTTGTCGATTTATAATCTCAACCTGAACAATTTTGGTTTCTCCATTAAATGATTCATCTGCAAATAAAAATCCGGCAGAAGCATTATCAGAAACAAAATTCATCCCTTCAATATTAGCTTCTCCATACTTTAAATTATATAATATTGTCGAATTAAAATTAAATGAAAAACCTGCAGATCTATTCCATAAATCATCCATATCGACAGTATCCATAATAAAATCAGTTGAACAAATTACTTTTGAAAACGACAGGTAGTAATAGTCGTCTGTAGATACTGGATCACTAAAGGAAATATGATAAACAGAATTATATAAAGTGTCAGAGTTGTTATAAATTAGTTCTTCATAGTTTATTACATCTTTCTGTTGTTCAATTGTAATTGGAATTTTTGTTGGAATATATGTTTTTGCTTTTAAGTCTTTATATCCAATTTTATTTCCATATTCATCCGGTAATTCTTTTATTTCAATTGAATAATATTTTCCTGCTTCTGAAATAAGCGATTCGTCTATAAAATAATTTACATAATTGGTGGCATTCACTGATGTCCATGAATCATTATAAACTTCCTGTGATTTAGTTTCAAAATTGTTATATTGATTGCTATCGCAGTACATATTGATTTCTAAATTTTTATGATTTTCATATATGTAAAAAGGTTGACTAAAATATTTAATGTTGAATGGATATTCGGGGAAAGTATTTAGAGATTCACATAGGATTATTTTGGGTGATTTGCCCTCCATTAAAATACCATGCAAAACAATTTGAGATTTATCCATTTCAATTTCCTCTTCGCATGAAAATAGAGATAGGGTCAGAAACAAAATGATGATAAGGGGTGTAAGATTTTTCATTTGATTTTAGATTTGAATTAAAAACTTAAAGAATAACTTAACGAAGGTATGATTCCTAATAATTTTTTGTCATTTATATATCTTCTGCCATATCCAATAGGCCCTAATATTTGAGCGAAATCTTCTCCGTACTCCGATGTATACACATTTTTTCTGTTATAAACATTATAAACTGATAATGACCACTTTCCTTGACCCCACCTATTTTTTCTTTTATAATTTATTGAAATATCTAATCGGTGATAAGAAGGCAATACATATGTATTTTTCTGATTATAAAATATTTTCGTATTGTTCCACGTTTGCATTCGTCCGTAGACATCGTTTGAATATGAATAATAGAAACTGCTTGGTATTGTTGTTTTACTGCCAGTATGGTATAACCAGTTTACACCTATATCCCATTTGTTATTAAAATGATAATTTCCAACAATATTAAAGTAATGCCGGTGATCATAAATAAACGGGAAGCTTTTACCTAAATTAATTTCTTCGAACTTTCTTGTTGTATTACTGTAAGTATAACCAATCCATCCATTAAGCTTACCTTTTGGTTTTTCAATAAGTAACTCTATACCCTTTGCATCGCCAGTTCCAATTTCAATTTTATCTACCCACAAAGGAGAATCAGTAAAATATGAAGCTCCTTCAGAAAAATTTATCAGGTTTTCAAATTGTTTGTAATAAGCATCAATATGTATTCTGTAATTTTTGAATCGTAAAAAGCTAAAACCTAAACTATATTGATCAGATTCTTCGGATGGTGCCTTTTCAACAGCAGGCACTAATAAATCAGAAGCTTGTTTTATTCTGGTAGCACCCAGTAAATGCATATGCTGAGCCATTTTTGTATATGAGGCTTTTAAGATAATATTATTAATAAATTCCCAACTACTGGATACACGAGGTTGAAGGACTGTATTTTCATAACCGCCGGTTTTGTAGTATGATAAATGAACACCGGGTGTGATAGAGAATCTTTTCCATGGTAAAATTTGAAATTCAACATACCCGGCATGTTCGCTGGTTTTGTAGTCGTATTTTGATAATATTGTATCTTTTCGATTTGATTCTCCCATTGAAAAATCGTTTGAATTGGTTGTTTGTTTATTGTCAGAATCTAGATTAATTGCCGAATATTTATAGCCTGCATTTAATTTCAGATAGGGTAAGATCTCATAATTAAGATTTGTCATAGCATAATAACTTACCACTTTGTTGTTTAAACTTGTTTCAAAAAAATAAAATGTAGTATCAATGTGGTTGATAACCATGAAATTAGTATCGCTTTCATAGTTGTTGTATTTATACTGACTAGTTGAAAATTGAACGGATGTGGTTAATTTTTCAGATATTTTTCCTTCCCATTTTAACGATCCAATTAAGTTATTCCAGTTTTGACCTTGAATTACTTTTCTAAAAGAATACGTGTGTTGGTAATACTCCTCAACTCTGTCATGACCTTTAACTTCTTCACCAGTATCATCTCCGTAATAAACAGAAAGTTTTAATTTGTGATTGTCTGACAATTTATGCGTAACATTAAAATTTAAATCCTTAAAATTATAATTGCTTATATTATTGTCGTAGCTGTCTGAAATGACTGAAGGGAGTAGCTCGCCATACAAATAGTAGTATCCGAAGCGTCCGGCAATAGTAAAGCTGGTTTTTTCTTTAACCAGGGGTCCTTCAAGAAACAGTTTTGATGATACTAATCCAAGACTTACTATACCTTTAAATTCTTTCACATCTCCATCTTTCGTTTTAACATCAATTACCGATGAAAGTCTTCCTCCGTATTGAGCTGGAAATCCTCCTTTTATAACATCGGTTGATTCAATAACATCCGAATTAAAAACAGAAAATAATCCAAGCAAATGAAAACAATTATAAATAGGTACATTATCTATTAGAAAAAGATTTTGAAGAGGGCCTCCACCTCGTACATAAACTTCTCCATTTCCTTCTTGTCCCCCTTGTATTCCAGGAATTAACTGAATAGATTTCATAATATCTGGTTCGGCCATTATTACAGGCATAGATTCAATATTTTCATTAGAAATACTTATCTTACCTAATGGATCGGTTCTTTTTATGATTTCATGTTTTTCATTTCCAATTACTACAACTTCATCTAGTTCAATATTAGATTCGAGTTGAACTGAAAAATCTATATTGCGGTCCAAGATTATTAATTGTTCCACTAATTTATTTCCAATATAGGAATAAAGTAGAGTATATATACCTTCTTGAAGAGTTAAACTATAATATCCGTTCTCGTCGCTAACACAACCATAATTGTGTTTTTTATCAGATATTGTTGCCTGAAAAAGGGGCTCGCCGGTTTCTTTATCTTTTATATAACCACTAATAGTGTATTTGCTTAATGTTTTCTTTTTTGTAAGAATTATTTGTTCATCAATAATGTTAAATGTAATTCCTGTTCCTCGCAAAATGTCAGTAATAATATCTTTAACCGTTGAATTAATAAACTCTTTCGTTAATTTTAAATCCTCGGGAATAAATTCTTTAGAAAAAGCAAACGAGTATCCTGATTTTTTCGAAATAATTTTAAATGCTTCAGGTAAAGTATTATTTTTTAAGGATACTGAAATGGTGTCATTTAGTTCTGCTCCTTGAGCTGAATTTATAAATACAGAAATATGTAGTAAGCATATTATTATAATTAAGAAACATATTTCTTTATTTATTTTTAGTCTTCTCGATTTTACCAAGGTAAAATGGTTAGTTTTTTTGTTTAAATGTAATTTTTTCATTTGAGTTTTCTACTTCTAAATCAAAGGTTATTGCAATAACTTTGAGTATTTTATCAACAGGTTGATTTTTAAAATTCGCTGTAAATGGTAGCTCTTTTATGTTATTGTTTTTAAATACAATTTTAATATTAAATGTCCCTTCTAATATTTGTGCAACTTCAACAAGGGGTAAATTTGCAAAATCTAATGTTTGGTTTTTCCATGCTATAAAATTTTCGTTATTGTATTTACTTTTTGTTATTGAAAAATTGTTTTTATTATATTGTATTTTATATCCATTACTAACTTTAATACTTCCTTTTTTCCCTTTAGGAAAAAATTCTACAACTCCTGTTTTAACTGTAAGTGAGAGAAAATCTTTTTCATTATAAGATGAAATATTAAACGATGTTCCTAACACTTTGAAGTTTCCATGTGATGTATGAATAATGAAAGGTTTCTCTTTGTCTTTTTTTACATCAAAAAAGGCTTCCCCAGTTAACCATACTTCTCGCTTTCTTCGATTATAATATTTGGAATATATAAGTTGGCTATTAAAATTTAAATCTACTTTACTGTTATCGGGCAAATCTTTTTCCAAGGCTATTTGGTCCAATGTATATAAAACAAATTTTTCCGGATTTATGAAATTCTTTCCAATAAGTAAAAGTGCAGTAAAACATGCTGCAACAGAAAGTGGAATTAAATATTTCTTTGTAAAACCTATTTTTCTATCTTTCTTCTCAATGGTTTTAGACTTTATAATTCCCCAGGCAAAATTTGTTTCATCAGAATAACAATGCGCAATATTGCCAGTTTCTAACCATGTTTTTTGAATTTGGTTAAAATATTCGGCATTTTCAGTTTCAGATTTCAACCAGTTTTCAAACTCTAGTTTCTGCTGTTCTGACGCTGTATTGCTAAGGATGTCAACTAATATATCCCAATTCACATTATTTGGTTTATTATTATCCATATCATTTATTAATTCTAATACACGGTTGATTTAAGAAGGGCCTATCTTTTTTAAAGATTTTTTTTAAGAATTTCTAAAATGCAGATTAACAGTCCAAAATTAAGGTATGAAAGATCTTCTTTTAAGTGTTTGAGTGCTTTTCCAATTTGATTTTTAATAGTTTTTACTGCCAGATTTAATTCTTCGGCAATTTCTTTATGCGAAAGACCATGCATTCGACTCATTATAAAAACACGTTTACATTGTTCTGGCAATTTATCAATGGATTGGTAAATTTGAATAAGTTTATTATTGGCCTCTTCAAATTCTATCTCATAAGAAGAATCAGAATATTTTTCACTTTCCCTGAATTTACTAATTACATTCTCATGTCTTAAATAGTTTAAACATTGATTTTTAACAGATTGGTATAAAAATGGTGCAGGAGATTGATTTAATAACTTTTCCCTTTTTTCCCAAACATTTACAAAAACTTGTTGAGTTATTTCTTTTGCAATATCTTCATCATGAATAAACTTGCAACAAAAGTCTACTAAAGGTTTATAATATATTCGAAACAGAATTTCGAAAGCTTTTTCATCTGAGCATTTAATTAACTTAAATAAATTATCTTCAGTTATCATTCAATATATATAATTGGTACAAAAATAAACCAGATAGAATATTAAATCCTATCTGGTTAATAAATATTGAAAATAATATATTTACGATCTCATTGTCTCTTCAACTTCTTCAACTGTAATCGGAATACGTTTACCAATAATCTGACAACCAGTTTCAGTTACTAAAATATCATCTTCTAAACGAATACCTCCAAAATCTGAATATTCATTCAAAACCTTATCATAATTAATAAAGCTTGCATTTATTTTCTCAGCTTTCCACTTTTTAACTAAATCTGGAATAAAATAAATACCTGGTTCGTTAGTTAGTACAAAACCTGGCTGCAATCTTCGTCCAAGTCGTAGTCCACGTAATCCAAACTGAGTAGATCTTCTTATTTCCTGATCATAACCCACATAGTCTTCTCCCAGGTTTTCCATATCGTGAACATCAAGTCCCATCATGTGACCTAGGCCATGAGGCATAAACATGGCATGTGCGCCTTCGCGAACAGCATCCTCAGGATTGCCTTTCATTAGTCCTAGCTCAGTTAAACCTTTTGCAAGAACCTTGGCAACTTCCAAATGTACACTTTGATAAGTAACACCAGGTTTTGTTAACGAAATACCATGGTTAATACCATTTAAAACAATATTATAAATGTCTTTTTGTTTTTGAGAAAATTTTCCTCCGACAGGGCAAGTTCTTGTATTGTCACTGGCATAATGCATATTGGTTTCAGCTCCAGTATCGGTTAATAATAATCGACCTGTTTCAAGAATGTTTCCATGATAATGATTATGCAATGTTTCTCCGTTTTGTGAAAGAATAATTGGGAACGAAAGCGAAGCTCCATAAGCAAGTGATATTCCTTCTAATGTTCCTGCAATTTCTTGTTCAATAACTCCTGGTTTGGCCATTTTCATTGAGGTAACATGCATTTTATAACCAACTGCAGCAGCTTTAATTAATTCTTCAATTTCAAATTTGTCTTTTATTGAACGTAATTCAACAACTGCTTTAATCAAATCAACTGAAACATAATTTTCAGCTTCCGTGTGGCCAATCTCTAAAAGATTACTAAATTGGATAACTGTATCTCCACGGTAAAAAGGTAATACATGAATTATACGTTCCTGGTTATTTGCATTGCGCAGGTAATTACCCAAATGATTGAATGGCTCTGTATTTTCAACCCCAACCTGTATAGCAAGGTCTTTAATGGTTGGTTGTTTTCCCATCCAAATAATATCGTCAATGGTAAAATCATTACCAAATAAGTATTCTTTACCTGTTTCAAAATCAATTAATCCACCTAGATTTGGCAAATCCAATCCAAAAAAGTAAAGGAATGAACTATCCTGACGAAAATGATAGGTGTTATCTGGATAATTAAATGAAGCTTCTTTATTTCCTAGAAATAATGCGATACCGCCTTTCATTTTGTTTTTTAAGCGGTTACGACGATCAATATAAACATCTTTTCTAAACATATTGTAAGTGATTTAATGAATTATCAATTATTATTGAAACTCTAAATTACAATCCATTTTCCAAAAAACAAAGGACATTAATTTTATTTAACAAAAAACAAAAACTGTCTTGTTTGACAATTTTAAAATAAGAATAATTTGATTACATAATAATGCTTTTTCTTGGTGATTATGTTGAAATCCTTTTAAAATAACACGTTTGTGGGTTATGAACAATAACTAGTTTATTATCAAGACTCTTTTTTTATAAAATTAATTGCGAATAGACTTGTAATTTTATATTATTTTAATATATTCGCACTTTATGAACATCTTATTAACAAACTTAAGATTGTACCATATGCCTTACCGAAGATTACCCAACACCGACAGCTCCCGCCTTAAAGCAATTAAAACAGCCTATAAGAAAGGGAAAGAAATTAATCCTATGGATCTTGCATTTAAGCAAAGTACTTTTCAGCGTGTTCAATCTTTTTTACCTAAATGGGAAAAGGTAATTACTGAGCATAAAACAACTTATGATATTCAGGTTAAGAATAATAAAGAGTATTTGAAGAAATTTAAAAAAGCAAAACTATATATCTCGCATTTTATTCAGGTTGTTAATATGGCTATTGTTCGTGGAGAATTACAACCTTCGGTTCGTGGTTTTTATGGTTTGGATGAGGATTTTACACGTTTACCAATACTAAATACTGAGTCTGATGTTATCGACTGGGGTAAAAAAATCATCGATGGTGAAATGAATCGTAAAATGCAGGGTTTAACACCTATTACTAATCCTACAATTGCTGTTGTGAGGGTACATTACGATCATTTTGTTGAAGCATACAAATTTCAAAAAATGCTTCAGAAGAATCATGGAAGAGCACTAACAAACCTTTCTGAGCTTAGAGCCGATGCTGATGATATTATTCTAAATGTTTGGAACGATGTAGAAGATTTTTACAGAGATCAACCCGAAGATATTAAACGCGAGAAAGCACAAGACTATGGTTTGGTTTATGTTTTTCGTAAAAACGAAATTGGCCGTATTAGTCTATTTCGAAATGCAGATCTGAGAATAAATTAATCTCAATATTATTATTAACCGGACAATTCTCCGGTTATTTTTTTATTCTTTTTATAAAAGCCCCATAAGAGGTACGATACAATAAATACACTTACCAGCAAAAATAAATAAGTGCCTTCTGAAACGCCGAAGTTATCAATCTGCTCCGACATTTTATCAGAGAAAAAATAGTATAATATTACTGCAGTTGTATTGTTTACAAAATGAGCTGTAATTGGAACCCAAATAGAACCACTCCAGTAAAACAGGTATCCGAACAATACGCCAAGAATAAATCGTGGTAAAAAACCATAAAACTGCATGTGCATTCCGCTGAATAATAATGCTGCGATCATTATTCCCCAATGAATATTCTTGGTCCATTCGGTAAAAATTCGCTGCAAAATACCTCTGAAAATAAGTTCTTCACCAATAGCTGGCAAAACACCAATCATAAAAATGGTAAACAGTAATGATCCAATAGAATCCATCTTTAAGAAGGCTTCGGTAATTTCTTGCGCTGCAAGCTCTTTTTCTTTCATCCATAACTCAACCTGCCTTAAAAAATCAGGAAATTGCATATCGGAATTTAACTTGGCCAAAAAATTAATTAAAGGCAACGAACAAAGCATTATGACTGCAACAATAAATAGATATCTGAAATTAATATCCTTATTGAATGCTAAATAGGATAAACTGCTGTTATCGAATATATAAGCAATAATAAATGCAGGAATTATAAATAAACCAATAGATTGAAGCGTTTGAAGATATTTTAAAAAAACCAGGTTTTCAGGTTTGGTCAAATCTGTTAATGCATCCTGAATTTCAAAAATAGTAATGTGAAAAACCGGAATGGCAATAATAATTCCAAGTATAATAACAATTAGAAAGCTTAAAAAAATTATAAATAATGAATAGATAAGCTTAGAAAATGGATGAGCATTGCCAAATGAATTTCGCATAAAGATAAATTTTAATACTTTTGCCTCCAAATGTAGCACAAATTTACGATCTGGTGAAAATAGGCAATATTGATTTAGGCGAGAAACCACTTTTTCTGGCACCTATGGAGGATGTTACTGATCCTTCGTTTCGATACTTATGTAAACATTTCGGAGCCGATGTGGTTTATACTGAGTTTGTTGCATCTGAAGGATTGATCAGGGATTGCAAAAAGAGCTTTAAGAAATTGGAGTTATTCGAATTCGAGCGTCCGGCTGCTATTCAGTTGTATGGTCATCAGGTAGATTCAATGGTTGAGGCGGCTAAAATGGCAGAAGAAGTAAAACCTGATTTTATTGATCTGAATTTTGGCTGTCCGGTAAAGAAAATTGCTACACGTGGTGCTGGAGCTGGAATGCTCCGTAATATACCACTTATGCTCGAAATGACTGAAGCCATTGTTAATGGTGTAAAAACTCCAGTAACCGTAAAAACCAGACTTGGTTGGGATAATGATAGCAAAATAATTGTTGATCTTGCCGAAAGATTGCAAGATACTGGTATTCATGCATTGGCTATTCATGGCCGAACCCGCGAGCAGATGTACAAAGGCGAAGCCGATTGGACTTTAATAGGAGAAGTTAAGAACAATCCCAGAATGAAAATTCCAATTATTGGCAATGGTGATATTAATGGACCTGAAACAGCGAAAAATGCATTCGATAAATTTGGTGTAGATGCTATTATGGTTGGACGGGCTACAGTTGGCCGACCATGGATATTTAAAGAAATAAAGGATTATTTGCAAACCGGACAGATCATGAAGCCTTTAACGATTAAGGAAAAAGTTGAACTGGCCAAGCTGCATCTTCAAAAATCAATTGAGTGGAAAGGTGATCCTCGAGGTATCCTTGAAATTCGTAGACATTTATCCAATTATTTTAAGGGATTACCTAATTTTAAAGAAACACGAATTAAACTAGTTACTCTCCTTGATGCAGATGAGATTCTTAAAACACTAAATGAAATTGCCGAACGGTACGGTGATATTGATGATTCGCAGCAGGCAAACGACTATTCGTATTTTAGGTATTAATTAAAAAAAAGGTTCTCTTACTTATTCTACATATAAATTGATTATGAGAAAAATTGCATTATTTATTTTTGGACTGTGCTTTTCAACTGCATTAATAAGTCAAACAAGAAAAGAAGTTTGGATTAAGGATATTGAATATCTAAAAACAGAACTTGCAATTCAACACAAGAATTTATTCTTTTCAGAAAGCAGGGAGTATTTTAATCATCAGTTGGATTCAATAATAAAATTGATTGATAAAAAAGACGACACTGAACTTGCAATTGCTTTGCAAATAGTTGTTGCCAAAATGGGTGATGATCATACTTCCGTTGATTACTATAAAAAAGTTATTGAAAAAGGTCGTTTACCTCTATTTACCTATTGGTTTACTGATGGTTTTTTGGTTACAACAACAACAGCAGATTATCAAAAAATTCTGGGTTTTAAACTTACAGCAATAAATGGACTGTCTATTGATTCTGTTGTTTACAAAACATCTGCTTTGCTAACCCAAACAAATGAGGCAATTATAAAGTATCGCATACCAGGTGTAATTAACCTGATGGGCGTTCTGGAATATTTTGAAATTGCCGATTCGGATTCAGTATTTTGCTCTTTTGAAAATAATTCAGGCAATACTATGGATATGTGGATTAAGCCTATTGATGGTAATAATAAAAACAAAGACTTTGCACAATTAAAATCAGAAAAAGTTCCCTTGGGCTGGCTGGATCAAAAATCCTTTTTTTGGAGTAAAATACTGGACGATGGAAAAACACTATATGTTCAATATAATCAATGCAGAAGCAAAGAATCAGAATTAAAATATGGGAATAAAAAGGTTGCCAAAGAATTGCCCTCATTTGATAAGTTTAAAAAAGAATTGCTTAAGCAGATTACACAACCTGAAATTGAGCGATTGGTTTTTGATATGCGATTTAATTCGGGAGGATCATCCCCTCAAGGCACAGAATTGATTAATGAGCTAGCTCAGATTGAAAAAATTAACCGAAAAGGAAAACTTTTTGTATTGGTTGGCCGAAGAACTTTTTCATCGGCAATAATTAATACAATGGATTTTAAAGAGAAAACAAATGCAATTATTGTTGGTGAACAAACAAGCGGGAAACCTAATCACTTTGGCGAAGTCAGGTATTTTGCTTTACCAAATTCAGGAATTCGAGTTTATTATTCAACGAAGTATTTTAAGAGGAATGAATTAGATGAAAATACAATTTTTCCTAACCATGTAATTGAAATGTCTTCCGATGATTATTTGAAAGGAATTGATCTTGTTATTGATTGGACGCTAAACTTTAATTAAGACAATTTTACATCAACAGTTCAACCCAGATCATATTTCCTCGATAAAATACAATAGTCTTTTCAACTAATTATAATAGTGATTATTTCCTGATAATTAAATAAAAAATACCGGAGTCTGATCATTGAAAACGTTAAGTGTCATAAAATTTGAATTTTATGATTTCCATGTGAATGAAATTTATTATTTTTAAGAAGATATTAAATCCTATTTTCAGATGAGGACCTTTTTAAAAATTGAATTGCTTTTATCCTTCCTCTTTTCCTCATTATTTCTTTATAGTGGAAATGGCAAGCCTTTAATTATAAACTATACAAAAGAAATTTATGGTGCAGATAATCAAAACTGGTCACTTTCGAGCGACATAAATGGTATAATGTATATTGCAAATAATAAAGGATTATTAGAATTTGATGGTTCTAATTGGCTTTTAAATAAAATGCCAGAAGGAGAAGGTATTCGGTCAGTACTTGTTGAAAATCCAACCAGAGTTTATATTGGAGCATATGAAGAATTTGGGTATTGGGAGAAAAATGAAAAAGGTGAAAAAAGATATGTGTCGCTAAGTAAATCAATACCTAAGGTTAATATACATAATGATGAAATATGGAGGATTGATTCATTAAATGGGAATATTTATTTCCAGTCTTTTTCAACAATATTTAAATATGATGGGCATGAAATAAGTATTATTAATCCTGAGTCTTCAATTGTTTTGTTATTAAAAGCAAGAGCCCGATTGTTTATTCACCTTATTGGGAAGGGTTTGCATGAGTTAATAAATGATAAATTAGTTTTATTGACAGGAAGTGAGTTTTTAGCGAATGATGAGGTCAAGTTTGTTCTTCCTTACAAGGGAAATGAGTTCCTAATAGGTACCAGTGAAAACGGGATTTTGATATACAATAACCAAGGTTTTTCAAAATGGGATGTACCTATAGCAAATCTAATTATCGATTCAAAAATAAATAATGGAATTTTTCTTAATAAAAACTATGTTATAGGAACAATAACAAATGGGATTTTTATAATTGATGAAAATGGAGAACTAAAGCACCATTTTAATACTTCTAATTTCCTGCAGAATAATACGGTTTTAGCCTTGTATGCAAACAAATACGGAAACTTATGGGTTGCATTAGATAGAGGTATTGATTATATCGATTTTAATGGCCAATTGGATTTTTATGTTGATCCTTTTTACACTATAGGGTCAGTGTATACCGGAGTATTGGACGAAAAAAACCTCTGGATAGGAACAAATAAAGGATTATACAAGTATTCAATTAATAAAACAGATAATACATTTGCTGATCCAGAATTGATTGACGGTACCCAAGGACAGGTTTGGAGCTTAGATATTATAGATAATCAGCTTATTTGTGGTCATACAAGTGGTACATTTTCTATAAAAGAAGGTAGTGTTTTAAGAATTAGCAGTATTAATGGGGGCTATGATATTAAAAGAATGACTCTCAATAATGAAAACATATTGGTTCAAAGTACATATAGTTCATTGGTTATATACAAGAAGAATGGAAAAAATAACGAATGGGAATTTTCCAATATTGTTGGTGGATTTATAGAACCTATTCCAAATATAGAAATCGACCATCTTGGGAATATATGGGCCTCGCATCTCAAAAGAGGTATTTTTAAAATACAATTAAATAACACCTTAGATTCTATAAAAAGCATTAAATATTTTAGTAAAAACGAAGGATTTAGCAATGAAAAAGAAGTTTTGGTTGGCAAAATAGTTAATAGAATAGTTTTTGTAAATGGAGGATCAATATATACATACGATGATTTAAATGACACGATTCTTCTATATGATCTGGTAAATAGTCAACTTAGAGAAAAAAATGAAATAAAGAAACTAATAGAAGCAAAAGAAAATCAATTTTGGATTATTGAAGATCAATGCCTTTCGTTGCATAAGAAAGAGAATGAAACTATTGATCAGATATTTAGCTATGATCTATCACGGCAAGGATTATATTTTCCAAGTGATTATCAACAAATTGTCCCTTTGGAAAACAGGACTCATTTAATATGTCTTGATAATGGTTTTGCCATTTACAATCAATCCAAAGATATAGATTCAGTTTCTTTTCCGAAACTTACAATGAGGAACGTTACAATATCTAAATCAAATGGAGATTCAAAACAACTTTATCTAAGTGCAACAGATGAAAAAAATGCATTCCCATTTTATTACAGGAATATTCAATTTACTTTTTCAAGTTCTGAATTAACAGTTAAACCCGTATATCGATTTATTTTGAAAGGTCTTTATAATGATTATAGCTCTTGGGCTAATGAATCTGTTGTGGATTATAAAAGATTGCCTTACGGTAAATATGAGTTTATTGTTCAATCAAAAACTATTGAAGGGCAATTGCTGCAACCATTAGTTTATTCATTTGAAATTTTACCTCCCTTTTATGCAACCAAATTGGCATTTGTTTTTTATGGTTTGTCTTTCGCAGGTCTAATTGTGTTGAGTTTTATAATATTTAAAAAACGATTAGAAAAAATTCGAAAAAGAGAAAGAGAAAAGAGAGAAACAGCAATTTTAAAAGGTAAACAGGAATTTATGGATTTAAAAAATAGAAGTCTGCAAACAGAACTTTACTATAAAAATGTTCAATTAGCTAACCATGCACTAGCTATTGGTACAAAAAATGATTTGCTAATTAAATTAAAGAATAATATAAAAAGTCAATTAATTCAATCAAACAATAATGTACCAGCAGCATTCCTAATTAAGCAGATAAGCTTGCTTGATCGATATATTTCAGATGAAAATGAATGGAAAACGTTCGAAAATTATTTCGATCAGATTCACCAGGGATTCTTTAAACGATTGATTGAGCAATACCCGGATCTTACTCAGGGAGATCTTAAACTATGTGCTTATCTGCGACTTAACTTATCATCAAAAGAAATATCTCCACTTTTAAATATCTCCTTTCGGGGAGTTGAAGCAAGAAGATATAGGCTTAGAAAACGACTAAATTTTGAACATGATAAAAACCTGGTCGAATTTCTTATCAAATTCTAATTCTTATTATCAAAAAAACACAAAGTAATCTCTGTGTTTTTAACAACCTGATAATTAGGTGTATAAAATTTAGTTTTTGCCTTTTGTCGTAGTATTGTTGTAGTAAAAAAATGTACCTTAAATACTACTACAGTAGTTATGTTGTACCCTCTTTTTTTGACAATTTAGTAAATCTTAGTTACTTACATTTAATTCTTTTGTTTAACCAAAGCAAAAAAAAGCTATTAAAAAACTGGAACATATAAAAAACAGATTTTAAATTCTTTGTCCGAGTAGTTCTGCGATAGTAATATATTAATAACTAAAAAGCTCAAAATGGAATTAAAGATTAAAAAGCTAATTAAATCCACAAAGTTTTTATTACTTGTATCTCTTCTTTTTGTTTTTAGCAATTCTTTTGCACAAGTAAGATTAATAACCGGAAAGGTAATAGATGCAACTGATAAATCTCCTTTACCTGGAGTTAATATTATAGTAAAAGGTACTACTATAGGTGTAAGTACTAATATGGATGGAGAATATAGTATTAATACTCCTGGCGATGAAATAATCCTGGTTTTTTCTTTTGTTGGATACGAGACACAAGAATTCCCTGTTAATAATATTACAAGCCTTGATGTTGAATTGAAAATGCAGGCAACTGCTTTAGACGAATTAGTTATAATTGGTTATGGGTCTGTAAAAAAGAGTGATCTTACAGGATCAATAAGTTCTGTAAAAGGCAAGGACTTGACAAAAACTACGTCATCTTCTCTTGAGCAATCGTTACAGGGAAAAGTAGCGGGACTTCAGGTTTCAAGTCCCTCTGGTGCGCCTGGAAGCTCGCCGGTACTGAGGGTGCGTGGTGTCGGGACGCTTAATAATTCCTCTCCAATTTTTGTTGTAGATGGACTTATTTTGGATGATATAAGTTTCCTAAATAGTGCTGATATTGAATCAGTACAAGTGCTTAAAGATGCCTCAGCTACTGCTATTTATGGATCAAGGGGTGCAAATGGAGTTGTTATAATTACATCAAAATCAGGGAAATCTCAAAAAGGAAATATCGTTAATTTTTCATCTGAATATGGTTATCAATATTTACAGAAGAAAATTGATCTTCTTGATGGTGTTTCTTTCGCTAAGGTAGTAAATGAAATTAATCCGGGAACATTTAACAATCTTAATAAAGTTCCTAATACAGACTGGCAAGATGAGATTTTTAATAAATTCACGCCCATTTCAACCTCCCAATTATCTTTTGCAGGATCTACAGATGAAAAATACAGTTATTATTTAGGTATTGGATATTTTGATCAGGAAGGAATAATATCCAAATCATCATACAATAGAACATCCATTAAGCTGAATCACACATATAATCTTTCTGATAATATAACGATAGGAAACAATCTCTCAATTACTTCTGAGAATAAAGAAAATGCAGCTAACATTATTGCTCAAGCATATAGAGCCTGGCCAAGTTCTGTTCCAAAAAATGATGATGGTTCATTTGCGGAGGTATATGGTGCAGGAAATCCGTTAGCTTCAATAGAATACAATAATTCCGAAATGAAAAAGTATAGAGCTGTTGGAAACTTTTTCGGAGAAATTAATTTTCTAAAACATTTTGTTTTTAAATCAAGTTATGGAATTGATATTAGCAATGAAAAAACAAAATCATTTGTACCTACATTTTATGTTTCGCCTACTCAACAAAATGTTACAAGCGACCTGTCTGTAAATACAAAAGATTTTAATATCTGGTTATGGGAAAACACCTTAAATTTTAATTATGATATAAATAAACATTCACTGAATGTTTTAGGTGGTTATACAATGCAAAAAGTGACCGAAGAAAGCCTTGGTGGGGGCGTTGAAAATCTATTAGGAGACGATCCATCACTTTGGTATCTTGATACAGGAGAAACAGATTCAGAAACAAATAGTAATTCTGGATCTATTTATTCTATGTTATCTTACTTGTTTCGAGTGAATTATTCTTACGAGAGCAAATATTTGTTAACTGTTTCTATTCGAGCAGATGGTTCTTCTAAGTTTAGCAAAGAAAATCGATATGGTTACTTTCCTTCATTTGCTTTGGGATGGAATATTGCAGAGGAGAAATTCTTTCCCAAAGATGGGATTTTTGGAAAAGTAAAATTAAGAGGTAGTTGGGGTAAAATAGGAAATGAGAAAATTCCACAAAACGAACGTTTTTCATTAATCGCGAATGGACAAAATGCAGTTTTTGGAACAGATGAATTATTATATCCCGGAGCTTCATTAGGGAATACAGCAAATCCAAATCTTCGATGGGAAACAACTACCCAAACAGATATTGGAATAGAAATGGGCTTGTGGAATAACAAATTGATTGCAGAGTTTGATGTATTTGATAGAAGAACTGAAGATATCCTGGTACAAGTTTCTACACCAGGCTATTTTGGAAATGGAGCATTTGTAAAAATTTATACCAATGCGGCTGAGGTAAGAAACCAGGGTATTGAATTTAATCTTGGATTAAATAGTAATATAGGACCCATTAGTGCATATTTCAATTTTAATGGTTCATTCATTCGAAACGAGGTATTATCATTGGCTTCATCTACAGGAAACGATTCATTCATTATCGGTGGAAGTCTTGGTAATGGTCAAAATGTTACTCGTACTGAGGTAGGAGAACCTATTGGTTCATTCTATGGTTATCAGGTTGTTGGGGTAATACAAAATCAGGATGATTTAGATAATTCTGCAATTATTCCGGGACAAACAATAGGCGATTTAAAATTTAAGGATATTTATAAAGATGGTGTTATAGATGAGCTTGACAGAACATATATTGGGTCTCCTATTCCGGATTTTATTTTTGGATTTAATACTACTCTAAATTATAAAAAGCTTTCTTTATCAATAGATATTACTGGTCAAACCGGAAACGAAATTTATAACGGTAAGAATGCCGTTAGACCGGATCTTTATAATTTTGAATCCAGAGTTGAAGACCGATGGTCGGGAGATGGAACTTCAAACAGCGAACCTCGTGCAACTGCGAGTGGTGCTAATTATAGTGTTTCAAGTTACTTTATTGAAGATGGATCATTTTTAAGAATAAGAAATGTTACTCTTCAGTATTCATTTAAGGCTGATGCATTTAAAAAAATCGGCTTAACTAGCTTAAATGTGTACCTTAAAGGTACAAACCTATACACATTTTCTAGCTTTTCTGGATATTCACCCGAAATTGGAAGCTCCGATGTTCTTTCATCGGGGATAGATTTAGGAATTTATCCGGCTACAGCTATTTTTTCTTTTGGAATTGTGAGTGCATTTTAAAACCGGAATTAAAGGTTGAACATAAAACAGATCATTAAAAAAACACCAGAATATGGAAACTAAGCAGAAAAGAATTGGCTATAGAAAATTGAGGTTATCTTTTTTCCTGATTTTTATTTTAATGTTTGGTTGTACTCAAGATTTTCTTGATGTAAAACCACAAGGAAGTCTAACCGAAGTTCTTTTTTTAACCAATGCAGATGATGCACTAATGGCAACAAATGCAATTTACAGTTCGATGCGCGAATGGAATTTCTCTACAGGAGGATACCCCATATTAGATATCATGTCAGATGATGCTGTTAAGGGAAGTAATCCAGGAGATGGTGCAGGTTTAAATCTTTTCGATAATTTTCAATTTACACCATCTGTAGGTGATATCGATCGATGGTATTCTGCTCTTTACAAGTCGATTCGAAGAACAAATATAGTTATTGAAAAAGTACCCGGCATAAGTATGGACGATATTTTAAAAAGCAGGTATATTGCCGAAGCCAGATTCTTCAGAGCCCTATATTATTTCCAATTGGTAAAAGCATTTGGGGATGTTATTAAAGTAACTTCATTGAATCCTCCAAGTGACTTAAAAAGAACCAGTAAAGATGAAATTTATGAAGATTTAATTATTCCAGATTTACTATATGCAATTGAAAACTTGCCAGAGAAGGATGCTTACGCTTCGAAAGATGTGGGCCGGGCAACAAAGGGAGCTGCCTATACAGTGCTGGCTGATGTTTATCTTTTTAATAATGATTTTATCAATGCAGAATTATATGCTTTAGAAGTAATTCAATCACTAAAATATGATCTTGAAACAGACTTTTCAACTGTTTTTTCTCTAGAGGGAGAACATGGAATAGAATCAGTATTGGAAATTGGTGCATTACCCGAGGAAAATCCAACATTGGGAGGCAATCAGTTTGCAAATACTCAGGGAGTTAGAGGTGTTCCTAACCGTGGATGGGGGTTTAACAGGCCTTCTATTGATCTAATAAATTCTTTTGAAACCAATGATTCTAGAAAAGATGCAACAATCATTTTTTTAGGAGAAGTGCTGGATGGTATTACCATTCTTGGAGATGTATCTACACCAGATACAACATTTACAGATGCATCCAATACTGTGGTTAAAGAAATTGAAACCTACAACCAAAAAGTTTGGGTCCCCGGATCAACAACTGTTGAAGAGTGGGGCTATAATTTACGAGTATATCGTTATGCAGAAGTTTTACTTATTGCCGCAGAAGCATTAAACGAAAATGGAAAAACAGCCCCAGCTTTAACATATTTGAATTTAGTCAGAGATAGAGCTGGTTTAGAAGACTTTGAAAACACTGATAAAAATTTAATTAGGGAACAAATCTGGAAGGATCGCCGATCCGAGCTAGCCATGGAAAGCAAGCGATTCTTTGATCTGGTTCGACAAGAACGTGCAAGCGAAGTATTGGGTGATTTGGGCTTTATAGCCAATAAGCACAACCTTCTGCCAATACCTCAAAACGAAATCGATCTTTCAAAAGGCTTATTAAGTCAAAATCCAAATTGGTAATCTAAGTTAACATACATATTAAATTAATTATTAATCTCTAAATCTTTTTATTATGAAAAAAATTAGTCGTATTATTTTTATGTTATTAATCATTTTCGTACCATTTACGGGATGTGATGATGATGAAGAGGATATTAAGGATTTGACTCTTGTGTCTCTAACATGTGGGAATGTGGACCTTTATGGTGCAACATCAGCCACAGATGTTCCTGTTGATCAAACCATTGTAGCAGTATTTTCAACAAATATTGATGAAGCAACAGTTGCAACTGCAGTTAGTATTTTGAAAGGAGAAACTGATGTGCCTTTTACAACCGTTGTTGATGGTAAAACATTAACAATTACAGTAACGGGTGGTTTAATTACTGGTACTCGTTATACAGTTAATATAAGTGCTGGGTTGGAATCTACTCAGGGAGCTGTTTTAGGAGCAATTTCTGCTTCCTTTACTACAATTGGTATTGGAATCGATACACCTCCAAAAGCAAGTAATCAGGTGCTTTATTTGCAATTTAACAATAGTATTGTTGATGTTATTGGTAGTCACACGAATCCTTTTACACAAGTTGCTTATACAACCGATCGTTTTGGAACAGCAAATGGTGCTGCCAATTTCAGAGGTGCAACTGCCGCAGGAAATGGTGATTTAGTAGAAATTGCTGGTAGTAATCTTATAAATCCAAGTATGACTTTTAGCGTTTGGTTTAAAGTTAATTCTGCTGATTATGCCAATGGAGGTCACCCAATGTTTGGTCTTGCTACCGAAAGAGGATACTTTATGGAACTTGGCGGAACCTTAGCATGGTGTAAATTTGCAACATCTCATAAAATTGATCCCGATCCAAATAGCCATTACTTCGGAACTGCATGGACAGATCCTAACGGTGATGGAAATGTTGGAGGTCAAACATTGTATGATTATGCTGGAAGTCTTGCAACAATTATGGGAGATAAATGGACATTATTAACAATGACATTCGATGCTGCTACTTCAATTAAAACAATCTATTTTGATGGAGTAAAAATTATGCAGGTTGATCTTGATCTTGATGCAACTGAATGGTATCTGGCAGATATGGAAATAGCTGATCAAGCTGATGGAACAGGTGCTGCAATAACCGGTATTGAGGAAGTATTAGCATTGGGATATATGTGTAGCAGAGGCAATACTGCAACAGGTTGGAGTATTTATTCGACTGCAGATAATACATTTAAAGGTGCACTCGATGATCTTCGAATATTTAATGTAGCTCTTACTGAGAGTGAAGTGTTAGCTTTATATAACTCAGAAAATTAATGGTTTAATGGTAGATTAAAGAATGAGTAAGAATTAATCATTTTGATTAATTCTTACTTTTCTAATCAATTTTTTAATAGAGTTTCAAAAAATTTGAAAATTCTAACTTGACTTGAATTCTGAAAATGAACTAATAATATCAAATTTTCAATTTGTATTTTAATAAACGTTAAACTCTTTAAGATGAAATTATTAATTAAACAGTTCATTTATGTTTTTGCAAGTCTACTATTTATTTTAAGTTGTAGTGAGGACGATGAAATTCCACCTGAACTAAAATTAGTTTCTCTAATGTCAGGCGAAACAATAATCTATACAAACGCTACCAATATAAACATTCCTATTAATGGGAAATTTACCGCTGAATTTAATTTAGCGCTGGACACCATCGGATTAAAACAGTTTTTTTTTTTAACAGATGAAAATGATGATACATTGTTCTTCACTATTTCCTGTTCATCTGATCGAAAAACTGTTTCATTATCTACCACCGATTCATTAGCTCCCAATTCAAATTACAAGTTCATATTTTTAGATGAAATTCAAGCTTTGTCCGGAGATAACCTTGACAAGCTAAGTATTCTATTCACAACTAAAAACGCCTCATTCTCGATAACCAATGGCCTTGTTGGAGATATTAGTCTGTTAAATAATAGCATACTTAAAAACATACCTTTATCACCTGTTTTTCAAATTGATTTCAGCCGACCTCTAAATACTGAGTCGGTAACATCCAATAATATTCGGTTGTTTAGCACAGAAGGAAGTGCCAGTATTGGTTTTACTTTTCAAAATGAAAATAAAACACTTATAATCAATGCAAACGAAAACTTATCCCATCTTTCAAAATATACATTGTCTCTCAGTACCGACATATTTGGTGTGAATGGAGAACAATTCACGGGGTTTTCTAAGAGTTTTTATACCCAATTGGATTCTACATATAAATTCCCCACTTTAACTGATGATGAATTATTGACATTAATTCAGCGTCAAACCTTCAAATATTTTTGGGATTTTGGGCATCCTGTAAGTGGTATGACAAGAGAAAGAAATACTTCTGGTGATGTTGTTGCGACTGGTGGCTCAGGATTTGGAATTATGGCAATAATCGTTGGAGTTGAAAGAGGATTTATTTCCAGAGCAGAAGGACTGGAAAGATTAGAAACCATTATTACTTTTCTGAGCAATGCGGATCGATTTCATGGTGCATGGCCACATTGGTTAAATGGATCGACAGGGAATGTAATTCCATTTAGTTCCAGTGATAATGGTGGGGATCTCGTAGAAACATCCTATATGGCGCAAGGATTAATATCTGTTCGACAGTATCTGAATGCTGCAGATGGCTATGAAAATGCACTTATTAACAACATAAATTCACTTCTCAACACGATTGAATGGAGCTGGTATACAAAAGGAGACGAAGATGTGCTTTATTGGCATTGGTCACCCACTGTGGACTGGAGTTTAAACATGCAAATTAAAGGTTATAATGAAGCACTGATAACCTATTTTATGGCGGCAACATCTTCTGCATATCCTGTTGATTCATCGGTTTATCATAACGGATGGGCTGGCTCAAGCTATTTTATTAACGGGAGGTCCTTTTTTGGAATAACTCTTCCTCTCGGTTATGATTATGGAGGACCATTATTCTTTGCACATTATTCATTCGTAGGATTAGATCCAAGAAATCTAAATGATATGTATGCAAATTATTGGCAACAAAATACAAATCACACGCTTATAAACAGGGCATATTGTCAGGCAAATCCAAAAAACTATATTGCATATGGAGGAGGTTGTTGGGGATTAACAGCAAGTGATAATCAATCTGGCTACAATGCCCATTCTCCAACAAATGACTTGGGTGTTATAACACCAACAGCAGCAATTTCATCAATCCCTTATACTCCAACAGAATCTATGGAGGCTATTCATTATTTTTATTATTTGGTTGGAGATCGGCTCTGGGGCGAATATGGCTTCTACGATGCTTTTAATGTTAATGAAAGCTGGTGGGCCAGCTCTTATCTGGCTATTGATCAGGGCCCGATTATTTTGATGATAGAGAATTACAGAACCGGATTGTTATGGGATTTATTTATGTCGGCTCCGGAGGTGCAGCAAGCAATGGATAAACTTAGTTTTATAAATTAAATCTTGGTAGCTTATTATGTAAATTATTATTTTTTAGAATTATAAATCTTAAAATCTTTTGATAATTAAAAAGGAACAAAAGATAAGATAAAAGGAAGTTTAGATCATATAAAAACCATAGTTCAAATGAAAAAAGGCAGCGTTTTATTTATATTAATTTTGATTTTTTATTCATGTAACCAGCCACAACAGATTGAATTTAAATCGCATGGAAAGGTTGATTATTCGATTACAAGGGATGATGAGGTTTTACTTGATTCAATTCAGCGTAAAACATTTCTTTATTTTTTAAACGAACATCACCCTGAATGGGGCATTGTAAAAGACCGTGCTTCTCTGTGGGCTCCTTCAAGCAGTGCATCAACCGGTTTTGGAATTCCTTCCTTTGCAATTGGAGTCGAAAGAAATTGGATTACCAGAGAACAGGCAGCGCAGATCACTCTTAATATGCTTAATTTTTACTTGAATTCTGTTCAAAGTACTGATACAAATGCAACCGGTTATAAGGGATTTTATTATCACTTTGTTAGAATGAGTTCCGGTACACGTGAATGGGATTGCGAACTTTCTTCTATCGATTCAGGAATACTGATGATGGGAATTATCTTTGCCCGTAACTATTACAATTTGCAAAATGAAGTGGAAAAGCAAATCCGGTCTGTATCGGAAATACTACTTGGAAGAATTGACTGGAGCTTTATGAAAATGGGACCATCAGGCAAATTTGGCAACTCGCTGTCTATGGGATGGTATCCCGAAAAAGGTCTTCACGATATGGGCTGGATAGGTTACAATGAAGCACTGTTTTTGTATATTCTGGCTGCCGGTCTGGATATGAAAGATGTTGAAGAAAGTTACGATGCATGGCTAAAAACCTATTTGTGGGAAAGTACATACGAGGAATTTTCGCATGTTGCATTTCCTCCTTTATTTGGTCATCAGTTTTCGCATGCATTTATTGACTTTAGGGGATTGGCAGATTCCTATATGAAGAAAAAAGGAATTGATTATTTCGAAAATTCTCGTCGGGCAACATATGTTCAGCGTCAATATGCAATAGACAATCCACATGCATGGGTTGGATATGATTCGCTCTGTTGGGGAATTACTGCAAGCGATGGCCCAACAACAAAATACAATTTCGACGACAAAGAGTTTAGAGGCTATGCGGGAAGAGGAGCCAGTGGACCTCATTATAATTATTTCGATGATGGAACAATAGCTCCCTATGCTTCGCTTTCATCATTGCCATTTGCTCCTGAAATAGTTTTGCCTACTATTAAATCAATATTAGAGAAACAAGGAGGAAAAGTTTGGGGCAAATATGGATTTTATGATGCATTCAATCCTACAGCAAATTGGGTTAATGATGATTTTATCGGTATTGCTCAAGGTCCCATGCTGATTATGATTGAAAACTTCAGAACAGGACTTGTATGGAATTACGTGATGAAAGATCCTATTATTCAGAAAGGACTTAACAGACTAGAGTTTAGTTACATTAAATAAATTTTTTGAGAGAAGTACTATTAGTTAACATTTTATATAAAATCTGAAGTAATGAATCGTCTTTTTTTAAAGATAATTTTACTATTTACCTTTTTGTTTCATATTAATGTAGTTGCTTTTGCACAGGCTATATTACTTGATGATTTTGAAAACAAAGAGGGCTGGGATTTTATTAAGTCTGATGGTGTTAATCTTAAATTATCGAACGAAAAAGGATTAACAGGAAATGCCATTCGTTTTGACTATGATTTTACTAAAGGTACTGGTTATGGAGGATTTCAGAAACTTTTTCCAATAGATCTTCCAGACAATTATGAGTTCACCTTTTTTATTAAGGCAGAATCTCCTGCCAATAACTTTGAGATAAAATTTATTGATAGTACAGGAAACAATGTATGGTGGGTGAATAATCGCAACTTTGACTTTCCCGGAGAATGGAAAAAAATCCGAATCAAAAAAAGGCATATCAATTTTGCTTGGGGCCCAACGAATAACCAAAAACTTAACAGAATTGACAGGATAGAATTTACAATTGCATCCTTTGTTGGCGGAAACGGTACCGTTTGGATTGATGATCTTCGGTTTGAACCACTTCTACCCGAAGCACAAACCTATCCCAAACCAACCGCAGAAGCCTCCTCTTCTGTTAAAAATCATTTAGAAACCACTATTACCGATGATTTATTAGAAACATACTGGCAATCCGGTAAAACAAAGAATCAACATATTGTTATTGATTTTAACATCCGCAGAGAGTTTGGTGGGTTGCAAATAAACTGGCAGAAAGATTTTTATGCCACAAAATTCGATATTCTACTATCGAATGATAAAAAGAATTGGGAAAAAGTTTACTCTGTTCAGTCTAATCAGAGTAATGTTAGTTTTATACAATTACCGGAAGCAGAAGCAAAGTACATTAAAATAAACCTGCATGAGGCTAAATCTTTAAAAGGATTCGGAATTTGTGAAATACAGATTCTGGATATAAAAAATTCATTAACACCGAATGATTTTCTTATTTATGCAGCTAAAAATTCGCCTCAAGGTGATTATCCAAGATATTTTTTAGAACAGGCATCTTATTGGACTATTGCGGGTGTTAATAATGATGTAAAAGAGGCCATGATAAGCGAAGACGGTATAGTTGAGGTCGATAAAGCGCTTTTTTCTATTGAGCCTCTTATAAAAATAGAAGATTCAATTTTCAATTGGAGCAATGTAAAATCATATCAGTCCTTGGGTAATTCAGAAGATAAAAATGAGTTTAATTTTATACCGAATGTTAGCTGGAAGATGAGAGATTTATTACTTGTAACGGAAGTTACGGCTTACGGAGAGGCAAATAAGAATTCGAAATTAAATATCAGTTACTCATTTGAGAATATCTCTGACGAAGCCAAAGATTTTGAGTTCTATCTTTTAATCAGACCATTTCAGGTAAATCCATATTATCAATTTCTGAATTTATCGGGTGGCGTGGGGAAAATAAAATCAATAAAAGAGGAGGAAGGTGGATTTTTATCTGTCGATGATAAAGTAATACTGCCTCAAAAAAAATACGATTTTTTTGGTGCAAGCGCGTTTGATGAGGGAAATAGTGTTGATCTGATTCGAAAAGGGAAAATGCCTCTTAATAAATCAGCTACAGATCAAAATGGTTTGGCAAATGGAGTTATAAAATACGCACTCCACCTGAATCCGGGCGAAAGAACCAAACTGTACATGGTTGTACCATTTTATAACAGTAATTCAAATTTTGATAGTATAGGTGCTCAGGATATTGAAGATGAGTTAACTAAATCAGCAGATTTCTGGAGATCAAAAGTGAATCATATTAAATTCAATTTACCCGAATCTGCAGACAGGATTGTAAATACCTATAAATCAAACCTTGTATATATATTAATTAACAGGGATAAAGCAGGGATTCAACCCGGTTCACGATCATACGAAAGAAGCTGGATACGCGATGGCGCCTTAACCTCATCAGCTCTTTTAAAATCAGGTATTGTAAGCGAAGTAAAGGATTTTATTGATTGGTACTCTTCATATCAGTATGAAAATGGAAAGGTTCCATGCGTTGTTGATTCAAGGGGTACTGATCCGGTTCCTGAAAACGATAGTCACGGGCAGCTAATTTACTTGATCCGCGAATATTTCAACTTTACTCACGATACCACATTTCTAAAATCAAAAAACAGTTCTGTTTTAAAGGCAGTTGAATATATTGAATCACTTATTGCGCAGCGATCAACAGACTATTACAGAAATGGGAATGATAGTCTGCGTTCATTCTTTGGTCTTGTACCAGAATCAATAAGCCACGAGGGATATTCGGCCAAGCCAATGCACTCGTATTGGGATGATTTTTTTACTTTAAAAGGATTGAAAGATGCAGCAGAGATTCAAAAAATACTGGGCGAAACAGCAAATTATGGGAGAATAAGGAGTATTAGCGATACTTTCAGAGTGAATCTGTATCGTTCTTTGCAGCTTACAATGAAAAACAAAAATATCGATTACATCCCCGGTTGTGCAGAACTTGGTGATTTTGACCCAACATCTACCACCATTGCTTTAACTCCTTGTAACGAATTGAATAACATACCCAAACCTCAGGTTTATAATACATTCGATTTGTATTATGAGTTCTTCAAAAACAGAAGAGACGGTAAAAACGAATGGATAAATTACACTCCATATGAAAACCGATTAATTGGTTCGTTTATTATGTTGGATCAGCCTGAAAGAGCCCATGAATTGATTGATTTTTTCCTTAATGATCAGCGGCCTAAAGGTTGGAATCACTGGGCTGAAGTGGTATGGAATGGATATCGTACACCTGGTTATATTGGTGATATGCCTCATACCTGGGTTGGTAGCGATTTTATAAATGCCATTCGTTCAATGTTTGTTTACGAAAACGAGTTTGATCAATCACTTGTTTTGGGTTCTGCGCTTTATCAGGACTGGATAGATTCGCCTGGTGGAATTTCTGTTGAAAATCTACCTACATACTATGGAGAGATTTCATACACTGTAAATAAGGATAACAATAAGTATACATTGTCAATATCAGGAGATGTAACCTTGCCTTCGAACGGAATCAAAGTGAAAAATTTCAATGGATCAAAACTCCCTGTAAGAGTTATGGTAAATGGTATCGAAACCAATGATTTTAGTGAAAAGGAAATATCTGTAAAAGCATTTCCCGCTGAAGTAATTATATCTTACTAATTCAAAAAAAGAGATGGATAATAGCACAAACAATTCCACAAAAACAGAAGATCGTATTTCCTTTACCCAATTGGCAGCATATGGGACAGGTGGTATTATTCCTATCGCCCTGTTCAATGTTGCAGGAATTCTGGTTGGCTTAATGGGAAATATTAGTTTGGGACTTAGTGCATTTTGGCTCGGCGTAATTCTTATTATTCCTCGGTTGTGGGATGCTATATCTGATCCTATCATTGGCCATTTATCTGATAATACCCGAACTCGCTGGGGGCGAAGAAGACCGTACCTTTTGGTGGGTGGCATTTTGGTTGCTATTACTTTTGTAATAATGTGGTGGATACCTAAAGGAGAAATGGTACAAACATGGTTTCCAACAGAATCAAGCTATCATGCATTTCAGCTTGGCTATATTCTTATTACACTTCTGTTGTTTTTTACTGCTGTAAATATTTTCGAGATTCCTCATGGTGCGCTTGGTATGGAAATGACTACCGATTCGCATACTCGTACTCGATTGTTCAGCGCTAAAAGCTTTGTCGGCAATTTATTTGCAATGAGCACACCTTGGCTTTTTGCTATCGCTACAATGGAAATATTTAAAGGCCCCGGAGGTAATGAAGCCGACGGTATGCGCTATGTCTCAATAATGATTGCAGCTATTCTTATTCCGCTTTCTTTCTGGTGGTTTTTCAAGCTGCGCGAGCCGGGCTTCCAAAAAGCTGCAAAGCAGGAGAAAACAGATTTCTGGAAAGATATGGGGCTGGTGATCTCAAATAAAAACTTTGTTATGTTAACGCTAACGGTTTTTACCTTAGCTATGGGTTTTAATTTTGTGCAACTTCTCGGTTCTTATATTCCAATTTTTTATGTTTATGGCGGAGATAAAGTTGCAGGTGCTACTTTACTCGGAATAAATGGAACAATTTGGGCCATCACTGGAGTATTAGCTGTTTTTCCTCTCAATTGGATTAGTCCTAAACTTGGAAAGCGCAATACGCTTGTTATTGCAATGGTTCTTATGATTCTTGCCCAGCTCTCCAAGATTGTTTGTTATAATCCTAATCATCCATATTTAATTGTGATTCCCACTATTCTGCTATCGACCGGAATGTTGTTTTTCTTTACACTCGGTTCGTCAATGGTGGGTGATATTTGCGATGAAGACGAACTAAACACAGGAAAACGCTCCGAAGGAAGTTATTATGCAATTTTCTGGTGGTTTATAAAAATGGGAACTGCACTTGCCAGCTTTGTAGCAGGTGTGCTTATTGTATTTACTATGTTTGATGAAGCACAAGTAACTAAAGTGGATAGTTTACAGGGTAATATAAGAGAGCTTCGAAGCAAGGTGCAACTATGGAAAGGGAGTGAGGGCTTTGAGGGTTCAAATGCTGTATTACTTGAAAATACAAAAAAACAGTGTAAAGATGCTTTAGATGAATCGAAAACATATGTAAGCATTCTCGAAAAAGAATCAGTAAAACAGGAAAGTGAAGCAAATCAGAATGTCGCAGATTACCAAAGTGATAGGAAGATAAAACTTTTAAATGCCTTGGCAATTACAAAATCAACAGTTATCGAACTTGAAAATATTCAATCACGTCTGGAAAATTTAGGCTCTCACCCAGATGATTCAGTGATTATAAATATATCTAAAGAAGCTGTAGCACCCACATTGCAAACTAAACTGGAGAAAGCGAAGATGAACTCATTTGAGCTCATTTCGCATCTTGAATCCAAATCTTTAGTGCCCAAATCTATTAAAAAAGAAGAAACGGATGAGCATTATGCTATAATCATGAAAGGGATCACAATTGTTAAAGATCGACTTATTAGCATTAAAACAACTTCTTCACTAGATTCACTAGATAAAAATCTTGGTGCTATTGAAACTGAAATTATGCCTCTTACAAAGCAAACGCCATATACTCTGTTAATGATGCGTGTGGTCGAAATTGGATTGCCATTTTTATTGAGTTTGCTTTCTATATTTTTTGTCTTACGTTATTCTCTAACAGAAAAACGATCCCATGAAATCAAATTGCTGCTTAAGCTAAGAAATCAAGATGGTTTAGACAAAGAGAATGGTACTAAAGAAACATCTAACGATTAAATCAAAAAATAAGTAAAATGATATTTAGTATAAAAGATGACAGTTTTTACCTCGACGACAGAAAAATATTTCTCAATTCTGGAGAGATTCATTATTTCAGAATTAAGCACGAGCTGTGGGATAAACATTTAGAAGAAGCCAAAGAGGCTGGCTTAACTACTGTTAGTACATATGTTCCATGGGCATGGCACGAATACAAAGAGAAAACATTTGATTTTGATGGTACATCATGTCCTGAACGAGATATAATAGGTTGGCTCCAGAAATGCAAATCTCATGGATTAAATTGTATCGTAAAACCAGGTCCCTTTATTTTGGCAGAGTTTCGTGGTGCAGGATTGCCGGACTGGTTTATGGAGAAATATGGGATTGAGGTTAAAATGAGAAACAGCAAAGGCTCAATATTTCCAAGCGATGGAGTTAGTCTTTTTAATAAGACCTATCTTGAAAAAGTTACTTTGTGGTATGACAAGATAATGCCTTTGATAAGCGACCATCAAATATCAGCAGGTGGACCAATCATTATGATGCAAGTATGTAATGAGATAGGCGTATTTTCCTGGTTGGCTCACCAGGGCGATTATTGCGATGAGGTGAAAAAACGATTCATTGCTTACCTATCAAAAAAGTTTAAAAATATTGCTGATGTTAATAGTTTATGGGGAACAGATTATAAAGATTTTGCAAATGTAGAACTGCCTCCTGATGGTAAATTTCCTTATGCATCGAAAAGCGATCGTGGTCGTAATTACGAATGGCACTCTTTCTGGCGAACCTACTATGGCGACTATCTAAAAATGTTAGCCCTAATGGCAAGAGACAGAGGCGTAAGTGTACCGTTTTATCACAATCTGCCAGGCTGGATATATGGAAATGGGTACGAATTTCCGGTTAATATTACTATGTACGAAGATTTATTTGGTGATAATAGCGAAATCATTTTTGGGGTAGATCATATCCCGGAGTTTCTTTCGTACCGAAATATGCACGATGACCGCATTATAAATGATATAACCTATGCAATGCAAGGGCAAAAACCTCTTTTCGCAGCCGAGTTTCAGTGTGGTTCACGCGAGTACCATGTTGTCACAAATCCCCGGGAAATGGAACTCTTCTATAAGGCAAGCATTGCAAATGGACTAACAGGCTGGAACTATTATATGTTTTCGCAGGGACGAAACCCCAGACATAAAGGCTATTCCGGAGAAACGTTTTACTGGTTCAATCCACTCACTCCTGAGGGTGAAAGAACAAGTGCTTTTCCTCTCGTAAAACGAATGAGTAAGGTTTTAAAAATTTCCGAAAATATAATCGTTAATGCAAAACGAAAAGCGGATGTGTGTGTGCTTTTCTATCCTCCTTATTATGCCACAGAGTTAGAAAGGCCAGTTGATGAAAGATGTGAACTCCAATTCAACGTTTCAGCAATACGTAGACCAGCTTATTTCGATGGATTGCTTAAAGTACTTCAAGTTCTCGATATCGATTATGATATGGTGGATTTGAATAAAGCAACTGCTGATAAACTGGCTAAATACAAACAAGTTTGGGCCTTTTGCACCGATGAGATGAATGCGAGGGAACAGCAAACAATTGTTGATTATTCAAGGGTTGGTGGGAATGTAGTTATTTTCCCTTATCTCCCGGATCGTGAGATGTCGCAGAAACCATGCACTATCATTCGCGATGCATTATCAATTATCCCATCAGGAATAGAAAACGTTGATTCCCCATTGATAGATATATATGATTTTAAAGATATCAAATGTGCTAATCCACAGGTAATCTATAACGAAGAATCACTTGCCGGAGCAGAGATTATCGCTAGAAACATTCATGGAAACATTTGCGGTTTTACAAAACCCTTAGGAAAAGGTACAATTATTCATATAGGCACTTGGATTGGATTTGACACAGAGGGACAAAAACCCGTTTATGAAACAATTTTAGGAAAATCTGGCGCAAAACTCAGACAGGCAACTTCTAACAATTATCATATAAATGTCAGGGAGCGATTCACAAATAACCATTCTGCTATTTTATTTATTGGAAATTATTACAATGAGGAACAGGTGGGTAGCGTAACTTACACTCATCCTAGAAGTGCTGAATCTATTGAAATTCCTTACACTCAAAAAGAAATGCTATGGCCTCCATTATATGCAGCTTTAGTTCCTGTTGGCTTAAAAATTTCTGAGGATTTAAGTGTACTGCATTGTACCTCAGACATTCTTAATGTTGAGGTTAACGACAAACAAATCCTAATTACACTTTATGGAGATAGAGATTTGTATGGTGAGTTGGTTTTGGAAGGTGCGGGAATCAAGAATATCAGTCAGGCTGAAATGAATGGGGATACTCTTGATTTAGTTCCTGAGAATAAACGCTTAGCAATTATTTATAGTCATAAGCATAAGGAAGAAATGGTTCTTAACATCACAATAAATAAATGAAGATCAACAGCCCAACAGGACTTTCTATTAGTCTGCTAAACAATGGTTCAATAAAATCAATTGAGGTCGATCCAATCAGAATTAGCCTCCAGGCAGCAACTCCGTATTCAAAGTTGGGTGCAAATATTTACGTAAGGAAAAGAACAAATCCTCCTGAATTTAAAGCATTGGTTGGTCCTGAAAGTAACAGCCAATTTGAGATTTGTGGAGACACCATTATTGCGAAAGGGAGTTGGAACGGACTAAGCTACAAATGTACTTTGCAACTTTCAAACACAAGTTTGAGCTGGCAATGGCAGATTGATATTAAAAATGTAACCGATTCAGACCTCGGGTTAGATCTAATTTATTTACAGGATATCGGTTTAAAGCCAGCTGTTGAGAATTCAATCAATGAGTATTACGTTGCCCAATATATAGAGCGATTAATTCTTGAGGATGAGAAGTATGGTTCGGTTATTTGTTGTCGCCAGAATATGAAAGGACCAACGGGAAACCCTTGGGTGATGTTAGCTTGCAAAAACGCTGCATCTTCTGCTAGTACAGACGGAATGCAGTTCTATGGAAAATCATATAAAGTAGCAGGAGTTCCGGAAGGTTTGGTTGGCGATTTGCTTGGTGGTGAATATGCCGGAGAGTCTCCAATAGTTGCATTGCAGGAAAAACCCTTTGCGCTTGCTCCAAATGGTAATCATTCATCAACCTTTGTTGGATGTTATCTTCCGGATCATCCTGAAGCAACTTCAGATAAAGATCTAAGCAAACTATCTAAACTATTTATTGAATTTGATGGAAGCAAAACATTTCAATCAAAAGGTAAAACATTTATCCCTCAAAAAAATATCTTTAACACATCTCCCTTATTGCCCGTTGAGGATTTGAGCATAAAGGAATTGAAACAATTCTTTGGAGAGAATTGGCGACATCAGGAGGAAGATAATGGAAAACTTATTTCATTCTTTTACAACCAAAACAGCCATGTTGTTTTACGATCAAAAGTTAAACTGGTCGATCGTCCTCATGGTCATATCATGCAAGCAAAAGCAGGTTATATTCCAGATGAAAATATTGTTTCAACTACTTCCTATGCCTATGGCGTTTTTAACTCACATTTAACTCAGGGAAATACCAATTTTAATATTTTTCTTTCAGTATCGTCTAGCCAGTTTAATCTTAGTACAGAAACGGGTCAACGAATATTTGTTGAAATTGATGGACAAAAATACCTTCTGGGAGTTCCATCTGCCTTTGAAATGGGATTAAACTATTGCCGTTGGATTTATAAGCAGGGTGATTTTTGTTTGCAGGTTCGCACATGGACATCAAAAACTGCCCCACAAGTAAATTTAGATATTAAATTAATTAGTGGTTCCAACGTTAAACTGCTCATCACACATCATTTTGACGAGAATAATGGATGGACACTCAGTCAGGGCAATTCCCCAAAGGAATTTATAGCCAAACCTAAATCTGAGAGTTTAATTACAAGCAAATTCCCCAATGCACAATTTAAGATTTTGGTTCAAGAGTCTGATTCAGATTTTACTGTGTATAATGATGACTCAAATAACAACAGATTATTCATCATTGATGTTCAGGAAACATCTTATTTCTGTATGAGTTTTCTGGGTGAAGTTTGCAATACTACTCAAGCGGTTTCAATTGTAAATTCAGATATTCAGTGGCAATCAGATTGTAGGGATGCACAATCTGTTTGGCAGGATTTAAGTTTAAACTTATCCATAAAAGGAGATCAGAAAGATTTAGCTGCAATTCGGGAAATATTACCATGGTTTGGCATGAATGCACTTACTCATTATTTAACTCCTTACGGATTAGAGCAATTCAGCGGAGCAGCATGGGGTACACGCGATGTTTCTCAAGGTCCTATCGACTTACTTTTAAATTTAAATAAGTACGATGAAGCTAGAAAAGTGCTACTCATTATTTTCTCTAATCAGAATCCCGATGGTGGATGGCCTCAATGGTGGATGTTCGATAGTTACGCAAATATCAGGGCACACGAAGCACATGGCGATATCTTTTACTGGTGTATTATTGCTCTTAGCAACTATATCAAAGTTACCGACGACCTGAAAATTCTTGACGAGGTTCTTCCTTACTATTCAGAAGATGGTAAAAACAGGATTGAAAAAACAACACTTAGTGAACATGTTGATCGGTTAATCAACATGATAATTGATTCATTTATTAAAGGTACTTCTCTCGTTCCTTTTGGTGGTGGAGACTGGAATGATTCCTTACAACCAGTAAGTAGTGAGCTGGCACAACAAATGATCTCCAGTTGGACAGTTGAAATGAATTACCAGGCTTTTTCACAATATCAGGCAGTTTATGAGATGCTTGGAAAGACGGGGCAGGCAGAGAAATTAAAAAATAGTTGTGAGAGAATTAGAAATGACTTTAATAAATTCCTGGTGAAGGATGGAATTGTTGCCGGATATGGTTTAGTTGAAAAAGATGGCAGTATGAGCGTATTGCTCCATCCAACGGATAAATTAACTGGAATTCATTATAGCATTTTGCCAATGAACCGAGGCATTATTAGTGGGATTTTCACAAAGGAACAAGCACAGTACCATCAACTTTTAATTGAGCAACATCTTAAAGGTCCCGATGGTGCAAGATTAATGGATCGTCCGCTAAAATACAAAGGAGGAATTCAAACAATATTTCAGAGAGCGGAAAGCAGTACCTTCTTTGGTCGCGAGATTGGTTTAATGTATGTGCATGAGCATATTCGTTATGCCGAATCACTTGCCATTATGGGGAAAGCGGAGGCTTTCGTAAAAGCTCTTCGACAGGCAATTCCGGTAGGCTACAGAGATATTGTACCAAGTGGATATATTCGCCAATCAAATTGTTACTATAGCAGTTCCGATGTTGCATTTAAAAGTCGATACGATGCAGATGAACGCTATGATGAAATTAATTCAGGAAAAATAACTCTTAGAGGTGGTTGGCGAGTTTATTCAAGTGGCCCTGGTATTTATATTGGGCTGATAATTTCCAGAATGCTCGGCCTGCGAATTGAATTTGGGAAAGTTATTATTGATCCAGTAATGCCCCTTTCGTTTGATGATATGTCGGTAAATATAGATTTTATGGGTTATCCTGTTAATCTAACCTATAAAGTAAAAGAAAACGGATTTAGCCCTAAATCGATAGTAATTAACGGGAAAAAGATTTCATTTGATTACGAAGATAATGTTTATCGTAAAGGCGGAGCAGTTATTCTAAAAGAACAATTTTTAGCCATGATGAATAAAAAAGAAAATAGGGTAGAGATTCAATTATAGGATTTCCCTCATTTTTGATTTTTAAATATTAGTATCAATTAAAACGCTCCTGTGTTCAGAAAATCAACTTGTTTGCGATCAAATTAAATAGTTGTGGAGTTAGGTTATAGGATCAAGACATAAGTTCAGGATTTGGTTTATAATAAATAAAATTTAGTTAGTTTTTATAGGAAAAAAGCAACATCTCTCAATCTTATTGATTTTTTTTTAAATTTAACATTAGGAATTCAGCAGCATTTGTTGTTTTAAGCAATAAATACAAACTTATTTAATTAAAATTGTAATTTCTATTTTACAACTTTTTTGGCTTGATCCAAAAAAGTAACAAAAAATCCCGATAGCTATCGGGACAAGACAAAACGATACTTCCACGCTCTCTGCGATAAGCAAACAATTCCTCCCAAAGTAAGCAAGCTCCTTTGTCGGAATCCTAATGCTTATCACATTCACCCTGCCCTATGGCTCGTCGTTTTGTCATGCCTGCGCTCAATAATCCGCATCTGATAAATTTGTTTCAAAAATCAAGAAAAACATGTGCGGGATAGGTCAGGTAAGCAACACTCAGTCTCGACATACAATGATTAATTAGAATAATAAATTAACATCGAGACGACTTGTGTTGCGCTGAATAACAGGTTTTTCTATGATTTTAACAAATCTGTCAGTGGCGGTGACTTTTTTTGGTTCTTTTTTGTGTGGCTGACAAAAAAGAACTTAATATATTAGAACTAATTGATTTCCTTCACACCCTTTAGTCCCGAAAACTTTCTTGAGGGGCAAATGAAGAAAATCACAAGATATCTATACAGAAATAGAAACGGACAATCATTTTTAATTAATCACCAATCATTTTTCATTACATTTCCTGAAATTCACGTTGAATTATAATATAAAATTTCTAGAGGGGAATTGATTTAGTTTTTGTAAAAGCGAAAAACGATAGAAATTAAAACTCACTTACACTTCCTTTTTTCGGATAGTCCAGAGTATAATGTAACCCGCGGCTTTCGTGCAGATTTTGTGCCATTTTAATAATCAGATAACCAACTTTAATTAGATTACGCAATTCACAAAGTTTTTGCGAGAGTATCGATTTTTTATATAACTCTTCTGTTTCGGTAAATATAATCTCAAGTCTTTTTCGGGCTCTTTCCAACCGAAGATTTGAACGTACAATACCAACATAATTACTCATTATTTGCTGCATTTCTTTGTAGTTCTGAGTAATCATAACCATTTCTTCGGGATAGGATGTTCCTCCTGCATCCCATTCAGGAACAGATTTGTTAATCTTAATTGATGTAAACTTCAGGAGTGCATGTTTAGCAGCTTTGTCGGCATAAACAATAGCTTCGAGCAGCGAATTTGAAGCAAGCCTGTTGGCTCCATGCAATCCGGTTGACGAAACTTCGCCAGCTGCATATAAATTATGAATTGAACTGTGTCCATTCATGTCTACCTTTATTCCTCCGCACATGTAATGCGCTGCTGGAACTACAGGTATTGGGTCTTTTGTAATATCAGTCCCGTGTTTAAGGCACTTTTCGTAAATATTAGGGAAATGCTCTTTAAGTTTTTCCGAATTAAGATGCGTGGCATCAAGGTAAACAAAATCATCACCGCGAATTTTTAACTCATGGTCAATAGCTCGTGCAACAATATCGCGGGGAGCAAGGCAGCCACGGGTATCGTATTTTTGCATAAATTCTTTTCCATCGACGGTTTTTAAAATCGCACCAAAGCCACGTAGAGCCTCTGTTATTAAAAAAGAGGGTCTTTCTCCCGGGTTATAAAATGAGGTAGGGTGAAACTGAATAAATTCTAAATTTTCGATTGTTCCTTTTGCCCGGTAAACCATTGCTATGCCATCACCGGTTGCAATCTGGGGATTGGTCGTTGTATCATAAATATTTCCAGTACCTCCGGTTGCCATCAATGTAACTTTTGAAAGGAAAGTATGCACCTGATCTGTATTTAAATCCAAAACATACGCTCCGTAACATTCAATATCGGGATAACCACGCTTAACAAGTTTTCCCAAATGGTGCTGAGTAATTACTTCAACAGCAAAATGATACTCATAAATCTCAATATTTTTATGTTCACGCACTCTTTTAACAAGTGCATTTTCTATTTCCTGTCCAGTATTGTCTTTATGATGTAAAACGCGATACTCAGAATGGCCACCTTCTCGTCCCATATCATATTTGCCGGTTTCATTTTTATCAAACCGAACACCCCAGTCAATGAGTTGTTGAATTTGTTCAGGGGCTTCTTTTACTACCATCTCAACTACTTCACGGTTACAAAATCCATCACCACAAATTAAGGTATCCTGAATATGTTTGTGGAAATTGTCAGGATCGTACATTACTGCTGCAATACCACCTTGGGCATAACGTGTATTTGTTTCGTCAATACTCGTTTTCGAGATAATAATAACCTTACCCTGATCAGCAACTTTTAAAGCAAAACTTAATCCTGCAAGTCCGCTTCCAATTACCAGAAAGTCTGTTTCTTTGATCATGATTGAGATTATTATTGAGTTTTACAAATATAGAAATAGTTTAACAAAAAAGAACCACAAAAAGGATTGATGTAATGATATAAGCATTAAATATATTGTTTGAAATGAGAACTATTTCAACTATTTTTGTCGCATTATCAAAAAAAACAGAAAAAACAAAAAAACATGGCTCAGGACGATCTATTTAAAAAGCTTATTGCACATACAAAAGAATATGGATATATTTTCCCATCAAGCGAAATTTACGATGGACTAAGTGCGGTTTATGATTATGGACAATATGGTGTTGAATTAAAAAACAACATCAAACAATTTTGGTGGGATGCAATGGTTAAAATGCACGAAAATATTGTTGGTCTTGATTCGGCAATATTTATGCATCCCGATATCTGGAAAGCTTCTGGTCATGTGGGTGCATTTAACGATCCGTTAATCGATAATAAAGATTCGAAAAAGCGATACCGTGCTGACGATCTGGTTGAAGAACATATTGCTAAATACCAGGCAAAAATTGATAAAGATGTTGAAAAAGGTCAGAATAAGTTTGGTGATGCTTTTAACAAAGAACAATTTCTGGCAACTAATCCAAATGTTTTAAGAAATCAGGAAAAAATAAACGAGATAACTGCGCGCTTAACAAAAGCATTAACTTCAGATGATCTTGTTGAGCTAAAACAAATTATTATTGATTGCGAGATTGCCGATCCAATTAGTGGTTCAAAAAACTGGACCGATGTTCGACAATTTAACCTGATGTTCGAAACCTTATTAGGTTCAACAGCCGATGGAGCAAGCAAAATATATTTACGCCCTGAAACCGCACAAGGAATTTTTGTGAATTACCTGAATGTGCAAAAATCAGGAAGAATGAAAATCCCTTTTGGAATAGCTCAGATTGGAAAAGCATTCCGTAACGAAATCGTTGCACGCCAGTTTATTTTTCGTATGCGCGAGTTTGAACAAATGGAAATGCAGTTTTTTGTAAAACCAGGAACCGAACTCGAATGGTTTGAACATTGGAAAAACCTGCGTATTAAATGGCATAAAGCAATGGGATTACCAGAAGAAAAATACCGTTTCCACAAACACGATAAGCTGGCTCATTATGCCAATGCTGCTTTCGATATCGAATTTGAATTCCCTTTTGGATTTAAAGAACTGGAAGGAATCCATTCGCGTACCGATTTTGATTTAAAACAACATCAGGAGTTCTCTGGTAAAAAACTACAGTTTTTTGACCCTGAAAGTGGCGAGAGCTTCATTCCTTATGTAGTGGAAACATCTGTTGGACTCGACAGAACATTTTTGTCGGTACTTTCGGGTGCTTATTATGAAGAAGAGCTGAAGAAAGAAAATGGAGAGTCAGATACTCGCGTTGTATTGCGCATTCCACCAGCCCTGGCTCCAATTAAATTAGCCGTTTTGCCATTGATAAAAAAAGATGGATTACCCGAAAAAGCACGCGAAATTATCGATGAGTTAAAATTTGACTTTACTTGTCAGTACGACGAAAAAGATTCGATAGGTCGACGTTACCGACGTCAGGATGCAATTGGTACGCCCTATTGCATTACTATTGATCATGATACACTTAAAGATAATATGGTTACTATTCGCGATCGGGATACAATGGTTCAGGAACGTGTTCTGATTACGAACCTTGCACATATTGTTGATGAAAAAGTAAACATGAAAAATTTATTAAAAAAGATTTTTTAATGATAAGGTTTTCCATAATAATTTGTACATATAACAGGTCTGATTACTTAAAAAAAGTATTGGAAGGAGTTAGAAAACAGGAATTTCCTAAATCTGATTTTGAATTAGTATTAGTAAACAACTCTAGTCCTGATGATACAGATGATGTATGTAGAAATTTTCAAAACGAAAACACAGATTTAAACATAACATATACAAAAGAGAAGAAACAAGGCTTATCATTTGCCCGAAATACAGGTCTTGATCTGTCTAAAGGAGAATGGGTTATTTTTATTGATGATGATGCCGAACCCGTTAAAGATTATTTAAAAAATATTAACGAATTTCTTCTAAAGCATAAGAATTGTATTGCCGCTGGAGGGAGAATTTATCCAACGTTTGAAACATCAGAACCAAAATGGATGTCGAAATTTTTACTTCCGTTGGTTTCGGCAATAGATTTGGGAAATACAGCAAAGAAATTTCCTGCAAATAAATATCCGATAGGTGCTAATATGATTTTTAAAGCTGATGTTTTTAAGAAAATAGGTTATTTTAATACTGATCTGGGTAGAAAAGGTGATCAATTGCTTGGTGGCGAAGAAAAGGATATCTTTATGAAACTTAGGGAGATTAGTAATAATGTTTTTTATATTCCTAATGCTGTTGTTTACCATTTTATTCCAGACAAAAGACTGCAATTGGATTTTATTAAATCAATGGCAATTAAAATAGGCGAAGCGAATCTAATAATATTCAAAGAAAAGGGATTGCATAAGTTGATGGCATTAGAACTTTTTAAGTGGGGCGCATCCTTATTACTTTTTTTATATTACTTTTTATCATTTAATTATCAAAAGGGAATAATGATATTAAAGTTTCGTTATTGGGTAAATAAAGGTATTTTACATTAAACTAATCTAAAAATTTAGACTTGATGGTTGTTTTGCTATCGCTTCAATTATTTCTTGATAATCTGATAAAAACTTTATTATCGCTTATTAAGATTATTCTATTAAGCAAATGGAATATTACTATTAAAATGAAACGCCAATCCAGAGATTGTATTATTCTGGGAAATGGGCCATCTCTTAATAATGTTTTGGAAAAAGAAATCGATATCTTACTAGGCAAAGATTTATTATGTGTTAACTACTTTGTGCTTTCAAAATTTTATAAGATACTCAAACCAACATATTATGTTATAAATGCACCTGAGCTATGGAATAAAAATGCAATAGAAAAGATTAAAGAAGATAGCGAGAAACTTTTTCGAAGTATTGGCGAAGAAACAAATTGGGAATTAACTCTTTTTATACCTTTTAGTGCAAATACGAACAAAAAATGGCTAAGCGATTTAGGTTCCAACAAAAACATTTGCATTAGCTATTATAATCCAACTCCAATCGATGGTTTCGAGTGCACAAATAGTTTTTTCTTTAAATATGGTTTTGGAATGCCACGACCTCACAACGTGATAATTCCATCATTAATTTTCACTATACGAATGCGTTACCAAAATATTTATCTGCTTGGTGTTGATCATTCGTGGTTAAAAGAAATTACGGTTGATAATGATAATAATGTACTAATTAACCAAAAACATTTTTACGATACACAAACTTCTGTTCCTCAAACAATGCATAAAAAGGGAATTGGACAGCGACGGTTACACGAAGTTTTGCAAAAGTTTGTTTATTCTTTTAAGGGATATTTCGATATTAAAAACTTTGCATTAAGGCAAAAAGTTACTATTTATAATTGTACACCAGACTCATATATTGATGCATTTGAGAAAAAAAGGCTAGACCAGATAAACTGATGAGTTTGAATTATTGTAAACGGCATGCTGTTTAATCTCTTGGTTTACATTTGAATAGAACAAGATCAAGAATACTAATTATAAATTATTAAATCTTCTCGCAAATATCGAGTTTTTTAAATTCCAGATATGAAAAAAATAGCAAACAAGATAATAGGATTTATTATTGATAAAGTGAAACGAAACAGATTTGTTCAATCTCTTTTCGAATCTCCAATAAATGTAAACTCATATCCACGATTAGGCGAGTTTATTGATTCGTTTGGCAATAGATTTATCCTTTATAAGAATTTGCGCAATAAAATTAAACCCGGCTGGGAGAGTATGTACAATAGTTCTTCAATACTTATTGTAAATAACGAAATAATTACTAAAAGAGCAAACGAGGGAAGAATTGCTGTTGAAAAGATATTGCCTATTATTCAGACCTTTTTATTGGGTTTACAAGATAAAAAAGTATTAGAAATTGGCTGTAATCTGGGAGCGGCTTCTTATGCTTTGGCTGAGCTTGGAGCCAAAGATGTTTTAGGATCTGAATTTTCTGGATATAAGGTCGATTCATTAGGTACAGGCGAAGCCGAAGTTATAAATCAAGAGCTAAAATTAAACAGAGAAAAAATAGCAGAGTTATTTAAAAAAAAATCTCGTGTTAATTTTATTGATGATGATATTTGTAATTCAAAATTACCTTCCAGTAACTTTGATCTTATCTGTAGCTGGGATGTGCTTGAGCATTTACAAAATCCTGAATCGGCTTTTCAAAACATTGCACGACTTCTTAGTGATGGCGGTATTGCGATAAATGAATACAATCCTTTCTTTAGTTTAAATGGAGGACATAGTTTATGTACCTTAGATTTTTTATGGGGGCATGCCAGAATTAATAACAACGATTTTTATAAATATCTAACAGAATTCAGACCAAAAGAAGTTGAAAAAGCATTCTCCTTTTTTAAAGATGGACTTAATAGAATGACAATTAATGATTTAATAAAATATAGTAATAATGCAGGTTTAGAAATACTATCTTTATTTATGTTTACTAAAGAGCAACATGTAAGAATGCTTACTAACGACATTTTAAATCAGTGTCAAAATCTATATCATAATTTACAGGCAGTTGATTTAGTAAATCCAAGAATAATTGTGGTTCATAGAAAAAGGAAAATATAAGACATTACACCAAATAACTAAAAACTAAATAAAAGGTTTAACAGAAAAATTTTAATGGGAGTTATTGCAAAACAATCTATAAAGGGATCCATACTTATTTATATAGCTATAGTTATTGGCTTTATAAATACAGGTTTAATCTTTCCCAAAGTACTGAATACCGAACAAATAGGGTTGTTAAATATTCTTATTTCTTATGTAACAATTATAAGCCAATTCGGAAATCTTGGATTTACAAGTACAATAATTAAGTTTTTCCCCTATTTTAAAAATAAAGACAAGTTTCATAATGGATTCTTAAAATTAATAACAATTGTTTCTTTTTTGGGATTTCTAATTTCAGTGGGTATATTTTTTATTATCAAATCATTTCTAATAAAAACGGGGACAGAAAAATCGATTTTATTTTTTGAATATATTTATTTAATTATTCCATTAGTATTTTTTACTATTTACTTTAATGCCTATGATGCATATTATAGGGCTCATTTAAATTCGGTTCCGGGTATTTTTTATAAAGAATTCGGTGTTAGAATTTTGGTTTTAGTCTTTATTCTTTTGTTTTATTTTAAAATAATTGATTTTAGAGGATTTGTTCTTCTTTATGTTTTAGCAAACTCAATGCCTGCAATAGGAATAATGTTTTCATTAGTTAAGTTTAATGAGTTTAGGTTTGGTAATAAGGAGATTAGGATTAAAAAGGCATTGAAAAGAGCCATGATTAGTGTTAGTCTTTATAGCATAATTTCAAGTTTTTCTGGTGTTATATTAATTAGTGTCGATAGAATAATGCTGGAAAGATTTAATGGACTGTCTGATGTAGGTATTTATAGTATTGCTTTTTTCTTTTCATCGCTGGTGGCAATTACTGCCCGGCCAATTTCTCTAATTTCAGGAGCTGTTATTGCTGATTTTTGGAAAAAGAAAAACCTTGGCAAAATCTCAGAGCTATATGAGACTACTGCAATTAATCAATTCGCTATCGGAGTTTTAGTTTTAATAGGTATTTGGGCTAATATTCATACGGTTTTTCAAATTCTACCACATGAATATCTGGTGGCTAAATACGTTATATTATTGCTTGGCCTCTCTCATCTAATAGATATGCTATCTGGATCATCGGTAAATATTCTGGCATTATCAAAGTATTATCGCTATCATACATACTTTATGATCTTTTTTATTGTTATTGCCATAATATCAAATTGGATTTTAATACCTATATATGGAATTATGGGGGCTGCAATAGGATCACTAATCTCAAAATTATTTTATAGTATTATCCGATGTATTTTCCTATATATAAAATTCAATTTGTTCCCATATAGTTTTAAGTTCATAGTTGTTGTAATTGTTGGCTTTGTCACCTATTTTATGTCTAGATTACTTTTTATAATGGATAATATGTACATTGATTTCTTGTTAAGAAGTTCAATTATAACAATTATCTATCTTTTATTAATTTATATATTTAAAGTCTCAAAAGAGATAAATTATAAGGTTGATGATATTATTAGATTTATAAAACCAAATTTTAAATAATTTAAAATACGCCCGTCATGAAAAATCCAGTATTTAATAAATTAATAGTACATATTTCAATTGTATTCATTTTCTTATTGTTATCATTTATTTATAATTCTCCAATTCTCGAAAAAAAAGAAATCTTTCAGAGCGATCATGCAAACTACCAAGGTGTAGCTAAAGAAATAATTGACTTCGAATCAAAAGGAGAAGAAACGCAGTGGACAAACTCAATATTTGGTGGAATGCCTGCTTATTTAATTAAAAGCACCTCGAAATCAATTATTTTACATGTTCACAAACTATTTACCTTAAATAACTTCAAGCCGGTTTCTTATGTGTTTTTATATTTAATTGGAGCGTATATTGCCTTTCTATTATTTGGAATAAATCCATGGATAAGCTTTATAGGTGCAGTTGCATTTGCTTTTTCATCGTATAATTTTATAATTATTGCTGCGGGTCATAATACCAAAGCTATGGCTATTGGGTATTTATTTCCAATTATTGCGGGTATTTATGCTAGTTACAATGGACGACATTTACTTGGAGCAATAATAGTAGCTTTGTTTCTTGCTCTGCAACTATTTATTAATCACCTTCAAATTACTTACTATACCTTACTTATTGCTTTAATTTATGGTTTAGTAGAACTAATTTATGCTATTAAAGAAAAAGCTTATTTGCCATTTCTAAAGGCAACTGGAGTATTAATTATTGCAGCTATATTAGCTCTTGGCAGTAATTTTGGTCAGATTTGGACAACATATGAATATGGCAAATACTCTATTCGTGGAAAATCAGAGTTAACACATGACCAGGAAAACAAAACTTCTGGTCTCGATAAAGATTATGCAACAGCCTGGAGTTATGGAATTGACGAGACCTTAACGCTGCTAATTCCAAATTTCAAGGGAGGTTCATCAGGAGGTGAAGTTGGCAAAAACTCTGCATCATACGAATTTTTTAAGAGTGTTCAAGGCGAACGATATGCAAGCCAGGTAATTAAACAACTGCCATTGTATTGGGGTAGTCAACCTTTTACTTCCGGACCAGTATATGTGGGAGCAATTATTGTTTTCTTATTTGTTTTTGGTTTGTTTGTTGTCGATCGCAAAACAAAATGGTGGCTGGTTTCTGCTACAGTTCTTTCAATCGTATTAGCATGGGGAAATAATATAAAAACAGGTGATTTATTCTTTTTTCTTGGTATAGGGTTTTTAATCTATACTGTTATTGAATACTTGAAAACCAAAAAAATTAATTACTTTTTGTCTTCTATCTTTATAATATTTTTTGTTCTAAAATTTTTTATTTCAGAAAGTTTTTACAACTATCCTTTTAATTATTTTGTTCTTGATTATCTTCCCGGTTATAATAAATTCCGTACTGTTTCCATGATCCTTGTAATTGCTCAGGTAACAATGCCTTTGTTAGCAATTCTGGCATTAAAAAAGATATTTGATGGCTCAGTACAAAACCAACAATTAGTAAAAATACTTAAAAACTCACTTTATATTGTTGGTGGTATTTGCTTATTCTTTGCATTATTGCCTGGTTTATTTTTTAGTTTTACCGGAGTATCAGATCAAACTTATATCCAGCAAGGTGCTCAAGCCTTTGTCGATGCCTTGCGCGATGACAGAAAAGGGTTGTTGCGAATGGATGCTATAAGATCTCTTATCTATATTTTGCTTGCTACAGGTGTCCTTTTTGCATTTATTAAAAAGAAAATTAAAAGCAATGTCTTTATAATTTCATTAGTCATGCTTATTCTGGTTGATCTTTGGATGGTTGATAAACGATATTTTAACAACGATAATTTTGTTAGTAAAAAGCAAGCAAATGAACCTTTTCAGATGACTCAGGCAGATATGCAGATACTTCAGGATAAAGATCCCAATTTCAGGGTGCTTAATGTAAGTGTGAATACTTTTAATAATGCAAGTACAGCGTATTTCCACAAATCAATAGGAGGGTATCATGGAGCAAAAATGAAACGCTATCAGGAACTAATTGATTTTCATATTATGAAAAACAATATGGATGTTTTAAACATGCTTAATACAAAATATTTTATCGTTCCTGATGATAAAGGACAACCGATTGCCCGAATGAATCCAGGTGCTTTAGGTAATGCATGGTTTGTTGAGAATTATCGAATTGTTCCAAATGCCGATGCTGAAATAGAAGCCTTGTCCGACTTTGATCCAGCTAAAGAAGCGATAATAGATCAGCGCTATGATGACTTTGTGGCTGGTAAAAACTTTGGTCTGGATTCTAGTTCCTATCTTAAGCTCATCAGTTATAAACCAAATCAATTAGTATATTCTACAAATTGCAAAGCAGAGCAGCTAGCTGTTTTTTCTGAGATATATTACCCAAAAGGATGGAATGCTTTTATTGATGGCAATCTTGCACCTCATTTTAGTGTAAACTATGTATTGCGGGCTATGGTTGTTCCTGCAGGGCAGCACGAAATCGAATTCAGATTCGAACCAAGGTCCTATTTTATTGGTAACAAAGTTTCTTTGGCAAGTTCAATAATCTTGCTCCTAGGAGTATTACTGATTTTAGGGAGAGAAATAGCAATCTATCTAAAGAAAGACTGAATAAAGTATTGATTTAAGATTTCAATTATTTGTATATTAGCACGATTATTTAAAAACATAATGGCAAAAAAAGAAACAGCAGTAACTAAATGGCGGTTAAGGAGTTCGTATTTTACTTCTATTATAAGTATTTCGTTAGTTCTGTTTATGTTGGGATTATTAGGAATGCTTGTACTTAATGCACAAAAGCTTTCAGAGTATGTTAAAGAGAATATCGGTTTTTCAATCATTTTAAAAGAAAATGTTAAAGAAGTAGATGTTAGACTTCTACAGAAAAATCTCGATGCTTCAGTTTTTGTAAGATCAACTAAATATATTACAAAAGAGGAGGCTGCAAATGAATTGCAAAAAGAGTTAGGAGAAGATTTTATTGAGTTTTTAGGTTATAATCCATTGCTTGCATCTATTGAAGTTCATATGGTTGCAGAGTATGCCAATGCCGACAGTATCTCTGTTATTGAAAAGAAATTTCAACAATACGACCAGATTAAAGAAGTTTTTTATCAAAAGTCATTGGTAAATCTGGTAAATGAGAATGTTCGGAAAATAAGCATCATAATACTTGGATTTAGTGGCTTGCTTTTCTTTATAGCAATAGCATTAATTAATAACACCATTCGTTTATCAGTATATTCAAAACGATTTATCATTAATACCATGCAACTGGTAGGAGCAACCAGAGGTTTTATTCGCAGGCCATTTCTTTATAAAAGTGCCATGCATGGAATAATTGCTGCTATTATAGCAATTGGATTGCTTGTTGGCGTTCTTTATGTTGCCCAAAAGGAATTTAAAGAAATAATTAGTTTTCAGGATATCGAAATAGTTGGAAGTCTTTTTATAGGTGTTCTCGCTATTGGTATAGTGATTAACTGGATTTCAACATTCTTTGCGGTTTCTAAATACTTACGAATACATACAGACAAATTATATTACTAATTAAATAGTTCAAACATGTCGAAAAAAATTAAATCGGATGAAAAAAAGCTTGACTTTGCTCTTGGTCGAGAGAATTATATTCTGCTATTAATCGGATTTGCTATTATAATAGTTGGTTTTCTATTAATGATTGGTGGCAAAGCCGAAAATCCGAACGAATTTAACGAGGAAATTTTCAGCTTCCGAAGAATTACACTTGCCCCAATAATTGTCTTGTTTGGCTTTGTCTTCGAGATTTATGCCATCATGAAAAAACCAAAAGCAGAAAAAGAAGAATAATCAGTAAACAAATTATATGAGTTGGATTGAAGCAATAATTCTTGGTATTATTCAGGGATTAACAGAGTTTTTACCTGTAAGTAGCAGTGGTCACCTTGAATTGGGTAAACACATTTTAGGTGTAGAAGTTACCGAAAACCTTACATTTACAGTTGTAGTGCATGGAGCTACTGTATTAAGTACGATAGTTGTATTCTGGAAAACAATTCTTGAACTTTTCCGAGAGCTTTTTACATTTAAATGGAATGAATCAACACAATATATTGTTAAGATTTTTATTTCAATGATTCCTGTATTGGTAGTTGGTATCTTCTTTAAAGATCAGGTAGAGAGCTTATTTAATGGAGATATTCTATTTGTAGGTCTTATGTTGCTTGTTACAGCAGTATTACTGACGTTTACGTATTATGCTAAGGAAAAACAAAAAGACATCTCATATAAAGATTCTTTTATTATTGGTATTGCCCAAGCCCTTGCTGTAATTCCAGGAATCTCGCGTTCGGGAGCAACCATAGCCACTGGTTTATATCTTGGAAACAAAAAAGAATTTATTGCTAAATTCTCCTTCTTAATGGTGCTGATTCCAATCATCGGGGCTAATTTAAAAGATATTATGGATTCTGATTTTACTGCACAGGGTTCGGTTGCTGTAACGCCTCTTATTGTTGGTTTTGTTGCTGCTTTTGCTTCTGGCTTGCTTGCTTGCAAATGGATGATTAATGTTGTCAAGCGTGGCAAGCTGATTTATTTTGCAATATATTGTTTTATTATAGGTACACTGGCAATTGTTTTTTCTTTTTAAATAAATATATAGAATAATGTTTGGGGTAAATGATTTGAATGAATTTAAGGAGGGATTGGTAATACCCATAAATAAACCATACGATTGGACATCGTTTGATGCTGTGAGAAAAGTAAAAAACCTTATTCTAAACAAGTTTAGAACGACAACTGGCGAGAAGATAAGTAAACTAAAGGTTGGCCATGCAGGTACTCTCGACCCTTTAGCCGAAGGACTCATTATTCTTTGTACTGGTAAAGCCACCAAAAAGATTCAGGAGTTGCAGGATGCTCCAAAAGAATATGTTGCAACAATTGAATTGGGAAAAACAACCCCTTCATTCGATTTAGAAACTTTGTATGATCAGGAATTTCCGATTGAACATATTACTGAGAAATTTGTAAAAGATTCATTGGTAAGTTTTATTGGGGAACAGGAACAAGTTCCTCCAGTGTATTCTGCTAAAAACGTGAATGGGAAAAGAGCCTACGACTATGCACGTAAAGGGATTGAACTGGAGCTAAAACCGAGTATCATAACCATTTCTGAGATAGAACTTACTAAGTTCAATCTGCCATTAATTGAAATACGAATAGTTTGTAGCAAGGGAACCTACATTAGATCTTTGGCTCACGATATTGGAAAAACACTAAATAGTGGGGGGCATTTAGTTAAGCTTATTAGAACTAAAATTGGCTCATATAATGTTGAAAATTCGGTTACTATAAGTGAATTTGAAAAAATTTTAACAACTTTGTAACTTATTGAATAATGCTCCGTATAAGCAGGGCGCTAATGTTTAATATATAAAACCTTTTAAATCAATGAAATTATCTCAATTTAAGTTTAATTTACCAAAAGAGCTTATTGCAAAATATCCGTCAGAAAATCGTGACGAATCCAGACTTTTAGTCGTTCATAGAAAAACTGGTGAGTTGGAACATCGTATTTTTAAAGATGTTGCCGAGTATTTTAACGATCAGGATGTTATGGTATTTAATAATACCAAAGTTTTTCCAGCAAGATTATATGGAAATAAAGAAAAAACGGGAGCTAAAATCGAGGTTTTTTTATTACGCGAACTTAACCGTGAACAACGATTATGGGATGTTTTAGTTGACCCTGCTCGTAAAATACGTATTGGAAACAAATTATATTTTGGCGAAGATGATAGTTTGGTTGCCGAAGTAATCGATAATACTACTTCTCGTGGTAGAACATTACGCTTCCTATTCGATGGGTCATACGAAGAATTTAAGAAAACACTTTATAACTTAGGAGAAACACCTCTTCCTCGTTTTATACAGAGAGAAGTTACTCCCGAGGACAAAGATCGTTATCAAACAATATATGCAAAACACGAGGGTGCAGTTGCTGCTCCTACTGCCGGACTTCATTTTAGTCGTGAATTACTTAAACGCCTCGAAATTAAGGGTCTTGGTTTTGCCGAAATAACATTACATGTTGGATTGGGTAACTTCAGAACAGTTGATGTTGAAGATCTTACTAAACATAAAATGGATTCTGAAAAAATATTTATCTCAGAAGAAGCTGTAAAAAAAGTGAACGAAGCAAAAGCTAACAAAAAGAATGTAATTGCTGTTGGAACAACTGTTTTACGAACTCTTGAATCATCAGTTTCAACTACAGGTCTACTTAAACCTTACGATGGCTGGACAAACAAATTTATATTCCCTCCATACGAAGTCCAAGTACCAAATATGCTTATATCGAACTTTCATTTACCTTTATCAACATTATTAATGATGGTTTGTGCTTTTGGAGGATTTGATCCGGTATTGAACGCTTACAAAGTTGCTATAAAAGAAAAATACAACTTTGGAACCTATGGCGATGCTATGCTAATAATATAAGGTGGTTTTAAAATATTTTGAAAAAGGGTTAACGATTGTTAGCCCTTTTCTTTTTAGCAATGTGCTGAAAAGTGGTTCGAATTTACCAGTTCACGATATTTTGTAACCACCTTTTTAAAATCTTCCCATGCAGGTCGCTTTAATTGTTCGTTACGAAGTAAAGCTGATGGATGAAAAGTAGGCATTACCTTATAGCCATTCCATATTAACCATGTTCCTCTTACCTGTGTAATTTTTGCAGATGGATCGATTAATCCCTTTAAGGCTGTGGCTCCAAGCAGAACGAGGATTGTAGGCTGAATGATTTCAATTTGTTTTAGTAAATAGGGTAAACAGGTTGTTCTTTCTTCTGGCAAAGGATCTCTGTTCTCGGGTGGGCGGCATTTTACAATGTTGGCAATATACACATGTTCAGTGCGATTAAAACCACAAACACCCAGAATTTTATCGAGCAACTCACCTGATTTTCCAACAAACGGACGCCCCATTTGATCTTCATAATAACCCGGGCCTTCGCCAATACACATAATTTTTGCATTTGGTGAACCTTCGCCAAAAACCACATTTGTTCTTTTCTGGCTCAAGGCACAACGAGTACATTCGGTAACTTCGGCTTTTAATTGTTCCAAAGCATCCATAAAAGAGAGTTTAGTTTACAGTATTTTGTGGTTCTCCATTCATCCATTTACGAATATTCTCAAAAACAATTTTTCCCCGGTAATCAATCGCTTCGTTTGTTGCATAACCAATATGTGGTAACAATAAAACATTTGGCAATTCGAACAAAGGATATTTAGTATTTAGAGGAGGTTCTTTTTCGTAAACATCAAGTGCTGCTCCGGCAAGCTTGTTTTCTTTTAGAGCATTGTAAAGAGCATTATAATCAACAACCTGTCCTCTGGCGGTATTTATAAGAATAGATGTAGGTTTGAGTATATTTAGTTCTTTTTCTCCAATCAGATTTTTTGTTTCAGATGTAAGTGGAACATGTAACGAAATAATATCACTTTCTCTTAATAGTTTGTTCAGATCAACAAATGTTATATTTTCAGCTTGTTTTTTGGTTCGGTTATAAGCAAGTACATTACAACCAAATGCATTGGCCAGTCTAGCCACTTCGGCTCCGATTTGCCCGTATCCAATAATGCCAAAAGTTTTACCATACAATTCTGTTCCAAGAAAGCCCACACGGGTTTTGCCTTCTCGGGTTTGATAATCACTCCAGACAATTTTTCTTAACAAGTTTATAGTCATACCAATGGTAAGTTCAGCAACAGCATGTGTTGAATACCCAGCGGCATTGCAAACCAGAATATTTTTCTTTTTGCAGAATTCTACCGGAATATGATCTGTTCCGGCAAAAGCAACCGAAATGAGCTTAAGATTTGGGCATTGTTCAATAATTGTTTCAGAAAGAGGCAGATTACTTAATACCAAAATATCTGCTTTTGTTGCTCGCTTAATTATATCAGATTCGCTCTCAGGTCTATTATTGTAGGTAATTAGTTCATGATTATTATCTGAAAATTCTTTTTCAAGATTTTTTAGTTCTTGGGCTAAAATGCCGATAGGTTCGAGTATTACAATTTTCATCTTTAATAGATTAGTTATCCGGGATTAAAGATAAAAAAAAGACCGGGATTTCCGGTCTCTAATTTTCTAATATCTGTAGTGGTCTGCTTTGTATGGACCTTCAATCGGAACGCCAATATAATCAGCTTGTTCTTTTGTAAGTTTGGTTAATTTTACACCAATTTGCTCTAAATGTAATCGTGCAACCTCTTCATCTAAGTGTTTTGGAAGACGATAAACATCAATCTTGTAATTGTTTTTCCATAATTCCATCTGAGCAAGTGTTTGGTTAGTAAATGAGTTACTCATTACAAATGATGGATGTCCTGTTGCGCAACCTAAATTTACTAAACGACCTTCGGCTAGCATATAAATCGCGTGACCATCTGGGAAAACATATTTATCAACCTGTGGTTTGATATTTATTTTCTTAATCCCAGGTAGTTTGTCAAGTTTATCAACTTGAATTTCATTATCAAAGTGTCCAATATTACATACTATCGATTGGTCTTTCATTTTTGACATATGATCGGTAGTAATGATATCTTTATTTCCAGTTGTTGTAACATAAATATTTCCTTCGCTTAGAGCATCTTCAATAGGTTTTATTTCGAAACCTTCCATAGCAGCTTGTAAAGCACAAATCGGATCAATCTCTGTTATAATAACACGTGCACCATACGATCGCATTGATTTTGCTGAGCCTTTACCAACATCACCATAACCACAAACAACAACAACTTTACCCGCTAACATAACATCTGTAGCACGTTTAATACCATCAGCCAGTGATTCACGGCAACCATAAAGATTATCAAATTTTGATTTAGTAACCGAGTCGTTAACATTAATTGCTGGGAATAGTAGTTCGTTGCGCTCCATCATTTGATATAAGCGATGAACACCTGTTGTAGTTTCTTCTGAAACACCTTTTAACTCCTTTACTGTACGGGTCCATTTTGTTGAATCCTGTTCTAAGGTCTTGAGTAAGCTTTTATATAGTTCTTGCTCATCAATTGCCGATGGAGTTATTTTAAGAAATGAACTATCTTTTTCAGCTTTTACGCCTAAATGCACCATCATAGTTGCATCGCCACCATCATCAACAATTAAGTTTGGGCCTTTACCTTCGGGAAATGTTAATGCCTGATTTGTACACCACCAGTATTCTTCAAGTGTTTCTTCTTTCCACGCGAAAACAGGGATTCCAACTGCAGCAATTGCTGCGGCGGCATGATCTTGTGTAGAAAAGATATTACAACTTGCCCAACGAACATCAGCACCTAATTCAACAAGGGTTTCAATTAAAACAGCAGTTTGAATTGTCATATGAAGGGATCCGGTAATTCGAGAACCTTTCAATGGTTTTTCTTTGCCATATTTTTGTCTTAGCGACATTAGTCCGGGCATTTCTTTTTCAGCTATTTCAATTTCTTTTCGTCCCCACTCTGCTAATTTCATATCTTTAACCTTGTAGGGTAAGCTGTCGATCATGGTTGATTCTAATTTCATTCTAATTATATTTAATGAGTTATTATATTTACATAAAATGGAATGCAAAAATAGTTAAAAAATTGGATATCAAATAAAAAGTAAACAGTTCTTCTGCAACAATTGTTCGCTTTTTATTTATCAAAGAGACGTTGAATTTGCTCTTTATCTTTATGTAATTGTACTTTAAGTTCATTTAGTCCGGCGAATTTTTTTTCATCCCGGATTCTTTTTACAAATGACAAGGTTACGGTTTGATTATAAATTTTATCATCAAAATTAAAAATATGAACTTCCATATTCTTTATCTTTAAAACAGGCTCAACTGTTGGCCTTGTTCCTATATTGAGCATTCCGATATATTGGCTGTTGTTTAGCATTACGCGAACAGCATAAACGCCATCTTTAGGAATTTGTTTCCAGGGCTCTGGAAATTCTATATTCGCTGTTGGAAACCCAATTGTGCGCCCAATTTTATTGCCTTCAACTACATTTCCACTTACAAAATATTCATACCCCAGATAATTATTGGCCATCTCAAGTTCTCCATTAACCAGAAACTCTCGAATTTTTGTTGAGCTAACAGATTCGTCATTTACAAGCTTTGCATCTAACTTCTCAATCTCAAATCCGAATTTGTCGGAACATTCTTTTAAAAATTCATATCCGGCTTTTCTGTCTTTTCCAAATTGATGATTATACCCAACAACCAGGTGTTTTACATGTATCTTCTTAACAAGATACTCTTCAATAAATTCGCAGGCGTTTAGCTGCGAGAATTCTTTGGTAAATGGAATAATAATTAGATGATCAACACCCGTTCTGGAAAGCAAAAACTTTTTTTCATCAATATTATTTAGCAAGCGTAGGCTTTCGAGATCTTTATTAAGAACAATTCTCGGATGAGGCCATAGCGTAAGTACAACCGATTCTCCATTGTTTTTCTTTGCTAAAGTTTTAAGTCTGTTTAATATACTTAAATGTCCCTGGTGAACTCCATCGAATACCCCAATGGTTAGCACAGGGTTTTCAATGTTGAGATCTTCTATATTGTTATGAATAATCATCAATTCCTTTATTTAGGTTACAAAAGTATAAAAAATAAAACATTTCTAAATATTCCTCCATTAAAGTAAAAATTTGTAAAATTGCATCAGACATCAAATCTATAAACAAATGAAAAAAGTAATTATTTTAATCTTAGTTGGGTTCTTGATTACATCGTGCCAATCTCAACCTGATTATTTTACTGTTTCTGGAGTACTTACAAATGGGAGTGGTGAAAAGATTTACTTCTCAGAGTTACAAGCCAATAAAATCAATATATTAGATTCTCTTATTCTTGATAGTGATGGAGTATTTAGCTTTAAAGGAACAACGGATGTTGCTAAGTTTTACGCTCTAAGAACAAATCCAAGAAATTACATCACACTTATTATTAATCCCTTCGATCAGATAATTATTAAAGGAGATGCAAAAAACTTGGGAGGTACGTATACTGTGCAAGGTTCCGATGAATCCAATAAAATAAGATTATTGCGCAACAGACTAACCGAAAGTGTTAATAAGCTTGATGAAATTGGTGCTGAGTTTAGCTCTTCTATTGGTAAACCAGAATTTAATAAGGTAAAGGATTCTCTGTCAAGATTATCTCTCCAGATTATTGAAGAACATAAGGATTATACAAAGCAGTTTATCACTAAAAATAGAAACTCATTAGCCGGATTAATGGCTTTATATCAGCAGCTAGGTATGAGACAATATGTGCTAGATTCGAAGCAGGATATCAAATATTTCGAGATGGTAGATTCTGCTCTTATCAAAAGCATGCCAAAATCAGAAGCCGCTATTGCATTACATGCTCAGGTTCAGGAGATTAAACGACAACTTAGCTCTGAGTTCGAATTAAACAATAGACTTGGAATTGGAGCTCCAGCTCCTGAAATAGCATTGCCTAATCCACAAGGAGATACAATTTTACTTTCATCACTTAAAGGTAAATATGTTTTGTTAGATTTTTGGGCATCATGGTGCCGCCCATGCCGAGTTGAAAATCCTATACTTGTTAAAAACTATGCTAAATATCGCGATAAAGGATTTGAAATTTATCAGGTTTCTCTTGATAAAAGTAGATCGGCTTGGGAATCAACAATACTAAGTGATAGTTTAAACTGGATACATGTGAGTGATTTGCAATATTGGAACTCTGCACCGGCAAAAGTGTATAGTGTTCAAGGTATTCCTGCAAATTTCTTACTTGACAAAAATGGTCGTATAATTGCAAAAAATTTGCGCGGCGATGCACTCGAAGCAAAACTTTCTGAATTATTTGATTAACTTAGTGCCTGCTTAAAAATAAATATACTGTAAAACCCTATGTAGGGAATGTTTGATTAAAAATTTATTGAATGAAAAAAATACTTCTCTTAGCACCTTTTATTCTTTTAATTATGATTTCTTGTAATAAAAATAACAAGATTGAGATAAAAGGAACAATTACCAATGCCGAAGGTAAAAATTTAGTATTTAAGGAATTGCTGGTTGACGGAGCATTGGATATTGATAAAATAAAACTAGGTAAAGATGGTTCGTTTAAGTTTAAAACAGAAACTGCTGTAAATACACCTAAATTTTACTACCTATTATTATCTAAAGACAACTTTATTACACTGCTAATAAACCCAGGCGATAGAGTTGAGATTTTAGGCGATGCTTCAGATTTAAAAAACGCCAGGATTATTGGTTCAAAAGAATCTTTACAGATACAAATGCTTAACAATAGGTTGAATGATACAAAAAACAAACTCGACTCGTTATCAAAACAATTTAAAAATAGTAGTAAGATAGATGCAAATGACATTCAACTTAATGAGATTAATCAAAAATATGCCAAGTTAGTAAATAATCTAAGAGATTCTTCCATTGCATTTATTCTAAATAACTTAGATAACATGGCTTCTATAATGGTTTTGTATCAAAAAATAGACGATGAGAATTTTGTATTGTATAAAAATCGTGATTTACAGTATATAAAGCTCGTTTCAGATGCTCTGGGGAAAAAATATCCCGATTCACCTCATGTTAAATCATTGTTGGCTGATAAGGATAATTTGTTAAAAAGATATGATCAACTAATTACTCAGAAAAAGATTGAAGAGGCAACCAAAGACAAAGCGATTTCAGGATTGCCAAATATTGAACTTCCAAATCCAAATGGAGATACTATCTCATTTAATAAAATAAATACAAAATATAAATTATTATGCTTTTGGGCAACATGGAGTCAGGAAAGCATACAACGAAATTTGGAACTCATTCCATTATATAAGAAATATAATGGCAAAGGTTTTGAAATATTTATGGTATCTCTCGACACAAAAGATGATGTATGGAAAAAGGCAATTCAATTTGATCAATTGAATTGGATTAATGTTATAGACCAAAGTGGAAGAACATCGTATGTTGCTAAAATATATAATGTGCGGGCTTTGCCAACAAGTTATCTTATTAATAGTAATGATGAAATTGTTTCTGTAAATCCTTCTATAAAAGAGATTTCAAATACGTTAGAATACGCACTTAAATAAACCATATTGAACCAAACAGGGAAAATATATTTTGCATCTGACATACATTTAGGACTCCCCTCATACAAAAAAAGTCTTGAAAGAGAAAAGCTTTTTGTTAAGTGGCTTGATGAGATAAAAAATGATGCTCAGGAAATAATTTTACTAGGTGATATTTTTGATTTTTGGTTTGAATATAAACGAGCAATTCCTAAAGGTTTTACACGTTTTTTAGGGAAGATTTGTGAGATAACTGACGCAGGAATTCCAGTTCATTTTTTTACTGGCAACCATGATATGTGGGTTTTTGATTATTTACCTAAGGAAACGGGTGTATTTTTGCATAAGAAACCTTTAGTTAGAGAATTTTCAGGCAAACGTTTTTATTTAGCTCATGGCGATGGTATGGGCCCCGGAGATTATGCGTATAAGATATTGAAACGTATCTTTGCCAGTAAACTCTCTCAATGGTTATTTGCACGGTTTCATCCTAACTTCGGAATATTTATTGCCAATTCATGGTCGACACATAACCGATATTCCAGAGAGACAAAACCATTCGAAGGAGAGAACAAAGAATGGCTTATTCTATATTCTCGTGAGTTATTAAAAACCGAGAGTTTCGATTTCATGATTTATGGGCACAGGCATATTCCAATGGATATGAAGCTGGCAGATAATTGTCGCTATGTTAATTTAGGCGATTGGTTAAGTCATTTTACATATGCTGTTTTTGATGGTAATGACCTGATTCTAAAAGAGTATAAAAAGTAAGTATTGATTATATGAAGTTTATATTTCGAATTGTGGGGATTCTGCTTTTTGCTTTTATGATTTTCAATTGTAGTGATAATCGATGCAATGAGGAGGTAGATGTTTTACTTAAAGCGGAAATAATAGTGAATGATCCCATTTTAACAAATGCCGGATTTTTGGAAACCCTTTCAATTTATTCTCCTGCATGGACAGATAGTGTTCATTATAGCTCTGCGAATTTTATGTTGGAGTTGTCTCCATTTGCAGATACTACAGTGTTTGTTTTTACAAGTCAGGCATGGAAAGATACTGTAAAAATATTTTATGAACGCGATCTTGTTTATCTTTCTCAAGAATGCGGATTTGTTACCTATTATAAAATTGATAGCACACGATATACCTCAACTATTGATTCTTTAGTTTGGGTTAATAAAAAGCTTACAACATTGACTGATGGACATGTTAAGATATATTTTTAGTATACTGTTGTTTTTCGTTTTTTCTTTTCAACTGATGGCCCAAAAAACAGATGAAAAGAAAAAAGATGGATGGGAAATTACTGGAATTAAGATTGGTATGGATGTTGGCAGATTTTCAAATTTTTTGTTTAAACCTGAGCAAACATCATATGCCGGATCTTTGGATGTCGGATTTAATAATAAATATTTTATTATTGCAGAGGCTGGATATTCTGAAATAAATCTCGACAGGGACAATTATAATTATATTTCGGATGGAACATTCTATAAGATTGGCCTCGATTATAACATGCTTAAAAAATACCCGACAGATTTTTTAGGTGCCGGATTTCGTTTTGCATATAGCACTTTAGAACATTCTGCCAATAATATTAGATTTGAAAGTGAACATTGGGGAAGCTATTACACTGAAAAAGAGAGCGAAACAAATCAGACTATGTGGCTCGAAGCTTCATTTGGATTAAAAGGAGAGATTTTTAAAAATGTTTATTTTGGTTGGTCTGCAATTATAAAAGTTCGGTTTTATGGCGGTACTGATGATAAATTTCAACCATATGATATTCCGGGGTTTGGAAAAGCCGCTAATTCAATAAGCATAGGAGCAAACTACTTTATTTATTACCAGATCCCGTTTAATAGGAAATAATAAATCGATACTTCGGGAATTCTACCCAGACTTAATTATAATAATTCTTTAATTTCTGCTGAAACAGTTCTTTATTGGTTTCGTTTATTTTTTTGATAATATCGGTAATAATAATTATTCTGTTTTCAACCTCAAGTGGTGAGAGGTCTTTTTCTTTAGCAAATACTATTTTTTCTATATGATAACCCGATTCGTTCAAAATTAAGGCTACAGCAGCATTAAAGTTATCAAAAATTACAACAGAAGGAAGTTGGTTTTCGGCATATTTGGTAACAGCTTTTTGAACCATGCTTTTTATATATTTTATCTGTGTCTCTCCAAGATAATTCGAGCCTAGCAAAATCTTTATCATATCAATTTTTGCCACATCTCTTCTATTCCCAGATTCCTTCATTTTCTGATATTCTTTCTCACTTGTCTGAAGAAAGAGATTTATAAAATCGGGAGGAAGATCATTTATATGTCCAAGGCTTTTTTCTGCTTTTTTAAGCTTATATTCTTTTAATGCGGCATTCTGATCAATAGGAACATAATATTCCCATTTACGAGTTCTTTTATAGGTCTCTGTCATTGGTTTTGGTTTCCAATTGCTTTCCGGCCTTTGCATCAATGGAGCAGTTATGCTTAAATTGTCTGTTTCAAGAGCAAATAAAAGACAATTAACAAAGTGAATCCATCCACCACCAATCGAATTGTGTAAAGCGCTCCATAAGGTTTTGTGAGATACTTGAGCTAAGTCAATTGTGTCGTAATCAGAGCTGTATTCTTTTTGTTTTAGCTTATCAACAAAATCGTTACTTAACCGAACAGGGTAATAGGTAAATTCATTACTCGATGAATCTGCAAGTGCCTGACTGTGTGGCAATTCTTTTATATCGAGTATGTAATTTGAATCATTCGAAAGTTCAATATAGATTTTTAAATCCTTTCCCCAGCTCATTCGTTCTATTAATATTGGTTCCGTTTTTTGTTGAGAGAAGGAGGGTGTAAGCAGAAAAAATAAACTGAATAAAAGAAGAAGTTTTTTTTTCATGATTTTTTTGCTTTTTTAGGTCTTTTAAAAGTACAACTTTTTTTTAGTTTTTAAAATAAGCAAAAAGAAAAGACTCAGCATTTCGGCTGAGTCTCAATATAAGAAATGATTATAAAATTAATCTTCTAGCATTATTTCTAACATTTTTATTGCAGCAATTGGAATAGATGTACCTGGACCAAAAACACCTGCAACGCCTGCATCGTAAAGAAACTGGTAATCTTGTGTTGGAATAACACCACCAACAATAACCATAATATCTTCGCGACCAAGTTTCTTAAGTTCTGCTATTACTTGCGGAACCAATGTTTTGTGTCCTGCAGCTAGTGATGATACGCCCATAATATGTACGTCGTTTTCAACTGCTTGTTTGGCTGCTTCTGCCGGAGTCTGGAATAATGGACCAATATCAACATCGAAACCTAGATCGGCATATCCTGTTGAAACTACTTTTGCACCACGGTCATGGCCGTCTTGTCCCATTTTTGCAATCATAATACGTGGCTGGCGTCCTTCTTTCTCTGCAAATTTCTGCACCAGTTCTTTTGCTTTATTATAATTTGCATCGTCTTTTGATTCTGACATATATACTCCTGATATTGATCTAATTACTGCTTTATATCTTCCTGCATGTTTTTCACATGCATCAGAAATCTCGCCTAATGTAGCACGTTTTTGAGCTGCAATTACAGCTAACTCTAACAGGTTTCCTTTTCCGGTTTTTGCACATTCTTCAATGGCGCGAAGTGCAGCTTGAACTTCATTGTTATTTCTTTCTGCTCTCAGTTTTGCCAATCGTATTAACTGTGCCTCTCGAACGGCTGTGTTATCAACATCCAAAATATCAATAGGATCTTCTTTGTCTAAGCGATATTTGTTAATACCAACAATCGTATCCTTACGAGTATCTATTCTAGCTTGTTTACGAGCAGAAGCTTCTTCAATCCGCATTTTAGGAATACCTGTCTCAATGGCTTTAGCCATTCCTCCTAATTTCTCTACCTCCTCAATTAATGCCCATGCTTTATTGGCAATCTCTTCTGTTAATTTCTCAACATAATATGATCCAGCCCAGGGATCAACAGCACGACAAATCTGAGTTTCTTCCTGAATATAAATTTGTGTGTTTCGTGCAATACGAGCAGAGAAATCTGTTGGTAGAGCAATTGCCTCATCTAATGCATTTGTATGCAGTGATTGTGTGTGACCTAATGCTGCTCCCATAGCTTCAATACAAGTTCTGGCTACATTATTAAATGGATCTTGTTCTGTTAAACTCCATCCAGATGTTTGTGAGTGCGTGCGCAAAGCCATTGATTTTAGATTTTTTGGATTAAATTGTTTTACCAATTTAGCCCAAAGCATTCGTGCAGCACGCATCTTAGCTATTTCCATAAAGTGGTTCATGCCAATAGCCCAGAAAAAAGATAATCGTGGAGCAAACGTATCGATATCCATTCCTGCATTAACTCCTGTTCTCAAGTATTCTAAACCATCAGCTAATGTGTATGCAAGTTCAATGTCTGCTGTTGCTCCAGCTTCCTGCATATGGTAACCTGAAATACTAATTGAGTTGAACTTAGGCATGTTTTTCGATGTGTACTCGAAAATATCAGCAATAATTTTCATTGAGAATTCTGGTGGATAGATATAAGTATTTCGTACCATGAACTCTTTTAAAATATCATTTTGAATGGTTCCACTTAGCTGATCTAAACGGACACCTTGCTCTAATCCAGCAACAATATAAAATGCCAAAATAGGAAGTACTGCACCATTCATTGTCATCGACACCGACATTTTATCTAATGGAATCTGGTCGAACAGAATTTTCATATCAAGAATCGAGTCTACAGCTACACCTGCTTTTCCAACATCACCAACAACACGCTCGTGATCTGAATCATAGCCACGGTGTGTAGCAAGGTCGAATGCAATTGATAATCCTTTTTGTCCGGCAGCCAAATTTCTACGGTAAAATGCATTTGATTCTTCTGCTGTAGAAAATCCTGCATACTGACGCACAGTCCATGGTTGCATAACATACATCGCAGAGTAAGGTCCTCTTAAATATGGTGCCAGTCCTGCTGCATAGTTCAAATGTTCCATACCCTCCAAATCTTCTTGGGTATAAGCATTTTTTACTATTATCTGCTCTGGGGTATTCCAGCTGGCATCAATGCCTTTTTCTTTTTCCCAGTCTTTGGCAGAACTATAAGCTGACTTAGGTAAATCTAATGGTATATTGTTAAAATTTGGTTTCATTTTCATCTTTTTTTAATTACTCAATTCCTAGTTCTTTCTGAAAACCTTGAAGTGTTTCAATCAAATTCGATTTCATATGTATGAAATGCTTTATTCCTTTTGATTTCAATTCTTCAATACTTGCTGGATATCCGGCAACAACAGTAATTGCTTTACCATTCAGCATTTCTAAAACGGCAGGAGCAACAGTTGGATATTCATCATCAGAGCTGCAAACCACAACAATACTCGCTTTTTGATCAATTGCAGCTTTTACACCTTCATCAACTGAATTAAAACCAAGATTATCAATGATTTTAAATCCGGCACATGCAAAAAATCCTGAGGCAAAACCTGCTCTTGCTTTACGCATATTTAAATCTCCAATAGTTAATAAAAAAACTACGGGAGTATCTTTTTTCTTGTCGGTTTTTAAACGCATCAATTCAATTTGTTCAGCACCGCGATATGGTTTTATAGGTTCTGCTATTGCATCATCTCTTTTGCTTGTTTTAGATCTAATTGTGTCAGCAGTAATTTTTGCTTCAACTTTTTCTAATGCATTTGGATATTGATTTGTTCCCAAAAGTATTTCGCGTCGTAAAGCAATATTTAAATTACGTTTATTGTCTGATTCAGTTACTTTTCCTTGAATAAATCCAGCCTTAAATGATTCAATATATCCACCTTTTGATTCAATTTCCTGGAAAAGTTTCCATGCATGCTCAGCTATTGAAGCTGTTAAGGTTTCAATATAATACGAGCCTCCTGCAGGATCCACAATCTTATCAAAATATGATTCTTCTTTTAATAAGATTTGCGTATTTCGAGCAATTCGATCGGAAAAATCAGTTGCTTTTTCGAATGCATTGTTAAATGGAGTAACTGTTAAAGAATCAATTCCTGCTATGGTAGCAGACATCGATTCGGTTGTGCCACGAAGCATATTTACATATGGATCGTAAACTGTCTGGTTCCATTTTGATGTAGTTGCATGAATAATCATTTTTGCAACTTCTTTGTTTTTAGGTTGGTAGGCATCAACTATTTTTGCCCAAAGCATTCGTGCTGCTCTGAATTTGGCTATTTCCATAAAATAGTTTGAACTTACTCCAAAGTTAAATTTTAAGTTTTGCGCAACGGTATCAATATCTAAACCTTTTTCGGTTAATAGAGTTAAATACTGATTTCCCATAGACAATGAAAATCCAAGTTCCTGAACAATAGTTGCTCCGGCATTGCAGAACAATTCGCCATTAACACCAATTACTCTAAAATTTGGTAAGTCTTTAGCCTTTTCGACAAGTTGTTTTGCCGTTTCAAATACTTCATCCTGTGATTTGCAGAAATTGCCATTAGTTGATAAGTGAGCAAGAGGATCAAAACAAACAGATCCTTTTATTTCATTTTTATTGATTTTTTCAGATTGTATTTTAGCATTTAAAAAATCAATAAAAGGATTTGCAACTGAAGCACCCATAATATTAAGTTCGATGCTCTCAAGTTGAATATCTTTTAACAAGATTTCAAAATCCTTATTCGAAATATTCTCTTTGCAAGTTACGTCAAAACCAATTGAATCGACACCTTTCATTAGGACATCAAGCGCTTTTTTATTAGCAGCTGCAATATCCGTAGCATCAATGTTCTGGCGAACATACCAGCAATTACAGTTCGATTTATTTCCTCGAACATAAGGAAATTCACCTGGAAGATATTTTACATGCTTTAGGCTTTCGATATGTTCAGCACGATAGTAAGGTCGTACGCTGAATCCTTCAATAGTGCTCCATACCAGTTTTTTCTCGTAATCAGCACCTTTAAGATCTTTGTTGATCTGTTCTTCCCACTGCTGCGTAGTAATGGGAGGGAACTCTTCGAACAATTTTATCTTTTTTGTTTTGTCTACCATAACAAATTGTTAAAATTAATTTTGTGCAAAATTAACTCATTTACTATTAATACATATGATTTTAAGCATAAATTGATATGCTTTAGAATATTGATTGTGTATTTTCAAAAAAGGCATCCATGATCGGACGCCTTTTAACTAGTGCAAGAAAGTTCTTTTTAGCGAATATAAATGGCGTGTGTTAATAAGGTTAAATTTATAAAATAATACTTTTTTGAGTCTTGATTAGAAGAGTCAACATAATAAGCATATATGCTAAGTGTTACTCCTGGGTATTCATCTGATCCATACATCTCTTTTACATCTGCTGCTTTGAACGTGCAGGATAGGGTTCTCGGATCAAGTTTTTTGGTTAGAAATTTACTGTCGTCATAGGTGTTTCCGGCATATTCCAATTCAGCATATAGTTTATAGGCATTTTCAGTGTTACCAACCCATTCCACTATAATGTCTGTTCCTTTTGGATAATTATCCCAGGAATCTTTATCTATAGCTGTTATATCAACAAAAGTATTGCACGAGTCAATAAATGCAGGAACAAGGTTATTCCCTCCAATATTCCAGATTGCACGAGTAGCATCAGTACTTCCTCCCCAATATGAGCCATATAAATTAGTTAGAGTTTGATTGTTGCAGATTACAGTTCCTCCTCCCTCCACAGAGAACTTTGAGGCACCAGGAGTTGCCAGAAATACTGCAGTTGTTATTAATGAAAAACTATAGGTTGTTGGATTTCTGTATTTAATGGCAACCCAGATTTTTGTGCTCGTAAATATCCATACGAGTCATCAAACACAGGGTCTTTTACCCCACTTTCATCGGTAAATAGATCTAAGGTTTCTTCATCGCAACCTGTAAAACCTAATAGAATTGTAGCTAAGATAGCACACGCTAAGATCGAAGTTTTCATTTTTATTTATTTAGATTTAGTTGATATATTTATTAAAGCTAAGCTATTTTTAAATTAATAAAAGATGCTATTAAACAAAAGTAAATTTTTGAAAGTTTTTAAATAATTTAAAACCCAATTGCTAAATGAAGTCCTATTGATGCATGAATATCATCTGTACTTAAAGCAAATCCAAGTTGTGGTCCAACATTAATTTGTCCAAATTCGTATAAACTTGCAAAGTGTGGAAATGAAGAAATCTACAATTGTTCTGATAATTTAAGTGTTACTTCGGGTGATAACCTTATCGATAAATAATCAATAAGTCTGTACATTGGGATGAAACTAATGGTGGTATATCTGTGATCATCAGATACCATGTCGTATCGTAAACCAAATCTTTCTGAATGTCCGATAATTTTTTCTACATGAATATGATGCCTAAAGGTTGCTAATTTCTCTGTAAAACTGCAAACTAGTTCGTTTGAAAGCCCGATTTCAAATTCTGTATGATGATATTGTTCTGCAATAAGAGAAAAGTTTGTAATTACTTGGATACTCACAAAGAGATTCTTTATGAATAAAATAAGAGGTTAGAAGTTATTCGGAGTATCTTGGTAGGGAAAAGAAAAATTTACTTCCTTTTCCAGTTTCGCTTTCAACCCACATCTTCCCATCCATTTTTTCAACAAATTCATGGCAAAGAATTAAACCCAGTCCAGTGCCTTTTTCTTTGTCTGTTCCAATAGTAGTGGTGCTTTTTTCCACTTTAAAAAGGTTTGAGAGTTTTGCTTTATCCATTCCAACTCCGGTATCTGAAATACAAACTGTGACTAAACCTTTTTGTTCATTTTTATCTGTTACAGTGTCAAATATGATTTTGCCGTTTTTAGGAGTAAATTTTATTGCATTTGAAAGTAAGTTCCGAACAACCGTATTTACCATATTTTCATCAGTGTATACAAAGGATCCGGCCTGTACATTGTTTTGAATATGAATGCTTTTATGGTCAATATTACTTTTAAGAAGCACTATATTCGAATCAATAATGCTTTTAATTTTTAAAATCTCAGGCCGAGGAATTATTTTACCCGTTTGTGATTTAGCCCACTGCAATAGGTTTTGCAACAGATCGTAGGTTTGTTGAGTTGTTATATTAAGTAAATCGATCATTTCCTTCGTTTCTTCTATGGAATATGATTCAATTTTTTCTGACAATAATGAGGTATAACCTAAAAGAAGAGAGAAGGGATTAATTAAATCATGCGCCAGAATGGTAAAGAATTTATCTTTAGTTGCAACTAATTCCTGTAGCTGTTGTTTTTGTTTTTCTATCTCTAAATTCTTTTCCGAAACAGTTGCGAATGCTTCTTGTATTTCGATATGCTGACTAATTAATTTTGTATGAATTTTTTCTTTCTCATCGATTTCATCCAATGCTTTATCGCGAAGAGAAATTAATTCGTTAATCTGGCTATAAACTTCACTTCTGTTCTCAATAGCAAATAAAGCATTATAATTATTTTCTCCAATACGTAATGATGAAATGGTAAGCTGGTAATATAAATCAGAATCTGAATCGTTTCTTGAAAAGAGATTTTTGTGTAGCTTGGCCGAAAAAACAACCGGTGGTCCTCCTTTAAAAACAGGATTGATCCTTAGTTTGTAAAGTTCTTTATTAAAATTTGGAAAGATTTCGAACAATAAACGATTTAGGATTTCTTTTTTTTCAATGCCCGTAAGGTTCTCAATGGGTTTGTTCCAATATATTATTTTGTAATTCTCATCAATAATAAAATATCCTTCAGGAAGATAGTCCAGTGCAAAAAAAAGCTCTTTATTTACTACTTTCGACATAACACTTAATTAAGACAAGAATTTTTCATAATAAAGCTGAATTTTCTCAATTAGCGAATTAAATGATTTTACTTTGAAAAATATGGCAAAGTTCCCGCGGGCCTCGAATTCCTCAATCTTAAAATGAGTTTTCGCAAACAAAATAGCTGATTCATTTTTAATCATTTCATCCGGAATAATTATATTTCTTGATCCTTGCTCATATATTGGAACTATATAATCAAGATGAATGCTTAACATATTGCTAAGTGTTCCCATAACTGCGTTAATAATAACATTCCCTATTTCAGAAAGAATATCAACTCTTAATGAGTCCATGTCTAAATTTGTACCGCTTTTACCAATAAAGGCATTAACCAGTTTTGCAGCATGATCTGATGATAAAATCAGTTTTGAAAAACCATTTAATTCACCATTAAAGGGCAATGTGATTACGGCATAGTTTTCTTCCTCAAAGTAGTTTACAAAATCAGAATATTCACTAAACTCAACAATTTTAACTTCCGGTACATCAAGTTTAATGTGCGATTGAACCATTGTATTAAGCAATTCGGCACTTTTCCCAACACCTATATTAATTACTTCTTTTAGTATTTCAATTTGTAGGGGATTAAGCATAATGAGTGTTTTTTAGAGGTTTAATAACATATTCACTTTATCAAAAATGATATCTTTTTGAATGGGTTTATTTACAAATTCACTAATTCCAAGTTGTATGGCTTTTTCTTTTGTAGTTGATTGAATATCAGCTGTACAAAATATTATTGGAAGATTAAAATTCAAATCTTTTAATTCCTTAAGTACACTCAATCCATCCTTTATTGGCATTACCGAATCGAGTATTAAGAGATCAGGGATTTTTCTTTTTATGGCAGTAACTACTTCTTCACCATTTGTAAATTCAAAGATTTTTACCGAGGGAACATCCTTTACTATATTTGTAATAAACATCCTTGTAACGGCCGAATCATCTGCAATGTATATCGTTTTTTCCATAATGTAAGATTTTGTTATTCAAAAATAGAATAATAAAAGGAATGTTAAAGCATAAAATTAGTTTGTTATTCTTTTAAAATCAGTTTTTAATTGTAATGATAAATGGGATTTTTTTTATACTATTTATTTCCCTTGTAACTGACCTCCTCCGGTTGGAAAACCTATAGGTAAAATATATAAAGGTTCCTCTTCATTCGGCATCATGATTACATTTTTCACCATTGTGTCATCAAAAGCACCCACTGCGCATGTTCCTAAACCTAAAGCAACAGCTTGCAAACAAACATTTTCTGCAGAATGTCCCATGTCCATGCATACATACCTTTCTCTTCCTCGTTTACCGTACTTTTTTGTGGTTCTTTCAAAAACGGCTGAATATACTAAACTAACAGGAGCCTGATTAATGAATTCTTGATTCAATGCAGCTTCAGATAATTCATTTCGAACATCATTATCGTAGATCCTTAATAATTGATGGCCTTCAGGTAAATACTTGTAAATCCCTTTGCTTAACCCATTAACATTTCCAACCACAAGATAGATTTCTAAAGGATATAATGCCCCTGCCGATGGAGCTGTTTTAAATCCTCCACGAAGAAATGGGGGCGAATTCATTTCTTTTGTAATACCATATGCCGCCCAGAGTATTTGCGAAACCTGCTGGATAGTTAGGGCATCTTTTTTAAATTCTCTTACCGAACGTCTATTTAGTAGGGTTTCTTCAATTGAAACAGTTCCTTTTAATACCGGCGATGGAAGTTTTATTGTACTTGAATTCAGTTGTATTGAACTATGGTTTGAATAATAGAAAAAAGGATTACACCATAATAGGAAAATTATAATTATTGTTTTCATAATTTGTTTTTGGGCCAATTTATGAATAATAATTGATTATTTATTTTAACCGATTTGTTAAAAACAGCAAAAAGAATGATTTTTTTTTGAAGCTTTTGATATTATTCTTTACTTTCGCACTAATGGTATTAGGGCTGCTCGGCGAAATGTCAGATTTTTGTTGAAATCTAAATAACTACTGAGTGCTTTCATAGTTATACTTTCAAGGGCAGCCTTTTTTCTATTTAAACCTGTTTGGTTACTGCAAATTAAAACCATTGCCTCTTCCTAAAAATAGCAACTCCCAGAATTGATAATCCTAATGAAAAAAGAATAATTAATGGCAATGCCCAATTGGAGTTTTCCATAAAGTTGGGAACATTCATTCCAAATACACTTGCAATTAATGTAGGAATCATTAAAATTATGGATATAAGTGTTAACTGCTTCATTACCACGTTTAGATTATTAGATATTACAGAAGCAAAAGCATCCATCATTCCACTTTGTATATCTGAATATATTTGAGCCATTTCTAAAGCCTGCTTATTCTCAATTAGTGCATCCTCAAATAGATCTTCATTAATTTCAGTTGTTATCTTTTTTGCATTTCTAAGTTTCGCCAACACAATTTCATTTGCTTTTATTGAGGTAATAAAATAAACGAGGCACTTTTCCATCTTTAGTAATTTATTTAGCTCTCTGTTTTTAATCGATTTTTCAAGATCTTGTTCTATCTGCGAAGTCATATGATTAATTTGTTTCAGGTATTTTAAATAGACACTTCCTGATCGCAGAAATAATCTTAGAATAAAATTTACCACATCTGTTATCTGACGATATTGTTCTCTTACAGATAGAGGTTGGGATGTAGGTAATATTTCATTGTTTTGTAAACAAAGAGTTAAAGTAAAATCCTCAGCTAAATAAATCCCAAGAGGTATAGTATGAAAAGGCACTCCATTGTTTGAGCTCTCAACAGGGATACGCATAATAACTAACGACCAGTCATCATCAAATTCTACCCGAGGTCTTTCATCGGCATCTAAAATATCATTAATTGTATCTGAAGGTAGTTTAAACTCTTCTGATAATCGAAGAATTTCTGCTTGTGTTGGCTGTATAACGTTTATCCAGCAACCCTTTTCCATTTCAGGAATTTCGACATATCCACCGAATGTTTTAAAGATTGTAATCATTAATTTGTCTCCTTACAAAAGAATCTGCAAGGAGCACTAGAACGCCCTTACAGATGAGTTAATACTTATTCTTACTATGATACGGGCCTTCGTCCATGATCTGTTTTTTTAATTATCTCTGCAAAGGTAGCTTATTATTTTATTTTTTAGACAACTTGTTAAGATTGTTTCATTTTACTTCTTCCATTTTCCCATATTAAATCATTCCGGTCATATTCTCAGGATTTACCCATGCATCAAAATCGTCAGCAGAAACATAACCAAGTTCTAACGCTGATTCCTTCAGTGTTTTTTCTTCGCGATGAGCTTTTTTTGCAATTTCAGCAGCCTTTTCATAACCAATATGTGTATTTAGGGAAGTAACAAGCATCAATGAATTTTGAAGATGCTTTTCTATATTTTGAAAATTTGGTTCAATTCCAAAAACACAATTTTCTGCAAACGATTTGCAGGCATCGCCAATCAGCATCGCCGACTCAAGAAAGTTTTTTATAATCACAGGTTTAAAGACGTTGAGCTCGAAATGACCATTCATTCCACCTATATTAATTGTAACATCATTTCCCATAACCTGTGCACAAACCATAGTTAATGCTTCCGATTGCGTCGGATTAACTTTCCCGGGCATTATAGACGAACCTGGTTCGTTTTCCGGTAAATTTAATTCTGCAATTCCACAGCGAGGCCCAGAACTTAATAATCTTATATCATTCGCAATTTTCATTAAACTTGCGGCAAATGTTTTTAATGCTCCATGCGACTCAACAAGTGCATCGTGTGATGCTAATGCTTCAAATTTGTTTTCTGCTGTAATAAATGGTAATCCAGTCAAGCTTGCTATTTCTTTTGCAACTTCAAAATCAAATCCTTTTGGAGCATTTACTCCTGTTCCAACAGCTGTTCCTCCCAAGGCTAGCTCAGACAGGTGAGGAAGCGAGTTTTTTAAGTTTCTAAGTCCATGATCAAGTTGAGAAACATACCCCGAAAATTCCTGTCCTAGTGTTAAAGGAGTGGCGTCCATTAAATGGGTACGGCCAGTCTTTACAATATTCTTCCACAATTCACTTTTGGTTTTTAGTTCATTGCGCAATTTTTCTATTGAAGGAATTGTGTTGTCAATTAAAATTTTATATGCAGCAATATGCATGGCTGTTGGAAATGTATCATTCGACGATTGCGATTTATTTGCATCATCGTTCGGGTGAATAATGCTTTTTCCTTCACCTAATTTGTTTCCAGCCAGAACATGTGCCCGGTTTGAAATTACCTCATTTACATTCATGTTGGTTTGAGTACCCGATCCGGTTTGCCAAACTTTCAGAGGAAACTGGTCGTTAAGCTTTCCTGCAATAATCTCATCACACACATTACAAATCAAATCTTTTTTATTTGTTGATAAAACGCCAAGTTTACAATTCACGATAGCTGCAGCTTTTTTTAGATATCCGAAAGCATGAATTATTTCATTGGGCATTTGTGAATTACCAATTTTGAAATTCATTAGCGATCGTTGAGTTTGTGCACCCCAGTATTTATCGGCAGGAACTTTTACCGAGCCCATGGTGTCGTATTCTGTTCTGTGCATATTAATTGATTTTATTTTTATAATAAACAAATAGAAAATAATATGGTTTGAAAAGTATTAAAAACACCTATCAAACCATATTTTAATATAAATAATGTTGTATTTTGATTATCCCATCATCCTATAAAAATCATTTCCCTTATCATCCACAAGAATAAATGATGGAAAATCTTTTACTTCAATTTTATAAATTGCTTCCATTCCTAGTTCTGGATATTCCAATAACTCAACTTTTGTAATGTTTTCTTGAGCCAGAAGCGCTGCAGGTCCTCCAATACTTCCGAGATAAAATCCACCATATTTTTTACATGCATCGGTAACTGCCTGACTGCGGTTTCCTTTTGCGATCATAATCATGCTGCCCCCCTGGCTTTGGAACAAATCAACATAAGAGTCCATACGACCTGCTGTTGTTGGGCCAAAAGACCCGGATGGCATTCCTTTTGGAGTTTTTGCTGGTCCGGCATAATATATCGGGTGATCTTTAATATATTGTGGCAAGCCTTCACCTTTGTCTATTCTTTCTTTTAATTTTGCATGTGCAATATCTCGCCCAACAATAATTGTTCCGTTTAGAGATAATCTTGATCCTACTGCATGTTTCGACAACTCAGCTAAAATATTTTTCATAGGCTGATTTAAGTCGATGGTAACTGCACCAGATTCATCTGCATTTCGATATTTTTCAGGTATATACTTCCCAGGATTGCTTTCCATTTTTTCAATCCAAATACCCTCTTTATTTATCTTAGCTTTAATGTTTCTGTCAGCTGCGCAGGAAACGCCCATTCCAACAGGGCACGATGCTCCATGTCGAGGCAAACGAACAATTCTAATATCCAATGCAAAATATTTTCCTCCAAATTGGGCTCCAATTCCTAACTTATAAGCAGCATCCAAAATTTTGTTTTCTAGTTCAATGTCTCTAAAAGCTTGTCCTCCTTCATTTCCTTGCGTAGGGAGATTGTCAAGGTATTTAGCGGAAGCAAGTTTTACGGTTTTAAGCACCGATTCTGCAGATGTACCTCCAATTACAAATGCAACGTGGTAGGGTGGACAAGCAGCTGTACCAAGCGATTTGAGCTTTTCGATCAAGTATTTTTCGAGTTTGTCAGGAGTGAGCAAGGCTTTAGTTTCCTGGTAAAGTGTTGTTTTGTTTGCCGATCCACCTCCCTTTGCAATAAAAAGAAATTTATATTCATCTCCCTCGGTGGCATAAATATCGATTTGTGCAGGAAGGTTAGTGCCTGAGTTTTTCTCCTTGTACATATCTAACGGAATAGTTTGCGAATAACGCAGATTTTTTTCCGTATAGGTTTTATAAACACCTTTCGACAAAGCTTCTTCATCATTTGCTCCAGTCCAAATTTTTTGTCCTTTTTTAGCTACAATAGTTGCAGTACCTGTATCCTGACAAAATGGTAAATCTCCTTTTGCAGAAACTTCTGCATTTCGAAGTAATGTAAGGGCTACATATTTATCATTTTCGCTTGCTTCAGCATCACTAAGAATTGCTGCTACCTGCTTAACATGATCTGTTCTTAGCATAAAGGATGTATCAGTCAGTGCTGATTGAGCCAGCTGTGTAAGTCCTTCGGGCTCAACTTTTATTATTGTTTCTCCATTAAAAGTTGATACAGAAACATGATCTTTTGTAAGTAAATAATACTCTGTTTCATCTTTCCCTATCGGAAAGGGATTCTGATAATTAAATTCAGGAGTAGCCATATGATTTCTTTTTAGTTTATAATCAATTTGTTATGAAGTATTACGAATGGTAATAACAACACAAATAAGAAATCAAAAGATACAAAAATTATAATAAGGTATCAATATGTTCTAAAATATCTCCAAAAATAGCTTTATCTCCTACAACAATAATTGGTCTTCGGATAAGTCTTGGATTTTCAATAAGTATATTGATCCATTGATCATCAGAAAAGATTTTGCCTTTATATATTTTTTTATAATCAGCTTCTTGTGTGCGTACAATTTCAAAGGGTTTAACTCCCAGTTTTTTAACAATCTCTTTTAAACTTTGAACAGTAAATGGTTTATCTTTTAAATATTCAATAACTTCAGGTTCAATCTTCTTGTCCTTAATATATTGTAGCCCATTTCTGCTCTTCTGGCATTTAGCATTATGGAAAATTACAGGTTTCATTTATTCTATTAATCTGAAAATTTCATCAAGGTTTTTCTTTGGTTTTTGTTGTGCAACTTTTGAGGGTTTACCAATAGCTACAAATGCTATTAAATGATGAGGCGGTTGAATGCCTATTATTTTTTCAAGTTCAATTTTAGCAATCATTGGTGCACTAAGCCAGCATGCTCCATAACCCAGATCAACTGCCGATAGTAAAATATTTTGAATAGCTGCTCCTGCGCTTTGCATATCGGGATAGTTTCGCATTTTGTTAATTTCTTCATGACTCATTTGAACACCCATCTCAAGAACCGACTCGTACTCGTCCATTGCGATAGCAATAACTGCAGGGGCATTTTCGAAAAAAGTAGCAAACCACTCGACCTGCGATAACACGTTTTTTGCTGCAATGGAATTGTTTGAAGGAATCTCTTTCATTTTTGCTGCTACCTTAACTGCCATCTTGTTTAGCAAATCGCTATTGGTAATAGCATAAAATACCCATGGCTGGTAATTGTTAACACTTGGAGCTAATCCTGCTCTCCGAACTAGTTCTTTTAAATCGGCAATCGGAATGGGTTCATTGATAAAGGTTCTGTTGCTTGTTCTTAATTCTATTGCTTGCTTTAATTCCATAATGCATTGGTTTTAATTTCTAATAAATATACTAATAAAATCGGATACAAATCAAGTTGAATGTAACCTGATAACAACGAGCATAAAGTTTTTGTTTATAAAAAAACCGGTTTTTCTTTTAGAAAACCGGTTCAAATTTTATAATAGTTGTTGTTATTTGTGATGTAAAAAATGCGTGAGTAGTGATTCGAAAATAGCCCGCCCATCAGTATTGCCAAGTTCATCATCAGAAGCTCTTTCGGGGTGTGGCATCATACCAAAAACATTTTTCTTTTCGTTACACACACCGGCAATATTTTCAATAGAACCATTTGGATTTGCTTCTGCAGTTACCTCTCCATGCTGATTACAATATCGAAAAAGAATCTGCCCATTTAATCTCATCTGTTGAAGTGTTTCCTCACTAGCATAATAGCGACCTTCTCCGTGTGCTATAGGAATAATTAATGGCTTTTGTTTGTCTAGCTTTTTGGTAAGTATGGTTGAATTATTATCTGGAATTATATTAATGTTTTTACAAATAAACTTCTGATTCTCATTGTGTAATAGCGCTCCTGGAAGCAATCCCGATTCACATAAAATCTGAAAACCATTACAAACCCCAAAAACAAATCCTCCGCGATGAGCAAACTCAATAACTTTCTCCATAATAGGAGAATATCTAGCAATAGCTCCTGAACGCAAATAATCGCCATAAGAAAAGCCTCCCGGAAGAACAATCGCATCAACACCTTGTAATTCAGTGCTCTTGTGCCATAGTTCAACTACTTCTTGTTCCATAACATTACGTAAAACATAAATCATGTCTTGATTGCAATTGGAACCAGGGAAAACGACAACTCCAAATTTCATTGACAAAGGTCTTTAGAATTAATTATATTGTTCTGATTTAAAGAAGCTTAGTCTTCTTTATGATTGATTTTTACATCTCAAAGATATATAAATATCTCTAACAAATAATAAATTTTGAATTTATATACAGGTAAAAATTTGCTAACTTAGTGCATTCAACATTGATTTCTTTATATAAACTTTTAAAAATAGATGCTATGAAATTTTTGAAATTCATTTTAAAGATAATAATCCTTTTGGTAATAATTTTCATTTTGTTTTTAGCCTATGCATCAGTAACAAATTATAAACCTGAAGTTACCGATGTTGTTTTTGAAACAGCAGCTCCAGATACTATTCCATTGGGAATAAAGCTTGGATTTATGATTTGGAATATTGGTTACTGCGGATTAAGCGCCGATATGGATTTCTTTTACGACGGAGGAGTCCAGGTTCGTACTTCAATAGAAAATGTCTTTACTAACATTAATAGAAACCTTGAATTAATTCAACGAAACGATAGCCTTGATTTTATTCTTCTGCAAGAAGTTGATGAATATTCAAGAAGAAGCTATTACACAAACCAGGTTGATAGCTTGGGACAATTATTAAATAATCACCTGGGATTTTTTGGAAAAAACTACGATGTAAAATTTGTACCTATTCCACCCGCCAACCCACTTGGTCGGGTAAAATCAGGGTTGAATAGTTATTCTTTATATAAACCATCCTCAACAATTCGTTTTTCTTTTCCGGGCAGTTTTGAATGGCCAGTAAGTTTGTTTAATCTTGATAGATGTTTTCTTGTAATGCGCTTTCCGACAGCAAACGGAAGAGATTTTTTGGTAATTAATACACACAATTCTGCTTACGACGATGGTTCTTTAAAAAAACAAGAGATGGAATATCTTAAAGAATTTCTGCTAAATGAATACAATAAAGGAAATTACATAATTGTTGGTGGTGATTGGAACCAAAATCCACCTGAACTGGATCAAAAGATTTATGGCAAAAAAGCAACTGCCAAGAGATTTATTCTTAATCCTATTCCATCCGATTATTTACCTAATGGCTGGACGTGGATATACGACCCAGATATACCTACAAACAGGTATTTAAATATGCCATACAATAAGGATGAAAGTATTAAAGTGACTATCGATTTTTTTCTAATTTCTCCAAATATTGAAATGTTACAAGTGAATGCGATTGATCTCGATTTTAAGAATTCCGACCATCAACCTTTATTATGTGTTGTAAAACTTAAATAAATTAACCATTTAAGTTATTCTAAGAAATTTAATTTTACCTACTTTTGCCCTCCAATTTAATATAAATGAGGGCAAAACTTTTTATACTTTTTGTGTTTATTTCGCTTAGCTCATTCGCTTTTGATTTAGAAAACCGTGATAGTAGCCAATCGACAAAGCTTACTTTTAAATCAGAGTTTATGAGTCAACACTTATGGAGAGGATATGCTATGTGCGACGTTCCCTCCATAGAACCATCAATCGAGATTACTCATCGATTCCTAACAGCAGGAGTTTGGAGCGCTTTAAGCGCTAATGGTGAATATTTTGAAATTGATTTATATATTAAGTATACGTATAGAGGATTTTCGATTGGACTTTATGATTATTATTGTCCAGGATCAATCTCGACAAATCAATCGTTTCTTAATTATCGTCAAAACTCAACCAAGCACACTCTTGATTTTCATCTGGAGTATATGGGAAACGAAAGGTTTCCAGTTAAAGCAATGCTGGCAACTATGGTTTTTGGCGATGATATTAATGCAGAAACAAATGAAAATTATTTTTCCACCTATTTCGAAATGGCCTATTTTTTATCATTTGAGAAAATCCAGGTTGATTATTTTGTAGGATTTAATTTATATGAAAGCTATTATGGAAAGAAACCTTCAATAATAAATGTTGGCATTAAATCTTCAGGAAAAATAAATCTATTCAGAAATAAATATATTCCATTACAAGCATCAATTGTTAATAATCCATTGACAAATAAAGTTTATCTCGTATTTGGTTTTGGTTTTTAAATTTCGTCTTGTTTATTTTTATTTGCGGTTAATTTCTCTTTTAATTTAAAAATCACTAATTATTAATTATCTTTTCCGGAAATTTTAAAAACAAGTATTTTTTTTATAGATTTAAGCTTGGTTTTATTATAACTCGATTAAAAAGTTATTTTTGCATATTTGTGAAAACTATTTTAATAAAATAGCGTAAGAGTATTTGTCTAAAATTTATACACTAGATGGTATTAACCGATCAGGAAGTTAATTTTTTTGTATCTACCATAAGGAATGCATCGTCATACGATTTTAGTGAATATTCTGAGAAATCACTAAAACGGCGGCTACAAAAAATCCTTCTTGATAACAATATGGATTTATTGGGGCTTATTAATAAATTAAAAACCAACAAAGATTTTCTTGAACAAACAGTTAAAGATATTACAGTTAATACTACTGAGTTATTTAGAGATCCACTTATCTGGCAAACATTAAAATACAGGATTTTACCAAAGTTTACCGAAAATAAAACAATCAATATTTGGCATGCCGGATGCTCAACAGGTCAGGAAGTATATTCCATGATGATATTGTTAAATGAGCTTAATCTACTGGATAAAGCTAAAATTTTTGCAAGCGATATTAATACCGATGCTTTAGATGCAGCAAAAAAAGGAGTTTATAAATACCGATTTAATATAGGATATCTCGATAATTTCGATAAAGTGATTAAAGAAAATCCATTTAATTACGATGAATACAACGATGTGCCATATAATAAGTATTTCAAAATTGATAAAGTGTCGGATAGCATCATGATGAACGATTTTTTAAAGAAAATACCAATTTTCAGACAACACGATTTAGTTAAGGGTGAAAATCTGTATTTTGCAAAATTCGACCTCATATTATGCAGAAATGTTATAATTTATTTCAAGTATAGTTTACAAAATAAGGTATTTAAACTTTTTCACGATCATTTATACACAAATGGATATTTAGTTCTTGGTATGCACGAAACAATGCTCGGAGAAATTGCATCTCGATTTGATAAAAAAGGACAAGCATATCGAAAAAAATAATAATTAGTTAAAAATTGTTAGGTGGAAATAGCGAATAGATACGAGTTAGGAATTGTTGATATTAGAAACATCATAAAGATGCTTGATGATGTTTATGGTGTTGATTTTAAAAATCATGCTCTAACATTTTTTAAACGACGAGTAGAGAGTTTTATTAAATACCATAGCTTTAAAGATGCTGATGGTTTTATTCAAAAAATTGAAAAAGACAAAGATTTTTTTGAAACCTTTTTAAAAGATATTTGTGTTGAAACAACCGAAATGTTTAGAGATCCTTCAATTTGGCGATTGCTTAAAGAGGAGACTCTTCCTAAAAATATTTTAACTAGTCCTAATTTTAAGATTTGGTTACCTGAAGTTACATCAGGAGAAGAATTATATTCTCTGGCAATCATTTTAAAAAAACTTAAACTTCTCGATAATGTTCAGATAATCGGATCGAGTATTAGTGAGCATCATCTTGATCGAATAAGATCAGGAATCTTCGATCCTAAAAAGATCGAAACCAATGATGCTAATTATTCGAGAATTTTTAGTGAAGGTCAGTTGTCTGATTATTATACATTAAAAGATGATAAAGCATATTGGGATGTATCGCTCATAGAAAGTATTAAACTTACAAAACAAAATATTATATTTGATGATTATCCAAAAGGGACAAAATTGATTTTGTTCAGAAATCAAATGATTTATTACAATCAAATCTTGCAAGAGAGATTTATGAAAATTATGTATAACTCATTGGTTCCTGGAGGACATTTATTAATTGGAAATAATGAGAGAATTGAATACTGGAACTCAGAAAAAGACTATGTTTTAGTAAGTGATTCAGAAAGTATATACAAAAAGAGATTATCTTAACAAGCATGTATAAAGCATTAGTAATAGGTGGATCAGCAGGAAGTTTTCAGGTAATTACCCGAATATTAAATTCGTTACCAAAAAACTTTCCTTTACCAGTATTACTTAGTTTGCACAGGCTTAAACATGTTCGATCAGGTTTTGTCGAAGCATTATCAATAAAATCAGGTATCGAAGTTATTGAACCATTCGATAAAGATTCGATTAAACCAGGAAAAGCGTATTTAGCACCATCGAATTATCATATGTATGTTGAGTTAAATAAAAAGATTGCCTTATCTACAGAAGAACCAGTAAATCATTCAAGGCCTTCTATCGATTTAACATTCGAAACTGCCGCACAGGCATACCGAGACAAATTGATTGGGATAATTTTATCAGGTGCAAATAGAGATGGTGCTTATGGTCTAAAAAAATTAAAACAATTAGGCGGATTGGCCATTGTTCAGGATCCGAATGAATGCCAGGTTAAAACAATGACCGAAGCTTCCTTGAAATTAACAACAGTAGATCATATATTTACAACACAACAAATTATCAATTTTTTACAAGGTCTAAAATGATTTTTAGTACATGGAAAACTTGAAAAAATATAAGATATATGCAGTATGCACACTAATTGTTCATATTGTGCTTTGTTTTGCCTTATTCTCAAATATTCGAAATTTAATTGAGAAAAACGCAGGGATATCTACATATCTTTTAATCATTTTTCTACTTATAATTGGAGTAATATTTTTTGTTTTAACAATATTACTCACAAATAAAAAGGAATCAGAAGATTATATTCACAAAACGGTTGTTGAATCAAAAACCGATATCGAAGAGGACGAGATTCAGGAAACAAGCAATAAATCAATAGACGATATTGATGTAGAACATTACATAAAAAAACTTTTACCTAAAGATGATTCAAAATTAAATAGTACAAAATATACCGAAAAAGTTCTCAGCAATTTTGCCAAAGAATTAGATATTGTTCAAGGTTTATTTTATTTGCGCGAAAAAGAGTCAGATCAATTTTCTATTGCTGGAAAATATGCTTACTTTGGCGAAACTGATCCCCAGGGATTTAAGGTTGGTCAAACCTTGTCAGGACAAGTTGCATTGAATAAAACAATATTATATTTGGAAGACATACCTGAAAACTTTGTTACTATCTTGTCAGGTCTTGGAAGTAGTTCTCCAAAACATTTATTAATTATTCCTGTTATTGTTAATAACGAAACGATTGCGATTATTGAACTTGCATCGTTTAAGGAGTTTAAGAAAAGCTGGCGAAAATTATTCGAAGAGCTTGCTCATCGACTGGGTGAACCTTTAAGTAAATATATATCATAAATTGCACTATGTTTAGTAGGAATCAAAATAACAATCCAGTATCGTATAACGATATCCTTTTGGGAGGAGGAATAGCGCTGGTGTTTCCTGTTATTGCCTGGATGATTGATATTATTATTCATAAATATCCTGTTTCATTCTCTATTCTTAAAGAAATTCATAGTAACAATCCTATTCTTTGGATTATAGATTTGGCTCCATTTGTGATTGGCTTGATAATTTTCTTATTTACCAAAAAAAGAGAAAGAGATAAGGAACAGTTTAAAAAAGTAATAGAACAAAGAGATGCTGATATAAATCGCAACGCAATCTTTGCAAAACAAATTGGTGAAGGTAAATACGATGTTCATTATAATATATTAGACAAAAACGATATTCTTGGCAAATCTTTATTGGTTATGCGAGATAACTTACTTGCAAGTAACCGAAAAGAGAAAGAGGAAAACTGGATTTCTGAGGGTAAAGATATAATTCAGAATATATTACGAATACATAATAACATAAATGTATTGGCTTATGATGTTATTGTTCAGTTAATTAATTATATCGATGTAATTCAAGGAGCTTTCTTTATTTATGAGGAGGAATCAGAGAAATTAATAAACATTGCAACCTACGCTTATAACAGGCGACGATTCTTAAACCAGGAATTTAAAGTTGGGCATGGCCTTATTGGTCAGTGTGCTTACGAAATGGATATTGTATATCGTACAGAAATTCCGGATGAATATGCTACTATTACATCTGGTATTCTGGGTGATAAAAAGCCATCTAGTCTGCTTATTGTACCACTTATTACTGAGGAGAAACTCCAAGGAGTTCTTGAGTTTGCTTCATTAAAGGATGAGTTTTCAGAAACTACCATTGTTTTTCTAAAAGAGTTGGGCGAAATAATTGCACGAACACTCTATAATCTGAAAATGAATCAGAAAACAGAGAAACTGTTGCAGGAGTCTCAGCAGATGACAGAAGAGCTTAAGGAGAATGAAGAAGAGCTCCGACAGAATGCAGAAGAAATGCGTGCAACACAAGAGGAACTCGAAATTTCAAATAGGAAACTCGAAGCTCAGATTAAAGAAGTAGAAAATGCACAGAAAAGATTACATTCATTATTAGAAAATGCTTCTGAAGTTATTTCTATATATGATAGTGAGCTAAAACTTAAATATCAAAGTCCTTCAGTTAGTAAGATTTTAGGTTATACTCCTGAAGAAATGATGAGCGGAAAAGACATGGATCGGCTTACAGCAAAAGGAGAAGCTGCAATGAAAGAAATGTTCGAATTTCTGCTAAAAGATCCGGAAACTCCAAGAACCATTCAGTACACATATATTAAAAAAGATGGTCGAAAAATTCATATCGAAACAACGGGTCGCAATTTATTAAACGATTCTGCTATAAGCGGTATAATTCTTAATTCGCAAGATATTACTGAGCGTAAACGTGCTGAGAAAGAGGAGCGAATGAAGAGTAAAATGCAATCTCTATCAGAAAACAGCTTGGATCTTATTTTACGTATGAACACCAAAGGTCAGTTTTTTTATGCAAATCCAGTTGTTGAAGAATTTATTGGTGTAAAATCTAAGGATGTTATTAATGCTCGACTTGAAGATTTAAGCATGGACGAATCCCTTGTTGAGTTTTTTAAAGAAGCTATCCGACATATTAGAAAAACGAATCAGAAGCTCAATCAAGAAATGGAAATTATTTCTGTTACAAAAGGAGAACGTATAATGAGCTTTAATGCAATACCTGAATTTAACGAAAACGAACTTGAAACAGTCCTTTTTGTTGGCCACGATATTACTGAGGCTAAACAAATAGAAATGGAGATTAAAGAAAAGAATAATAAAATAAATGAAAGTATAAATTATGCCCAAAGAATACAATCATCTATTCTGCCAAGCAATAACATAATTCAAGAATATTTACCAAATTCATTTATCTTTTATTTACCGAGAGATGTTGTTAGTGGCGATTTTCCATGGTTCTTTAAAAAGGAAGATATTATTTATCTTGCTGTTGTTGATTGTACTGGACATGGTGTTCCTGGGGCCCTTTTATCATTTATTGGATATTTCCAGCTTAACAATATTGTTGACCATGATATCAATTATTCGGCTGGGCAAATACTCGACAAATTGCATTTTGGCGTTCGAACAACATTAAAGCAGGATCGAGTTGATGCAGAAGCAAGGGATGGAATGGATATTGCATTACTACGTATTGATATTAAAAAGAAAGAAATCCAATTTGCCGGAGCACATAGACCATTATATCTTTTAAGAAAAGGAGTTTTAGAAGAGTTTAAAGGTAATAGAAAAGCCATTGGAGGTATTCCTCACCGTAAAAAGGCAGAAAATGATTTCGAAAATCATATTGTTGAAATAAAGAAAGGCGATAAGATATTCTTCTTCTCAGATGGATTGCCAGATCAGGTAGGAGGACCAGATGGTAAAAAGTACTCTTCACAACGAATACGAGAAAATATTGTCGTGAACAAAGATCTTTCAATGCAACAATATGCTAGTTTATTTTCAAATGACTTTAAAAAATATAAAGGAAAAAACAAACAAATTGATGATGTGTTATTAATTGGAATCGAATTTTAATTTTTAATTAACTTTAATAAATATTAATTTTACAACCTATGGATAAAAGTAATGTAAAAGGCTTTCTTGAGTTTGTTTACGATTTTTACCGGTCAATGAAAGCCCACGAAATCACTTTGGTATATGAGGGTGAAATTACTCACCAGATTACCAAGGCGTTTACTTCTCTTACTGAATCAAATATGGCTAAGGAGTCAGAATCAAATTCGGTACAGAAGAAAGTTTTCCATGTTATGGTTGAGTGTCTGCAAAACATAAGCAAACACGCTGATTCATTCGGATCAGATGATTTCTTATTTGCTGGACGAGGTATTTTTATGGTAAGTAAAGGGAAAAATGACTATCATGTTACAACCGGTAATGTAATAGAAAATGATAAAATTGAAGAACTTACCGAAATGCTTGACCATATAAATAGCCTTGATAAAGACGGCTTAAAAGACCTTTATAAAAACCAGATGAAAGAAGGTAGACTCTCTGAAAAAGGAGGTGCAGGATTAGGATTTATCGATATTGCTCGTAAAACAAACAATAAACTCGATTTCCACTTTCTGCCTATTGACGAAGGAAGTTCATTTTTCCTTTTAACTTCATCTATTTCTAGAATTGCTTAATAAAATAATTATTATACCATGGAAGTAATAAAGATCAAAGGTACTGACGATACTCCAACTGTAATTCTTGATAAAGAAAACGGAATTTTTGAAATTTCAGGAAGATCACTTCCTGAAGATGTTACTACCTTTTATGAGCCGATCCTTAGTTGGCTCGATGATTATCAGGAAGAAGCGAATGCTAAAACTGTATTTTCGTTTAAGTTGGTTTATTTTAACACTGCTTCTTCAAAGCTTATTCTCGATATCTTAATGAAATTGGAAGATATGCACGAAAATGGCAAAGAGATACTAATCAAGTGGTTTTTTCCTGAAGATGATGAGGATATGCAGGAAGCCGGCGAAGAATATGCTGATATTGTAGATGTTCCATTTGAACAGGTAAGTTATAATTTTTAGCAATCTTAATTAATTGCTAGGTTTTTATTAATGTTTTAATGTATGAGTGAGGAAATCTTAAAAGCTCTTATGCAGTTATTTGCTTTAATTGTAAAGCAGGACGAAGGCGTAGAGTCAAATGAAAGAGAATATGTAGAGAATTTTCTTACTCAACAACTAAATAATGAAGCTGTTCCAGAGTATTTAGCTCTTTTCGACGAGATGTCGGGAATTTCTGGTAATGATAAAGACGAAAAGGAAGAAAAATCTGAAAAACCTGAGAAAGTTAAGTTAACATCTGTTAAGGATTCTGTAAGAATTCTTGGCATATGTAAAAAAATTAATAAAACACTTACTCAAAAACAAAAGGTAATTGTTTTGGTTCGTCTTTTTGAGTTAATTAATTCCGATCGTAAGTTCTCTGAACAAAGAATGGCAATTATTAATACTGTAGCCGAAGTTTTTAAGCTTACCAAAGAGGAATTTACCAGTATTGAGAGTTTTGTAATAAACAATGAGGTTGAGAAACTAGATTTTTCAACAAATTTAATTATTGCAGATAAGGAAATTGGTTGTAAAGAATCAAAATTTATTAAGATTGAATCACTTGATGGGAATATTGTTATTCTTCAAGTGAAAAGTGTAGATCTCTATTTTATGAGATATACTGGTCAGGAAGATCTCTTCTTAAATGGACTTCCAGTTAATTATAAGCGAATTTATCTTTTTGCAGCAGGGGGAACAATTAAGTTACCAAAGGGAAAACCAATCTATTATAGCGATATTCTTGCTCATTTTCTTGCCGATTCTACTTCTATTAAAATTTCGTATTCTGTTAAAGATCTAAACTTTGTTTTTCCAAATGGTGGGGTAGGTCTGCGAAATATAAACTTCTCTGAAGATCAGGGGAAGCTAATTGGACTAATGGGCGCCAGTGGTGCTGGAAAAACAACTTTGTTAAATGTACTTGCAGGATTAAACACTCCAACTAGTGGAGAGATTATTATTAATGGAGTTAATCTCCATACCCAGCGAGAAAAACTAGAAGGTGTTATAGGATATATTCCTCAGGATGATTTGTTAATAGAAGAACTTACAGTATTCCAAAATCTATATTATAACGCCAAATTATGTTTTAACGACAAAACGGAAGAAGAAATAATTCAACTGGTCGATAAAACACTTACAAATCTTGGCCTGATAGAGAGAAAAAACCTGAAAGTAGGTTCTCCATTAAATAAAATGATAAGTGGAGGACAACGTAAAAGATTAAATATTGCACTTGAATTAATACGTGAACCATCAATCCTTTTTGTTGATGAACCTACATCGGGTTTGTCATCGCGCGATTCAGAAAATGTAATGGACCTTTTAAGAGAATTAGCACTAAAAGGAAAATTAATTTTTGTGGTAATTCACCAGCCATCATCCGACATTTATAAGATGTTCGACAATATGATGATTCTCGATACTGGTGGATACATGATTTATTATGGTAACCCTGTTGAAGGGGTTATGTATTTTAAACGCCTCGATGCACAGATAAATAGCGATGTAGGCGAATGCCCAACTTGTGGTAATGTAAATCCAGAACTCATTTTTAATATTATTGAAGCTAAGGTTGTAGATGAGTATGGTAAATACACATTAAAGAGAAAAATTACACCCCAAAAATGGGAAGACAACTTTAAGGAAAATATTAAATTACTTGTTGTTAATGAAATTGTAGAAGATCCCGAATCTACCTTAAGAATTCCTTCTTGGATAAAACAACTTAGAATTTACACGATACGTGATTTTTTATCAAAAATTAGTAATACACAATATATTGCTCTAAATCTTCTCGAAGCCCCTTTGCTCGGGTTTATTCTCTCATTTATAATCAGATATATCGCTGATCCTGAGTCAAAGGTATATATCTTCCGCGAAAATGAGAATATCCATATTTACATTTTTATGGGGTTAATTGTAGCTCTATTCCTGGGGCTTACAATCAGTGCGGAGGAAATATTTCGTGATCGCAAAATACTTAAAAGAGAAGCATTTCTTAATTTAAGCCGATCAAGTTACCTTGTTTCAAAAATCTTTATCTTGTTCTCCATATCTGCAATTCAGGCTCTATTATTTGTTTTAATAGCAAATAATATTTTAGGTGTTAGAGGAATGATGTTTGAGTATTGGTTTGCTTTGTTTACTACCGCTGCTTTTGCAAATATGATGGGGTTAAATGTATCTGCATCTTTTAATTCGGCAGTAACAATATACATATTAATTCCATTATTAATGATTCCAATGATGATCTTAAGTGGAGCAATGTTCCCGTTCGATAAAATGAACAGATCCATTGGAAGCGTTGAGAAAGTACCTTTAATTGCTGAATTTATGCCAACCAAATGGTCTTTCGAGGCATTAATGGTAAACCAGTTTAAAAATAATGATTTTCAAAAAAATTTCTATGATATAGAAAAACGCGAAAGTAATGCTGATTTTAAAAAAGTGTATTATTTACCAGAGTTAAAGAAAAACCTAACTTATATTGAAGACAACTGGTACCGATTTAATGAACCAGAAATAAAACAGGAAATAACAGAATCTTTGAAATTATTAAGAAAAGAATTGGGCAAGGAGCAAAACAGAACAGGATTATTATTTGAATCTCTTCATCAGCTTGATTCATCCCTTTTTAATGAAATCATTCTATATAAAACATCAGATTATCTGAATCAGCTTGAGGCCTATTATAATGCGATGTTTCAGAAAGCCAATACCGAGAAAGAGAATATTATAAGGTATTTATTACAAACTAATCCAGAGTTGTACCGTAATAAAAGGGCGGCTTATCATAACGAAAGTGTCGAAGATCAGGTTAAAAAAGTATATGAGAAAAATAAAATGCTAAGATATAGGGACGAATTGGTGCAACAAATTGATCCGGTTTACAAAGATCCAGACATTGAAGGGTATTTTAATTTCAGAGCACATTTTTTTGCTCCTCAGAAGTACTTTGCTGGCCAATATCGTGATACTTATTGGTTTAATATGATTTTTGTTTGGGTAATGACTTTGTTTTTCTATGTTACATTATATTTTGATGTACTTAAAAAAATTCTATCTTTACCTGAATATATAAGGTCAAGAAAATAAAGTTTCTTGATATTGATAATTTTTATATCTTTATAGGATATGTTAAATTTACATAATTTGGTAAATCAACTTAATAATATGTTTAGACGTTTGATTTATATTCTTGTTCTTATTCTTGTATTTGCATCTTGCAAAAACGAGAAAAAAGAAGATTTCTCGAAGGAATTTAGTATTCCTGATTCTGTTTTATATGATGGTGATCTAGCAATTTCTGAAGCTGCTATTAATGATATTGTTCAAAATATCTCGTCACCAGTTGAAATGGCTGCACTTATTAAAAGTTTAGGAGTTCCATTTTCAAAAGATTATCTAGCTACTACTGATTATGTTGATAATTACAATACCAGCTATAAAAAAGCAATTGGTTTGGGTGTTTTTGGAGCAGACTTGGGCTATTTGAACATGTATAACAAAACAGGGTCGGTTATTGATTATATCTCTGCAATTAAAACTCTAGCAGATGGTATACACGTTGGTCAATTTTTTGATTTTACTACATTAAAACGCTTGGCTACTAATAATCAGAACCTTGACTCACTTATGTATATTTCTGTTCAGAATTTTAACCAAATGGATCGATATTTGAGAGAGAACAAAAGAAGTAGTTTAAGTTCTTTGATTGTTGCTGGAGTTTGGATAGAGGGAATGTATTTGGTTGGGGAAGTTGCAAGAAGATCTCCAAGTGCGGAGTTAACAGAAAAAATTGGAGAACAAAAAATAATTTTAAGTAACTTAATGTTATTATTAAAAAACTATCAGAAAGATCCAAGTTTTAAAGAATTAATAGAAGATTTTGAAGAGATCCAATCACTTTATAAAAATGTAATTATTACATACGAAAAAGGAGAGCCTGAAGCAGTTGAGGAAGATGGTATGTTAATTATAAAACAAAACGATAAGCAATTTATAGAGATTTCAGATGAATTAATGTTTAAAATTATTAATAAAACTGCTGCTATACGCAATAAAATAATACAATTGTAAATATGAGAAATAGCTATTTAATATTTGCTTTATTTGCAATTTTCATTATGAACAATAATGCTGCTAAAGCACAATCAGGCCAAGAGCTGGTTGATTTATGTAATATTATTGCTGATGATGCGACTTATCTTAAAGATTTTCAAGTAAAGCTTGATGCTGCAAAACCTGGCGAGGAAAAGCCAAATATGAAATTTTCTGTGGTATTGAGTAAAAGTACTCAGTATCGTTTTTCTATTTGTAACTCTAAAGACTATACCGGAAAAGCCATAGTTTCATTATACGATAATAATCGATTATTAGGCACAAACTATTTGGTTGCCACCGGAAAGAACTACCCATTTTTTGATTTTAAATGTCAATCAACAGGAGTTTATCATATTTTTATTGATTTTAAAGAAGGAGAGCAAGGTTTAGCTGTGGTACTTCTTTCTTTTGTACAAAAACTTTAATTTACTTATATACAAATAAAGGCTCATTTAATTTAAATGAGCCTTTATTTGTATATATATAAGACATCCATAAATACTTATCATGATAATATTAAGAAATAAATTTTTTCTTGTAGAATAAAAATATTCCGTAAAAAGAAATGCAACAGGAATTGAAAGAACATAGATAATTCCCATTGAACTACGCTTAAAAATCAGAAAAATAAGTAATCCAATTAAAAAGTACCACCAATTAATTTCAAAATATTTCCGGGTTTTTATTTTCTTACTCTGATAACTACTTAGAACTTTTAAACTAGCCAGAATAATTAGAAGGGCCAATAATATGTAAAAGATAACATATGATAAGTCAAATCTTACAAAGGGTTCTTTATAGGTTAATTCTGTAATAATATAGTTAAATAATTTAATTCCATTTTGTTCTGGAATAAATACATAATAAACTACAAATAAAAAGAACAAAGGTGTTAAAAAGCCAAGTAAAGAAACAATCCATTCGCGTATATTGAAAGTCCTTAGTATAATTAGTGCAATAAATAATAGAAATATGAAGTACGAGAAAGGAGCCCAGAAGAGGCTTGAAAGTGCTATAAAAAATCCTGATAAATAAATCTCATTAAGTGCATATTCAATTCTGTAAGTTCTAAAAATAAAATCAGTTGCAAGAAATAGAAAAAAACCACCAATAATTTGGGGATTTATTTTTTGCATTGGAATAAAACTGCTCGAAATAAGAATAAAAAAAAGAGCCGGTAAATATGTTCTGCTACTAATAAGAATGAATTTTTTATTAAATCCGACTAAAAGAAAGCCTTGAATGATAACAAGCAAGAATGCAAGAATATTTAGTAATATGGCATTTTCGTTAAATATTTTTATAACAATAGAATATAAGGGCATGGATATTTCATTGCCATTATATAATGAATTAGGATGAACCAATGTTGAGGTCCATAGAATTGTTCCAAGAAAAATAATTATTACTAAAACTAAAGGCTGATTTGATTTAATTGTTTTTGCCAGCATAAGACTTATTTAAGATCAAAACCGATATCTTTTCTATAATATTTCCCTTCGAAATCAATAATTTCTGCATTTTTCAAGCTTATTTGTACAGCATCAAAAATATTTGCCCCATAAGATGTTATTGAAATAACTCTTCCTCCATTAGTTACTGTATTTGAATCTTCTGATTTGGTTCCTGCATGAAAAAGAAGAGAATTTTTAGCTAAATCTAGATTTCTAATGATTTTTCCATTTGCGTAATTACCTGGGTAGCCTCCCGAAACTAACATTACAGTTGATGTAGCTCTAATATCAACCTCAAAGTTTGCATTGTTTAGGGTTTCGTTAGCTACATGGCTCAAGAGATCAAGGAAATCGGATTTGATGCGAGGAATTACTACCTCAGTTTCTGGGTCGCCTAACCTAACGTTGTATTCAATAACATAGGGTTCTGAATCAACTTTTATTAAACCTAAGAAGATAAAACCTTTGTAATGAATACCTTCTTTTTTAAGTCCTTCAATGGTAGGAATAATAACCATATTTTCAACTTTTTTCATAAAAGCATTATCGGCAAAAGTAACAGGAGAAACCGCTCCCATACCACCGGTATTTAATCCAGTATCTCCTTCACCAATTCTTTTATAATCTTTCGCTTCAGGTAATATTTTATATGTTTTCCCATCGGTAATAACAAAAACAGAAAGTTCAATACCTTTTAAGAACTCTTCAATAACCACCTTACTACTTGCCTGCCCAAATTGACCATTTAGCATTTCGTTTAGTGCTTCCTTGGCTTCATTTAGATCATTAAGAATAATTACTCCTTTGCCTGCAGCAAGACCATCTGCTTTTAATACATATGGAGCTTTAAGTTTTTCCAGGAAAGTAAATCCATCACTCAAAGTTTCTCGTGTAAAAGTTTTATATCTTGCTGTTGGAATATGATACTTTTGCATGAACTGTTTTGCAAAGTCTTTGCTTCCTTCAAGAATAGCACCTGCTTTTACAGGTCCAATTACAGGTATTTTATATAATTCATTATCTGCAAGAAAAAAATCATGAATTCCATCCACTAACGGTTGTTCGGGGCCAACAAAAACAAGATCTATATTATTATTTAAAACAAAGCCTTTTATATCTAAAAAGTTCTTGGTATTTAAATTAACATTTTCTCCAAAATTAATGGTTCCTGCATTTCCAGGAGCAATAAATAACTTACCTAATAATGGACTCTGTGAGATTTTCCATGCCAGAGCATTTTCTCTACCTCCTGAACCAATAAGCAAAACGTTCATAGTGTATGGTTTTTTGAATTCTTTGTAAACTTATAAAATCTTGGTTATTTTACACGAACTTTTATTAAAAAAGAAAGACCTCCTAATTGGAAGTCCTTCTTTTTGTCTAGTTTGAAAAGATTATTGCAAGGCAATACGCTTACTAACCCGTTGATTATTTATAGTTATATTGATAAAATATACTCCTTTTGCGAATCCTGACAAATCCATTTCTTTTCTGCTAATTCCATCCCATTTCACTTTTTCCGTATATAACGTCTCTCCAATTAAGTTAATAATAGAAATATCATAGTTTTTAGTATCAATATCCATTATTTCGAGATAGATTTTATCAGATGTAGGATTAGGATAAATCTTTATTTTGTCTGCCATACTAATATCAATTACAGAATTTGTGTATGTAACAGTTATATTCTCAGAAATAATTGGTCCGCATCCAGTTGTGTCAGTAATTGTTATTGCATAAATCCCGGTTGCCAGATCTCTAAAAATACCTGTTTGGTTTTCGATTGCACCAGGGGTTAAAACATAATTAAATACCCCGACTCCTCCTTTAACGTAAATGGTTATAGATCCATCGGTAGCCGATTGTGTTGAAGCATTTACAACTGTAATGGAGTCAATTACTATTGTATCGGGTTGACTAATAACTATTGAGGCTAATGCTGTGCAAGAGTTATCATCAGTTATGGTTAGGTCATATGTTCCTGCAGTTAAGCCTGTTTGATCTTCAGTATCAGCTATAAGTCCTGAACCGTTTGTTGTTGTCCAAGTGTAGTTATAGACTGTGGCGATTGTTCCCCCTGTTGCAGTTATATCAATAGCTCCATTATTTAAGCCATAGCAACTTACATGGGTAATTATAGTATCTTCAATAATTAGTGAAGTTGACTCATTAATAACCACAGATGTATTGTTTGAGCAATTATTATCGTCTGTTACAGTAAGATTATATGTTCCTCCACTTAACCCTGTTTGGTCTGAAGCATCTGTAATAAGTCCAGTTCCATCAGTCGTTGTCCAGTTATAAATATAATCACTAGCAACTGTGCCTCCTGTAATTGTAATATCAATGCTTCCATTATTTGATCCATTGCATAAAACATGAGTGATTGCTGTTTCTTCAATGTTAATAGTTGTAGGTTGATTAATTGTTATTGAGTTTGAAACTACTGGTCCACAATTATTTGCATCTGTAATACTAACAGTGTAAGTATCTGCAGTAAGTCCAGTAAATACACCATCGTTATTTTGAGTTCCTCCAGGGCTTATTGTATAAGTTTTTGTACCTGTACCACCGGTTGCAGTAATAGTAATTGTACCAGTTGCATCACCAAAGCAGGTTGTAATATCCGTTTTTGCTTCGTTTGAAATTAACAACTCATTAGGTTGATTAATTGTTATTGGGTTTGAAACTACTGGTCCACAATTATTTGCATCTGTAATACTAACAGAGTAAGTATCTGCAGTAAGTCCAGTAAATACACCATCGTTATTTTGAGTTCCTCCAGGGCTTAAAGTATAAGTTTTTGTACCTGTACCACCGGTTGCAGTAATAGTAATTGTACCAGTTGCATCACCAAAGCAGGTTGTAATATCCGTTTTTGCTTCATTTGTTATTAATAATTCTGCAGGTTCTGTCACTGAATAATCTTTGTAAATTTCACATGCATTTGCATCGGATATTTTAACATTATAGCTTCCTGCCTCAAGAGTATATTGATTAGGATTTCCTTGAACGATTCCGGCTCCATTTGTAGTAGTCCAATAATAGTATTTTGTACCTGTTCCTCCAGATACAGAAAGTGCTATTTCGCCATCAACACCAGCATTACAGTTGACATTGTTAATAGTTGCTGTTGCAGTTAATTTTGAAGGTTGAGTTACTGAATAAGAAGCTGTTTTTTTACATGTATTTGCATCGGTAACGGTAACTGTAAATAATCCAGCAGGTAAATCAGAAGCAACAGATGTAGTTTGGTACCCTGGGTCATTCCATACATACGAATATCCTCCGGCTCCTCCAGAAGCTACCGCGGTTAGTTCTGCTGTAATATCACCATAGCAATCAATATTGGCTGTTTTTGTTATATCTACTATCATTGCATCAGCTTGCAAAACAGTAGTGCTTTCTGATTCAGTACAATTGTTTGCATCTTTAATTGTTACAGAGTAGTTTCCTGCAATTACCTGAACCAAATCCTGTGTAGTGGTTCCATTTGACCAAACATAGGAGTATGGAGTAGTGCCGCCCGAAACCGATAAGTCAACCCATCCGGTGTTATAACCATTACAAGTTATTTCAGGAGAGGGTGTTATCGAAGTTGATAGAACAGTTGGCTGAGTTATTGTTACAGAAGCTAATATGGTATCTAAGAGAGAATTGCTATCAACCACTTTAACTGTATAGGTGTTTGCAGACAGACCAGTAGCTTTAGGCGAATTAAGCGAAGGGTTATGACTCCATTTATAGCTTAGTGTTCCAATGGTATCGATTGTTGTAACAGTAGCTTCCCCGTTATTTAAACCATTACAAGTAACATGAATTACATCTTCTTCTTTAAAATAAGAGAAGGTTTGGGTTGAATCAATAACTGTAACAGAAGTATCACGAGTACAAGATTTATTATCTGTTACATTTACTGTATATGTTCCTCCAACAGTTAATGCACTTATATCTTCTGTTGATGCTATATATGCTGAAGGCCCGGCCCAGGCAAAAGTAGTATAAGTTCCCGAACCACCCGAAACAGCAAAGTTAACAGCTCCTTGTTGTGGTGCAGGCAAATTATGAATGTGTGTAACGACTGTACCATCAAATTTAATTCGGGTGGGTTGCGTAATAACAAAAGTTGTATCGGCAAAACATCCGTTTTTACCTGTTACTTTTCCACAGTAAGAGCCGGCAGTTAAACCGGTCTGATCTTCTGCATCTATATCCAAACCCGATCCGTTTGTTGTATTCCAAAGATAAGTATATGGAGAAGTTCCTCCAGTAACAGAAAAATTAATTGCGCCATCAGCATGGCCCCAGCAATCTTCGATCTGGGTAATAACAGAACCGTTAAAAGCAAAAGCATTTGGCTGGGTTAAATTATATTGTGCAAAGGCAGTAGAATCAAGAGCATCTGTAATTGTAACAGAATATGTACCAGCAGGTAAGTTAATAGCAACAGAATCATTTAAACTAGCACTATGGCTCCAGCTATAAGTAAAAGGGGCTACTCCAAAGTAGGGAGTAACGATAAGCACACCATTCGAATCTTGATAACAGGTAGGATTAATTTTCTTTGTAAAGGTGGCTGAATATGGTGGTTTGTACTTAGCTATTAGTAATACATCGCTGCCCGGATTTGGATTTATATGAGTATTCTCACCTACAACAATAGAAGATGATTTAAAAAAACCTCCAAGATATGCATTAATGTTTTCATCCACTGAAAGGGAGGTACCAGAATCATCACCATCAGTCCCAGTAATTGATTTTGCCCTGATAGTATTTCCATCTTTATCCAATATACCCAACAAAATATCCAGATCCCCTGTTCCTGTTGAGGTTAATGTGTTTTCTCCAAAATTTAAAGTTCCAGAAAAGTTGCCTGTAATATAAATAAAATCGTCTTTATAGCTTAATCCTCTGCCCCACTCTTCACCTGTACCTCCATAGCCTTTCGCCCAAATCAAATCTCCGGTCTTATTGTACTTTAGAATAAAAATATCATTTATGCCATTATTGGTAATAACATTGGATTTAAAAGTCAGGGTTGAATCTGCCTGAATCTGAGTCCCTGCAAAATCTCCCGTAAAATAGATATTATCATAAATATCCCTAGCGATTCCTCCAACATAAGTGTTGCCATCAGAATAAGTTCGTTTTAACCATTGTCCTGTTCCATCAAAATTGGTTTTATACAGGAAGACATCTGATTTTGTTAAATTATTACTTATTTTATTACCTGTGTCAAAAAAGACAGTATCCATGAACCTGCCATTAATGTAATAACCATCTGAGTAGGTCTTTATAGCATTAATTCTTGAAGTGGTATTTTTGGTTTTAACTTGTTTAGTCCAAATGAAATCTCCTGAAGAGGTCATTTTGGCTAAATACAATCCAAATGAATTTTTGTAATAATTACTTCCAACAGAAATCGAATCACTAAAGTATCCACCAATTATAATATTTTCATCAGGATCAATATCAAGTGAAGTACAATTTTGTGCAGCTTCATTTGAGCCAACCCTTTTTGCCCATAAAAAAACTCCAGAGCTACTGTATTTGGCAATAAAACCATCTGCCTTGGTTCCAATGGTAATTACAAATGAGTCAGTTTCTGAGAATTTAATTTTTTCTAGAAATGAACCTGCGATGTATACTGAACCGTCAATTCCAATAGCAATGTCATAAATAAATTCTGCTTTTGATCCTGTTATTTGTTTAATCCAGATAGGACTTAAATCATTTGAATATTTTGCGATAAAGCCATCAAATAAATTAGAAACAAGCGCAGGAGATGAATTTAAAGTTCCATTAAAATAACCAGTAACTAAAACACCATCTGTAACCTTTGTTGACTTGCTTATAACTACAGTATTTGAGCAAGATAGAATATTAGATCCAATGAAATCCTGAGCTATAATAAAATTGCTCGAAAATAGTATTAGTAGTATTATAAGGAGGCTCAACTTATTTTTCATATATGTAATTATTATTTTGTTTCTTATGAATAAAAATATGTATCGTCTTCTGTTCCTCTGGCATAATTTCCACCTTCAGTTTTTCCTTTATCCAGCGAGTATAGTTTTGGAGCTTCCCACTCGATCTTTTCAAGTGTGGCGGGGTTTTCAATACCTGATTTTTGTATTTTCTCTTCCATCGTTTTCACATTTTTTATTCAACCTTCAAATTTGATGCAAAACTATAATAATCATTCTTTATAGTTACTATTAAGTAAATTTATTATGGTTTTATTGTTTCTACAAGTTTTTTCGTACAAAATTGATTAACAGCAATTAAATGTTGACAAATTAAATGCTACGAATAAAACCCAACTACCACGAATTTGTCAACTCCTTTATCGCCTGCAACAATCTGTTTGCCAGCCTTTAACCATGCATGGGCAATCAGTTCTTTGCATTCGTTTTTGTCAACACCCAAAAAAAGAGTTGATAGTATATCCTGTTTTTCGAGTACTTTTTTTAATGTAATTGCCTCTTCGAAACATTTTACTTTCCATGGTAATCGCCTTTTCCAACGCCTCATGTTTTTCATTGCCAATTGAATTGTTTTTAATTTATCTAAATCTAATTCAACAACAATTTCTTTATTAAACTCACCCAGCAGCTGGTTAAACCATCGTAAAGGAACCATTCTTGCAAGAATAGATGCATATATCAACCAGAAAAATGTCTGGATCAAAATGCTACGTTCTTTTTTTTCTAAATAAATATATTTCCTAAACAATATGAACATTATTTATGTTCGTTTTTAATTAAACGAAATTTGGAGCTATTTGGTTGCAATAATAAGCTCTTTTTCAAGCAAATGGTTTAAAAAAGGAAGAATATCAGTAAGGCATTTGTCTTTATCAACAGTATATTTTTTAGTAATAAGGATTACTAAATCAGAAATCTTTATTGGGTTTTCAATGTTGTCCCAGATAAAACTGCCCGTTTTCCCTAATCCAAAATACTCTCCAAACTGAATACTCATCATTACTTTTTCTCCATCGAGATCGCTGGTTAAAATTTCGGGGTTTCGCTGAATGATTGTATTTTCTGTTAATTTCATTATTTCTATTTTATAATAATGTTACTTTTTTTTCGAGACGCAATGCTGTGAATGATCGAAACACAATGCTGTGAATGATCGAAACACAATGCTTTGAATGATCGAAACACAATGCCGTGAATGATCGAGACACAATGCCGGGGATGGTCGAGACGCAATGCATTGCGTCTCTATTATAAATTAATAAAATTGATCTTCTTTCCAATTTTTCGGATTGTTACGAATGTAATTTCTTATTTTATAAAATTCTTCATCATTTCTAATAATATGATCATGATAATTAGATTGCCATGCAAATTCTATTTTGTTAATTGTCGCATATTTCTTAACCACAGATTTGAATCCGCGTACAATTGCACCCAGATTTTTTGATTGTGGACCAAATTTATTCTTAGTGACCATATTTGCAGGGTTAATATCATCAATTTTAATTATTGCATGAAAATGGTTAGGCATAATACAAAATTCGTGAAGGGTAATATTCATATCAGGCCTTATTTTTTTTGTTTTTAACCATTCATATTTTGCTATCTGCCCAATTTCAGACAATTTCATTTCTGCATCAACAATTTCTCCAAAATAATTTTCCCGGTTTGCTGTGCAAATTGTTATAAAATATGCACCGTTTGATGAATAATTCCAATGCAAACATCTGTTTGTCTCTATTCTGTATTTTCCTTTAAATTTCTCTGTTGACATTTACTAATTACAATTCCCTCATTTGTATGGAGAAACAATGCATTTATAATCTAATGCACAGTGGAGAAACAATGCATTGTGTCTCCACTAATATGCATTGTGTCTTTAATAGATATCTATATTAATAATCTATTAAAATCATCTAAATAACCAAATTGCTTCATAATTGTATTATGATTTTTTATGATTTCATTTTTCATTTTTTCATCCAGGTAATTGCGCCAGTCGCCAATTTCTCCTTTACGAAAAAAAGACTTAGATTTTATCATCTTTTCTTTAAATCCACATTCTTTTTCCTGTTGGGATAAAATAGCAAAATCACTTTTTTCTATCGCTTGTTTAATTTGCAGTTCTGTTTTTTCTAATCCAATAAAATCGATTGCTTTCTTAAATGTTTGCAAAGTATCTGTTTTCATATCTTCATAACGAACTGTATGAACTGGAATAACTGACTGTTCTGTCCAGCTTTTAACATGTTCCGACCATGTGCCTAATAGTTGTCTTAATTGATTTGGCAAGCGATCATTATTGTCGCAGAATGCATAATCTGGATTGTTTAATGTTTCTATCATTTTGGGGATTGATTTTGCATTATGATAGGCAAATGAAACAGCTACATCCAAAGGATTACGAATAAAATAAATGCAAGCTAGTGTTATTTCCGGCGGAAACAAGGCTTCGTTATCTGAAACAAAATAAAATTTATCGTGTACTTTTTTAAACAAGAGTTCATTTGATTCGTCTGATTGCATCCGGTAAACTTCAGGACGAAGTTTATCAATTTCTTCGAACGACAAATCAGATGATGATAATCCGGTATAATCATCGAATACTTTGCGCGAACTGGAAATTGATGTTTCTGCCAAATCGTTAATATTTGCTGGTGTTTCCGATTCGTTTAATAAATTGGTAAGAAAAACTCTAAACCAGGTGTTGCCCGATTTAGGATAGCTGGTAAGCCATATAACATTTTTCTTACTCATTCAATTTAAAGGTGTTGGTTAAAAAGTATGCAAAGCCTTCTAAATCTACTGGCGATTGCGGTCTTACTATCTTATAAACAGAGATGTTGGGTAAAAGGCTATTCAGAATCTGAAAATGTTCCTGCATCTTTTCGAGTCCGCCAACAAAACGATACCTGTAGGTATTATTTTTTACAGCATTAAATTTTGCAAGTCCTTTTAATTCTTCAAATTCATAGCCGGGCGAGTTTTTTGTGCCAATAATAAAAATATTTTTAAGAGGCAATGGATTTTTATGGAAACACTCTTTTACAGGGAAATGGTATTTTTTTATTGTTGTACGGATTTCTTCTAGTTTATGGTTTTGAATTTTAAGTTTCTCTATAATATCTTTCCATATTTTCAAATTCGGAAATCCGGGAATAACCATCAATGTATTATCAATAACACTAATATCGTCATTTAAAAACGAATGCCCTTTTATAACAAAATAAGTGGCAATTGATGATTTACCTACACCGCTTAATCCTGTAAAAATACTGGCCGAATTACCAAATTTAACTGCGCTGCCATGGATGGGCAGTAAGCCACGTTGCAGAAACAATGCTCCAAAGGCTGATCCCAGTAAAAACAATCGTACTTCTTTGTCGGGTTTATTTTTGAGTAATTCAACAACTATTTTACTGCCATCTTTTACATAAAATCTGGCGACATCGTCAACAGTTAAAAGAAATTCATTGTGTGTTGCCTGAAATTTTACTCCTTTCTTAGTGATCTTATTCAGATTAATAGGCACTGCGCCTAATTCTATTAAAACATCAGGATTACCATTGTCGATAATGAATTCGGGAATTTCAAACTCGCAACGTATAATCAGGCCAAAGGCTTTATATGTAAAATAGTTGGATGTCATTTGTAAATAATCATACAAATTTAAACGAATTTACTATAAGAAGCTGAATTAATTAACCATTTGAATATTTATAGTTTTATCAAATCCTTATCTTTGTTAAAATACAATTTCATGAGATCCATTTTTGGCAGGATAAATCGCATACATAAGCTTAATGAAAATTCATTTAAGAATTCATTAGATAGATTGACCGATTGCCCTGATATTAAAATTCAATTTGAAATAGATAACTTGGTTGGATTTGGTCAGGTTTTGTTCAGTCCATCACCTGAGACAGGGTTTTTTAGCACATCTGATTATATTGTTATTGCTGATTGTAGGATTGATAACAAGCAACAACTAGCAGAAAATCTTCAACTTAATGAATTAAACCCTCCTGATGATTATTTAATACTAAAAGCATACGAAAAATGGGGAGTTCAATGCGCCGAACATATTGTTGGGGATTTTGCTTTTGCTATATGGAATAAGCAAAAAGAAGAAATTTTTTGTGCACGTGATCATTTTGGAATTAAACCCTTCTATTATTGTTTTGACGAAAAGGGATTTATTTTTTCATCGGAGATAAAAGCTATTTTAACTCAAACAGATTTAGATTTTACACCAAACGAACAATATATTGCTGATACACTTTCAATTGTTAAGTCGGAAAAAGATAGTACGTTTTATTCAGAAATTAAAAAGTTACCACCAGCACACTACTTTGTTTTAAAGAATGACCAACTTGAGGTTAAGGAATATTGGAAACTTTTACCACAAGAAACCCTTGGATTAAACCATGATGAAATTATTAACCAGTTTAAAGAACTTCTGGTTGAAGCAGTAAAATGCCGGGCCTCTGAGAACTTGATAATTGGATCAGAGCTAAGTGGAGGAATTGATTCTTCTTCAATTACAGCAATAGCAGCTCAATTTTGCAGGGTAAAGACTTTCTCGCATGTAATGCCCGATAATCTATTAGGCAAAATACATCCTTTTAAAGATGAAAGAGAATATATTACTCTTTTGGATGACTATTGCGATATTCAGGAACGATTTTTTATTACTTCAGAAAGTACAGGAGTATTAAATGCAATAAATCAAAATCTAGAAGACTTAGAATTTATAACCCAACAAAATTTTAGTGTTTTTTCAGATTGCTTGTATATAAAAGCGCAAGAAGAAGGCGTTTCAATTCTTTTTTCGGGATTTGGTGGCGATGAGGTAGTTAGTTCTAAATCTGGCAGCTATATGGATGAGTTGGCAAGCCAGGGTTTGTGGAATGAGCTAAAACAAGATTTGAAAAATCAGAATCTTACTAAAAAAAATTATTACAAAAGGTTGTATAAGTATTATTTGAAAAATAAGTTGCCTGTTTTTTTTAGATTAATATCAAAGTTGAAAGAAAAATCTCCCTGGTATGAAGGTAAATTTGAGAATCTTGCAATAAATAAATTGTTTTCGGATAAAATGAAAATCCGGGAGCGCTATTATTTTCAATTTGAAAAAAATGAAAAAATAACTTCACAGGAAAAAAACATTGAACGAATTTGTCACCCACATGTGTCTCAACGATTGGAGTATTGCTCAACAGCTGCACGAAAATTTGGTATTGAATATAGCTATCCATTATTTGATAAAAGGTTGATAGAATATTATTTATCAATGCCAGTTTTGTTAAAGGCCAGAAATGGAGTTCAGAGGTATACCATTCGAAAAGCGATTGAGAAATTTGTTCCCGAAAAGATATATCAAAGAAACGATAAAAGTGGAACAACAATTCCAACAACATTTATGCGAATGTTGAGTGATAAAGATAAAATCTCTGAAATCATTTTGCGTGCTAAAGCCAATCCTAAAATTACTCAGTATATTAACTTGGATGCGTACGAAAAATGGTTTAGTAAATTATGTAAACGATCGGAACAAAAGGAAAATTCCATTAATCCGGGTGCTTTTTATAATTATTTGAAACTAATATTGTTTATTGAAAAAAAACCACATCTTTTTAAATGAAGAGCTTTCAAGCATATATTGACAATAGTTTCTCAGCTGAGTTGAGGTTGATTATTCAGCTCACTCAGGTTCATGTTAACAAGGATGAGGTTTCAATACTTCTTAAAAACATTGATTGGCAGTTATTTTTAACCTTAGTTGGTAAACACCGGTTAATATCTCACATATATAGGCAGATTCATTATTTACAAGATTTTATTCCTCAGGATATTTACGAGGAGATTAAGCAAATCAAGCTTGATCAATCAAGGAAATCGCTCTATTATACTGTGTACTTAATTAAAATTCATCAAATCTTAAAGGATAAAAACATTTTGCATTGTTTCTTTAAAGGTCCAATGTTGTCTTTTGAGCTCTATAATGATGTTGGCTATAGAGAATTTAGAGATATTGATTTATTGGTCAATATTGATGATGTAGAAATTGTTAAACAAATTATCGAAGATCTGGATTTTACCTGTATTTATCCTCGAATAATATTATCTGAGCGCCAACGAAAAGTAAATTATAATATCAGTCATCATTATCATTTTATACATAAGGCAAAAAAGATTGATATTGAATTGCATTGGAGTATTACCAATCCAAAGTCTTTTTTCGGAAAGGAAGCTTCAGAGATTATCTCCGCTTCGGAATTGGTAAATATCTCAAATACAGAATTGCCATATATATCCAGGATCGATAATCTGGTTTATTTGGCTGCACATGGAGCAATACATCAATGGTACAGATTGTTTTGGCTTAAAGATTTTTCAGTAATAATAGCACAAACAAGCCCTGATGAGTTAAAGAGGGCATGGGAGTTATCAAAAAAACTACAATTAGCAAATTGTTTTATTCAAGCCTGTCAGCTGGCTCATAAATTTTATAAAACGGAGTTTCCTGATTTTCCGGGAATGGATGTTCATAAAAAATCACTACAAACTATTCCGATAAAATCGATTCGTATAAATGATTTAAAACAACGAGGAATAGTTGGTAAAATCAACCATGTACTTTATCGATTAAAATTAAAAACAGACTTTAGGTATTATTTTGATTTGATTTTTAGACTACGAACTCATTTGTCTGATTGGGAGTTGATTAAATTACCCGATAATTTTTTCTATCTGTATTATTTGCTCAGGCCATTTCTGTTAATTTATAAAAATTTCTCATCAAAGAGGTAGTTAATAAAACATGGGCGATTATTCGTTTGGAAAGTCAATGGTTTTAAAAAGAAATCCTTTTTCGGAATAATGTTCAAGTACTTTTGGTAATACGTATTTCAAATTTTTTAAGGCTTTAGGAGTATCATGAAAAACAATGATTGATCCACCCTCTGAATGATTTAGTACATAATTCAGGCATTTTTCCGGATCAACGTTCTCGTCGTAATCTTTTGTCAGCACATCCCACATTATTATATGATAATCCTTTTTTAGTTCGTACGATTGTGCTGGTTTAATTCTTCCATAGGGAGGCCTGAATAAGTCGGAATGAATAACCTCTTCAGCTTTTTTTACATCATCAATATAATCTTTGTTGCCTGTTATCCATCCCTTTAGGTGAGAGAATGAGTGATTCCCAATGGCATGACCTTCAGATATTATTTGCTCATAAATTTCAGGGTTATTGATCACTTTCTCTCCAATACAGAAAAAAGTAGCCTTTGCATTATATTTAGCCAGTGTTTCTAATACCAAAGGCGTAACTTCTGGTGTTGGGCCATCATCAAATGTTAGGAACAGTTCTTTTTCTCTCCCGGCAAAATGCCAGATTAGATCTTTAAAGAATTTTGCAGCCAACCGTTCCTTTTTAATCATTATGACTGGTTCTTATTATAAAGATTCATATAAACCATAAACTTCTCTTCTATTTGTTTCATTAATCCATCCTGTTTATTATTCATTGTTATTCTGTAAATCTCTTGCAATGTGTACAAATTAACTTGTTTCTCGTTCGAAATATCTCTCGAAATTTTAGAATCCAAACTGAAATAATAATCCAATTCAAGATACATTTTTTCTATAAGAATTTCAACTAATTGATTTGCTTTTTCTACATTCCCTGCACTATAGTAAGCCGATATTACTGGTAACATTGTGTTGTTGAATGGTATTTTATTTTCAGGCATAAGATCCATGCAACGATCTAGAACAAGTAATGCAGAATCTATCTTATTTTCTTCGATTAGCTTATCGGCCAGACGACCGAAGTTGCTGCGTAAGTTAGAATACATACGAATATTGTTTTCGTCGAGATAAATATCGGTCTCAATACCTCCCCAACGAAATTTATTCATCATATTATCGAACATAATTTCTGAATCTACTTCACCATCAAAAAAGCGGTCCTTTTGAGCCTCAACAGGAACTAATTGAAAAGTTAAACCATCGAGTTTAAAGTACTTCTGAAGGTTATAATATTTAGAGCTTGGTACAGTCATTGCCCAATAAACCGGACGTTTCCAGTCGTTATTAGCCATAATGTCCAATATCATTAACCCATCTTTATAAAGATAGCTACTTCCAATGCTCCATTGTATTTCGTTAACGATTCGCGATTTTTTATTTTCAGAAACAATTCCTTTTTGCACTATTTCATCAGCATCTATATCTAGCTTATATTGTTTTGCAGGAATATAGTTTATTAGTTCAGTTGGATCAAATGGAGATGTTATTTTAGCTTTGGAGTCATCCGTTGCAACAAAAGCCATTACTTGTTTAATATCCACTGGTTTACCAAGGCGATCAATCATTGGCAGAATATCACGGTTTCCTCGGTGTGTTTGGTCATGAGTAAGTGAAAAAGGCAATGGATCCGACTCATAAGCCTTACGACTCATTTGGTCGATATACCATGATGCTCGCAGGTAACTCATATTGCATACCCGAATATCAGTTCTTATACCTTCAACTTCTTGTGCATACCATAATGGAAATGTATCGTTATCGCCATTCGTAAATAAAATTGCATTTTCATTGCATGAGTTTAAATAGTTATATGCCAGATCGCGTGCAGTATATCTTCCAGAACGGTCGTGATCGTCCCAGTTTTCTTTGGCCATAATTCCGGGAACAAATAATACCGATATAAGCACTATTGATATTGCCGAAAGAACAGACGGAATCTTTCTACTTAAAAACTCATACAAGAATGCAACACCTAAACCAATCCAAATAGTAAATGCGTAAAACGAACCGGCAAAAGCATAATCTCTCTCTCGTGGCTGTATCGGATATTGGTTAAGATAAACAACTATGGCTATTCCGGTTAAAACAAAGAGCATCATCACTACAGCAAAATCTTGCTTCGATTTTTTGTAATGAAAAAACAATCCGGCTAATCCAAGAAGAAGAGGTAGCATGAAGTATTTGTTTCTGGCAGGGTTACTTTTTAAATGATCAGGTACCATTTCCTGATCACCAAGCCGGGCATTATCAATAAATGGAATTCCGCTTATCCAGTTTCCTTTTAAGTTATTGCCATGGCCTTGAATATCATTCTGACGTCCTGAAAAATTCCACATAAAATAGCGAAAGTACATATGTCCCAGTTGATACTTAAACAAAAATTCAAGATTGTCGCCTAAGGTCAATGTGGTTCGTTTCTCTGTTTTTCCCATATAAGTTACAGGGATCTCCTTCCCGCTGATTTTTACCCATTTTTTGTACTCGCGCACGTGACCTGGATCAGCACTATACATTCGAGGGAAAAAAGTTGTAAATCGAGGATCAAATTTCACATCTACTTTATAATCAGCAATTACATATTTGCCATCCTTTTTAATATAAACGGGTCCTTTCTTAACATTTTCTATCATTGGTGCATCAAATCCTTGCCCATAAAGTAATGGGTTATCACCATATTGTTCGCGGTTTAGGTAATACAGCAAATCAAAAGCATTGTCAGGGCTGTTTTGATCCATTGGTGGATTGGCAATAGATCGAATTATTATCATTGCATATGATGAATAGCCAATCATTATTACTGCAAATCCTAATAAAATAGTATTCAGTACCACTTTTTCTTTGCGCTGAGTATACCTTATGCCCCATATTATAAGAGAGATAAGAACAACTGCATAAAATAAAACGCCAGAATTATAAGGTAGTCTGAATCCATTCACAAATAATAAATCGAACCAGGAGGCCACGGTTATAACACCAGGAATTATAATATACATTATGCTTCCAAGTATAATACCTGAAATAACCAGAGCTAAAAAGATACCTCTTTTACTTACTTGATATTTTTTAAAATAATAAACAAATACAATTGCGGGAATAGCTAAAAGATTTAAAAGGTGAACGCCTATTGATAAACCCATTAAATAAGCTATTAATATAAGCCAACGGTTTGAATATTTCTTGTCGGCTTCGTTTTCCCATTTCAAAATAGCCCAAAAAACAACTGCTGTAAAAAGCGATGACGTGGCATAAACCTCTGCTTCAACAGCCGAAAACCAGAAAGTGTCGGAGAAAGTATAAGCCAATGCTCCAACGAAACCCGATCCAAGTATAGCTATAAGCTCTCCAATGTTCAATTCTTGATTAGCTTTGCTAATTATTTTCTTTACCAAGTGGGTAATAGTCCAGAACAGGAAGAGAATTGTAAATGCGCTTGCCAATGCTGATAATATGTTCATCATTTTTGCAGCATTAGCAGGATTGTCAGCAAATAAGGTGAAAAATCGACCTAAAATCATAAAGAAAGGTGCACCTGGAGGATGTCCAACTTCGAGCTTAAATGCTGCAGCTATAAACTCACCACAATCCCAAAAGCTGGTTGTAGGTTCAATTGTAAGCAAATAAGTTATGGCTGCAATTAAAAAGGTTATCCACCCCAGTAAAGCATTATAGAATTTATAAGTTTTCATTTTTGTTGTAAAATAAATTAGTTGTTGGATTTTTAATGCATAAACAAATAACGATATTTTTTCATCAATATTAAAACATCTCAACAAAATTAAGAGCTTCTTAAGACTTTTTAACATAAATTTTCTTATTTTCGGGAACATAAAAAAAGGAATGGGAAGAAAAATATTTATAGTATTCGTTTTTGTTTTATGCGGATTTTCTAAATCCTTTTCGCAAACCGATGTTTCTTTTTTTAATCAGTCTTATCAAATTATACAAGAGGATTCAGGAAAGGTTTTCTTGAAAATAGATAATTCGAATTTTTTTAAAAACAATGAATATTTTGGTCAAATAACTGATGGTTATACTGCACTTGGATTTCATGTTACCCCGCAAATAGAATACAGTGTAAATACAAAGCTAAAAATTGCAGGAGGTGTTCATCTTTTAAAATATTCAGGCAAAGATGAGTTTACTAAAGCAATTCCGCTTTTAAGTATTCAGTATAAGCCTTTAAAGAATCTTAATCTAATTATTGGAAATATTTATGGTACAACAAATCATGCTATTATTGAACCCATGTTTGAATTCGAAAGGTATTTAAATAATTATATCGAAAATGGAATTCAGTTTTTATGGGACAGCAAAAATATTCATGCTGATTTATGGCTCGATTGGGAGCAATATATTTTGCAGGGCGATCCTTTCCAGGAGGAATTTAATGTTGGATTATCATCTCAAATAAACTTATATCAAGCGTCAGAAAAACTCAGTTTTAGTATCGATTTCCAGAATATAGTACGACATGAAGGTGGACAGGTTAATAAAAAAAACAAACCGTTGTATACTGTTTTTAATAATGCAACTGGTATTTCTATAGATTATCATGTTAATTGGAAATATATAGAAAAAATCAGGTTTGCACCTTATTTGGTTAATTATCAGGATTTATCACCAACAAAAAACTTGATGTATATTGATGGTACAGCTGTATATTCCACACTCGAGTTATTTTCTAAAAACACTGGATTATTTTTAGGATACTGGTACTCAGAACAATATATTACACCCTTAGGAAATCCATTATTTGAATCAATTTCTCGAAATAAATGGTGGGTAGACAATCCTGTACGTGAAATTTTAATGGCTAAAATTTCGTATCAAAAGAATTTATTTGATGGAATAAGCCTTTCTTTTAGAGTAGAAACATATTCAGATTTAATAAATGGAAAAATGGATTATAGCTATGGATTAATACTGCTATTCAACGAAAAGTTTTTATTAAGATAATTAATCTGTTAGTATATATCTCCAGGGTTTGTTTTTCCATATCTCTCCTGCGTAATCAATTCCAACTCTTGGAGAAGTAGTGTATTTCACATTTAGTGTATTTATATTTGGTTCAATCCAAATCCTATCCGACGAGATAAGGTTCTCTCCATAAAACGACTTGTCAATTTTTAAGTGTTTAGTTAGTTTTCCTGGACCATCAAAATGTTGAATACCTCTAATTAAGATGGCTTGCGGATTATTAATGGTTCCGGTAACAATATTGAGCATCCAATACATACCATATATTAAGTAAACATATAAATGACCTCCTTCGTGGTACATAATTTCAGTTCGTGCAGTTTTCCCTTTACTTGCATGGCATGCAAGATCTTCTTCGCCACGATATGCCTCAACTTCTGTAATTAAAAACTTGTAAATAAAGCCATCATCGAATTTGCGAACAAGATAATTGCCTAAAATCTCAGGAGCAACTGCAAGCACATCGCGGGTAAAAAAAGATTGCTGTAATCTTGATTCCGGCATTTGTTAATACTCGATTTTATCGTCTTTTGTTCTCCATTTTTCGAATGCAGCCATTGCTTCTCTATTTAAAATCTGAATGGTAGGAATCTTACGTTTTTCTTTTGGAAGCTCAATCTCTTCATAAATAAATGAATCGTCGAAGCCAATATTTTTTGCATCTACTTTTGTATTGGCATAAAATAATTTGTCAAGATGTGCCCAGTAAATTGCTCCCAAACACATTGGGCAAGGTTCGCACGAAGAATATAATACACACCCACTAAGATCGAAGGTTCCTAGTTTTTGTGATGCTTCGCGTATGGCATTTACCTCTGCATGTGCTGTAGGATCAATATTTTTTGTTACGCGATTAACTCCCTGCGCGATAATTTCTCCATTTTTAACTATAACAGCTCCAAAAGGGCCTCCATTTTCATCTATATTATTTACAGAAAGCTCAATTGCTTTTCTCATAAAAAACTCATCATTTATCTTGTTCATTGCTCTTAAGTTTGCTTTTAAATGTTTTTATTTCCAAAAGGAAAAGACTATAAAAATACGAAAAAAATGAAATACCTGTCTGTGTTTCGAGGGTATCTTCGTTAAACATTGATAAGAAAGCAATTATAAAAAACATCGTAAACAAATACGACCTAAATGCTTTTAATCTTATTAAAGGATAAAATAATGCAATTAGAATAATTAAAAAACCAAAAATTCCAAAGGTAAGTAGAAATGTAATCCATTGGTTATGCGCTCTAAGTCTTCGGTTTGCAGGCAGCTGACTATTGTCTTGTTCGTATTGCTTGTTGAATTCGTCTTGTACATCACCTGTTCCAACTCCTGTCCATAAATTGGTTTTAATTATTTTGAATGCGGTTTTGAGAAAAATTATACGCTGTGTAGTTGAGTTTCCTGCGGGATTTTGTCCTTTTCTGTACACATCAATCTCCCATAAAACCTGGTAAATTCGTGGGTAAAGCGCATATTTATCTGCATAAATATGATTGGCCATTCCCGATTCAATGTTTTTAATATCTTTTTGGGTTAGATGAGATACACCAACTGAGTCTTTTCTCAAACCTTTTGATGTTAAATATCTTATCGTAGTATAATGTATTAATTGACCTTTCTTATCAATACTATTTAATGGGATCGAACTACGCTTATTCCACTCTTGCTCAAGCTCCTCCTTACAATAATATAGCCAAACATAATGCCCGTTTTCGATTTGCTGGTCAGATTTATCATGAATGTATAAATTTCCAGATAATGTAAATTTTTCTAAAGTTGAATAATCAATTCTATCAATAGAGTAAAACCTGGAAACTGAATGACTAATAAAAGAGGCGCTTACCAAAAACAATGTTATTAACCCAAGTTGCAAGAATAAACGATATACAATATACTTTATGCTGAATGAAATATAGCCCACTAATAACAACAAGACAAATAGAAAAATAATAATCCCTGTTAGTGATTTAAGCAAGAAAAGAAATACAACCAACCAGATTATAGATACGGTTATTATACATTTTACCGAAAATGACAAATTATATTTATTTGTAATAACATAGTATCCTAGTGAAAAGATGGCAACATTAATAAGCAATGCAAAACGAATATGCGAAATAAATATGGAAATACCATGATTACTGCTTACAGGCAAATCAATCAATCCAACCAAAATAGCTGTGCTAATAAGGCTTGATACAATTACCCCCGCCGAAAACCACAAAAGTATATTTCTTAAGTCTTTTGGGGACAAAGGATTAGACGAAAAAATAATAAAAGGGAACACCAATAGAATAATTTTATTTTTTAAATCGTGAAAAGCATACGAGTAGTTGTTGGTATTTATTAACCAAATAAGATGAACAATAAAAATTGCAAGCAACGACCAAAATGCCACATTCTTTTTTAAACGATTTAGTTTATTAATATAGTCGCCTTCTAAAACCCAGTTTGTAAGTAATGTTATTATAGAAATTGACAAGGTGAATTTTGACAAGGGTAGACTTACCGCTGCAAGAACCAAAGCCCAAAAATATATTCTCGAATGATTAATTGAAACCCCCAGAATGGTCATTACATATTTTATTTGATGAATTAACAAATATACAATTCAAACGAAGAATCAAAAAAATATTGCTAAGGATTAAATTCTTTTCTCGATAAAATTTTAGGTTTAAATAATTTAATTAATTTTGCGGCTCATTACATAAACATATGTAACCAAATTTATGATGTTTTTACAGCAACAGGTTATTAACAAATAAATTGTTAATAATTTAATTGATTTGTAAAAAATATTTGTATTTTTGCAATCCGCAAAATTGAGCAAGGAATATTTGTATATAGGTATTAATTAAAAAGTTAGGAGTAAAAGTGGATACATTAAGTTACAAAACAGTATCAGCCAACAAAGCTACCGTTCAAAAGGAATGGGTGATTGTTGATGCAAAAGATGAGGTTTTAGGCCGGTTAGCTTCTAAAGTTGCTTTTATGCTAAGGGGAAAGCACAAGACATCTTTCACTTCGCATGTTGATTGTGGCGACAATGTTATTGTTATCAATGCTAAACAGATTAAATTAACTGGAAACAAATTAGCAGATAAACAATATATTCGTCACACTGGATATCCAGGTGGTCAGAGAATAGTAACGGCAGAAGAATTATTGGCAAAAAGACCAATTAAAGTTATTGAAAACGCAGTAAAAGGAATGTTACCAAAAAACAGACTTGGTAGCGCATTATTCAGAAATCTTTATGTTTTTGAAGGCAGCGAGCATCCTCACGAAGCACAAAAACCGAAAGTAGTAGATTTAAACTCAATTATTAAATAAAAAGTATGGAAGTAAAAAATGCTTTAGGAAGAAGAAAAGCCGCTGTGGCACGAGTTTATTTAACCGAAGGAAAAGGAAAATTTACAGTTAACGATCGCGAAATTGAAAATTTTTTCCCAACAGAAACACTTCAGTATATTGCCAAACAACCTTTAACATTACTTGGACTAGTTGAAAAGTATGATGTTAAAGTGAATATTTTTGGTGGTGGTGTTAAAGGACAAGCAGAAGCTGTTCGTTTGGGAGTTTCACGCGCTTTACTAGAAGTAAATCCTGAGTACAGACCTGCTTTGAAAAAAGAAGGATTCTTAACACGTGATCCACGAGAGGTAGAACGCAAAAAACCTGGACAGCCAAAAGCACGCAAGAAGTTTCAATTTAGTAAACGATAGGATATTTACAATCCATAATTGGATAATAGTCCGTTTAGTATCTAAATTGTTGAGACTTCCGACAATGGAGCTACTCAGCAATTGCGAAGTAAAAAGAATGTAAACGTTAAAAAAAATTAAAATGTCAAGAACAAATTTTAATGAATTATTAGAAGCTGGTGTACATTTTGGACACCTTAAAAGAAAATGGAATCCAGCAATGGCTCCTTATATCTTCATGGAGCGTAATGGAATTCACATTATCGACCTTCAAAAAACCGAAGTAAAGCTTGAAGAAGCTTGCAATGCAATTAAACAAATTGCTAAATCGGGCCGAAAAATATTATTCGTAGCAACTAAAAAACAAGCTAAAGATATTGTATCCGAAAAAGTTGCTGCAACAAATATGCCTTATGTAACTGAACGTTGGCCAGGTGGTATGTTAACTAACTTTCCTACCATTCGCCGTGCAGTAAAGAAAATGTCTTCTATTGACAAAATGGCTACAGACGGTACTTTTCTTAACCTTGCTAAAAGAGAAAAGCTTCAAGTAACTCGTCAAAGAGCTAAATTAGAAAAAATGCTTGGCTCAATTGCTGATATGACAAGACTTCCTGCAGCAATGTTTGTAATTGATGTTTGTAAAGAACATATTGCTGTTCGTGAAGCAAAACGCTTAAATATTCCTTTATTTGCTATAGTTGATACAAATTCTGATCCATCACCAATTGATTTCCCAATTCCAGCAAATGATGATGCTTCAAAATCAATTTCCTTAATTCTTGATAAAATAACCGATGCAATTAAAGAAGGTTTGGAAGAAAGAAAATTAGAAAAAGATAAAGAAGTACCATCAAAAGATAAAGGTAAATCAGACAAATCACCTCGATTAGATCCTAGAAAGACTAGAGCAAGAAAAGCAAAGTCGGATGAGGAAGAAACAGTAGCTTCAGAAGTAGAAGAAATTGAAGACGAAGTTTCTGCTGAAACTGAAGTTGATGAGGTTGAAGAATAGTTAAGTACAAATTGATAAAGAATTACGAAAATGGCTCAAATAACTGCAACAGAAGTAAATAAATTACGACATATGACCGGTGCTGGTATGATGGATTGTAAAAAAGCCCTTACAGAAGCAGACGGAGATTTCGATAAAGCAACACAAATTATTAGAGAACGTGGTCAGGCAATTGCTAACAAACGCTCTGATCGTGAAGCCAGTGAAGGTATTGTATTAGCAGCAACAAATGAAAATCAAACTTTAGGTGTAATTATTGCATTAAAATGCGAAACTGATTTCGTAGCTAAAAATGTTGATTTTATTAAAATTGCCGAGAGTATTCTTGACAAAGCTTTAACTAATAATCCAGCAGATTTGGAAGCATTAAAAACAGTTGCTTTAGATGGTAAAACCATTGCTGAAAAAATTATTGAACAAACCGGAATTATTGGCGAAAAACTTGAATTGGGTTTTTATGAAAAAATAGAAGCTGGTCAGGTTGGGTTCTATATTCATAGCGATAAAAAACTAGCAACACTGGTTGGTTTTAATAAATCTGGATTAAATGTGCAAATTGGAAAAGATGTTGCAATGCAAATTGCTGCAATGGATCCTGTTGCTATTGATAAAGACTTCGTTCCACAATCAGTAATTGATAAAGAACTTGAAATAGGAAGACATCAAGCAATTGCTGATGGAAAAACTGGTGATCTTGTAGATAAAATTGCTCAGGGTAAATTAGGTAAATTCTATAAAGATAGTACCTTATTAAATCAGGATTTTATTAAAGAAAGCAAGATTTCTGTTAAACAATATTTACAACAAACAGAGAAAGATTTAACTGTAACAGCATTTAAACGATGCTCAATTAAACAGTAAACATCTATTTTATAAGAAAAAGGGAGCTCAATTTTTGAGCTCCCTTTTTTATTTTTAGTATTGATTCTACTAATCGTTATAAACAATTAAAGAGTTTAGACTCAAATAGGTTCGGTATTGCATCAAGCTATGTCTTGCTGGACCTTCGTGAACGGCTCCGAAATCTTCGGTATTTATTACCCAATATTTTGATCCACAACAAGAACATTCAACTAATAAGCCAGTAAGTTCGATATCATCTTCTACAATACAACTTTTCTTGGCTTCATGAGTACAGGCACGATCAAAAGCAAGGTATTCGCTATAATCTTTTCTGTAAATAATTAATCCGCCCAATCCATAATTATATCCACTTACAAAAACATATTCACCAATATTCATATTTAATAAATCGTTACTAATACTAAGGGTTATATTAAAGCGTACATAAGGAAAAACAGGAGTGTCATCATCATCGCATTGAATAAAGAGTAGTATAATAATTATTGGGATTAGAAAAAATCGTATTTTTGTATTTGAAATTAGATGATTCATTTTCAATTCATTTAATAATTGTAAAAATAAGCAAATGCTTTAGATAATAAAGCGAAGGTTCTTACTAATTATTGCTTTACTTGATAATGATTACAAATTTTCATCATGAATAAAGTAAAGCATTTTTAAAAACGAGAAGTATTTATTTCTAATTAGATAACATCGACATTCATTTTTTTTACTTAATACTGATTCGAACTAAATAAATTTGAATGAGTATTAAAAAAAACAATTTTAAATCAAGAAAAGTAGTTTTATAAAGTGTATTTTTAAAAATAAGAAAATAGATAACATGGGTGATAATTTTGATACTATATTATACATAATAATTGGTTTGGTGGCCTTTGTTATATCAGCTATTGGCAAGAAAAAGAAAGCTCCAATTCAGTCACAAAGAGCCGAAAATCCTTTTGCAGAACTTGATATGGATGCAGAATTACCAATTTTTAAGAGCTTCGAAGATCTCTTAAACGATCAAGTTAGGGTTGAAAAGCCTGTATTTCAAAAAGTAGCTGAAGATAAAGAAGTCAAAAAAATTGTTCAGGAAGGCCGTTCTCCTTTTATAGAAAAGAATTCACTATTAACAAAAAAATACATTAAACATACTTTGGGCAATCAACAGAATGAAGATTCTTCAAGCCCTATTTCCGACAGTGATCTGACTAAAGCAGAACAGGAAGTTTATAATGTTGAAGAGTTTGATTTAAAGCAGGCTGTTATTAATTCTGAAATACTAAATCGAAAGCAGTATTAGTCGATCCATAAAAATGTAACGTGTTTATTTGATGGTATTTTAAATTTTTTTTATACCTTTGTATTCATAAGAAGAGTTCTGCTCGGGCAGAATTCTTCTTTATTTATTTTATATGCACATGCAAAAAAATATGTAGTATGGCAAAAATTTCATATGTAACAGAAGAGGGTTTAGAAAGACTTAAAAAGGAACTCGAACAATTGGAGTCTGTTGAGCGACCTAAGATTTCGCAGCAAATAGCTGAGGCGAGAGACAAAGGAGATTTGTCGGAAAATGCCGAATATGACGCAGCCAAAGAAGCTCAAGGAATGCTTGAAATGAAAATCAACAAACTGAAAGAAGTTGTGGCACATTCAAGAATTTTAGATCAATCGAAATTAAATACAACGACTGTTCAGATTTTGAATAAAGTAAAAATTAAGAATAAAAAGAACAATACTGTAATGCAATATACGCTTGTTTCTGAAAGCGAGGCAAATCTTAAAGAAGGTAGAATATCAGTAAATACTCCTATTGCAAAAGGCCTGCTTGGGAAAAAAGTGGGCGATGTAATTATTGTTCAAATTCCTTCGGGTACAGCCGAATTTGAAGTGCTAGAAATCTCACTTTAAAATTCAATTATATGGCATCAATATTCACTAAAATCGTTGAAGGGGAAATCCCTTCATATCGGATTGCCGAAGACGAAAATTTCTATGCTTTTTTGGATATTTTTCCATTAGTAAAAGGACACACCTTGGTTATTCCGAAAAAAGAAACAGATTACTTATTTGATTTAGATGATCAAACTCTTTCCGGCCTTTCACTATTTGCAAAACGTGTAGCGAAAGCAATTGATAAAACTATCCCTTGTAAACGTGTTGGCGTAGTTGTTTTAGGACTCGAAGTGCCTCATGCACATATACATTTAATACCGCTAAACAGCGAGGCTGATGCCAGTTTTACAAAACCAAAACTAAAATTGAGCGAAGAAGAGTTTAAGAAAATAGCGCAGGAAATTAGTGCAGCATTCGAATAAACTGTGAAAATATATAATTAAAAATCCGAAGTTAAACACTTCGGATTTTTTGTTGGTCAATAATTTATTCTGTTAAATTTTATACTATAAAGGTTGCACGTTTCGTTTTATGAAAAACGGGGATAAATTCGCTAAAAACTCAAAAAAAAGACTAACTATTTCTGCTGAAACACGTATAATATAATAGAAGCCGGCTATTAGCGAAAATGTGGGGCGAGAATTATTAATCATTTAATACCCCAAGATCATGAAAACAAAAAAATCAGAAAAAGCAAATTTGGAAAACAAGAGGAGTCTTTTTTTTCAGATAGGAATTGTTCTTGTTCTTGCAGCCATTTTAGCAGCATTTGAGTGGTCAACCAAACTTGGCAACCTGTATATTTTTGAACCAAAAGAGGGTGACGAAACTATCGAGTTTACTCCACCAATTACTCGCACAGAGCCAGAGAAGAAGAATATTGTTAAACCCGCTTTTGTTATTGAGCCAATGATTGTTCCGGACAAAACAATTATTATTGATGAGCCAGAAATTCTTTCTTCAGAAGATTTTCCGGATAATAAGGTGCCCATATTTGAGCCAACACCCGATTCTGTTGACGATCCAATATATTATAAAGTAGAAATTTATCCTAAGTTTATGGGTAAAAACGACAAGGCATTTAGGGATTATATTTTAGAAAATATAAAATTCCCTGAAGATGCTATCGAAAATGGGTTGGTTGGAAAAGTGCAGGTAAAGTTTGTTGTTGGTACCGATGGTAAATTGTACGATATAGAGATTTTAAGAAAAGTACATCCTGTAGTTGATCAGGAAGTTTTAAGAGTTATTGCAAATTCCCCTAAATGGGAGCCTGCAATTCAGCAAGGCAAGTATGTTAAAGCAATGTATGGAGTGGTTATAAATTTCCAGTTAAATTAATCAATAAATTGATCTTTAAGCCGGCCAATAAGCCGGCTTTTTTTATGCACATTCATGTAAAGTGCTAAAAATTATTACCTTTGCATACTTTTAGTTTAAAACAGTAGATAATCAGAATGCCCAAAAATATTGATAACACTCCTCAACCCGAAAAGGCTGTATTAGTTGGGGTTATTAATCAGCAACAAAACGAACAACAAGTAAGCGAGTATCTTGATGAGTTATCCTTTTTAATAGAAACTGCAGGCGCCATACCGTTGAAACAGTATACTCAAAAAATGAGTCTCCCAAATTCACGTACTTTTATTGGGGAAGGGAAACTTGCCGAAATAGAATTGTTTGTTAAGGAGAACGAAGTTGATATGGTAATTTTCGACGATGATTTATCACCAACTCAGCTTCGGAATATCGAAAAAGTTTTGCAATGTAAGATTTTAGATAGAACGAATCTTATTCTCGATATTTTTGCAAAACGTGCTCAAACGGCACATGCCAAAACACAAGTTGAGCTTGCTCAATACGAATATTTACTTCCTCGTTTAGCTGGAATGTGGACTCACCTTGAGCGACAACGTGGTGGTATTGGTATGCGTGGTCCAGGTGAACGCGAGATTGAAACTGACCGACGTATTGTTCGTGATAAGATTGCTCTATTAAAAGAGCATCTTAAGAAGATTGATAAGCAAATGGCCACCCAGCGCAAAAATCGTGGTAAGATGATTCGTGTTGCTTTGGTTGGATATACAAATGTTGGTAAATCAACGATTATGAATATGATTAGCAAATCGGATGTTTTTGCTGAAGACAAACTTTTTGCAACACTAGATACTACTGTTCGTAAAGTGGTTATTGGTAATCTGCCGTTCTTGTTATCCGATACGGTTGGATTTATTCGAAAATTACCTCATAGCCTTGTTGAGTCTTTTAAATCAACGCTTGACGAGGTTCGTGAATCAGATATTTTATTACACGTTGTTGATATTTCGCACCCAAATTTCGAAGATCAAATTCAGGTAGTTAATGATACATTAAAAGAAATTGGTACTGCTGATGCTATTACCTATCTTGTTTTCAATAAAATTGATGCATACACCTTTGATAAAAAGGATGATGATGATCTTACTCCACGTACACAGGAAAACTATTCTCTTGATGAACTTAAGAATATGTGGATAGCAAAAAACAACGACCCTTGTATTTTTATTTCTGCTAAGCACAAGGTTAATCTCGATAGTTTTAAGCAGATGCTTTACGATAAAGTACGTGAGTTGCATATTAACCGATATCCATACGATAAGTTTCTATATTAAAGTAGTGGAAATCAATAGTAAGGGGATTAGAAAATTATTAGTCCCATTCTCTATTTTACTTGTTTTCTCTGGGTTTATACCTAATGTGAAACAATTAAATCTACAATTTACAGTGTTTTTTGTTTTCTGATCTGCAAAAATCAAGAGTTAAAGTTTTACAAAGAATATGCAGTAAGTAGAACAAAAGATACATCAATTTGAACAAAACAATAAAAATATATTTAACAATTAATTACAAAAATTATTATGCCATTTCAATCATTAAACATTATAGAACCTATTTTAAAAGCGCTACAAGAAGAAGGCTATGAAATTCCAACACCGATACAATCACAATCTATTCCTATAATATTACAAGGCACCGATTTACTTGGATGTGCACAAACAGGAACGGGAAAAACTGCTGCATTTGCTATTCCTATTCTCCAATTATTGAGCGAAAATAAAACCTATATTAAGACACGAAAAATTAGGAGTTTAATCGTAACTCCAACGAGAGAACTGGCCATTCAGATTGGAGAAAGCTTTCAATCTTATGGCCGACATACAGGTTTAAAACATACAGTTATCTTTGGAGGAGTAAATCAAAATCCTCAAACATCATCGTTGCGAGGCGGAGTGGATATTTTAATTGCAACACCCGGACGCCTTTTAGATCTTTTAAACCAACGACATTTGAGTTTGAGTAATGTGGAAATTTTCGTTTTGGATGAAGCAGATCGTATGCTGGATATGGGTTTTATTCATGATGTTAGAAAATTACTAACAGTACTTCCGAAAAAAAGACAATCACTTTTCTTTTCAGCAACAATGCCGCCCGAAATTGTAAAATTGGCAAGTACGATTTTATATAATCCCAAAAAGGTTTCGGTAACACCCGTTTCGTCAACAGTAGATATTATTAAGCAATATGTATATTTTGTTGATAAAGGCAATAAAAATGCTTTATTGATAGATGTTTTAAAGGACAAAGATATTAAAACAGCATTAGTATTTATTCGTACAAAGCACAGTGCAGATAAGGTTGCCAAAATTCTAATAAAACACAATATAAAAGCTGAAGCTATTCATGGCAACAAAGCACAGAATGCCAGACAGCGAGCTCTGGCAAACTTCAAAGATCAAACGACACGTGTATTGGTAGCTACAGATATTGCCGCACGAGGAATTGATATCGATGAATTGGAATATGTGATTAATTATGATATACCAAATATCTCGGAAACCTATGTTCATCGTATTGGCCGTACAGGCAGGGCAGGAGCAAAAGGAACAGCACTCTCATTTTGCGACGCAGAAGAAAAAGCATATTTACGGGATATCGAAAAGCTAATTTCAAAGAAAATAGAGGTTATTGATAATCATCCGTTCCCATTATTAGATCATAATCCTGTTAAAGCTCCAAAACAACAACAACGAAGCAGAAACTCAGGTCATTCAAGACCTAAACCTTCCGGAAATAGTAGTTCTAAGAAGTGGTATGGTAAGTCAAAGTCTTCGCGATAGTTAAACCAACTTATTCTTAACCAGGTATTCAGCAATCTGAACAGCATTGGTTGCTGCTCCTTTACGCAGATTATCAGAAACAATCCATATATTCAGACTCTTTGGTTGCGAAAAGTCGCGTCGGATACGGCCAACAAATACATCGTCTTTTCCTTCGGAATACTTGGGCATTGGATAAAGATTCTTTGAAGGGTCATCCTGTAGTGTAATTCCGGGTGAGGAGGCTAGTAGTTTTTTAACTTCTTCCAAATCGAAATCATTCTCGAACTCAATATTTATGGCTTCGGAGTGTCCTCCTTTTACTGGTATTCGGACAACAGTAGCTGTAACCTGAATGCTTTGATCGCCAATAATTTTGCGGGTTTCGTTAACCAGTTTGGTTTCTTCTGAAGTATATCCGTTTTCTTCGAATGAACCACCATGAGGGAAACAGTTTAAATCAATCGGATGCGGATATGCCATTTCGCCGGCGATTCCCTTGCGTTCGTTTTCGAGTTGTTCAACGGCTTTTACTCCAGTCCCTGTTACTGATTGGTAAGTTGAAACCACCAACCTTTTTATTTTGTATTTTTTATGTAAGGGAGATAAAGCAACTACTAGCTGAATAGTAGAGCAGTTTGGATTAGCAATTATTTTATCTGTTTTTGTTAAAACATGTGCATTTACTTCTGGTACAACAAGTTTTATATTTTCATACATTCTCCATGCCGAGGAATTATCAATTACAGTGGTTCCTGCTTTTGCAAACTCGGGAGCCCATTGCAAGGATGTAGATCCGCCTGCTGAAAAAATTGCGATATCGGGTTTTAATGATATGGCTTGTTTCATTCCAATAATCTCGAGTTGAGAACCATTAAAATCAATCTTTTTGCCAATCGATTTTTCTGATGCAACTAATAGAATTTCAGTAAATGGGAATTTGCGTTCTAACAGAACCTGCAACATAACATTGCCAACTAAACCGGTGGCACCAACAACAGCAATTTTCATTTTTATTAATTTTAAAAATTAAGGGTTAAACAATCTTCTCAATATCATTTTGTATCTTTCAAAAATAAATATTTAATCAATATATTCATGATTAAAAGACTTTTATTTGTTTTTTTGACTATCCCGATTTTTTCTTTTGCTCAGCTAACCGAAGATTTCGAAAGTGGTGATATTAGTTCCTGGACTCAAAGCAATACGGGTCGTTGGGCTGCATCAGGTATTTCTCCAATAAGAGGCAGTTTTTCGCTTAAACATGTTTTTGACAATCCTGATGCTGGTTCGGATCAAATTTCGTGCGTGCTTCCTTTCCTTGATCTAACAACAAAAAATGCAAGTTGGAGATTTAGAGTAAAGCATGGATATGCGCCATCTTCATCAAACAACTGGGTCGTTTTTTTAGCATCCGATGCTAGTGCAAATCAGATGTACCCGGGTGGAGTAGTTAATGGGTATGCTATTGGGATTAACTTTACGGGCTCCGATGATCTTTTAAAACTGTTAAAAATAACGAATGGTATAGCTACGATTATTTCAACCACAACTATTAATTGGGAGCTTCAGGTAGGTATCAGTTCTGCACCTGCCATCGAAATAGTTAGATTTATTGATGGTAATTGGGATATAAGATTTAATAAAGATGGAGATTTTGACGATTTAGTTTCAATAGGTTCGGGCATTGATATAACATATACCACAGCAAATAATTTTGGGATTTACTATAAGTATTCATCAGCACAGGACATGAAATTGTGGCTGGATGATTTTTATTTTGGAGAAGAAATTTTAGATACAATAAAACCAAGAATATCAGCTGTTAATGCAAAAACTTCAACTAAAATGGAAGTTGTTTTCAGCGAAAAGATGGACTCTGTTTCTGTACGTAATAAAACAAATTATAGTATTGATGGTGGTATTGGAAACCCCGATTCAATATCGCTTAATAGTGCTGATTTAAAAACGGTTACTCTTTTTTATAATGAAAAATTTGTTAATCAGCAGGAGTATAATATAACAATTCAAAACTGCTTGGATTTAAAAGGAAATGAGATCGTTGATACTTCTGTTGCATTTACTTTCGAGTACATTAAGCCGCTTGGTGTAGAAATAATTTCATCAAATCAATTGCAGGTAACTTTCTCAAAAATTACCGATACCCAGAGCGCTGAAAATACCTTAAACTATTATTTGGATAATGGATCAGGTAATCCTCAGTCTGCAGTTGTTTTTGCAGGAGATTCAACAAAGCTTGTGCTGCAATTTGCTACTGATTTTATCAACAAAACATATTATAGTTTAGCGTTACAGAGTGTGGCAGATCGAAATCTTGATTCAATGTTAATTGCAGAGCTATTATTTCTCTATTTAGTTCCTGAGGCAAATGATATTGTAATAAATGAGATTATGGCCGACCCAACGCCTGAAGTTAATCTGCCAAATTCCGAATACGTCGAGATTTTAAATACCACGCCTTTTCCAATAGACATTTCCGGATGGAAAATAAAAATGGGTACCACTGAAAGAGAAATCCCAACATATATTCTTGATTCGGCTGCTTATGTTATTTTATGCACAACAACTGCAGTAGCCGATTTAAATTCGTATGGGAATGTGCTTGGAGTTACTTCATTTCCTGCAATTACCAATTCAGGAGCAACAATAACCTTGTCGAGAGCCGATAGTACAGTAATTTCGTCGGTTAGTTTCACAACCCAATGGTATAATGACAATACTAAAATAGATGGTGGATGGTCGATAGAACGTATTGATCCATTAAATACCTGCTCAGGAATTACTAACTGGACAGCCTCGGTTAATGAAAATGGAGGTACGCCTGGTACTGAAAATTCTGTTTTCTCAAACAACATAGATTCAGTTGCTCCACTGGTATTATATGTCGAAGTTATATCCGCAAATCAGTTAAGACTATTTTTTACCGAACCACTAGATTCAATTTCTGCTCAAACAAAAACCAATTATTTTGTAAATAATAATATTGCAAATCCATTTTCAATAGTACTAAATCCAAATGGCAAACAGGTTGATTTACTTTTTATAAACTCGTTTTTAGAGAATACAGTTCATACGTTAACAATGGAAAATATTTCCGATGGATGTAATAATGTTATTCAGTCAACACATATTGATTTTACATATTATCTTGAACAGCCTTATGATGTGTTAATAAATGAGATTATGGCCGATCCTGATCCGGCAATAAATCTTCCTGTTTATGAATATATTGAAATTTATAATAATACAGAATTTGATATAAGTCTCTCAGATTGGAAATTAATTGCAGGTACAACCCAGAGAACTATCCCTTTCTGTATTATTGGGTCGGGCGAATATTTAATATTATGTAGTGATGTAGCTTATTCTTTTTTAAAGGAATATGGAAAGGCTCTTATTATTTCTGGTTTCCCTGCATTAACAAATTCGGGTCAAAGCATTACTTTAAAAAGCAAAAATGGAATTGTAATATCATCAATAAGTTATACCGATAAATGGTATAAAAATTTATTTAAGGCTGAGGGAGGCTGGTCTCTGGAGCAGATAGATCTCAACAATCCTTGTGGAGGCGAAAATAACTGGACAGCATCGGTAAACGTAGACGGAGGAACTCCTGGACAACAAAATTCCGTTATGGCAAGCAATCCTGATTTTACAGCACTAGAATTGCTAAGAATCACTGTAATTGATAATTATTCTATCAGGCTATTTTTTAATGAGTCGCTTGATAGTATTTCAGCAATGGAGCTAACTAATTACATTGTTGATCAGGGTATTGGAAAACCAGTAAGCATTATTCCATCTGGGCCCGATTATCTATCTGTAGCACTTGTATTTGAGAATTCATTTATATCCGGAAATATATATAATCTTGAGATATTAGGAGAAATTACTGATTGTTCCGGCAACGAAATAGGAACTTATAACTCTGCCCGTTTTGCTATTCCTGTAAATCCAGAGTATAATGATATAGTGATTAATGAGATTTTGTTTAATCCACGTAGCGAAGGCTATGATTTTGTAGAATTATACAATCGGTCGCAAAAAACAATCGATCTTAAAAACTTGCGAATAGCAGGATATGATGATATTAAAGGCGATTATACATCAATAAAAACTATTGCAGATAATGGATATCTGGTTTTCCCTGGAGACTATGTGGTTTTAACAGAAAATTCATTGGTTCTCCAGCAGAATTATTACACATCCAACGAACGCGGTTTTGTTAATATAAGCAGTCTACCGTCTTTTAATGATGATTTGGGAAGAGCCATATTACTCGATCAATACGAGAATATTATTGATAATATGGCTTATGATAAGGACATGCATTTTGCCTTATTGGCAACTGTTGATGGAGTCTCACTTGAAAGAATAAATCCGGATCGCCCTACAGATGATAAATCGAACTGGCACTCCGCATCAGAACTTGTTGGTTTTGCTACTCCTGCATATAAAAATTCGCAGTTTAAAGATATAACTGAATCAGATGACAAGATAAAAGTTTATCCGGAAGTATTTTCTCCTGATAATGATGGATTTGAGGATGTAATAGATATTCAATTGACATTTGATAATCCCGGAAATACTGCAAATATTAAAATCTACGACTCACGCGGGAGGTTGATTAAGTATCTTGCAAATAATCTCTTATTAGGAATAGATAATACGATTTCGTGGGATGGATTGACGGATCAAAATCAGAAAACGCCCAAAGGGGTGTATGTAATTTATTTCGAGATTTTTGATCTGAAAGGGAATGTGAAAAAGTATCGAAAACCGGTTGTAGTTGCTGAAAGGTTCTAGCTATTTCTTTGCGAAACTCTTATTAATTGAGAGAGCTAGTGTCTCAGGATATTCGTTTTGGTGAATTAAAACTTCTTTTTAATATAAAAACAACTGGTATTGCCAGAAATGCAATTGCTGCAGAAATCTTGTATGTATTAATTAATCCAACCCAATCACTCATTATCCCAACAAATAATGCTGTAAATGACGCTGAGACAAACGAGAGAAACATAAAAATACTACTTAGAAAAACGGAGTGTTTTGAGTCAATATCCATAACCATAGCGAGGATTACCGGAGTTACTGATAAGAGAAATAGTCCAAGCAATGCTAATGATGGGAAAATCATTAATTGATTTGAGAAAAGAAAAAGAATCATAAAAATAGGAGCAAGGCAAACAATTGAAACCAACATTTTTATTCGTCCAGTTTTATCAGAGAATGTGCCGGAAAGGTAAATGCCAATAGCTCCTGCTAACTCATATACCGAAAGGGAGATTCCTCCAAACCAAAGGCTCATTCCTTTAACCGACAAATAGGTGGGAAGAAATGTCGACATACAAGCTCTCATAAACCCATGCAAGAGCATTATTAATCCTATAAGAATAAAAAAATTCATATGGTTTAAAAATGTACTTTTTATTCCTCTTAAAGGATTTTCGCTCTTTATTTCTTCTGATAATTTTAAATTTTTTAATCGCAAATAAAGAACAACGGAAACGATTAACCCAAATGGAATTAGTTTATAAGTACCCTCCAATCCCCAAACCGATACAGCTCCAATAATAATAAGTGGTCCGAGAGTCCGTGCAGCCTCTCCTCCGAGCATAAAGAAACTGATTCCCTTACCAATTCTTTCGCCTGATGATTTTTTGACCAAAACCGGCATAGGAACATGAAATAAGGCACTGCTTAATCCCATAACAAAAAGCAAAATTGCCAGAACTGCATAATTTGGAGCTAATCCAATAAAACTCATTGATATAGTAGTAACAGCAGGAGCAATAATTACCAGATATCTAATTTTTATATTGCTGGCAAGGATTCCAATTAGTGGATTTAGCAACGACGGTACTTGCTGAAATACAGTAAGAAGGCTGGCAAGCGTATAATTTATTTTTAACTTCTCAATTAATAATGGCAGAACAGGAGCAAGAAAAGCTGCATACACATCGTGCATAAAATGTGTAAAGGAAAGAAGCAATACATTACCAAGCTGAAATTTATTGGGTTTTTCCATAAAAAAGCCGGGTAATTCCGGCCTCTGCTATTAAAGTGATGAAATAAGTTCTTCCATTATGAGAGTCATTTTTGTTTCGGCTTTTGCTGCTACTATTTGAACTTCTTCGTGTGTTACTTTTACAATTTTGCCTGGTACGCCTAGATCGGTGATTATTGAAATAGCAAAACAAGGAATTCCCATTTGGCGGGCAACAATAACTTCAGGTACAGTTGACATACCAACAGTATCGCCACCGATTATTCTGAAATACTGATATTCTTTTGGGGTTTCAAAAGTTGGTCCGGTGGTTGCAACATAACAGCCAAGCTGGGTTTTAATATTGTGTTTTTTGGCTATAGCTTGGGCTTTTTCGATAAGAACATGGCTATAAGCATCACTCATATCAGGAAAACGAGCTCCAAATTCAGGATTATGTTTGCCAATTAATGGATTGGGAATTAAATTAATATGATCATTAATAATCATTAAATCGCCAATTTCGAAATCGGGATGTACACCTCCGCTTGCGTTTGATAATAACAATGTTTTTATTCCAAGGTATTTCATTATACGCACCGGATAAGTAACAGTCTCCATAGGGTAACCTTCGTAAAAATGAAAACGTCCCTGCATTGCAACAATCTTTTTTCCTCCAAGGGTTCCAAAAATTAGCCGCCCCTGATGTCCATCAACTGTTGATACAGGAAAATCAGGTATATCTTTATATTCTATCGAAACATCAATTTTTATATCTTTTACCAAGCCGCCCAAACCAGTTCCCAGAATTATCCCAACCTCTGGTTTATAACTAATTTTTCCCTGTATAAAGGAAACTGTGTGTTTTATTTTTTCTAACATAATCGATTATTTTTTTATTGAATTCATCAGTGTCGTTGTTTTGAAAAACAACTTTTATGGGTATATAGTACCAACTTTCTTTTAAATTATCGGCAATATTACTAAAATTTTGCAAACGCATTGCATCTTTTTCGGTAGTAATAATAATCTTTTTAGAAGCATTTATCTCATCAAATTTATTTTTAATTTGTTCAATATCAGATGTATTAAATTGATGGTGATCTGGAAACTTAATCAATTTAACCTGTTCACTCAAAAAGCTTTGCAAATAGTCCTGTAAAGGTTTTGGATTGGCTATTCCGGTTACCAATAAGACGCTGAAATCCTTACTTTCTGTAATTGATCTATTTTTTATCTCATTCATAAAAACAGGAACAAGATCGCCATAGTCAAATGTGGTAAAATAAACATCCTGAAAAGGAAACGCTTTAAGATCTGTAAAAACAATACGCCGGTCTATTGGTTTCAGAGATTTAGGTGTTTTTGTGATGATAATAATATTTGCCCTTCTCATTTCAGATGATTGCTCACGTAAATTGCCAAAAGGTAAAATAAAATCTTTGTAAAGTGGTTTGGAGTAATCGATTAGCAGGATAGACATGTTTGCTTTTACATGCCGGTGCTGAAAAGCATCGTCGAGTAAAATTACATCCAAATCGGGATATTTTTCTAATAACATGCTAATTCCTCGGGCACGATTACTGTCAACTGCTACAATAATTTCTGGAAATTTTTGTTTAATCTGCCTGGGTTCATCACCAATCTCTGCTGTTGTTGATTCGATCGATGCAAGTACAAATCCCTTGCTTTTTCTTTTGTATCCCCGGCTCAAAGTTGCAATCTTAAATTGGGTTTTTAAAGTATCAATTAAAAACTCGGTATGTGGAGTTTTTCCTGTACCTCCAACAGTTATATTACCAATGGTTATAAGTGGGATTTTAAATTCGGCTGGTTTAAGAAAAATATGATTATCGTATAGTCTGTTTCGGATATATACTACCAAACCATATATCAAACTAATAGGGAATAAAACAGGAAGTAAAATTTTTCTTAATATCTCCATTTATAATGGTTTTGGTTTAAAACAAAAAGCCTAAAGTACTACTTTTTTATGCTATTTGAAAGACTCAAAATAAAAAAACGGCCAACATGTGTGGCCGTTTTAAAATTTGAAAAGCGATTTAATAAATTTCTATCTCAAATGGGATTCGAGCTTGAATGCCCTTCATCGATTTAATATTTTGAAGAGTTTCGTAATATACATATTCGTCACCCAATTCATTTTTTAATATAGATACTCTAACATTGCCTTTTAAATCTTCCAAGATTTGCTCAAAAGGATCTTTTAGTTTTGGCAATTCAATCACTCTGTATTCTTCCAGATTAGCAGCCAGAGCAGCAAGTTCAATTGCTTTATCAAGTCCACCGAACTCATCTATTAAACCTATCTCAATAGCATTTGCTCCGCTCCATACTCTACCTTGCCCTATTTCATCTACTTCTTCTTTGGTCATACTCCTGCCTTCGGCAACATGAGTAATAAACGTTCCATAAATCTCTTCTATCTCGAACTGAATAAATTCTCTTTCTTGAGCTGTCAGAGGTCTGAAAAAAGAACCCATGTCAGCATTTTCATTGGTTTTAGCAACATCAGTATATATTCCAAGTTTTTTATTCATCAGCTCTTTACCATTTGGCAATGCACCAAACACACCAATTGATCCGGTAATAGTGTTAGGGCTGGCAACAATGGTTTGTGCAGGGCAAACAATATAATAGCCTCCC
>Ga0209319_1000084_pt1 | contig 161867 bp, 135 predicted proteins | sample RifGroE2_FD_184000 | JGI IMG/M metagenome (GOLD analysis project Ga0209319, IMG submission 184000) | Groundwater microbial communities from Rifle, Colorado - Groundwater E2 (SPAdes) (version 2) | ecosystem: Environmental > Aquatic > Deep subsurface > Groundwater | place: Rifle, Colorado... | reverse complement strand
ATGTGGGCCAAGTATAAAAGGCAGTTCTCCAATTTAATATTTGACTCCATTGAAAAACTGGAAATATTCATGTGCCAATTAGTGACGGATACCACCACTGCCGAAATCAATTCTATTTGCAGGTATAACTATATCTTTTTAGATACATTTTGGACTGCCATATAATTGCATTTTGTATTATACAAACAACTCGTAAAACAGCAAGGCAACTAATCCGTATTCTTGCAGATGTTTTTTGATGAAACGCCGGGCTTTGGTAATATGGTCTTCTACCGTTTTTACCGAAATGTTTAGTTCCTCGGCAATTAATTTGTTGCTTTGCCCTTTTTCCTTGCTCATCCTGAAAATCAGCCTTCGTTGCTCCGGAAGCTGCTCTATCAACTTCTGTATTCTTTCGGAAAGGATCTCATAGTCGAACTGTTCCTCACTATCGTTGTGGTGAAGGGTTGCCACCTGCCGCAAATGTTCCAGGTAGGTTTTTTCCGATACTTTTTTCCTGAAGATCGAAATCACCGAGTTTTTTGCCACAGTAAACAGGTAAGCTTCCAGATTGGTGTCTTCTTTCAGCGAATTCCGCTTGTCCCATAAACTGATGAAAACATCCTGTACCACATCGAGAGCATCTTCTTCTGTTTTTAAATACGCAAATGCAAATTTATATAATCGTCGACTGTACAGAGCATACAAACTGTCGATGGCATTTTTGTCATTCGATTTGAATTGTTTTAGAAGAGTTTTTGCTTCTGCGGCATTCATTTTTCAGTGTTCATCTCAGGGCAAATATATAAAATTAAAAAAAGTAAAGGGTCAGAGCAGGGGTTTTCACTAACTTAGACGTTGAACCAATTATAAAAACGGAAAATGAACGTTTTGATTAAGCGAAAACAGAGCAGAACTTGTTCGGGCTATGTTGAGCGTGAAAAACGACTAATGAAAATGAACGATTCTTTCAATCGATACCTGAATAACGAGTGCGACAAGAATGATCTTGATTCTGCCGTTAACCTGATGGTTTCTCCGGAAAAGGAAAACATACTGGAAAAACAGATGCAGGAACATTGGGAAAAGACCACTCCGGAAGGCGATGTACCTGATCTCGCCAATACCTTGTACTGCATTCATTACCGTATCAGTAAAAATGAAAATACCGGGACAAAAAATATCCGTTTCATCCACTACTTCAGCCGGATCGCAGCGATCCTGATTATTCCCCTGACCATTGCGCTGGGTTATTTGTTAACCGATGGCAGATCGCAAGGAAATCCAATGCAAACTATTTCGTCGCCGCTGGCAGCGCGTACTGCCTTCGATCTGCCCGATGGTTCCAAAGTGTGGCTGAATGCCGGATCAACTATTTCATTCCCGGTTCATTTTACAGATAACCTGCGGCTGGTAAAACTCAGCGGACAGGCCTATTTTGATGTAAAAAAAAGTAAAAAACCGTTCCGGGTCGCAACGGAAAATTTCACAGTCGAAGTGCTGGGGACTGCATTCGATATTTCCGCCTATCAGCAGGAAAAAGCGTCGGTGACACTTGTAAACGGAAAAGTTACGATCGGGACACCGGCAGGTGAACAAACTGTCCTTGCTCCGGGACAACAGGCATTGATTGATGTTGAAAACGGGGAAATCAGGAAACGGGATGTTGATCTGAACCTGTTTGTTTCGTGGAAAGATAACCTGCTGGTTTTTAATAATGAACCACTTGATGAAGTGGCTTTAAAACTCGAACGATGGTACAACCTTGATATCTCCATTGACGATGAATCGATCAAAAAAATACATGTTACCGGGACTTTCAGATACGAAAGCATCAACGAAATACTCCAGTTGATGGAAATCACCGATTCAATAACATACTCATACAACAAGGACAAACGTATGATTATATTAAAACATAAATGACCGAATAACTAAAATTGCCTATGGGAAGAATTTAAAACGGATTTAAGAACCGGTGTTCCGGGGTAAAAAACAAAGTGGGAAAGCCGCGAACTTCCCCACCTGTAACAAATAATTTCATTCAAAAATTATTCATTTTAACAATTCAAACTTATGAAAAAAAACGGATTGCAGAAAGGCCGTTTGGGTTCTTTTTTGCTTAAACTTTTAATGATTATGAAACTGAGCATTTTTATTGTTTGTTTGTCGGTATTGACAGTAGTTGCCTCCGGTTCCTACTCGCAAACAACCAAACTGTCGCTTTCGATGCGCAATTCAACCATCGAAGAGGTGCTGAGAAGCATTGAAGACCAAAGCGAGTACCGGTTTTTCTATACCGAAAAATTCGCGATGGAGAAAAAAGTAAGTGCCGATTTTCAGGAATCAGACATCAATGAAATTCTGGATAGTGTATTCAAAGACACCAACATCAGATACAAAATTGTGGGTCGCCAGATTGCCCTGTTTTCTGAAAAGAATGAACTTCTGGCAGGACAGGGCCAGCAACAAAAATCTGTCACGGGGAAAGTTACCGATTCTTCCGGCGCGCCGCTCCCGGGTGTTACAGTCGTTGTAAAGGGAACTGCCAACGGTATTATTACTGATGCCGATGGAAATTATTCACTTGCCAATGTTCCGGCTGACGCCACGTTGGTGTTTTCGTTTGTAGGAATGAAAAGCCAGGAAATACCAGTTGGCGGGAAAATCAGTATTAATGTGAAGATGGAAGAAGAGACTGTAGGCATTGAAGAGGTTGTTGCAATTGGATACGGAACCCAGAAAAAGGTCAATCTTTCAGGTGCAGTTTTTGCAGTAAAAGGAGATATACTTGAAAATAGACCAATTACAAATCTTGGGCAAGGGCTACAAGGTGTTATCCCCAGCCTTCAGATAACACAAGGAAGTTATGCACCCGGTCAAGGAGCAATATTTAATATCCGTGGTTATACCTCTCTAAATGGAGGAAGTCCGTTAATTCTTGTTGATGGGGTAGTTGAAGACCCTAACTTACTAAATCCGGACGACGTTGAAAGTGTTTCTGTATTAAAAGACGCTGCGTCATCTGCAATCTACGGAGCAAGAGCTGCCTATGGGGTGATGCTTATTACCACGAAAAAAGGTAAAAAGGAACAACGTCCTACATTAAATGTATCCAGCTCATATACAGCAACCACAGCCACCAATATTCCTGAATATGCAAACAGTATGCAATATATTACTTACATGAACACGGCAAGTGTAAATGCAGGAGGAAGCAATTATTTTGATCAGCGATTAATAGATAATGCAACAAAATATTACAATGATCCCACCAATAATCTTCCGGTCTATTATGATCCAGCTATTGACACTGATGGCAAATATAAATATTGTGGAAATACCAACTGGACTAAAGAACTATACAAAAGCGGAGCTTTAAAACAAATCAACACAAACTTGAGCGGAGGGACAGAAAAAACAAGATATTACATCTCGTATGGATATATGGATCAGGGGGGATTCTTAATGTCTTATGACGATCAATATCAGCGACATAACATCAATGTTTTTCTCGATACAGATGTTTTAAAATGGCTTTCGGTATCAACCCGGGCAAAATATACATACTCATACGAGGATCATCCATCAGGAGGAAGTAATGGGAAATCCGGCATTACTGAGTATTCCGGCGAATTGAAAGATGACCTTCGCCCATTAATGCCGGTAAAACATCCTGACGGCAATTTTGCCGGACAAGGTAGTTTCACCAATCCGCTTGCAGTAGGTGCCCAAGGCGGACACGACCAACGTAAAGTTAACGACATTTGGTTAACTGGAAATATAGATATCCATCCAATTAAAGATTTGAATCTGAAAGCAGATTTTACTTTCAATCCATATTCGTGGAATAAAGAAAGAACCTCTCAATTATTTTACGAATATTGGGCAATGCCAGGTAAATCAAATATCTATCCCCATTCCAACCCCAACTCGGTTGCTTTAGAAAACAAGAACAATTATTATAGAGCGATTAATGTATATATGGACTATTCAAAGAGTTTTGGGAAAAATAATTTTAAATTATTGGTTGGATATAACCAGGAAGAAAAGAATGAAAAATGGTATTATGCAAAAAGAGAAAACCTGATCGATAACGATCTGCCAGCAATTAATCGCGCTATTGGAGAAGATTATGTTGATGGAAGTATTACGAGTTGGGCCACTGAAGGAATATTTACCAGGTTTAACTACGATTATGCAGGAAAGTATTTATTAGAAGTCAATGGCAGATACGACGGATCGTCCAAATTCCCTAAAAACGATCGGTACGCTTTCTTCCCTTCATTATCAGGAGCATGGCGTATCTCTGAAGAATCATTTTGGTTAAGTTTAAAACCTATTGTGGCCGATGCAAAACTAAGAGGCTCTTATGGTTCATTGGGAAATCAGAACGTTTCAGGGAATTTCCCATACATATCTAATTATAGTATCAATTCATCGACTGGTTATATGTTGGGAGGGATTCTTCCTGTAAGTGTTGCTTCGGGAGCTTTGGTCAGCCCTTCTTTTACATGGGAAAAAGTAAATCAGTGGAATTTTGGAGCCGATTTGAGTTTTTTAAAGAATCAGCTTAATACGTCGATTGATGTGTACAGTCGGAATACTATCGGAATGTTAACCACTGGGCAACCCCTCCCCGCAGTTTTAGGTACCAATGTGCCAAGCGAAAATGCAGCTAATCTGAAAACTTACGGATGGGAATCAGTCATAACATGGAGGGATAAGATTAAAGATTTATCCTACAATATCACCTTTAACATTTCAGATGCACAATCAGAAATCACCAAATTCGATAACCCTACTGGTGATCTCAGTAGCTATTATGTAGGTAAAAAGATTGGAGAAATCTGGGGATATGAAGCAAAAGGTCTTTTTCAAACTCAGGAAGAAATCGACAATCATGCTTCACAGACGAAACTATATGCCGGAACCTGGAATCCAGGAGATGTAAAATATGTTGATCTCAACAATGACAAAGAAATATCATGGGGGAAGAATACGCTTACTGATCATGGGGATCAACGAGTTATCGGAAACAATACTCCACGTTATCAATATGGGTTGCAAGCAAATGCTTTATGGAAAGGCTTTGATATTAATATTTTCTTTCAAGGAACTGCCAAATGTGACATGTGGACTGGAGACAAACGCTTTTTTGGAATTTCAAAAAAATATGATGTGCCAATGAAAGCAACACTGGATTATTGGACGGAAGACAATAAAGGAGCTTATCTTCCCCGTCCGTATATTAATGGGGGACACGGGAATTGGCAAGTATCTACACATTATCTCCAAAATGGAGCTTATGTTCGTCTGAAGCAAATCACTTTAGGTTATACACTTCCTGAAATGTGGTCGAAGAAAGCAGCCATGAGCAAGGCTCGTATCTATTTTACGGGGCAAAATTTATTGACGCTGACTAAACTCAACGAGCTGTATGATCCGGAAAACACGAACTTAATGGCCTATCCAGTTCCTAAATCCTATTCTTTTGGCATAAACCTAACATTTTAATCCTTAAATTAATTTGAACATGAAAATTATATCTTATACCATCATCTTTTTACTGTTTGTGGCTATCACGTCATGTGAAGTAACCGATACAGTCCCAGAAGATGCAATTACCGACCTAAACTACTGGCGAAAAACAGATGATCTGAAGCTCTTTGCAAACAATTTTTATATCACTTTATCCGGACCGCTTGCAACATACGACATTGCAAGCGATAACGCAAATGCCAACAGCCCTGATAATCGTTTATTCAACAATATGACCGTTCCAGGAAGTGGTGGAGGATGGAGCAGTACCGACTGGAGTAATATTCGAAACTTGAACTACTTTATGACACATTACCAGACAGTTGAAGGCAATACGGCAGATATCAATCAATATGTTGGGGAGATCCGGTTTTTTAGAGCTAATGAATATTTTAATAAAGTTAAACAATTTGGGGATGTTCCATGGATCGACCAAGACCTCACGACTATGGATGTTGACCTGTTACAGAAACCCCGTGATCCAAGGAAATTTGTAATAGATAAAGTAATAGAAGATCTTGAATTTGCCGTAGCTAATCTGAAAGATCCTTCAGCAGTTGAAAGTGGACGTTTACACAAATATGCTGCTCTCCAGATGTTAGCTCGTGTATGCTTATATGAAGGAACATGGATGAAGTATCGTAGCCTTTCCGGATGGGAAACCTATCTGCAAAAAGCAGTTAGTGCTTCAGAAAATGTAATGAACTCCGGTAAATACGATATCCTTAAAGGAAATGCCCCCTATATGTTCGAAGGATTCCCCTTATATTATAAACAACAATTTATTCAGGAAGATTTAACCAGCAATAAAGAATGTGTTTTGCCACGTATTTATAAAAAAGACCTGTTGATGAATAATTTGTCTCGTTCTGCAGATGGAGGTGGTAGGGGGATCAGTAAAGATTTCATTGAAGATTTTTTATGCGTTGATGGAAAATCAATTGGCACAAGTCCGTTATATCTTGGCGATGATTCCTTGCAAATGGAAATGACCAATCGTGATCCTCGTTTGCGAAATATGGTCGATAATAAATACCTGCCATACTATCTCGACGGATCAAAGCTAATCAGTTATCCAGTAACTGATGTTGCAGTGGACAAATGCCCGACCGGATATATGGCTTCAAAGTTTCGTAACCCCGAACCAGCACAAAACGAGGCGAACCAAACAACCTACGATTGGTACGTTTTCAGGTACGCTGAAATACTTTTGATATTTGCAGAAGCCAAAGCAGAACTCGGAACTCTGACTCAATCTGATCTTGATAACTCAATCAACAAACTTCGTGAACGGCTGGATGAGCCTGATAAATTCACCATGGGAAGGCTAACTATTAACCCCTCTGCCGATCCCCTGGCAATAGTTAATGGTAAACCTCGTTATGGATACACCGTTTCTCCTATCATATATGAAATCCGTAGAGAACGTCGTGTCGAACTGGCTTTCGAAGGATTCCGATGGGACGATATTTGTCGTTGGAAGGCAGGCAAACTCATTGAAAATCCTAAAACAATGCTCGGAATTACCGTCAATGATCAGGTAATAAGCCGGTATATAAAATATAACGGGGGATCTAACCCATTTAGCGGAAGGACTCTGTATAATCTGACTGACTGGGATGGCAAAGCAAAAAAATTATTGATGGTTTTTCCCAATATGAACCGTGTATGGGATGACAAATTATATCTTGATCCGCTTCCAACCGACCAATTAACCTTAAACCCAAATTTAGAACAGAATCCAGGTTGGTGATATGGATTCAAAAATTCTAAAAATATATGTTTTTATTCACTGATGATGTACCTTATAAAAAAGATAAGGTACATCATCTCATGTATAAATCCAATTCTCTTTTCTCAATGAACCATTTATTCTTTTGTGAAAGCATTGCCAAAACAAAACTGACCTTAATCTTAACCTATGATTAAGAAATTTGGACTCAAAATAAGTTTATTGTCTGTTGGATTATTATCCATATTCAACTTCATTGTCGGGCAGGATAATGCCCTTCCTCCCTGGCAGGAGGGCTATCTGGATATTCACCATATCAGTACAGGCCGCGGGAATGCATCATTTATCCTGTTTCCCGACGAGACAAGCCTTGTGATTGATTGCGGAGATATGTCGGAGACGCATCCCCTGATCCTTTCGGAACGGAATGCCCCTGCTGTTCCGGATCATTCTAAAACACCTGCACAATGGGTTGCCGACTATATCTGGCAATTCCATCCTGAAAAGAAGAATGCAACCATTGATTTTGCCCTGATAACCCATTACCACGACGACCACTTCGGAGAAATAGACAGTTTAAAAGAACGATGCCCCGAAGGTGATTATTTACTGACCGGGATTACCGAACTCGGCTCAATCATCCCAATAAAAACATTGATAGACAGAGGATGTGATTTCCCTATTAATTTTAAAGATGAAGAAGTGCAGAAAAGGGCACAACTCATTAAAGACCCATACTCAATGCTTGGAACATTGCAGGAATACTGGAAATTTATCGATTATCAATCGGAGGCAAACGGGTTATCCTATGAAAAATTTAAAGTAGGATCCACCCAACAGATAAAACTGGCGCATAATACAGGGCAATTCCCTTCTTTCATCGTAAAAAACCTGTTTGTCAATGGCGAAATTTGCAGTGATACCGGGAGCAAGACCTACTGCCTTGTCAAACAAGGAGAATACCATGGAGAGAACGAACTCAGCGCGGGTATCAGGATAAGTTATGGCGGTTTCAATTATTATACCGGCGGCGACATCGGCGGCATCGACCAGCACGGGCAAAATGATCCGAATAGCATGGAAACAAAAGCTGCGCCGGTAATTGGCCCGGTCGATGTGGCGACAATGAATCACCATGGGAACAGAAGCTCCATGAATACTTATTTCATCAGTTGCCTGCGTCCGCGTGTTTGGATCGGACAGAGCTGGTCTTCCGACCACCCGGGGATGGATGTATTAAGAAGGGTTACTTCCACATATCTCTACCCGGGCGAACGCGATTTATTCGCTACGGCTATGCTGAAGGCAAATAAGCTGGTTATTGGCGATTTAATCGATAAATCCTATCAATCAGAATCAGGGCATATCTTGGTCAGGGTGTATCCCGGAGGAGGCAATTATTCTGTCTTCATCCTCAATGACGAAACAACGGACCGGGAAGTAAAAGCAAAATTTGACTATTCTTCAAAATCAATTCACTAATATTTCGCCAATGAATAAACCAGGAAAAATCCTTTATTACTGGCCGGATGGGACCCTTGATGAATCATTGCAATTTAATGATCCGGTACAATTGGGAGATGCTCCCTACGATGTGGCAATTATTGGTGCTGGTATAGTCGGTTGTGCATTAGCTTACAGGCTTTCAATATACAAAATGAAAATCCTTTGGAATAGGTGATTTTAATTCTCTGGTTGCAATCAGCGATAATTGGAAGTTAAGAAAAAGATACCAACCATTGATTGGTGAGAATGAGCGAAGATTATTAATGGAACAGTGGAAAAAAGCAGTAACACGTTCCAGAAACTGGGCTGAATCATAACTAAAAAAACGAATAATGGAAATAAACCGCAGTGATTTTTTAAAGATGCTTGGCGCTTTACCAATAGTTTTTTGGGGAGGCCAGGCTTGTAATAACCTTTCAGGAGAAGCAAAAAAAGGAATGGTTTTTGGCTGGACAACCTGTCTGACCTACGAAACCAACGACCGGAAACTGGGATTCGATTATTTCAGCCAAATGCTGTATGAGATGCATGCGCATGGAATGACCCATTTAATTGTGATGATGGCAAGCCATGGATACTTTTCACCTTTAAACCACGGCCTGGCCTGGCCGGTGAAAAATGAAAAACTCAGGTTTCAAATGGACAAACAGGCAGTGAATGCTTATGAAGAAACCGAATTTTTTTCCAAAATCATAAAAAAGGCCCATGCCTTAAATATCAAGGTTTATATTGAAATCAAATACCTGGGCATGATTGGAATAAAGGAAGGGTACCCGGGAGTCGGATTTTTAACAAAAATTGATGGCAGTTCAACAAAAGCAATCCGGCCTGAAGCAAGCGACTATGAACGAAATGCAACTGAAACATTGTCGATCTGCTGTGATAGTAGTCAGGCCCATCAATATATGCGGGATAAAATTTCAGATGTACTGACCCGATATACCGACCTTGACGGTATTGTATTGGAACATCCGTCTTTTGGAGGCGAAACCTGCTATTGTCAGGCAAGCCGCGAACGTATAAAACAGGATACCGGTAAAGAAGCTGAAGAGTTGTCAGTTGAAGAATTTCAGTCCTGGAAAGCAATACGCATTCGCGATACCCTGATCGATTTAAAGAATATTGTAAAGTCAATCAACCCAAATTTCGAATATGGGTTTTATACCGGCTTTTCACCATCGGACGGGGACATTGCCAAATTTCAATTAGACCGGGGTCATGATCCTAAAACACTGAAAGAAGTTGGATTTGATTTTCTCATGCCTTACTGTGAAGGTCGTCACCAGGAACATGAAATCGAAGAAATTCAAAAAGTTATCGAATATTTGGCACCGATGGATATTTATTTGCATACCGTTATCCGGAGAGATTCGCCACACAATTACCAGTTACCGCCCAAAGGGCCTGAGTACATAAAATCAATCATTGAATGGGGAAAGGAATATGCAAAAACAAATCCCCGGTTTAAAGGGATGAGCTTTTTTAATGAAGTAAAAATACCAGACGAAAACAGAGAGGCAGTCTATGATTCTATTTGATAACCATTCTTCATGCGTTTGAACCGTAAGTTATTACGGGAGCTATATCGTATTATGACCTGTTAAAAAAAGAAAATATAATTTTTATGAAAGAAAATATTGTGCTATTTCTGTTTGGACTTTGTATATTCTTCAATGCCTGCCAACCCACAATTGAAAAAAAAGGTGATTTTGTACTAATCCCATCACCTCAGCAGTTTGTCACCAACGGACCCAGCAAAATACAATATACCGATGTAATTAATTATTTAATTACGAACAAAGTTAAACTTCCTGAAGGTTGTGATTTATCAGATAGTATTCAAACGATAGATAAACATAGAAGGGTAGAGATCAATTTTAGTATTGACAAATCTTTAGATGTAAAGGCTGAAGGTTACACACTGGAAATCCTGAAAAAGGAAATAATCATTACGGGGAAAGATAGTGCAGGGTTGTTTTATGCGTTCGTGACTCTCAAACAGTTAATGGAAGATTCCAAAGACCAGGATGTATGCCTTCCTATATGCAACATTAAAGATTATCCGTTATTATCATACAGGGCAATTCATCTTGATGTCAAACACCACATTGATAAAGTTGACTATTATTATAATCTCATCGACAAATTAGCCGGATATAAAGTTAACGCTGTTATTGTTGAATTAGAAGATAAGATCAAGTATGAACGTCAACCAGAAATAGGTTCTGCAGATGCATTGAGCATTGATGAATGGAAAAAGCTTAGTGATTATGCCTGGAAACGCAATATAGAAATAAGCCCACTGGTGCAAGGATTGGGCCATGCATCATTTATACTAAAACATGATAAATTCAAAAATCTAAGGGATGACCCTCAAAGCGATTGGGCTTTTAATCCACTTGATCCGGGAACTTATGAACTTCAGTATAATCTGTATCTGGATGCAATGGAAGCAACACCTCATGGCAGGTTTTTACATGTTGGCGGTGATGAGGTTCATACAACCGCTCGCGGTAACGGGAAATCTCCTTTGGAATTACAATTGATCTGGCTGAATAAGGTTTGCCAGTTTGCTGAGGAACACGGACGTATGCCTATATTTTGGGATGATATGCCTTTAAAATATGCAAATGTTTACAGTCCAATGTTTAACACAAAACTTTCCAAGCAGAAAGTTGATAAAATATGGCAAGAGAACGAACATAATTTATTGGAGTTTCTGGATCAGTTTCCCAAAAATTGTATCTATATGAGATGGAATTATAGCTCCCCTCAGACATTTGGAAATAGTAAGGCGATGGAATGGTTCCGTAATAATGGGATGCAAGTGATGGGAGCTACTGCAGGGCAAACAAGGTGGGTTTTGATGCCTCAAAACGAGAGTAACATAGACAACATCAAAACATTTGCAACAACCTCAATTAACAATGGACTAAATGGCTTGTTCCTGACTTTATGGGATGATGATTCCCCACACTTCGAACTGTACATTCGTGGGATTATTGCTTTTGCTGAATATACCTGGGCAGGAGGGAAAAGGTCAGATGAGGAAATTAAGTCGGCATATCGCCACAGGGAATTTTCTTATACACTGTCAAGTACTGAATATGCATTTGTCGATCAACTGGAAAAACCTGTAGCCTTCTGGAAAAATGCCTTATTGAATAGCGATACCAATAGAGATCGTAATGATTTACCAAAGTACATTAACCCTATCGAAGAAGCTATAATTGACTTGCCCGATAAAAATAATAAAGGCATGTGGACTAATAAATATACAACCCGTTTGGAGCATGCTAATAGTTTATTAAAAGACTACAACAATATTTCATCCAAAATAGCAGCAATGAAGTCGAAGGCTATTCGTAATATTTATGTGCTTGATGTTTACAATCAGGTGAATGAGCTGACGCGGTTTGCCCCAAAAGCATTGTTGACATTGAAAGCTTATGATTTAGCACAAAACGAACAACAAGAAATAGATGCAATTAAAAGGATTAAAGAACTTCAGAAAGAATTCACAGGTTTGAGGGATCAGTTTGAACAGGTATATGGCGAAACACGAATACTTACAAAGCCCGAAAGTTATATACTTGATCAGGATCATCATTCACATTTGGCAAACCAAGCAATTTCTTTCGATTGGCAGTTCCTTGCTGAAGTATTATTCTTGGAGAAAATAAAAACGAATTATAATTAAAATAATATGAGATCAAAAATTGCTATTTTTCTTTTTTCTTTATCAGGAATATCTTGTTCTTTCACGCAAGTGCCCCCCCCCGAAGCTATAGAACCCATACCCTCCGAACGCCAGTTGGCTTGGCATGATCTGGAACAGTACGCTTTTGTACATTTTACAACCAATACATTTACCGAAAAAGAGTGGGGGTACGGCGATGAAAAACCCGATATCTTTAATCCCACAGAAATGAATACCGACCAGTGGGTACAAACGATTAAAGATGCAGGACTCAAAGGAATAGTGCTGACCTGCAAACACCACGATGGTTTTTGCCTGTGGCCAAGTGAATATACCGATCATTCTGTAAAAAGCAGTCAATGGAAAGATGGGAAAGGTGATGTAGTAAAAGATGTCCGGGAATCCTGTACAAAGTATGATCTTAAATTCGGTGTTTACCTTTCTCCCTGGGACCGCAACCGTGCCGATTATGCGACCCCTTCGTATATTGAGTATTACAGAAATCAGTTGCGTGAACTATTCGGCAATTATGGACCTGTTTTCGAGATGTGGTTCGATGGCGCCAACGGTGGCGACGGCTTTTACGGAGGAGCCAATGAAAAACGCAGGATTGGCGGGGCAACGTATTACGACTGGCCAAATACAATAAAACTGGTTCGGGAAATGGAGCCAAACATTGTGTTTTTTAGCGATGCCGGCCCTGATATCCGGTGGTGCGGAAACGAGAAAGGATATGTTGGAGAAACCAACTGGTGCATGATTTCAACCGATACTATTTATGCCGGGAAACCCCGCATCAATGCGTTGCTGAACCAGGGCAGTGAAGACGGAAAACAATGGATACCTGCCGAAGTGGATGTTTCCATCCGCCTGGGATGGTTTTATCATCCGGAAGAAGATTCGCTGGTAAAAACGCCTGAACAACTTTTTGATATTTATCTTAGTTCAGTGGGCCGGGGAGCCAACCTAATCCTCAATATTCCGCCGGACCAGCGCGGTCTTTTACACGAAAACGATGTGAAATCGCTTCAGGGATGGAAAAAACTGGTTGATGAAGCTTTTGCCACCAACCTGGCTTTGGGATGCAAAACAAAAGCCAGCGCCAAGCGTGGAAGATCCGTTCAATTTGCCGCTTCCAATGTAGTTGACGGCGACAAGGAAACCTACTGGGCAACTGATGACGATATTTTACAGGGAAGCCTTGAATTTGATTTTGGTAAATCCCAGCTTGTGAAATATGTCCTTCTTCAGGAATACATCCGATTAGGACAGCGTGTCCGTGCATTCAATGTTCAAATATGGAAAGACAACTCATGGCAGGAAGTTGACAAAGCAACGACCATCGGCTACAAACGGATTATCAGGTTGGAAAACCCTGTTGAAACACAGAAAATAAGGATTAATATTGAAGATTCAAGAGCTTGTCCTTTGATCTCTAACATAGAAATTTATTGATCGTATACTGCAAATGATCGAAGTATATATGTAAATGACCAGAGGGGAAATACAAATACGCGGAGGATAAGTTCAAGTTTAGAGTGAAAATGCAATTGCCCTGAAAACCAAACCAAACAGATCATTACCCAACTTTCAGTAACAAAAAATTACGATGAAGAAAATATCAGATAAAATAAAAAACCATGCCTGGGGATGTATAATATCCGTTTTATTCTTTTTACCCGTCCCACTATTAAACGCCCAACACACATATTCTGGCTACGAAATCAGATATTTCTCAAAAGATACTAAAGCCAATGGCGAAACCGACTTTAAAGGAGAAACATCCACTTTGAATACTGACCAACGCATTGAATTCCTGAAATACTATGCAGATCAGGTGTCTTCCTACTATGGAGATAAAAATTTAAATACCGAAGTTGTAAGCGATAAGGAAGCTATTGATTTTTTAAAGAAAATTAAACCTCAACCATTACCTGAAGTAAGGGAAAGAATACCGCTGGATGAATGGAAATACCTGAGTTACAGAATCGGGCAGCACGAAGAAAGCAGGTGGGAATTAAACAAATATGCAGGGGCAAAAGATTTATTAATTACGGACGGAACTTTAAGTTTTCAGGGAGATACTCAGTGGAAATGGAATTTTTCGGTCCAAACATGGCGCTATTTTTTAAGTTGGAAATTCAGGGCCGAAAATAATGCGAATGCCGATTTTTCAATTCTGGACAACAGTACGGGAAAAATATTTGTGAAAATTGCTGTTAATGGAACGTCCTGCTCTTATTTTTCAAACAAGAAAAAAAAGGAAGCAGTGAAGTGTGCCCCTGAAGAGTGGCATACTATCAAAGTTGAAGCCGATATGGTAAAGGTCAATGGGAATCAGCGCTTCAACTTATTTGTAAACGACAAACTGGTGGGCAATTATATTTGCGCCAATGAGGATGTCCTACAGTCTAATGGGTTTGAAATTAATGCTTCATTAGGAATACAGGTTGACGACATATATGGAATAGGGTATCAGCAAACGACTGAAGCACGGCATCCTTTCTACCCGGCAACATTTATTGATGAAACGTTTGATGAAGCGCCTCCTGTCGATGGATGGCAAACAGATACCTATAACGACTGCAAATGGAAATCGGTAAAACTTCCGTTTGCCCAGGGATCGGAAAGAAATAGAGGAGAGGATCTCTATTTCAGGAAAAAGGTCACGCTAAAAAATTTTAAAAGAGCGTATCTCAACATTGAAACATTAGATCCGGGCGGAGAAGTTTGGGTGAACGGTAAAATGGTGGCTTTTATAAACGAAAGGTATCCCGTCCGACTTGATGTCACTAAATTTATGAAACCATTTGCTGAAAATTATATTGCTTTAAAAGTAACTCATTTCTACCTTAATCCGGGAGAAGGAAATTTGATGCCCTGCTCATATCTCGATTACAACCCGGGATGGTTTGCAGGGCGTACATCGCTTGACCTGGTCGGAGAAACATTTGTTAATGATGCTTTTTTTTACACACAATCAATCGAAAAAGGGAAGGCAAACATTCATGCCAGTATAGACCTTGAACATAAAGGTACGCTGAGTTTTGATGGCAAAATCATCGTAAAAATGGCGCCTTGGGACAATGCAGCAAATTTGAAGACAGAGACCGTGGTTGAGAATGATGTTTTATGTGGCCCGGGCATTAAAACCTTGCTGTTCGATTTTCCTTTAGAGAACCCCAAACTGTGGACTCCGGAAATCCCTTCATTGTATAAAGTTGTCATTGAGGTAGCCAAAAAGGACGGAACAATTATCGATGATTATGTTTTTACAACCGGCATCAGGACTGTTTCCCAGGAAGGAGGAACATTCCGTCTGAACGGCAAGCCGGCAATGCTTAATGGTACGCAAATCATGGGGTTCAGGTGGCCTCTTGAGAAGATGATGACCTGGTTGCGCTGTCCCCCTGATAGTTGGGTGGCAAAAGAAATGCTGATGGTCAGGAAAATGAATTGCAATATGCTCAGGGTACATGTTCACGGGTGGAAGGAAAAAGCCGTCGGGGTAAACGACGCAAGATATTGTGAGTTAGCAGACCAGATGGGAATCATGCTCATCTTCGCAACTCCGGCATGGATCCGGGAAGGGGATTGGGGGCAGGTTGATTTCGACGGCTATCACAAGTACATGAAACAACTGCAAAGTCACCCCAGCATCGTCATGTGGGAAGTATCAAACCACCCCAATACATTCAAACGGCACGGGGCACACGAAAGCGATTTATTCTGTGAAAAAGCCTACAACGCAGTTTACCCCTACGACCCAAGCAGGTTAATATCGTTTACCTCACACATTGGACACCTTCACTATGGCAACGATGCCGGGACAATGGACCAGGGAGGGGACAAAATACCCTCAAGGGAACAGAATGAAAAAATGGCAGTTATTGGAAATCAGGACGCATTAACAAACTATGGGACGGATAAAGAATTGACAGGGAACAAGATACTTCCATCAAAAGCATGGACTGCGCCGATGGTAACCCGTGGGAACCAAGACGCGCCCACTGGTTACGGGTCCGATTGGGGCCGCTTGCGCACCTGGCCCTGGGCATACCGGCAAGAATTTCTGGACAGTAAAGAAAGGGCATATTTCAATTTTGAAAATATGGAGTCGATAGGGCAGCCCAACTGGGAGTTGAGCAAGGGGAAACCCTGGTATCACCTTAACTCCTATGAATGGGAGTATGACGAAGGGAGCATCGGGCGCAAGCTTCAGTTTAATGAGTGGCGTGAAAGCCAGGCATGGCAGGCTTTCTCTGCTTATGAATCAATAAAAAAACTGAGGATACTTGATTACGATGGTTTTTCGTGGTGCTGTCTTCATGGCGGGGCCAATGCAGGCACTTACCAAAAGCCGGTAATCGATTTTACAGGGCATGCCAAGCTGGCTTTTCATATTCATAAAACCGTTTATCAACCGGTGCTGGCTGGCAGTAATAATGTGGATATTATGTATGGCCCTGACGATAAGATCACTCCCATGATATTGAACTTAGGAGAACAAAAAATGGTAACCCTTACAGTTGTAATCAAAGACAAATTCAAAGGGCAAGAGATAGATAAAAAAGTATATGAAAATTTATTTCTCCCGGAGGGAAGAACGTTAACAGAAGTAGCCCCATTTAAACCTTCCATAGCCAACGAAGGACTTTATTTCATCGAATATTTGATAAAACAAAATGATAAAGTACAATAAAAATGCGTACATAAAATCGGACATTCTGCCGGTTGATATTGTCTTTCATCCTTCATGGTGGAACAAACACGCGGGGATCATCTTCGATGAAGATTTTTACTATCATCCGTTTAAACGGGTAGAGGTTGAGCGGCGGATGGAAAAAGAGCTTTACGAGCGTTTTGGAAAATGGGGCCTGGGGCAGGAGAGGGACAAAAACCTTCCGGTGACCGGCGCGGTGCACAATGCGGCCGGCTACCTGCTGTCGGAGATGCTCGGCTGCCAGGTGGAATACAAAGGGGACAGCGCCCCGCAGGTGATTCCGGAGGGGATGGAAGAATTGAAAGCCGATGCTGAAGGCGCTTTCAGGAGCAAGGCGTTCAAAAGGTTCGAAAACCTGCTTGATGGCCTGAAAGCAAAGTACGGCTACATCACCGGCGATGTGAACTGGGGCGGTGTGCTCAATATTGCCATGGATTTGGCAGGTGAGAATGTATTCATGGATTTTTATACCAATCCGGAAAAAACCAAGGAGCAGTTTCGGGCGATTGCGGGTGTTATTGAAAAGTTTGTTACAGGCTTATCGAAAGAAACCGGCACCAGTTCTGTTTCGGTCAACCGGAACGTGAGTCACATCGAAAAACCTGTATTTCTCCACTCCGAATGTTCGCACACCATGATCGCCACGGAGCAATACGAAGAATTTTTGCTGCCCATTGACCTTGAATGGAGCAAAAAATACCGTCCGTTCGGCATCCACTACTGCGGAAACGACCCGCACCGGTATGCCGCAAGTTTTGCCAAAATCAAAAACCTGGACTTTCTGGACGTTGGCTGGGGCGGCGATGTAAAGGAACTAAGAAAACATTTGCCACACACTTTCCTGAACATCCGCCTTGACCCGGTCTCAATCAGTAACTACACAAACAGAGAACTGGAAAAAATTATCATACAATTGGTAGAAGATTCCGGTAATCCGTACCTCACCGGAGTTTGCTGCATCAACATGGACGATAAGGTGGAGGACTTGACAATCAACACCATTTTCATGGCCGTGGAAAACCTCAGGGAAAGGATAGAAATAAACTCTGATATCCGGTATCGAATATCGTCATCCAGTATCTAAATATCTAGTATATAATCATTAACCGTCCCCTCGGGGACACAAACAATTAAATTATGGCAGAATCAAAAAAGAACATTGCCACCGAAGGCCTTAGCGGCCGGGTTGGCAATTTTATCTTTCGTCGCCGTAAATCCGACGACAAGATTTTTGTATCAAGAGTTCCTGTGGGTTCTGAAGAAGAACCCTCTGAAGATCAGAAAAACATCCGTCGTAGATTTCAGCGCGGTATTATCTACGGCAAATCAGCCATTGCCAATCCTGCTACAAAAGCGCTCTATGCATCAAAAGCCACAGGCGGGAGCTCCGCTTTTAACGTAGCAATAGCCGATTATTTCAATGCCCCACAAATCGAATTGGTCGATATGGATGGTTACAGCGGTGCCGTTGGCAGTATCATTGCCATCACGGTAACCGACGATTTCGCTGTTTCTTCTGTTCATGTAAAAATCGAAAACATGGATGGCTCACTGGTAGAAGAAGGCGGAGCTGTACCCGGAGCTTCTCAAATGGACTGGATTTATACAGCCACTGTAGCAAACGAAAATCTGGCTGGAGAAAAGATCACCGTAACGGCTTTTGATATGCCCGGTAATACCGACCAACAGGAAAACGACATACCGGCGCGTTAACAATCATTGTTCCGGCGATTTAACCTTATCAACCTGACAGCGTTTCCACAACCTGTCAGGTCTTTTTTATTGTTATAATTGAGTATAGGATGAGCGAAGGATCACCGAACGATACTCGTTTGTAAACACATTGGCAGAGAAAGCAGCAAAGCAACCAATCCGTACTCTTTTAGATGTTCTTTAATGAAACGCCAGACTTTGGTAATATAGTCCTCAACCGTTTTTACCGAAATGTTTAGTTCTCGGCAATCAATTTGTCGCTTTGCCCTTTTTCCTTGCCATCCTGAAAAATTTCCTTTTGTATAATCTGTTTGATTTCAGTATGAATACACTTAACTTGTATGCAGTAAATAAGGACAGTAACGGATGCTTATAAAGTTAATAAAACAAATAACCCCTCCCAAAGAATGGCGGTTTCCGGTATTAATTTTATGCGGAATATTTGCAGGGTTCGGAATCTATTCATTTTACATCAGCAAAGCCCATTCGTATTTGTCCGATCAACCGGAAACCTGCGTCAACTGCCACATCATGGCTCCCCAGTATGCCACATGGAACCATAGTTCGCATCGCGAACATGCGAACTGCAACGATTGCCATGTGCCTCACAACAATGTACTCAACAAATATTTTTTCAAGGCGAAGGACGGAATGCGCCATGCCAGCATGTTCACTTTAAGAATGGAGCCGCAGGTAATTTTTATTCACGAAGCAGGAAGAAACGTGGTTCACAACAATTGTATCCGTTGTCACAGTAATCTTTTACTTGATCCTAAACTGGTGTTGACCGTGAAAAATCAGGAAGTCCATGCAACCAACCGGGTTTGCTGGGAATGTCACCGCGAAGTGCCGCATGGCCGGGTCAACAGCCTGAGCAGCGTACCCAATGCACGGGTACCGCTTCCGGAAAGCCCGGTTCCTGCATGGCTTGAAAACGTATTGAAAACTGAAAAACCAAAAAACTAAAAATAACCGACCATGAAGAATGTGACTAACCTTATTGAAAAACGCCCGTGGATAGCCTGGCTTATTTTCTTTGCCACCATTGTTGTAGTTTTTTTAATTGGTCTTTTGGCTTCGTCGATTGTTGAACGGCGGGCTGAAGCTGTTTTTGTGAATATTCCAAAAAAACAAATATCGCAGTGGGAACCCCGGAACAATGTATGGGGCGAAAATTTTCCGCGTGAATACGATTCATTCAAACAAACTTCCGATACCACTTTTGGAAGCAAATACAATGGAAGCCGGATTATCGATATGCTCGAAGTAGATCCGCGTCTTGTCGTACTTTGGGCCGGTTATAGTTTTTCAAAAGAATACAATCAGTCGCGTGGACATGCTCATGCAGTGGAAGATATTATAACTATTTTGCGTACCGGCGCGCCAACCGATGCCAATACCGGCCCGGCGCCATCCACATGCTGGACCTGTAAAAGTCCCGATGTGCCCCGGCTCATGCACGAACGTGGAGTGGCTGCTTTCTATACAGGGAAATGGGCGAGTCTGGGCAGCGAAGTAGTAAACCCGATTGGTTGTGCCGACTGCCACGATGCAAAAACCATGAACCTGCACATTTCCCGTCCCGCTTTGATCGAGGCTTTTGAACGACAGGGGAAAGACATTAAAAATGCAAGTCATCAGGAAATGCGCAGCCTGGTATGCGCCCAATGCCATGTTGAATATTATTTCGATAAGAAAAAAGTTGAAGGAGCTGAATACCTGACCTTCCCATGGGACAAAGGCATGACGGTTGAAGCCATGGAAAAATATTACGATGAAATAGAATTTTCGGATTGGACCCACACTCTCAGCAGGGCGCCGATGCTGAAAGCACAACATCCCGATTACGAAGTGCACCTGAGCGGGATTCATGCCGAACGGGGTGTATCGTGTGCCGATTGCCACATGCCATACAAAAGTGAAGGAGGTCAGAAACTTACCGACCATCATATCCAGTCGCCGTTGAATAACGTAGCCAACTCGTGCCAGGTTTGCCACCGGGAAGAAACCATGGAGTTGGTCAAAAACGTATACGACCGTCAGGATAAAATTATTGAGAACCGCAATAAACTGGAAGAACTGATCGTACATGCCCATGTGGAAGCGAAAAAAGCCTGGGATTTGGGCGCCAGTGAAACCCTGATGAAAGACATTTTGCAGGGAATCCGTCACTCACAATGGCGTTGGGATTACTCGGCGGCAAGCCACGGAGCATCGTTCCATTCACCGGTAGAAATCAGTCGTGTTATATCAACCGGCATTACCATTGTCCAGGAAACGCGCATCAAATTAGCTCGTATTCTGGCTGAACTAGGTAATAACAAAGAAGTTCCCTATCCGGATATTGAAACAAAAGCCAAAGCACAACAATTTATCGGGCTGGATATGGAACAGTTGAACCGGGAAAAAAAGGAATTTAAGAAAACCCTCGTGCCTCAGTGGAAAGAACAGGCCAAACAACGGGAAGCTACTTACGGTATACAATGATGTAGCGGAGAAAAACGGGTCAATTTGCCATCTTGTATGATCGCAAGAAATGGCATAACTTGCTTATAAATTTTAAAAACCAAAATCATGAAAAGGATTACCGGGGAGAGAACTGAAAATGCGCAACCTTTTCAGGCAATAAACCGGAACCTTTCATCACGGATAAAGACTATCGCTAAAATCAACTGGAGTAATGCTGAAGCGTGGAACGAAACTGGCGCAATTATGAAATCACCCGACCTGTCGATAATCAAAACCGATCCTCTTTTTGAAGACTGGATTTTTGTTGGCTGGCTGACCAAATTGCATACCGGAGAAACAACCGTTACCGGACGGGTGGTTGGAGCCAATGGAAAAGGATCAGGCGGGCTAAAAGTCAACTAATGGCAATGAGCTCAAAAATAGCTCGTGAGAATTGTTACTGAAGAATTGTTATCCGTTTGACCCGGATATCGTCGATGGGTCGGAATTCGCTGCCGATTGCAACTTTTGAAATCCGGTCGGCTACATCCATGCCTTCCAGCACTTCGCCAAAAATGGTATAGGTACCATCGATATGGGGTGCGCCGCCTTCCGTTTTGTACACCTGTCGTTGTTCGGCAGTAAACTTTATCTGATTTTGTTTTTCAATCTCGTTCAATTCCGTATCGTTGTAAATACGCCCGGTAACAATATAAAACTGCGACCCGTCGGAACGCCGTTTTGAGTTTTCAGTATCGGGTTTGCGGGGCGAGCCGATCATGCCGCGCCGGTGATACAACCCGGAAACGATGTGTGCAGGTAGTGTATAGCCTGGGCCTTTCCAGCCAACCACATCATCTTTGACAGCATAGCGGGTGTCGGCAGCGCCGCTTTGTATGCAGAACCCATTAATCACCCGGTGGATCAGCAGACCGTCGAAATACTGCTCGCGTACCAGTTTAATGAAATTATCACGGTAGGTCGGCGTTTCGTTGAACAAGCGTATTTTAATATTCCCAAAATCGGTTTCAATAAGCAGAGCTTTGATCTTTTTATTTACTTCAGCTACTGCTTTGTCTGCTTGATTCATCTTTTCGAGGGCAAGCGGACGGGCTTCTTTCTTTTTCATTAATTCTGATATGAAAGCTGAAGGAATCACAAAGTAGCGAGCTTCGTAATCAACCACCTTCGAAAAAGCCAGACCGATGGCTTGCTGGTTCGGAGCAAACACAGGGGTCCCGTAACTAGTTGAGCGAAACTGGTTGGTTACCGTATAAAGCGGGTTCCCCTGAATATTCGAATAACTCAATATTTTTCCCCGATGCAAAGGAATAGTATTCCCTGTCGGATGAGTCAGGTAAATAGTTTTTGAAGAGACAGGAGCAGTTCCCGAATAAAGCGGGATGGGTGTCCGTTTGGTACCATCGGTTTTTAAAAGAATCAAATCGTTGATACGGTCGATAGCCAGATACCCTGTAACCGTATAGTTTTTATCCTCGTCAAGAGGTGTGAAAACCGCCTGGTTCGCACCGTTCACCATCGAAAAACGGGTAATAATCACATCGTCTTCAACGAAAAAGCCCTGTCCTGTTTCCAATACACGTCCATTATCGAAAGTCTGGATTTTCACAATCGAAGATAAAAAACCGGAATATGAGCCGGAATTCTCCTGATCTTCCGGAATCACTTCTGTTTTCCCGGAATTTTCCGGCTTATCTGCTTTTTGCTGACCAGCTTGTCCGCAGCTCATCAACAAAATAATCAGGAACAAGGTAACGAGTTTTTTCATTGGATTGCTGTTTCTTCGTTTGAGTGATCGGATGACTTCGCTTGTATGTTCATTTCAATACCGTTACGGTTATTTTTACATCCTTTACAGGCCGGTCGTTTCCATCGGTTTCGAGGGCGGCAATTTTATCAATCACCTCCAGTCCTTCAATACACTCGCCAAAAATGGTATATTTTCCATCCAGACCAGGGTACCCGCCTATGGTTGTATAAGCCTTTCGCTGTTCTTCCGGGAACTCAAGAATACCTGGTTGCATGTGATATTCTGCCTCAATATCTTTTTTTATTTTTTCAGCCAGGCTCCTGAATTCCTGAACTTTCTTTTCTTCCTTCAGTTTTTTCAGTTCTTCCCTCACCGAAGCCGTCATAAATTGGTTATAAACTTTTTTCCGGATAGGCTGATTGACGGCCAGTTCCATGGTGTCGAGTTCTCCCGACGTGAAAATCTGCCCTTTCACGATATAAAATTGCGAAATGTCCGACTGCTTGAACGGGTTCACCTCGTCAGGTTGACGCGGTGCGCACAAAGCTCCCTTTTTATGAAAGTAATGAGGAAGAATTTCGTCATCCACGGTTTTGTCAGGATCTCCGTAGCCAATTCGTTTTCCCGGCGGTGCATTGCGCGACGACCGCGATCCACCCTGGATCAAATAATCCTGAACAACCCGATAAAACAAAGTTCCGTCGTAATACGATTCTTCGGCCAACTGAATAAATGCATCCCGGTGTTTGGGCGTATCGTCGAACAGACGAAACTTCATGTCACCCAGGGTGGTTGAAATAAGCACTATCCGCTCCTGCGCCAGTGTTGCAAATGAACTTAGCAAAACAATCAGAACGATATTTTGTATTTTACTGATCACCTTATTTCCTCGTAACAGTTACTTTAAATTTTATATCTTTTACGGGACGGTCATGTTGGTCGGTTGCCTCAGCGGCAATCTTATCAATTACTTCCAATCCTTCAACCACTTCTCCGAAAACCGAATATTCATTGTCAAGCGACGGATAGCCCCCTATGGTTGTATACGCTCCAATTTGTTCGGGACTGAAAAGATAATCACCTGCCTGTTTTGCCTCGGCTTCAGCTTTTTCCTGAAGCCCGGCAATGCGAACGTCAAATTCTTCATTTTTCCCTTCCTGCCTAAGTTTCATCATTTCTTCCTTTTTTTCATTAAACAGACGATGAAAGATTGCCCCTGCCCGTTTCGAATTCTTCGATTGCTGCATGGCCTCGATTTCTTCTTTCGTAAATGTTTTTCCCTGAACTATAAAAAATTGCGAACCAGACGACCGTTTTTCGGGATTTATTTCATCGCCTTGGCGGGCCGCCGACAAAGCTCCCTTTTTATGAAAAAACTGTTGATTAATTTCTGCCGGAATGGTATATCCCGGATCGCCTGACCCCAGTCGGATGCCCGGTTGGGCATTTTTCGATTTCGGGTCACCACCCTGGATCATGAAATTTTGAATGACCCGGTGAAAAAGCAATCCGTCGAAATACCCCTGTTTGGCAAGCTTGATAAAATTCTCCTGATGCAGCGGAGTTTCTTTATAAAGTCTGACTTTTATGTTACCATATTCGGTTTCAATCAGCACATATTTGTCTGATTTTCCACAAGAAGTAAATATCATTAAAAAGGCTAAGAGAACTAAAAATACAAGCTTCTTCATATTCTGAATTTTTGAGAAACAGATCACAGGCTTATTCGCCATGCTTTGCCACAAATATAACTATTTCAGAAAGGTGTGAAAAATGGATTGGCAATGAATAAAACAGGGAAAATTAATGAAAGACTGAGTTTCAGGAAAAAAATGTTACTTTGTAAAGGCAAACCGAATATTTTCTCCTATATGGACCAATATATAATCGACGAGTATTTAAGCCTGGAAAAAATAAAACTTTTGCACGCAGAAATGATTTTCAACTGCATCGATGAAAACCGCGAACACTTGCGGAAATGGTTGCCATTTATTGATTATACCCAGAGAGTAAGAGATACCGAATTGTTTATCCGGTCGATCATCGACAAGCCTTACGGCGAACGCGACGATGTATTTGTAATTTGGTACAAAAATGAATTTGCCGGTCTGATTGGCTTTAAGGATACCGATTTTCTAAATTACAAAACGGAAATCGGATACTGGCTTGCCGAAAAAATGACCGGGAAAGGGATTGCCATTCGTTCCGTAAAAAAACTGGTCAATATTGCTTTTCGCAATTTAAATATGAACCGGGTACAGATTCGCTGCGGAATTGGAAATACCCGAAGCGCAGCCATTCCCGGAAAGCTGGGTTTCAGAATGGAAGGCATCGAACGCGACGGCGAACGGCATACCGGCAAGTACATCGATCTGGAAGTATACAGCCTGCTAAAAAAAGAGTGGATTGAATCTCTTCTCTAGCAATTTCCTCCTGCATTTTTTACTATTCCGGTATCCCGGAATTTTTTTACACTTTTTTTCGCGGATACTGCATCTTTCCTGTTTTTTTCTTGTCAGTATATCTGTATTAATAAGAATCGGGGTCGTTGGCTGATAGTTAGGAGGATAGCATTTTATTTTTTGACTTATCTGACCTAAAATTTAAAAATTAAATTTTGTATGTTTGTAATCGAAAACAGAAAAAGGGAAAACAAATTAGTTATGGAAAACAAATCAACGCAAAGAACGCTGTACCGTGTTTTGCGAAAAACCGGGGTCAGACGCGAAAATATTAGCCTGAATGCATCGTACCGCGATGATTTACGATTCGACCAGTTGGACTGGACATTATATGTGTACTATTTGGAGAGTTTTTTCAAAATACGCTTAACCGACCGGGAGATTTCAAAAATGAGAGTGGTAAATGATACGTTGGCGTTACTCAACAAAAAGGTATACGTTGAATATTGATTTGGTAAAACTTTTTCTCAAAAAAGGCATTCGTCACGCGGCGAATGCCTTTTTTTGTTAAACAGAAAGGCCGTTTTTGAGCCATTTTTGCCCTTTTTTCAAAATCGTTCAGCACGAAAAAAGGGGCCTTCATATACCCACGATGTCATTTCGTCCAAAAAAAGGGGGGGTTCATGAATTTTAGGGTTTTTGATGATGCAAGAAAAAAATGAATCTATAAATTTGATATCAACGATCATAATCAAACACGTTCACCCACCCCTTCCGTTTAATTTTTCTCTATTCCGAAGCGCCCCGAATAAAAAAATGCTTCACAAAAGTCGGTAAAGTCTTGCCGACTTTTTTTATTTTATCACGATGGTCTGTCCGAAGATGTTTATTGTGTCGCCAGCACGAAGTTTTGCTCTTTTCCGGTATTCTGTTCTGCCGTTCAGTTTCACTAACCCATCGTCAACCATCATTTTGGCCTGTCCGCCCGATTCGCTGATTCGCAGAATTTTCAGCAGTTTAATCAATTCTATATATTCGCCTTCCAGTACGTATTCTTTCATGGCCTTTCGATTTTATTCATAATCGACTGAGGAACTGCATTTTTATGTACCAATATGGCAATGGTTTTCAGTTTCACATAGGGTACCGACATATACAAATACCCTTCATATTCACTCTTGTCCGTTCCCCATGAGTTTTTTGTACGGTAAAACTGTTCACCATTCTCATCTTCCGCAATTCCGGTGATGTGCATTAAATGGTCATCCGTCATTTCACGGCTGAGAAAAGTATTTTGCCGGGCGGTCGGATAATCGGCAACTCCACTATCCAATGTTGCAATCCCGGAACGATGGTTGAAACTTTTTTCACTTGTGTCGCCGTCCCAGCAAACAGTATACCCGCGGTACAATGAGCTGTCAATAATTTCCACCAATTCTTTTATCGGAACGTTGATGTACTTGTCGTGTGACCAGTTATCAGGTATTTCCAAGTCAATCCGTTCGTAAAACGAATGATGTGTAAACGAAGTAAACTCCAGGTAATCATCAGGATTAATCGCCAGAAAAGCGGTAAAACCTAACGGAGAGTAAGTCTGTCCTTTGATCCCGAATTCCTGCGGAAGTTTGCCCAGATAGGTGTCCAGAATCTGGTTAAACTGTTCTTCCCATTCTTCCGCTCTCTTCTTATTAAAACCATTATTGGTTTTTGCAATAAATCGGATCAACTCCTCCTCCATCTTGCCGTGATCGTGAATTTCAGTATTTATTGGCTTCCCGGTGTATTCCGACTCCGGCATAATACCAAATTCACGGATCACGTTCATCACATCGTGAGCCTGTCCCCCCTCTCCAAAATTGGCATGACCGTGATACAAAAGGTATTTTTTTGCTTTTTGCAAATATGCCTGCCGCACAAAAAACATTTCGGATAAATCGTATTCGCCTTTCCCTTTCCGTAATATTTCTGATTCAAGAAAAGAGCTTGTTGCAAAACTCCAGCAGGTACCGGTTTTTTGTTGGTTTTCTACCGGGTTCGCCGAAATCTGAATAATGTTCTTGAACTTTTCGTCTTTCTTCTGTCCATGAGCCAGTTGAAGAAAAACAAAAAGTACAAATAATACAAGAATAGCTTTCTTCATAAACGTAGGTTCGTTACCAGTAAAGTTAAAATTTTGCCAGTTCAATTTGTACTTTTCGCGGCAATTTATCAACAACCAGATCATAGGAGTGGTCAATTAACTGACAAATAAAGGTTTTGCTGAGCGAACCATCAACCAGTACCGTGTTCCAATGGTTTTTGCTCATGTGGTACCCCGGTAAAATTGCAGGATATTGTTCCCGTAATTCGATGGCCCGGCCCGGATCGCATTTCAGGGTCAGGCTTAAATCGCCGACCAGATCGGTAAGAGCAAACATTTTGTCCATGACTTTAAAAACCAGTGTTGTTTCGTCGAACGGGAAACACTCTGTTACTCCTTTTTTTGAAAGACAATATTCCCTGATTTCTTCAATATTCATATTTTCAACAAATAGAGGATTAAAAACAAACTTACGTATAAAAATACCATTGAACCCCGGACTTTTACTGACACTGTAAAAGTAATTCTTTCTTAAAGCTTCTTTAAAAGAAATGTAACATTACAGACATTCTTTTGTTGGGTGTGCTATTGTGGTTCTTTATAACTTTTTTCAGGTCCCGTGGTAGGGATTTTCATTTTTTTCGTGTATCGGTAATGAAAGCACATCAATATGGAAAAGAAAATTCAACAGTACCTCGAAGGGGAATTATCCAATGAAGAACAACGTGAATTACTTCATTGGCTCCAAACAGGCAATAATCAATCGGTTTTCGATTCAGTAAAAACCGACTGGTGGGCGAAAAATGCTGACCCTTCCGATCACAACCTTGCACAAATCAGGCTTGGTAAAAGGATCAGGGAGAAACAACAATCGGCAAACTATTTCAAACTGATGCAGTTGTACAAGTACGCTGCAATTGCCTTGCTTATAATCGGATTGGGCGGAATTCTGACGGTTATGTCCTTGTCGTACCCCGAAACGGAACTAAAGTATACAGAAGCACACACGGACTACGGACAGGTTTCCGGGATGACTTTACCCGATGGTTCAGAAGTATGGATCAATGCAGGAACAAAACTGAGGTACAACAATCAGTACGGCATCAGTAACAGGGACATAAAAGTAGAAGGCGAAGCTTTTTTCTCGGTTACGAAAGATAAAAAAACTCCGTTTATCGTCGATATGGGTTCCCTAAAAGTAGAAGTTACCGGAACCCGGTTTGGAGTTTCCAATTACAATGATTCGGGGACGATGGAAGTGGTGCTGGAAGAAGGTTCAGTAAATATCCGTTCAGAAAATAACAAACTTTTGGAACAACTGGCGCCCGAAGAAATGGCCCGGTTCAACAAAAAAGAAATGACCATTGAAAAACTAAAAGTCAATCCCGTACATTATACATCGTGGCGCAACGGGACAATGCACATTTTCGAACTGCCGCTGGAGCAGTTAATTCTGAAATTTGAAAAGAGGTTCAATCAGAAATTTGAAGCCGATCAGCAGGTGAAAAGTATTCCGTTTACTTTCAGTATTGAAGGAGAATCGCTTTCGGAAGTGCTTCATCTGATGGAAAAAATTGCACCGGTAAATGCAGTACAGGAAGGAGAAACAATACAATTTAAATACGACTCACTGAAAAGAGCAAATTAAAAAAACAGGAAAGTGCGGCAACACTTTCCTGAGGTTAAATGTCATCGGCAAATGACAATATTATCAACCCTTTAAAAACAGATCAAAATTATGAAAAAAAATTCAGGTACCCGGGGTTTATGGCCCCCTTTTGTAAAAACTAAAACAGGAAAGATCATGAGGCTTACGTTCTTCTTTCTATTACTGGGGTTTATGCAGGTTGCTGCCAGCTCGTACAGCCAAACCACCAGACTAAACATTGATATGCGGGATGCAACAGTCAGAGAAGTGTTACAGGCAATCGAGAATCAAAGCAAATTCCGGTTTGCGTACAGTTCTGAATTCATCGACCTTGACCGGAAAATCAACATTTCAATACAGGATCAGGAGATTGAAGAAATCCTGAAAACGGTATTTTCGGGTACCAGTGTGAAATATGAAATTGAGGACCGTCATATCATGCTTTTGGTTCCGGGGAAACAACCTGCCAATCAGCAGCAAAAGCCGGTAAGAGGAACGGTCTCCGATTTTTCAGGCGCTCCGCTTCCGGGTGTTTCGGTAGTGGTAAAAGGCACTACCAATGGGATGATTACCGATGCTGACGGAAACTATTCGCTCATTAATGTCCCTGAAAATGCGACGTTGCAATTTTCGTTTGTGGGAATGAAAGGACAAGAAATTTTGGTTACCGGGAAAGACAATATAAATGTGGTTTTGGAAGAAGATGCTATCGGGATTGAAGAAGTGGTTGCAATCGGTTACGGGGACAAGAAATTTTGGTTACCGGGAAAGACAATATAAATGTGGTTTTGGAAGAAGATGCTATCGGGATTGAAGAAGTGGTTGCAATCGGTTACGGGACACAGAAAAAAGTAAATCTTACGGGCTCTGTGTCATCAATTGGAGCGCAGCGACTGGAACGGCGTCCGATTATTTCAACATCAGCCACATTGCAGGGAATTGCTCCGGGTGTGACTGTTACTTCTCAATCGGGTTCACCGGGTGGCGATGGAGGTCAGATACGTATCCGCGGGATCAACTCATTTGGCGGATCCGATTGTTCTCCGCTCATTTTGGTTGACGGAATTGCGTATGGTTCACTCGATATGGTTGATGCCAACCTGATTGAGTCGATTTCAGTATTGAAGGATGCAGCTTCTGCCGCAATCTATGGTTCTCGTGCGGCCAATGGCGTTATTTTGGTTACTACCAAAAGGGCATCAAAAGATAAATTTTCCGTTAATTACAGGGGTTACATCGGAACCCAGCAACCAACCGATATTCCAAAGGTTACAGATGGAGAAACATTCATGAATGTTTTTAACGTGGCAAACATGAATGACAACGGCTACAATTTGTACAGTGATGCAGAAATTACTGAATTCAGGGAAAATTTTGCAGCCGATCCTTCCAACTACGATTGGCAGGAAGCAATCCTCAGTGGTTCGGGCTTCACCCATAACCATTTTATTTCCCTGATGGCAAATTCCGATAAAATACACGTAATGCCATCCTTTAGTTACAGCAGTCAGGACGGTATTATAAAAAACACAGGATTTGAACGTTTCGTTTTCCGTAATAACATGGACATCAAGCCAAGCGATAAATTATCGATAAAAGTTGACTTATCATTCAGTAACAGCGACCGGTTGCAAATTGCAACGGAAGGCGATGTTTGGAATTATCTCGGGCGTATGCCTACCAATATCCCGATCAGACGGAATGGACTTTGGTCAGAAGGTTGGGTTAAAATTAACCCGATTGGTTTAATCGAAGATGGAGGAAACAGGAAAACAAACAACCTCGAATTTCTTGGCAATCTTTCGGTTGATTTAAAACCTGCTAAATGGTTAACCCTCACCGGCGTAATTGCACCCCGGTACAGAACAAGAAACGTACACACGTTTTCCAAAAGTGTAATGACATACAATGATGACGGTAGCGAAGCCGGTGCAGCATATACATATACAGACTTGACAGAAACAGCTTATCGTTATTTTTTCGGTAACTATCAGTTTTTTGCAAATGCGGTTAAAGAGTATAAAGATCATTCTTTCGGAATGATGGTTGGTACATCAAGAGAAACGTATGATGAGAAATACCTGATGGGTTACCGGCGCGATTATACGTATGACACGTATGAGGTGCTTGCTGCCGGCGCTGATAACGAAACAAAAGATAATAATGGTACTCATGCCCAATGGATACTGGTTTCCGGCTTTGGCCGGTTCAATTACGACTACAAAGACCGTTACCTTTTTGAGGCCAATTTAAGGTATGATGGTTCTTCACGGTTTAGCAGCGATAACCGATGGGCAACATTCCCTTCTTTTTCGGCAGGGTGGCGTATCTCTGAAGAACCATTTATGGAAAAAACCAAAAGTTATATCGATCATCTGAAATTACGCGCATCATGGGGTAAGCTCGGAAATCAAAATATTGGCAGCTCCTATTATCCGTATATATCCCAACTTTCTGTTGGAAGCGTTTCAATGGGAAAACAGATTTATCAATTGGTGGCTTTAAACGATATGGCAAATCCTGATCTGAGATGGGAAGAAACCCAAATGACAGGTGTCGGAATCGATCTCAATTTATTCAACCATTTCACTTTTACCGGCGATTGGTACAGAAAGGACACCGATGGGATTTTGTTGACTTTATACACCTCTCAGTTGACGGGGCTAAATGCACCGTATCAGAATGCTGCAAAAGTTCGCAATACCGGATGGGATTTTGGTGCAACATACGATAACCAGTGGGGCGATTTTAAACTGGGAGTAGAACTCAACTTTTCGGATGTTAAAAACGAGATTACCGATATGCGCGGACAAACTTCCGGCACACTGCTTCGTCAGCAGGAAGGTTATGCAGTTAATTCCATCTATGGTTATATTTCTGAAGGGCTCTATCAATCGCCGGAAGAAATTAATGCCGGACCTGTGCAATTCGGAACATTGCACCCGGGAGACATAAAATACAAAGATATTGCCGGGGCATTCGACGAAAATAACAACCCTATTGCCGACGGAAAGATTACAGATGAAGATAAAACCATTATTGGAAACACAATTCCGCGCTATACGTATGGAATGAACCTGAACCTGGCGTGGAAAGGCATCAAACTGAATGCCTTTTTCCAGGGTGTTGGTAAGGTTGATGGTTATCTGAACTCACATTATGTGGTTCCTTGTGCAAACTCAAGCGCAATAAAAACATGGCAACTCGATTACTGGACTGAGGAAAACACGGATGCAGCATTTCCGCGGCCATCAATTACATCGACGAACAATACACAAAATTCAGATTACTGGATGAAGAGCGCTGCATACATGCGATTAAAAAACCTGCAATTGGGTTATGATTTACCGAAGAATTTGCTTAAAAATTTAAGGATCAGCAATATGTATGTATATGTAAACGCACAGAACCTGTTTACGTCTACTAACTTCTGGAAAGGATATGACCCTGAAATTAATTATAATGCAGGTGCAGAAGATGGAGTATCGTTGGGAAGTGGTGCATATTATCCTCAAGTCAAAGTGTTTTCATTTGGTGTTGATTTAAAATTTTAAAAGACTAAAACTATTATGAAAAGAAAAATATTTTTAGGAATAACTTTAATTAGTTTGTTTCTCACAGGATGTGATCTTGATCGCCTTCCTTTAAACGGACCGACCACCGGAACTTTCCCGGCATCGGAAGAAGAAGCAACAATGGGGCTATATTCTGCTTATAAGGGGCTCACCTTACTTGACGCCTCAAGTACTCCGATATTACATGTGATGGATAATATTACAGATATCGGTTATGCACGGCCGGGGACTAATTATACCTCACCAATTACAAGTTCTTTAACAACGGATAATGCCCTGTCCATTAAACCCTGGGAGTATCATTACAAAACAATTGCCCGGTGCCATGCTGTACTCGATAATCTGGAAAATATTAAATCGGACATACCAGAAGATACATATAATCAGATTGATGCAGAGTTGCGTGTGGTACGTGCATATTGTTACTCACAGTTAATTGAATCATACGGAGACGTTCCTTTGGTTCTTCATTCTTTGGGTTTGGACGACAGTGATTTACCCCGTACAGCCAAAAGTGAAATTCAACAATGGATTATTGATGAAATGACAGCTGTGGCCGATTATTTGCCGACTTCCCAAACAGCTTATGGCAATGTGCGGGCCGGAAGTGTGGCTGCATATATGCTCAAGGCCCGTGTTGCATTGTACAGCGGACAATATACGGTTGCCGCTGTCGCCGCTGCAAAAGCGATCGAGTTATCAAAAGGAATTTACCAATTGACCCCTTTTGATAATTCACTGGGCTATTGTAATAAAACCTATGATGTTGGAGAGCCCGAATGTTCAAATATATTTGGATATGAAGGATATGCAAACAGTAAGGAATGGATTTGGGTCATTGAATACAACCAGACAATTTCCGGTAATGTTCATAATCAGGGCTATTACATGGGGTCTCGTTTAGGCAAAGGTTGTGCTTACTGGGGGCCGACCCAAAATTTAATAGACTCATATCAATGTCTTGACGGGCTTCCTATTGATCAGTCGCCATTGTATGACGCAGCAAAACCGTTTATCAACCGGGATCCTCGTCTCGACATGTATTGTGCCCGCCCACACTCACGCTTAATGGGCTTCCAATTTGAGCCAAATGCCACGTATAAAAAAGTAAATAATTACTGGCCGGTTATCAATGGCGAAAGCGCTACTCCGTCATCGGTAAGCAATACGGATGCATCCAATGCATATCGCACATTTAGCGGGTATTATTGGCGGAAACATACAGACAATGTCGATTATCTTACAAATTCATCGAGAGGAGTTTCTGACCTGAATGTGGGAATATTCCGCTATGCCGAATTATTACTCCTTTATGCTGAAGCAAAAATTGAGGCAAACAGCATTGATGCAACGGTATATGATGCTATCGATCAAATACGCCAGAGGGCAGGTATGCCGGTACTTACAAGAAACATGACACAGGCTCAGTTACGTACAGCCTTACGCTATGAACGTAAAATAGAATTGTGTAATGATGGATTACGTTGGTATGATATCCGCAGATGGAATATTGCTCCACAGATTATGAATGGATATATCTATTTAAACCGGGCTGGCAATGTTTGGACAAAGGGTGTGCTGACCGACATTGATGAAAACTATTCTCCGGTCTATAATTATGATGTTGCAGTGAAATATTTTACCACACAGGAAGTTGTATACAAAACCAATAAAGATGAGTTGTGGCCTATACCTCAACAGGAACGTGATACGAACCCAAATCTGGTTCAAAATCCGGGTTATTAAGAGTTTGGGTCTGTTTTGAGAGTTACATGTTCATTAGACCCTGTCACCCCGGACTTGTTTCGGGGTGACTTGACTTGAAATATCCCGGACAGACCGTTTGGAAAATATGTATACAAAATCTCTTATTTTACAGGAACGAGCGGAATAAAAATTAACGGATACAAACTGAAACTAAAATCAATCAATAAGATATGTCAACATTTTTAAGTCCTGAAAGAAGGCGATGGTTTATTGTAGCTGTAATTTTTATCATTACTGTTTTTAGCTATGTGGACAGGCAGGTCGTTTCGATTTTAAAACCCATCCTGAAAGAAGAGTTTTCGCTCGATGATATCGGGTACGCTTTGATTATTAATGTTTTCACTATCTGTTATGCATTGATGTATCCGGTTTCGGGTTGGCTGGTCGACAAGTTTGGCGCCCGAAAAATCATGTTTTGGGGCGTGATCACATGGTCGCTGAGTTCAATCGGGAGTGGTCTTGTACGGAATTTGCTTCCATTTACTTTTTTCAGGAGCGTTCTGGGTTTGGCCGAACCAACAACCTATCCGGCACAAATTAAAGTAGTTACTAAATGGTTTTCCGGAAGGTTGCGTGCAACGGCCAACAGCATTTCAGTGGCAGGGGGTACCATTGGTTCTGTTATTGCCCCGCCTTTAATTGCCTGGCTGGTTATATCTTTTTCCTGGCATGCAGCATTTATTATTCCGGGGATGGTCGGCATTATTGTAGCATTGGTCTGGTTCCTGATATACAAAGAACCACCTCGCGGATATGTTCAGGATACAATTTCTTCGGAAAGTGATTCGGCAAAATCACCCGCCTTTACCTGGGGGCAACTCTGGAGTAAAAGAAGTTTATGGGGAATTTTGCTGATCCGTTTTACCACCGATCCGGTCTGGTATTTTATTCTATTCTGGCTTCCCGGATTTCTCATGGAAGAATCGGGCCTGAGCCTTTCACAGTTGGGCATGGTCGGCTGGATTCCATTTATGGCTGCAAGTTTGGGCGGAATTGCTTCTTCTGCATGGTCCGACTGGATGGTCCGGCGCGGAAAACCTGCCCTGCGTTCCCGCAAAGTCATGTTAAGTTATGTGGCTTTTCTGGCCCCGGTGATCTTAATTCCTGACAGTTTGGGTGTTGCCGTAACCATCATCAAATTTAGTATTCTGGCAGCCGTAGCTTTGAGCTGGATATATACCGGAAGCGTGTTGATTGCCGAAACGTTCCCGGTAAATAATGTAGCAAGCGTACTGGGCATTGCCGGAGGGTTTGGTGCCGGAGGAGCTGTTATCTTTAATTATTTGATCGGACAATATATGACAAGCGTGGGAACCACTTGGATTTTTATGGCCATGGCCGTCCTTCATCCCCTTGCTTTATTTATCCTGTGGAAGATGATACGGCCTGAAATTCCCAAAGAATCAGCCGTTCATTAATAACTTAAAAACGATATGAATAAATTACAAATACAATTAAAACCGCTGGTATTTTTCTTTTTTTTGCTGATCAATGGAACTGTCCTGGCACAGAAAGATACCCTGTCGTTCCTGCATATTACCGACCTGCATGTGATTTTCAACCAGAATGTGTATATTCCTGAAATGATGGAATACCGCAAACAAAAACAATACGATCAGGGAGAAAACCGGCTGAGGCAGTTTCTACAGGCCATGCCCGGAAAAACAAACAGCGATATGGTGATTGCCACCGGCGACCTGGTTGATTTTTTTGAAGCAAACACAGCGGATAACCAGATATTGAATATACAAACCAGACAGTTTGCCCGTTTGCTTGGCGATTATCATATTCCTGTATTTCTGACGCTGGGGAACCACGATATGTTTTCCTTCAACTGGGAAAACAACAAGCTGAAACATCACCAGAATAACTCCGGACAGGCCCGTGGTGACTGGGTACGGAATATACCCTGTTTTCGTGACGGGACTTTTTACAGCGAATTGTTCCAGGTAGGGCAAACAACCTATCGTTTAATCTTTCTGGACAACGGTTTCTACCAGTTTCTCCCGGAAGATAAAACCAATGTACCTTACATTGACAAATCGCAGATGTACTGGCTGAATGCCCAGTTGGATGAATCGGCAACCGATATTGAAATCATATTTATGCACATTCCTTTCAAAAATGAGGATACCTTGCCGGAATCACTCAGTGAACTGTATTCGGTTTTAACAAAAAATCTTTCTGCAAAACTGATTTTTTCCGGCCATAATCATAAAAATGCCATTGCAAATTTATCTTCCGGAGAAAATGAAAAAATAGTACAGGTACAAACCGGTTCGCTGGTACAGGGCACTGATAACTGGCGGCTGGTCCGGCTGACCGAAAACAATATTTTGGTTTCCGCTCCGGGCAAAACCGAAAATGAACTGGTAATACCGGTAAAATAAGTGATTAAAAAAATGAAGTCTATAACCATTAAATCCAATACACATGAAACACATTAAAATCTATTCAATCCTGATAGCACTTTTCGTCGCGGGCACATCCTGGCAAGCAGGCGCACAGGTACAAAATGCGGATGTTCATGAATTCCCGGGGTTCAAACAGATGAAGCTGATGAGTTACCGTTACAACATCAATATCCCGGATATCGATGGTTTCCAAACGCTGAAATGCGATTTTCACATGCACACTATTTTTTCTGATGGGCAGGTTTTACCAACGATGAGGGTAATTGAAGCATGGAACGATGGACTGGATGCCATCGCTATTACCGATCACGTTGAACGTCAGAGGTATGAAGATATCGTCAAGATTGACCTAAACAAATCGGGATTAATGGCGCAGAAAATGGGTGATGAAATGGGAATGCTTATTATCAGGGGAGCCGAAATAACCCGCAAAAAACCATTGGGACACATCAATGCACTTTTTGTTCAGGATGTTGAAAAACTGAAAGTGGAAAATGAACTGGATGCGATTAATGAAGCAGTAAAACAAGGGGCCTATCTCCAGTGGAACCATCCGGGATGGCCAAATGACACCAGTACTTTTTATCCCATTCATAAAGAGCTGATCGCGCAAAAGAAAATACGCGGGGTGGAAGTGTTCAACGGTTCGGAATTATATCCCAAAGTACTCGACTGGTGCGACGAGAACGGACTGGCTTATTTGGCCAACACCGATCTTCATTATGCAAGCGCAAATTCGTACCGCGAAAAGCTCCAGCGCCCGATGACCCTGGTTTTTGCAAAAGAACGAACAGAGGAAGGTATCCGCGAAGCATTGTTCGCAGGACGGACACTCGCTTATTTTTACAATAATCTGGCAGGAAAAGAAGAGTACTTGAAAGAGATTGTACAAAAATCGCTTTCGGTAAAGGTAATCGATCCCGGCAAAGGAATTATTGAAATCAGCAACCATTCGGATATCAAATATGATATCCGGTTTGGAAGTTATATGTATTCCGTTCCGCTGTATGCCAACCAAACCCTGCGCATCGATATTCCTTCGGGAACCAATGTAACATTTACCAATTGCCTGATCCGTCAGGATAAACAACTGGTAATGAAACTTTGGTAATGAGAATTTAGTTTTGACAGATAAAAGAAAAGAGAGAAATGGAAAGAGAGATGAAAAGTATCATTGAGCCGGAAAGAAAACTACCGGTACGAATGAGTGTTGATGTTTTAGTTGTCGGCGGCGGCCCATCAGGAATTATTGCCGCACAAGCTGCTGCTGAAGACGGGCTGAATGTTGCCCTGATTGAAAGCCGGAGTTTTCTGGGCGGCAACCTCACCATTGGCCTGCCTATACTGGGGTTCCTCGGACAAAAAGGGAACCAGATCATCAAAGGGCTTCCGCAGAAATTTATCGACCGGTTGGCCGCACAGGATGCTGCAAGCGAACATCGTCCGTGCCCGCTTCACATGGGTATCACCCTCGTTGAGCCGGAAGCTGTAAAAGCTGTGGCATTCGAGATGTTAAAAGAGAGCGGCGTTGAAGTACTCCTGTATGCAAGTTTTGCCGGAGTAGTTATGGACGGCAATCGTTTAGAAGGTATCATCATTGAAAGTAAATCCGGAAGGGAAGCGGTCCTTGCAAAAGTAATTATCGACTGCACCGGAGATGCCGATGTTGCTTTTCGGTCGGGCGCTCCGTGCGAACAAGGCAACGAGAATGGCGGTGTACAACCGCCAACCCTGATGTTCAGTCTTGGAAATGTTGACACGGATAAGTTACGGATGAGCATTGCCGAAGAACCCCGTACGTATCTGACAGATTTCATCCCCAATGAATATTTCGGGCAAAACCATCAGTTTATAGTAGTTGGCTTGCGAAGTCTTATACAGAAGGCCAAAGAAGATGGATTGTCATTACCTACCGAGCGGACCATTGTAATCACCGGACTGAAAAAAGGTGAAGCATGGATTAACATGACCCGGGTAAACGGAGTTGACGGTACCGATCCGGCCAGCCTCACCCGGGGTGAGTTTGTTGCACGGCAGCAGATCGGGGATATTTTTAAATACCTTGTCAAGTATGTACCGGGCTTCGAAAATGCCCGCATGTTGCGCACTGCACCGTTCCTTGGAATCCGCGAAACAAGGCGCATTGTCGGCAAATACATTATGAACCGCGATGATATTTTAAGCCGTACCCGGTTTGATGATGCCATCGCCGTAGCCAGTTATCCGCTCGACATCCATCATCCGGTGGGCGGAGGCTGTACCCTGGAATGGAGCGGCGACTGTTACGACATCCCTTTCCGTTCGCTGGTTCCGCTAAAAGTGGAAAACCTGCTGGTTGCCGGGCGCAGTATCTCGACTACCCATGAGGCCATGTCGGCTATCCGGGTTATGGCACCCTGCATGGCCATGGGTGAAGCCGCCGGTCGGGCAGCAAAAATGGCCGTCAGAAATGGCGTAGCCCCTTCCGAAATCAATGTTGCAAAATTACAGGAAGAATTATTGGCAAAAGGCGCTTACCTGCGTCCTTGATTTTTACATGGAATGGTCAAAAAGAAAGATTTTATTATAGGAACAGTCCGGCAGATACTGCGACTGTTCCTATATTTATAATGAAGACTTCAGTAAAACTATATCGATTTTAAAAACCCAGATATCCGCTCAGCAACCTTGCCGTCAATCCGGTACGAATAGCTATCGGTAAAGGAAGCGTAAGCATGTTGATTAATCGTCAGTTGTCCGTTTTTTAAACCTGAAATAATTTCGGAAAGTTGCTGCGCATTGATTGCCCGGAACGCAACCCCTTCCTTGTAATACCCCTGGATATCCTGCATCAGATGGTCGAGAATGATCAGCGGTTTGCTGAAATAAACAGTTTCGGTGCCCACCGTTGAAAAGCAGGTGATCAGTGCATCGCAGGAAGCAATCAGTTCATACAGGTCGGTTGACTTGTCAATGCGGTAATTGATGCAGGCAGCATCGGCGGCAATTGCCCGGTAGTAGGTCTCATCATCGTATTCGCGCGGGTGCAGTTTTACAATGAGTTCAATTTCCGGGAAAAGTCTGGTTGCAGAAAACACATCGAAGGCGGCCTGCCTGCGCAATACGGGGTCGCGCTGCGGTTGTGAGGCAAAAACCAGCCGGAAGTCTGTATTCTTTTCTTGTTGCTGCGAAAGCAGTTTCGGGATGATGTCAGTACGTAAATGACCAACTGAAATCACTGAATCAGCCGGATAGTTGCCCTTTTCAATCAAAAACTGTTCCCAGTAAGTTCCCCAAACCAAGGTGAAATCAGGAATTATTTCCGCAGCAATGTCATTTTTTGTGTACAGGTATGCCGGGTGCAGGTCGTGCATGGTCCCGTGCTGCATGCCAACAGTTTTTATTCCGTGAAATTTGGCGGCATCGAGTACCGATTTGGTAAGCGGACTGTTTTCGTCGGTTGCCAGTACCACCCTAAATTTATTTTTACTGAAGAACCGTTTGGAAGCGAAATATCTCGTGAGATAATAAATACTCGACGAATGCAGCGATTGGATAAAACGTATCGCCAGTTTTTCGTTTGCCGAAAGCGAGCCGGAAAGCAGTTCAGGATATTTGGCAATCAGTTTTTTACCAGCCCCTTTTGCCTCGCGATAGGCTGGTAATCCGAAACGTACCAGAATACTTTCCATATTTTTCTTTGGATGCCCCGATTCGCGAACCTTAAAATAACCACGGTGAAAAGGAAAAGCAGTCTTCGATTTCAGCTTCGGAACAGGCACTTCTCCCAACAGGTTCAGTGGTGATTTTGCCTGTGTGAAAAGATAGTCGAGCAGAAAATTACCTTCCTTTTGTTGCAGGCTTTCAAGGTCAAGCAACGGGTTGTAGCGCTCGGGATAATAAATCAGGATGCCGGATTTTTCGCAACCAACAAACCACGATGAAATGATACGCAGTTTTAGAAAAAACAGGTATTTCAGCGACAGTTGGATATTGAGCTTTTCTTTCTTTCTCACCGGAAAAATAAATTTCAGTTGCGGAAATTCATCTTGCAGAAGACGAAACTCCGCCGGGCAATAAAAGCTGATTTGCCCGTTTCCCGGAAATGATATTTTTGCCAGCTTCGCCCGCTCGTAACTCAGGTTTCGCACAAAAAAATACGTTCTGAATTTATGATAATGCCAGATGCTGCTTTTCTCAGTTTGCAAATGCTGAACAACAGAATAACCATTGATCAGCTTGTCACCCAGATTTTTTATTTCATCAAGCACCGAATAGTTGATGTCCCTTTTTTCTTCTGCTGAAAGAGCAATTGTTTTGGACGCGAACGGAAATTTGTACTCGTCCAGACAGATGATTTCTGTTTCTTCCTGAAGCCTGATTTGATCTGTTTCTGCAACAGAAAGTTCCCTCCCGATGATAATCTGTTTCTTCATTTTCCGGCTGAAATAATGATTCGACTTAGTTTTTCAGTCAGACCTTTTCGCGAGTAATCTGCAATATTTTTGGGTTCTGTTTTCAGTTCCGAATTAAAAATCCCGTCGATAAAGTTGCTGATACCTTTTGCGTCGGAATAGTCAAAAATTTGTCCGCAGCCGGTTTGCTGAATAATTTCAGCCAAATCGCCGTTGACAGGGCCAATTGCCAGTACCGGTTTACGCGAAGCCATGTATTCAAAAAATTTGCCGGTGAGAATTCCTGCATTGTTTTCAACCTTCGGAATAACCAGCAGCAAAAGCGATGAACGAAGCAAATAGTCAATCGACTGCAGATGATCGACATAGCCGGTCAGTTCCATTTCCATCTCCGGAAATTCATCTTTTATGCGATTTGAAATTGCCGACGGGACTTTTCCCACAAAACGGATTTTCAGTTTACGAAGAACTGGTTTTTCAATTCTTTTCAGAGCCTCCATAAAGCCCGAAATATCGTATGTTTCAGAAATTGTACCCGTGTAGGTGATCGTAAATTTTTCTTCCTGCCCGTATGTTCTGCCGGCAAAATCATCTTCGTCGAACCCATTGGGCAGAATGCTCGTTTTCCGGCAGAGATCAGCCGTCGTTTTTTGGGAGAACAGTCGCAGCAAATCGTTGCTCACTGTAATCAGATAATCTGCTTTTTCAAGCACCTGCCGTTCCATCCGGCGATCCATCCGGCGGGCAAGCGCAGTGTGGTAAAACTGTTTGTAATAATAAATATCCGTCCACGGATCGCGTAAATCGGCAATCCACCGAATACCGGTTTTCCTCTGAAGTTTCAGTCCAATCAGATGGGTTGAATGCGGCGGTCCGGTAGTAATAACTGTATCAATTTGATGGGACACAATCAATTCAATGGCCTTCCGGTATGCGTATTTGTTCCAGCCTTTTCTCGGGTCGGGCAGTAAAAAATTACCCCGAACAAACCGACTTATTTTCTGAAAAAATGAAGGTTTGGTTTCATTGGCAAAACCGCCATACGGAATTTCCTTTTTTTTCGACAAACGGCTATATAATTGGTACAGTTCAAAGCTTTTGGTGGAATAAACTTTCGTTTCAGAAGCCACTTCTTTCAGCAGGCTTTCATCGGTCTGCGCATAACTGGCAAAATCAGGATCAACAGTCAGCACAACAGGCTGAATCCCGAATTGCGGCAAGTATTTTACAAATTTCAGCCAGCGCTGAACTCCTGCCCCACCTGAAGGAGGCCAGTAATATGTAATAATCAGTACTTTTTTCACTATTGAACTTCATCCGTTTCCGGGAAGTAAAGATAATGGAATTAATCAGGCTGAACGAAACAGGCAATTCCATAAATGAAAAAACCGCCCTTTTCAGAACGGTTTTTATCGTCTACCTTAACCTATTTAGTCTAGAAATATTACTTGCACTTTTAAGCTGCAAGCTTATGAAATTAGTAAAGTGTTGTCCTTTTATTTCGTCGGCAAATGAAGCCTATTCCCGGGTTTCAAAACCTGAATTAAATCAGGTTTTCGGGGGTAAAAAACAGGCTGGAAACAGATTAAAAGAAGATGTAACTGATAACTGTTAGTTCATCGGATTTTGTCCGGAAAATAGTTCATTTATTTTCTGAAACTACACTACAGGTTATAATTTGAAATACACATTTTTTACAACATATTTTTGCAAACTTTTATCTGAATTTTTTCATCACTCACATATTAACAATATTTTTAGTTAAATTTGCTTCCCTGTGTAATTATAATGGCATTTAACAGCTTTACATATGATTGGTCCGACAAAGTCATTCTCCTGGTAGAGGACGAACCAATTTGTTGTTTATTTTTCCAGTCTGTTTTTCGCGAGACAGAATCAGTGTTGCTTTTTGCTTATAATGGAGAAGAGGCTGTTTCTATGATTAAAAACCATTCCAAAATCGATTTAGTGCTGATGGACATTAAGCTACCGTTAATGGACGGACTGGAAGCAAGCCGTCAGATTAAAAAAATCAGGCCTGAGTTGCCGATCATTGTACAAACCGCGTACGCATTAAACAATGAACGGCAAAAAGCAATGGAAGCAGGATGTGACGATTATTTTACGAAGCCTATCCAAATTGAAGTCCTGATGGAAAAAATTGAAAAAATCTTTATGACTAGCTGATCGTGGGATAAAATGCATTTTTAAAATGCTCCAGCTTAAAATCGGTTTTACTGAAGAAAATCACAGACACAACATCAAAGCGGGTTTCAATATCAAGATCATGTTCCGTGATATACGCATCGGCTGCGTTTATCAGAAAGCGAATTTTCTTGTTCGACATGGCTTCCAGCGGATGTTCGTACGATTTGCTGCTCCTCGATTTCACTTCCACAATGACCAGCTCGTCTCCATCACGGGCTACAATATCAAGTTCAAGATGATAGGACCGCCAGTTCACGTCCCGAATTTCATAACCCAGCGATCGCAGATGGGCAATTGCCAATTCCTCGCCCTTTCTTCCCAAATCGTGCTTCTCAGCCATTATGTTGCATTTCGAGTTTACAAGACGATGCTGCCAAAAGCGAATAACCGGCTCCCAGAATAACCGGCATGTTCCGATCGATGTGCCCGGCAGGAAAACCGAAACAAACCGGAAAATCATAATCTCTCACGGCATCGAGAATGATCTCTTCTACCGATTTTCCAAAAGGGCTTTCATTATCTTTCGTTTCCGTAAAGCTTCCAACAAGCAACCCGGCCAGTTTTTCAAGTTTTCCCGAAAGCCGAAGGTTCATCATCATCCGGTCGAGGTGGTACAGGTATTCCGAAACATCTTCAATAAATAAAATTTTGCCTCTCGTTACCAGATCATAGGGTGTTCCGCTCAAACTGTAAAGCAGCGACAGGTTGCCACCAACCAGTTCGCCGCGGGCCTCTCCGTTTCGATTTTGCGGATGTGCGTCAAAATTGTATATCGTCGGATTGCCGGTCAGGGTGGCGAGCAAATTCCGGAAACTTTCAGAAGGCTGCCCGTTTTGTATGAAAAATCCGGGCATGGCCCCGTGAATACTTGCAAGTTCAAGTTTATTAAACACCGAATGCAAAATGGTAATATCGCTGAATCCGACCATCCATTTTGGGTTCTTTTTTATTGCGGAAAAATTGAGATATTCTAAAATACGAATTGAACCATAGCCTCCGCGTGCGCAAATAATCGCTTTTGTTTTCGGGTCATCGAGTGCAAGCTGAAGGTCGTCAACCCGTTGAAGATCAGTTCCTGCATATTGAAAATGTTCAGCAAAAACGTGTTCGCCAATCACCACTTCAAGACCTTGTTCGCGAAGCAGTTCTATGCCCGGCATCACTTTTTCAGCCCTAATTTTACCGGCCGGGGAAACAACCCGGATACGGTCACCTGATTTTAAAAACGGGGGAATGTGCATTCTTCAAAAATTTATCATGAAGATACAATTCTTCAGCAAAAAACGAAGCCGGAAATTTTATTGAGCCGAAGTAAAGTTCAGTTTTTTTCCTCGCACCACATTCAGTTTCTGAGGAATAATTTCGATTTCGAAACTGTGGTTGCCTAAAATTTCTCCATCGGCTTCACCGGCAATACTGCAATCCGAATTAATTTTTATATGTTTTGCCGAATGGGTTGAAACACGGCGGTCTTTCACAAACGTTCCGTCGTACAACCCGACAATGTTGCGTAGGATTCCCCAAATCCCGATTTTGCGGATGACCGTTACCTGGAATTCACCGTTGTCGGGAACTGCACCCGGAGCCTGCATCATACCGCCGCCATTGTATTTCCCGATGCCGATGCTGGTTGAAAAAATCAGTTCGTTGATTTCTTCCTGATCAATTTGCATGCGGGTTTTGGAAATCTGAAATTGAATAAAACTGGCTGTCAGGCTTTGTAAATAGACAAGGATGCCGCTGCGTCCCTTATTTTTCAGGGCATTTGCTTTTTCTGCCACCATTGCATCGAAGCCAAAACCGGCCATGTTGGCGAAAAAATTCGCCACCGGTTTTCCGTTTTCTTCATACGTGATTTTACCAACGTCCTGCCGGATGGTTTTTTCTTTAACAATCCGCTTAATGGCTTTTTTGTAATCGTTGGGAACGCCGAATGTTTTGATCCAGTCGTTGCCGGTTCCCACGGGAATCATGCCCACCGTAATTTCTTCAGGAGAAACTTTGCTTTGGCTGAAAATACCGTTGACCACTTCGTTGAGGCTGCCATCGCCTCCGGCAATGATGATTTTGCGATGTCCGTTTGCTATTAAACCAGCCGTCAGAGAAATGATATGTTTGGGATATTCTGAAATGAACAGTTCTGTTTCAAAACCATTCTTTTCAAGCAAACTGATTATTTTGTCTTTATCCTTTGCTCCTTTCCCGGCTCCCGCATGCGGGTTCAGAATAAGTACCCAGTCGTTGATTTTTTGCTTTTCCATCCAATTTAAAACAAAAAGCTGAAGATACGGAAATAGAAAATACCAAAAACCAATCCTTTTCTAAAACAGTTTTATAGAATTGCAGAGATAAGAAATCAGGCCCATATACGTTTTTCGCTTTTGGTGAATGCATTCCCTTTTTGATCAAGAAGTTCGTACTTTTCTTTATTTTCCCGCAGAAAATGCTCATACGCTTCTTCGGAATCCCAGAAATCGATGGTGATGTACGACAACTCTGATTCATCATCCAAAAGCAATTCCGTTCCCTGATACGATTTTGATTGTTTAAAAAACTTAACCCACTCACCTTTGTGTCCATATAATTCTTCAAACTTTGAAACAGCTTTTGGTTTCACTTTATATTCCCAAATTACCCGGTACATTTTCTTCAGATTAAAATTTCGTATAGCTCATCCACATCTTCAGCGAAAAAATCAGGGTTCATGGCCAGTAAGTCTTCTTTTTTACCAAAACCATACCCCACCGCAATTACTGAAATCCCTGTTTCCCGAGCTCCTTCAATATCGAAACCTGTGTCGCCGATCATCACAACACGATCGCCTGGTTGAATCCGGTTCCGGTCCATCAACGACTGAATCAGACTGGCTTTTGAGTGATTGCCCCCGTAATCGGCTCCCTGCATGTCGGTGAGATAATTATAAAGTTCGAACTTCTGCAAAATCATCCGGGCAAATTTTTCGAGTTTTGAAGTCGCTACGAAAATCTGTTTTCCTGAAAAATGGAGTTCTTCAAGCAATTCGCGGACTCCGGCATAAGGCGTATTGTCCGACCAGCCTTTTTCTCCGTAGTATTCCCGGAAATAATCGACCGCCATCTCTATATTTTTTTCATTCAGCCCAAAATGTGTTTTGAACCCGTGTTGTAGCGGAGGACCAATGAATTTTTTCAGAAGCTCGTCGGAATAACCATCCAACTGCATTTTTCTCAATGCATATTGCAGCGATTTCCCGATCCCCGGAGTGTTGTCGGTGAGTGTACCATCGAGGTCAAATATGATATGCGAAAACTGCGACATAAAAAATTTTAAACCCCGAAGGTACACCAATTCGACATTACAGCAAAACAGTTGTTCGGTATGCTTTTTATTACGCTTTATTTTTCAGCAAGTCGCGAATTTCAGCCAATAATTCTTCTTCGCGGGTAGGGGCTGGCGGTTCCGGCGCCGGAGCAGGTATTGCTTCCTCTTTGCGTTTCAGCTTGTTCATCATTTTAATAGCCATAAAAATGGCAAATGCAATGATCAGAAAATCGAATGTAGTTTGAATAAACATCCCGTAGTTGAGCGATGCCCCTTTTTTTACTACTTCACCGGCTGCATTAAGCACATCATCAGTCATCACCACTTTCAGGTCTTTAAAATCGATACCACCAACCAGAAGCCCGATGGGAGGCATGATCACATCATTTACAAGGGAGGCGATAATTTTTCCGAAAGCCCCGCCAATAATGATACCCACCGCCATATCGACCACGTTGCCGCGCATGGCAAAATCCTTAAATTCCTTTGCTAGTTTCATTTCATTCGGTTTTAAGTTTTATGAATGACAATTTACGGGAAAAAAAGTTAACCATAGCATTCTCATGCGAATGATTTCAGTATTGCAAACAAAAGCAGGATGAAACACCAGGCAGGCGCTTCCTTCTTTCTAAATTTCGCTTATCTTTGTAGCCCGAATAAAAATTTGATATTTAACGCTTTTCAAAAAACTGAAATGACTGATTATAAACGTACCCTGATTACTTCTGCGCTTCCGTATGCCAACGGACCGGTACACATTGGCCACCTCGCCGGAGTGTATGTTCCGGCCGATATTTATGCACGTTATCTCCGACTGAAAGGCGAGGAAGTGGCTTTTATCGGCGGTTCTGATGAACATGGCGTACCGATTACTTTAAAAGCGAAAAAAGAAGGTGTTACTCCGCAGGATGTAGTCGATAAATACCACGGAATGATCAAGGATTCGTTTCAGCGTTTTGGAATTTCGTTCGATGTATATTCACGCACCAGCGCAAAAGTGCATCACGAAACAGCTTCTGAATTTTTCAAAAAATTATACGACGACGGAAAGTTCATTGAGAAAACTTCGGAACAATATTACGACGAAGAAGCCAACCAATTTCTGGCCGACCGCTATATTACCGGAACCTGTCCGAAATGTGGCAACGAAAAAGCGTATGGAGACCAGTGCGAAAGTTGCGGAACTTCGCTGAACGCTACCGACCTGATCAATCCGAAGTCGGTACTTAGCGGAAATATACCCGTAATGAAGGAAACCAAACACTGGTACCTGCCGCTCGACCAGTACGAACCCTGGTTGAAAGAATGGATTTTGGAAGGCCACAAGGAATGGAAGACCAACGTGTACGGACAGTGCAAATCGTGGATCGACAGTGGTTTGCAGCCCCGTGCCGTTACCCGCGACCTCGACTGGGGCGTACCTGTTCCGTTGGATGAAGCTAAAGGGAAAGTGCTGTATGTGTGGTTCGATGCGCCCATCGGGTATATTTCGGCAACTAAAGAGCTGACTCCCGAATGGGAAAAATGGTGGAAAGACCCCGAAACCAAAATGGTTCACTTCATTGGAAAAGACAATATTGTATTTCATTGCATCATTTTCCCGGCCATGCTGAAAGCCGAAGGAACTTACATTTTACCCGACAATGTTCCGGCCAATGAATTTCTGAACCTCGAAGGCGATAAGATTTCCACATCGCGCAACTGGGCAGTGTGGTTGCACGAATACCTGGATGAATTTCCGGGTAAGGAAGATGTGCTGAAATATACGCTCACAGCCAATGCACCGGAAACTAAAGACAACGATTTTACTTGGAAAGACTACCAGGCGCGAAACAACAACGAGTTGGTAGCCGTGCTGGGCAACTTTGTAAACCGCGCACTGGTACTTACCCAAAAATATTACGAAGGGGTTATTCCGGAAGCTGGCGAACTGAATACAACCGACCGCACAACCCTTTTGGAAATCAGGAATATTAAAGCTGAAGTTGAAAAAAGCCTCGACAATTACCGTTTTCGCGAAGCGCTGAAACTGGCAATGGATCTGGCACGCCTGGGCAACAAATACCTGGCCGATGAGGAACCATGGAAAGTAGTAAAAACCGATCCGGAACGGGTAAAAACAGTGATGAACACCTGCCTGCAAATTACGGCCAACCTGACCATCATGCTGCAACCATTTTTGCCTTTCAGCATGGATAAGCTGCGTGGTTTTATCAATCTTGAAGAACTGAATTGGGCGAATCTTGGACGTACTGATTTATTACCTGCCGGACACAAAGTGAACACGCCGGAATTGCTTTTCGAGAAGATCGAAGACGCAACCATTGAAGCGCAGGTACAAAAACTGCTCGACACCAAAAAGGCGAATGAAGCCGCCAATGCCGTTGCAAAACCAGCAAAAGAAAATTGCACATACGACGATTTCCAGAAAATGGACATCCGCACCGGAACCATCATTGAAGCCGAGAAAGTGGCCAAAACAAAAAAGCTGATGAAACTGAAAATCGACACCGGTATCGACCAGCGTACTGTAGTTTCCGGCATTGCCGAATATTACGAACCGGAACAGGTTATTGGCCGACAGGTTTCCATTTTGGTAAACCTCGAACCGAGAGAACTGCGCGGAATCATGTCGCAGGGGATGATCCTGATGGCTGAAGATGCCGATGGCTCTTTGAAATTTGTTTCTCCTGTTCAAACGGTGAAAAATGGGTCGGAGATAAAATAGAGAACGACCCCCTCTAACTCCCCCAAAGGGGGAGAACCGGGAAAACCGGATAAGACATTTGCCTTTGCTCCCTCTCCTTTGGAGAGGGTTGAGGAGAGGCTTCTTCACAACGGCGCCAACTATTGTTGGTGCGGTTTTTTGTAAACAACAGTACCGTTCTGCGGATCGGTTGTTTACCCTACATATTTCGAAACCGCTTTTCTACGGAAGGGCGGTTTTATTTTGCAGAGATATCATATTCGAAAATAAAATTGCCCTAACTTTGTGACACAATTATGCGAAAATTGCCCTAACTTTGTGACACAATTATGCGAAAATTGCCCTAACTTTGTGACATGTTTAAGCGAATCATCATAGAAGAACTTGAAAAATGGCTAACACAAATCAACCGTAAGCCATTGGTTTTGAGAGGTGCAAGACAGGTTGGCAAAACTACACTGGTCAGACAGCTTGCTTCCCAGTTTGAGCAATTCATTTATTTGAATCTCGAACTACAAGAAGACAGGCAACCTTTCGAGCAGTTTTCCGATATTGAAACGCTGGTGCAAGCCCTATTTTATATAAAAAATTGTTCGCTGGAAAAGAAAAAACAAACGCTTCTGTTTATTGATGAAATTCAGGAAGTTCCTTTAGCATTAAACACCTTGCGCTATTTCTATGAAAAGGTACCCGATCTAGCTGTAATTGCAGCCGGAAGTATGCTGGAATCGCTGTTTAGTAAAGATATTAGTTTTCCAGTGGGGAGAGTAGAGTATAAAGTAGTCAGGCCTGCTTCTTTCCCCGAGTTTTTAGAAGCGATGGGAGAAACCGCAGCATTGAATCAGTTACAACAAGTCCCATTGGCTGGCTTTGCTCATTCCAAATTACTTCAGTTATTTCATACTTACGCGCTAATTGGCGGAATGCCCGAAATTGTACAAACGTATAGTCAGAAAAAGGATTTATTGGCACTTTCTCCGATTTATGATTCACTGATCGCTTCCTATTTGGACGACGTTGAAAAATATGCTTCAGGGGAAGTGCAGGTTCTACATATTCGCCATGCTATCCGATCCTCTTTTCTGGAAGCAGGAAAACGAATTAAGTTTGAAGGTTTTGGTAATTCGCCATATCGCTCACGGGATATGAGTGAAGCATTGCGAATTCTGGAGAAAGCACTCCTGTTACAACTGCTATTCCCATGTACATCAACGACACTGCCGTTATTGCCTGATCTCAGAAAATCTCCCCGGCTGCAAATTCTTGATACCGGATTGCTAAATTATTCGGGTAGTATTCAAAAAGATATTCTGAGAACCCCTGATTTGCATTCGGTTTATCAGGGAACAATCATTGAACACCTTGTCGGTCAGGAAATACTTTCTACCCAACATTCAGCTTTAGACAGACTGAATTTTTGGGTTAGAGAAAAGAAAACATCCAATGCAGAAGTCGACTATATTTTCCCTTTTGAAGGAAAACTAATTCCCATAGAAGTAAAATCAGGGAAAGAAGGAACACTGAGGTCACTTCATCAGTATATGGAAGAAGTGCCACATTCATACGCTGTGCGGTTTTATTCCGGTGAATTAATAATTTCCCAGGCAACAACGCCGCAAGGCAAACAATACCAATTATTAAACCTACCCTACTTTCTGGCAACCCAGTTGAAAAAATATCTAAAATGGTTTACACTGGAAGCAAAGTAATCTATGGAATTCCTCAATAAAAAACCCCTCAGAAATTCTGAAGGGTTTCACATATTATTGTTTGATGTGTATCCAGACTCCTGATTTCGGGTCCCCGCCCCGAAGTTCATTCAGCTTGTCTTTTGCCTCCTGAAAACTGGAGAAACTCTGAATCGAGATGCGGTGAAGCCCGTTGAAAACCCCGAGATCTTCCGGTTGATAACCCTCTTTTTTCATCATTTCAATAAATATCACAGCATTTTCTTCCTGCCTGAAACTTCCGCCAATCAGAAAGTATTTGTCGTTATTTATCACGGGGGCAACTTCCGGTTCTTTAACTGTGGTTTGCTCCGCAACAATCTCCTGCGCCGGAGCGACCATCTCAGTCAATTGTGAAAAAATATTGAGATCCGAGTGGTTTATAATATCCTTATTTTTCACCGGGATCAACGCCAGCGCCAGCAAAAGCGGAACGCCGATGAGTACCTTTTTTACATTCCGGTTGCTGAAAATAACCTGAACAGCTTCCGGTTGCTGTATTTTCATAGCCGGTTTGGGCATCATCTTTTCGTACAGTTTCTCGTACGAAAAACTTTCAAGGCCAAATGAATCAACCAAAAGGTTTTGATTGGCAACCGGTTCAAACAGCAGATTTTCCATGCGGTCGTAATACAGTTGCCCGACGTCTTCGAATGTCAGCCTTTCGTAATTTTCAAGTTTCAGCAACGATTCGTCAACAAAAGTTTCTACTTTCAGCTTGGCTTCGAAATATTCAAGTCCTTCTTTTTCAGAAATATAATTGATCAGTAGTCCATCGTTTTTCTGAAGTTTCGGGTTGAAAGCGATTTCTTTTGAAGGAGGCATAAACCGGTTGTGCTTGATCTGCGCAGGTTTGTAGTTCGAAACAAAGCCGCCAAAATCGGGAATTACAACACAATCGTTCAGCAACAACAATTCTTTTATATAACTAGCTATTTCCACAGTCATGATGAATTAGATTTCAAAATTAAGGAAAAATTAACTGCCCGGCAACCCTTCCGTTCATGTAATTTTGCCGGGTGAATTGTGTCGCTTAAAAAGCACACTGAAAACTACCTTTTTAACCCGCTGTCTAAAATTCGATAATTTCTTTGGGTTTGAGATTATTTTCCATAGTCCAGAAGTGCGCCTGCCCGTGAGCTATCCTGAAAAGGAATAGTCGGGGACTGTCAATTGTTATTCCGAAACTTTTCAGGAAAGGCCTGTCTTCAAACGCTTTTTCCCTGAATTTTAGGTCGTTGATGATTTCTACTTTACCAGCAATCCGGAGCATTGTACCAATCGGCACCTCGTGGCGATAGAAACACACTTCCGTGTTTGGATTTCTTTTGAGCTGACTGCTGAATTCCTTCACCGTACTTGTCTGGAAATAGAAACCGGTTTCATCGGCAAACCAAAAACCCAGAGCACGTACCCGCGGTTGGTCGTCTTCGGCTGTGGCCAAATAGCAAACCGGATTTTCATTGGCAAATCGAATACAATCGTGTATGTTCATTGTTTGAATAATTAGTTTTTACAGAAACGAGTTTAAAGATTAATGGCAGGTATGTTTCCTGCAAAAACAAAATTATGTCATTAACAGAAGTCTGCAAAATTATTCACCGGTAATATAATCCCGCTCCGCAATAAATATATTTCCTAAATTTACCCCGAAAATAAATTATCAACACCCATGACACAAATTTTAGTTACAGGCGGAACCGGCTACATTGGTTCACACACCGTTGTTGAACTGCAAAATGCAGGTTACGAAGTGGTTATTGTCGACGACCTGTCGAATTCGAATATTGATGTATTGGACAATATCACCAAAATAACCGGGAAAAAACTGGCATTCGAACAGTTTAACCTGGCCGATGCCGCCAAAACCGATGAATTTTTCAGCCGCAATAAAAATATAGCCGCAATCATTCACTTTGCAGCATCGAAAGCAGTCGGAGAATCGGTGCAAATTCCGTTGCACTATTACCGCAACAACCTTGTTTCGCTGATGAACCTGCTCGACTGTCAGTTGAAATACGGGGTTGCCAATATTGTTTTTTCATCGTCGTGTACGGTTTACGGCCAACCCGACAAACTCCCTGTAACCGAAAGCACACCCCGCAAAGATGCCGAATCGCCCTATGGAAATACCAAACGGGTGAACGAAGATATTCTGCATGATACCATTCATGCCAATCCGCAATTGAAGGGAATTGCGTTACGCTATTTTAATCCGATTGGCGCCCATCCGTCGGCATTGATCGGCGAGTTGCCACTGGGAGTTCCGCAAAATCTGGTGCCTTTCATCACTCAAACGGCTGCCGGCCTGCGTAAAGAACTAAGCATTTTTGGCAACGATTATGATACTGTTGACGGCTCTGCTGTCCGCGATTATATTAACGTGGTTGACCTGGCTAAAGCGCATGTAATTGCTATTGAACGGTTATTGAAAGGGAAAAACAAAGCAGGTTATGAAGTTTTCAACCTGGGAACCGGCAATGGTTCGTCGGTACTGGAAATTGTAAATGCTTTTGAAAAAGTAACCGGGGTAAAACTGAATTATATAATTGTACCACGTCGCGCCGGTGATATTGAAAAAATATGGGCCGACACCACTTATGCCAACAACGAACTGGGATGGAAAGCTGAAAAAGGACTGGAAGAAACCCTGCTCTCGGCCTGGAACTGGGAAAAACGGGTGCGGAGGATTCAGTAAGCAGTGAACAGTCGCAGTTTTCAGTTCCAACGTAGTTTTTAGTTCCAGAAATGATTTAATGTCGTATTGGAATCTGTATAAGATACTGGTTTTTAATGTAGAATACAATAATCAATAGTCAATTATAAATCATCAATTACTTAACTCCTTGATCTCTGTGGTGAAAATAAATAACTGAACCATAGAGCAACAAAAAGCATTTTCATATTGTTTCTGAAAGGACTATTTTTGGTCAAACTAAAACACCTCCATTGTATGAAGAAAATATTAGTCACCGGGGGAGCCGGGTTCATAGGCTCGCATGTTGTACGGCTTTTTGTAACCAAATACCCTGAATATAAAGTTGTCAATCTCGATAAACTGACTTACGCAGGAAACCTGGCCAACCTGAAAGATATTGAGAACCGCCCGAACTACGAGTTTGTAAAAGGCGACATTGTAGACGGTGATTTTATCCTGAAACTTTTTGAGCAGGAACAATTCGACGGGGTAATCCATCTGGCTGCCGAATCGCATGTTGACCGTTCGATTTCGAACCCGACCGAGTTTGTATTCACCAACGTGATCGGAACGGTGAACCTGCTGAATGCGGCCAAACATATTTGGAAAGATAAGCCGGAAGGCAAACGTTTTTATCATATCTCGACCGATGAAGTATACGGAAGTTTGGGAAACAAAGGTATGTTTACCGAAGAAACCGGCTACGATCCACACAGTCCGTATTCGGCGTCGAAAGCCAGTTCCGACCATTTTGTACGTGCATATCACGATACATTCGGGTTACTGTCTGTGGTTTCCAACTGTTCCAATAATTACGGTTCGTTCCAGTTTCCGGAAAAGCTGATCCCGCTTTTCATCAACAACATTCGGAATAACAAACCGTTGCCGGTTTACGGGAAAGGCGAAAATATTCGCGACTGGTTGTGGGTAGAAGATCATGCACGGGCCATTGATGTGATTTTTCATAGAGGAAAAACCGGCGAAACATACAATATTGGCGGACATAATGAGTGGACAAACATCAACCTGATCCGGCTGATGTGCAAGATAATGGATCGCAAACTAAACCGCCCGGATGGAGAATCGGAAAAACTGATTACCTACGTAAAAGACCGGGCCGGACATGATCTTCGGTATGCCATTGATTCCACCAAGTTGCAACATGAATTGGGCTGGGTGCCGAGCCTTCAGTTTGAAGAAGGACTGGAGAAAACCATCGACTGGTACCTGGCGAACGAAGAATGGCTGCAAAATGTGACCAGTGGTGATTATCAGAAATACTACGAACAGCAGTACGTGAAAAGATAGATTTCGCCGACTTTTCCTGATGGATTTCCGGAATTGGCTGATTTGAAAGCTCCGTTAGCAATGTGTTTTTTAAAATTAAAGGATTGCACGTTCAGTGGTTTTCGCTGAATGATTATCTTTGCATCTCATTTTGAATGACAGAACAATGATCGAAAAAATAAAAGCGCTAAAAACTGAAATTGAAAATATTACTGTTTCAGCAAAGGAAGAAGTTGAAGAATTGCGGATCAAATACATCAGCAAAAAAGGGCAGGTTAGCCAGCTTTTTGAAGAGTTTAAAAATGTTTCGCCCGAACAGAAAAAGGAAATCGGCGCAGCAATTAACGATCTGAAGAACTTTGCGCTTGATACCATCAACCGCATTAAGGAAAGTTTTGAAACCGGCGACCAGAGCGCTTCCGGCCTTGATTTGACGATGCCTGGCGAAGCGATCAAACTGGGAACCCGCCATCCGCTTTCAATCGTAAAAAATGAGATTATTGAAATTTTTGCACGCCTCGGCTTTGTAGTTGCCGAAGGACCGGAAATTGAAGACGACTGGCATGTGTTTTCGGCGTTGAATTTCCCTCCGGAACACCCGGCGCGCGACATGCAGGACACGTTTTTCATTGAAAAGAACCCCGATATTTTGCTGCGTACCCATACTTCCAGTGTTCAGGTACGGGTTATGGAAAAAACACAACCGCCCATCCGCGCTATTTTCCCCGGAAGGGTATTCCGCAACGAAGCTATCTCAGCGCGTTCGCATTGTATGTTCCATCAAATTGAAGGTTTGTATGTTGACGAGAACGTATCGTTTGCCGATCTGAAACAAACCCTGCTTTATTTTGCCCGCGAATTTTTCGGTGAGAAAACCGAAATCCGTATGCGCCCTTCGTATTTCCCGTTCACCGAGCCATCGGCTGAAGTGGATGTAAGTTGTTCAATTTGTGGAGGTAAGGGTTGCAATGTATGTAAATATTCCGGCTGGCTCGAAATTCTGGGCTGTGGCATGGTCGATCCCAATGTACTTGATTTGTGTGGCATCGACAATAAAAAATACACCGGTTTTGCCTTCGGAATGGGTATCGAACGTATCACCATGTTGAAATTCGGGATCAAAGACATACGTCATTTCTTTGAAAATGATGTCCGTTTCCTGAACCAGTTCGAGGCGGCACATTGACGAGTTGCACCGGATTATTTAAGCAAAAAAACAATAAGGACGGCAAATTCCGGGAAGCGGGATTGTAAAATCTCACGCAGTTGATTTTTCGATTTCGCCAGGCTTTTTTCAACCGCTTTTAACGAAATGCCCAGTTCATCGGCGACTTCTTTTTGCTTTCTGCCTTCAACCTTGCATTTAATCAGGATTTGGCTTTGCCGTTCGGGGAGATTGGCAATCGCCGATTTGAGGGTTTCAAACAACTGCTCTTCAAGAGTTTTTTCCTCGCTGCCAGAAAAGTCGATTTGGTACAAATGCTGAAGATCGCTCCAAGGGTTTTCGTCAATTGAAAAGCTTTCGAAAGCCAGTTTCCGGTCGCGTAAATAGTTGAGGCATTGATTGCGGATAATCGTAAATAATAAACTTTCGACCGACTTTTCCGGATGAATTAATTTCCGTTTTTCCCACAGACGGATATACGCATTTTGCACCATATCTTCAACCAACGCATCGTCTTTCAAAAATAGTTTGCAGTAATTTTTAAGGCGGGCCGAAGTGAGGGAATACAGCTTTTCATAGCCGTTTGGACTTCCGTTCCGTAATTCAATATTTAATACCTCATCAACCATTTTCCCCTTTCTTCAGGATGTGAAATTATGAAAAAATCAAGTATTCCTAAAGAAAAGGGAAAATAAGGTTTTCGTTTTTATTCTCTGCACCTGTCCGGAAGCTATTTGAAGATCAAATATAAAGTGGCAGCAATAGCAGCTCCGACTATTGGCGCACAAACCGGTATCCAGGAATAAGCCCAGTCGCTCGGCCCTTTGTGGCGAATCGGAACCAACGAGTGGATGATCCGCGGTGACAAATCGCGGGCAGGGTTGATTGCATAACCGGTTGTACCTCCCAGCGACAAGCCGAGAGCGGTAACCAAAAGTGCAACCGGCAAAGCGCCAACACTTCCCAGACCAATCTTCACCTCGGGCAGTTCACTGCAGGCAATACTCGCCCCCTCGATATAAAAAATGGCAAAAATAAGCACAAAGGTACCCAGCACTTCGCTGAAAAAATTATTGGGCAATTTACGGATTGCAGGGCCGGTGGCGAAAGTTGCCAAAATACCTCCCTGATCCTCCGTTTCATTATAATGATGCCGGTAAAACAGCCACACCAGAAAAGCTCCTGTGGCAGCGCCAAGCATTTGCGCGGCAATGAATGTCCCGGCTTTGATCCATGCAAATTTCCCTGCAATGGCCAATCCAACTGTAACAGCGGGATTCAGGTGTGCCCCTGAATACGGTCCGGCGATTATCACTCCCACAAATACTCCCAACCCCCAGCCGAGGGTTATTACGATCCATCCTCCGTTATTCCCTTTTGTACCTTTCAGTACAACATTGGCCACCACTCCGTTTCCAAAAAGGATCAGAATCATGGTGCCAATAAATTCTGCACAAAACTCACTCATACTATTGATAATTAGTTTTATTTGGTTTATTCATCTTCTTCCCAACTCATCGCCCTCGATAGCGCTTTTCCCCATCTTTTCAGAAGTTTCTGAACTTTCTCAGCTTCCATTTCACGGGTAAAACACCGATCGACCGACCACTGCTGTTTGATTTCATCGATATTTTTCCAGAAGCCGGTTGCAAGACCTGCCAGATAAGCTGCTCCCAAAGCAGTAGTTTCCATTACTACAGGACGGTACACCGGGGCGCCAAGCACGTCGGCCTGAAACTGCATCAACAGGTTGTTTGCCACTGCGCCGCCATCAACGCGAAGTTCTTTTATTGACTTGCCCAGGTCGGCTTCCATCGATTTCAACACATCGCAGGTTTGAAAGGCAATGCTCTCCAGCGCTGCCCGGGCAATGTGCCCTGCATTCGATCCGCGTGTCAGGCCGATGATGGTTCCGCGTGCATACTGATCCCAGTGAGGGGCACCCAGACCGGTAAGAGCAGGTATCAGATAAACGCCGCCATTGTCGGGAACGCGGCTGGCCAGTTCTTCAACTTCTGCGGAAGAGGAAATAATGCCCAGTTCGTCGCGCAGCCATTGCACGATAGCCCCGCCAATGAAAATGCTGCCTTCGAGCGCATAGGTAGTTTTTCCGTCGATCTGCCAGGCAATGGTGGTGAGCATGTTGTTATTCGATTTCACCGCTTCGCTGCCGGTATTACACAGCATGAAACATCCGGTCCCGTATGTATTTTTTACACTGCCAACTTCCACGCACATCTGTCCGAAAGTAGCTGCCTGCTGATCTCCTGCAATACCGGCAATCGGAATTTCGACCCCGAATAATTCTTTCGAAGTGTACCCGTAAATTTCGGATGAAGATTTTACTTCCGGCAATATTTCTTTTGGAATCCCGAGCAGGTTGAGCAATTCCTCGTCCCACGAAAGTGTACGGATATTATAAATCATGGTGCGGCTGGCATTGCTCACATCGGTGATATGCAGTCTGCCGTCTGTCAGTTTCCAGATGAGCCAACTATCGATGGTACCAAAAGCCAGTTTTCCGGCTTTGGCTTTTTCCATAGCGCCTTCCACATTGTTCAGTATCCAGCGGATTTTGGTCGCCGAAAAATACGAATCGATTACCAGCCCGGTTTTGTACTGAATTTTTTCCGCCCAGCCTTCTTCCTTCAGTTCATCACAATATTTTGAGGTTCTCCGGTCCTGCCATACAATGGCATTGTAAACTGGAACTCCGGTTTCACGATCCCATACAACGGTTGTTTCGCGCTGGTTGGTAATCCCGATACCGGCAATTTCTGCCATCGGGTTTTGGCCTTTTACGGCGCGCGCAGTTTCCAACTGGGTGTTCCAGATTGCAAGCGGATCATGTTCGACCCATCCCGGTTTGGGATAAATTTGTTCAAATTCTTTTTGGCTTGTTGAAACGATTTTCCCCATCGTATCAAATAGAATGGACCTCGAACTTGTTGTTCCCTGATCGAGGGCCAGGATAAGTTTGTCCGACATAGTTTTGTTTGTTCGTTTAGTTAAAACCGGGGTTCCCGGATTGGGCTGTTAAGTTATAAATTTTTTGTATTTATCTGGAAAGTTGTTCCAAAACCTGTTTCCCTTGTGCCATTAATTCTTCCAGATTATCCGGTTTTTCAGTACTATTGAACAAGGCCACAGTCTGATTGAGCAGCTCCAGTTTTTCTTTCGCTTCAGCCGATGTATCGTTTTGCAGTTCTTCTCTGAGCATTCTGATTTTTTCAGCATCCTGTATTCCTTCCCTCAGTCGTTCGAAACGTATGGAACTGCGGGCATCGGGATACACAACGTAGGTATCACCGGCCGGCCAAGTGCGAAAACGGGAATCAAGCAGCGGTTCTTTCACCCAACTGTTGTATGCCCAGCGCAGGAATCCATCGAACCCGGCTGCCGAAGTGTACCAACCAATGAAAGCTGCCTCTTCGGGCTGGGAAAAGGTAAAAATATTGGGAAATACATCCGCACAGCAGACATACCAGGTTGTGACATAGCCTTTCGATTTGCGGTATTGCCTGTCGTCCGGTTCTACTACCGATCCGTGTGCAACGCATAAATCGACCAACTGGTCGGGATAAAGTTTATAGCTTTTATGGTTATCGGCCAGGGCCACACCCAATCCGGGCGCTGTTTCACTGAGCAATTTCAGCATGGCCTGCATTTCCGCGGGAGCACGTTCGTCCATCGCAATACGGGTGATTTCCTTCCATCCTTTTTGTTCCAGATGCAGGGTAAAGTCATGGAGGAAGGGAACCCACATAGCAGCATATTCTTTCGTTCCCGGATCGGCCTTGATTTTTATTTCGCCTCCGGTTTTTTCATCGAAATAATATAGTTCATTTCCCCACGGTACCATTGAATAGCAATTGATTTGCGACTTGATGCCCAAATCCATCATAAACTGCACCCATTTATCGAAAATAGTATAATCGTACTGCCAGTTTCCGTCGGCCTTTTTTGTCCAGCCGATCATCGAGCCATACGCATCTTCGGTTTGTCCGCCCCACGGACGGTTGTTCAATGTTGCTGTGATCACTTTCTGCCCGGCCTCTGCCAGCATTTTCATCAACGGGTGCAAGGCGTTCCAATGTGCTTCCGACCATGGTTCAACGCCGTGTACACGGGCTACGGCATACGGATTTTGCCACAGGTCGAGATGAAAACTCCATTCTGAAGCAGGCGGAAGTATGCGGGGAAGAACTTCAACGTTAAATGTGAAGGAACTATGTTTCTTTCCGGCAGCAAATAATTGCATGGTGGAAGTATAGGTTCCGGGAGCGGTTCCCAATGGGATGTCGATGGTTACCCAGACAGGCCTTGCGGTTTGCGGTTCCATATCGAAACATTCCAGGGGGTCAAGAACATCCGGGCTAAGCGAGGCTGCAAAATTCTCGGGTTGGCGTTTTCCACAGCCATCGGCAAACTCATCGGTCAGTACGTATCGTACAAATCGTGCCTGTGCAACAGATGCCGGCAGGGTTTCTCCTCCGGAAGATTTAAAATCGGAAAACACACATTCGACCTGATCGGTTGCCTCTTTGTTCCAAAGCACCAACTGCGCCGAAACACGTTCGCCCTGCCATGCAGAGCCTTCCCAATTGTTTTTTGTTTCGGCAGAAGGAATTGAACTCTTTGTATACAAGTGGTCAATTGACCCGATTGAAGCGTGAAGCCCGGATTCTACTGCATTCCAGCCGGCCAGGCTATCCGGCGAAGGGTCTGCCGCTTCGGCGTAGGTTGGACAATCTTTAACGGGTCGTTGCGGGGCGCATGCTGCTATCACTACGATAGCGAAAAGGATAATAAAAGTTTGTTTCATAATTTGGTTTGGTTTACAATGTGTGTATTTCATTTGCCCTCTAAAGGCTGTTCAAAAAGTAGAATTACTTTACTATTCAACTCTGTGTGACTCTGTGAATAACTCCATTTAACTCTGTGGTTTAATTACTTATTACCACAGAGTGGCACAGAGTAAAAGACACAGAGTTTCACTGAGTTTCTGAACAGCCTATTAAGGGCTTGTGTACTTATTGTTGGTTCATACTTCTTTGAGCAAAGATTCTAAATTTTCAGAACAAACGAGATTTACAATGTCATTTTCTTCAATATAAAATGTCGTATTGGTCGAATGATTCGGTGCGCCATGCCAAATGGCGTGTTGACGGAGATATCCAGAACAAAGGGGAAAAGGTATGTACCTTTATCGTTTTCTGATCGGGCAGAAATTCAAGTATACGGAGCCATCCGTCGCCGCCGTTGCCATGCCAGCCCCCGCCTTCGCGCTGGGCATTGAAAAGCATCTGATGTACTTTCTTTCCAGCCTGGTTGTCGTCTTCCCGGTAACTGACCATTCCTTCGTGCGATTCGCTGTCGGCAATGTGACCGCAGAAAACAAACCTCATGTTTGCCGATGGCTGAATAAAATCCTTCCAGATCACAGCTCCGTAATTTGCATCGACTAACGCATATTTTTCCTTATCAGTCCTCTGCCCTTTTGAATCCTGATAACTGTGCGTCAGCAGAACACCCATGTGATCTTTGTATTCGGGTCTTGCGGCCACCTGTTTTGCCCATTGCAGCATTTCTGCCCGAGGGGCAAATTCAAGCGAAAAGATCAGAAAATTCTGTCCGAAGGGAGATTTCCATTGGTAGCAGGCATTTTCAAGTGTTTTCACGCCCATTGCATTTGTGCCCATTTCAACTAACAGGGATTGTGTGAGCGGGTTCCCCTGCGGAGGGAAATAGCTGTTGAACTGGGAGTACCGGTTTTCGGCGCTTTTTATCCCGTAATCGTGGTTGCCCGTGCACAGGATGTAAGGTACCCTATTGTTTAATTTGCTGAAGGCCGATCTGACTGCTTCCCACTGTTCAACGCTGGTCCGGTCGCCATTGGTTCCTGCCGGGACAAGGATGTTGTTCTGTTCAACCAGATCACCAACACAAAGTACCATCTGAATATTCAATTCGTCTTTCTGATCGGCAATCCAACTGGTAACCAACTGAAACAGGGGCTGGTTGCGTTCAAATTTGTTGTAGGTCGGGGGGTCGGGTAATAAGATCCAGGTGTACGAACCGGGATCGGAAAGTTTTGGCGCATTAACCTGTGGCTGTGAAAACAGTTGGAAACAGGATACCAGAAGAATAATGGCTAATACTATTTGCTTCTTCATAATCATAGTTGTTGGAGTTTAATAAAATCTGTTTTTGCATTACTGCCTGATAAAAATACAAGAAAGTAGCTTCGCTGATTGCAAAACGAACTACAAATCGAAGGAAGGAACAAAATAAACCTCGTAAATGTTGTCGAAATGGAGCAGGAAAAATTGTTTTTTATGTTTTAATGTATTTGCTTACAGAAGTATGCGATGGCCGCACTATACGCGCTTTCTTTTCCTTCCTTTTTTGCCATTTCTTCGAACTTCCGACGTTCTGATTCATCGTTTAAAGCCTGTTTTGTTAAAGCTACTGCTTCTGCAAAACGCTGTTGCGCCTGTTTTTGTTTTTCGCTTAAAGGCGCTTTCCGGGGTGACTGGATATAGACCGTTGTTTTGTTTCCCCGCCTGCGGAATACCAGGTTGCCCACTTTCCCCGACAGGCCGAGGGTTATTATGTTGTTGGTTACTGTTGCCATAGTATTTAATTTCTATTTGTTCGTTTATCTTACGTTTACCCTACGTATTTTTTACGTTTCTTATAAGTTTTCATTTCTTCTACTTTTAGATAAAGATAAAATATAGTCAGGAAAAAGTCAATATCTGAAGGGTGTAATTTGGGGATTGAGTTTATGGTTTTGGTTGTGAATTTGGATGTTGGCAAGGTGGAAGGGAGATGTACTTCTTCTTTTTAATTGTCCCCATCCCTTCCCCAACCCGGGAAGGGGGTTGGCCTGCGGGTTTAACAGCTTCTAACTCTGTAACGAAATGGCTCCGAAGCCTCGGAGTACATGATTGAAAATATTCATTATTGTTGGTATTTCTTCGGGTTATGCTCGTTCCACTGTATGATTTTTACTATCCTCAAGCCGGATGGGCTCTTCCTTTTCCAATCGATGAAAAGGAAGCAAAAATCTTGTCCCAACGAACCCTCACCCGGGCGTTGGGACGGCCTGCCCACCTTTCTGAAGATGGGTTAACCGGGTATGAAAACTTATTTGTACTTTTTTTTAACCCCAATCCTTCCCCGATCGGGGAAGGGGGTTGGCCTGTGAATTTGACAGCTTCAGTTTTGATCAATTCCGTTTTCTGTAAGAATGTATAAAAGTTACCCGGGATATTCCGATTCGTGGAATTATCCCGGGTTTTCAATTTGGGTACATTGGTTACTAATACGTTTTGAATCTGATGGTCTAACTGACGTTACCTTGGTATGGTTCCGATCTGCTGGTCTTTTTGTGTGAGGTTGCCGGGTATATCGAATGCCCGGATAATGATCTTATCTCCGTCCAGCGATTCGTTGGTTGCGGTTGCTATATACTGCCACCAGCCGCTGCCGGGTTCTATTACGGCATTTCCATTTTCGACTTCCGACCCGTCGGCATTGAGGATGGTTACAGTCACGCTGTCGACATTGAAGTCATCGGTTGCGTAAATCCGGATATAACTCCCGGGTTGACCGGTGTACGAGCTTAAATCAATTTCTCTGATTTTAGGAGCATTGAGGAAATCGGCTACTGCCACATTGAACCCGGACTGGCCTTCTTCTGCTGACGCATCGTAGGCTTCTTTCTTTTGTGAATCGGACATGGAAGCCTTGCCATAAATAATGGCTTCCTGGAAACGCAGGTGGTGTTGCTGCTGCGCTTCGCTTGGTTCCTGCTCCTTCTTTTTAGGAGCTTTCGATACAATGGTTTTTCCGCCTCGATTGCGGAACACGATCAGGTTCCCCAGCTTCCCGCTGAGGCCTGTTGTTACGATGTTGTCTCCAACTTTAGCCATAATTTTTGATTTTTAAATAATACTAGTTAAACATTAAACAAGAATACTATTCCCATCAAATTACAATGTATTAGTTCATCTGTAAAACTTATTAATAAAGTCATATAAAAGTTAATCAGAAAAAAATTACCTGCATTCCATAATATTGGGAAATTCATGAAACCCCCTGTTTTTTGGACGAAATGACATCGTGGGTATATGAAGGCCCCATTTTTATGTATTTAACATTTTGTGATTTTGGGCAAAAACAGCCAAAATGAGGGTGCATTTTGGCTGTTTGGAAGGGGGAGGACGTCAGATTTTTTGGAGAAATCAATCTTAGGTTGAGGTTTTTCTTTACGCAAAATAAACATGTCTCAGTCCTTTCAATTTATGAATGGAGGGCTGATTGTACAAATGCTGTTGCTGGTTCAACCCGCTCTTCTGCCACAACTTTTTGTCTAGGTACATCTCTTCTTTGCTGTATTTGTGGTTCTCTTGCATTGGTATAGATAATCCCCCATTGGTCATACAAAAAGACGCGGTTGGTAGAATGGATACTATATTAAAGATATCTACGATGTAGAATATTCAAGGCACAAGGGCTGAATATATTAGCAGACATGTTGGTATATTCGTTCCTTGATTATAAACAATCAGTTAAAAACAGTGACAAAAGCATTTGAAATTATTTATCCTTTGAATAATTTACCGCTGCCCGCTCAATCCAAGACTTAAGTCATAATATGCTTTTACAGGTTCGATTTTCCTTCTTTAGTCAATATCTTTAATCCAGTAATATCTGATTTGAGAGATGGTCAAACAAGTTAAATATAAGGTTTTCAACAAAGACTGTCTTTATGGCCGTTTGTTTTTCCACAACTCAAAATCGTCCCAGTAAATTTGCAACGTTTTCCCCTGACTTCTCATATAGTCAATCAATGTTTTCGAAGTATACAGTTTTATCGGATTGAAATCGGTTACCCCGTCGGGATTGGGGTCTTTGGTGTTATGGGTAATGCGGGTCAAGTCAAAGATCACTTCCTTCTGTCCTCCATCGGGTTGAATGGCCATCCAAAACTTCCCGTTTTCGGCATTGCCTTCCTTGTAATAATATTCCAGGGTGAACCACTTTTCGATAGGAACTTTTACCTTGTTTTTGGTATCAGACCAAAGCGTGGTGTATTTCTGGCTGTCGTCGGCTAATAACTGGCAATCTTCCCCGTCAATGATAAAATAGAGGTCGCTTTCCTGTTTTACCGGTTTGCCAATACCAAGCGTAATCCGGAAACCATAAGGCACCGACTGGCTCCAAGTGATGTTATTCCAGAATTCGGCGATGGTTAGCCAGTCAATTTTATTGGGATACATACGGACGGCATTGAAATCGCTTGTCAGAAAAACACGTTCCGACTGATAAAATTCCTTCATCCCTTTGTTGCCGTAAAGGTTCGCCTGAACACGGCCTTTTATGCCTTCCACATTGGCTTCGTTGAGCCATAAATGCAGAACGTGGTTGGCAGGGTTTCCTGGTTCGGAAATAATTTTTGCAAAACGTTGGCTGTCATCACCCCCTTGGTATTGCAGGTTGAAACTCCCGATGTCGGGGTGGTTATCCAGGTCATTGATCCAGTCGTTATGATCTGTAAATGAAAGGTCAATTCCTGAAATGTCGGCATCCGAACCCCTTGCAATTATTTTTGAATCAGGCTCGAAACCTGACTGAAAAATCAGTTCGCCTTCGTATTTTTCGATATCTTCATTCTGCGCACAGGCAGAAAAGAGCAACATTTGGAGGACAAATATCAGGTAAACATTCTTCATTTTGTCTTGATATCCAATTTCATCATTTCGACACCGGCTAATATGATAGCTCCCAAACCATGAATATCATTCAATTCTTTTTTCCTGTTGTAATAGTATTGAATATCGTCTTTTATTCCGGTGCCAACACAAATATTTTCTACCAGTCCTTCTTCTGTAATTTTTTTCCCCAAACCACTCCAACCGCTAAAGGCTATACTTGCATAAGATTGGTTTATCCATCCTTCATTCACAGCCTTTGCTACACCATAAATAAACATTGCCGTTGCCGAACTTTCGAGATAAGAGTCAGGTTTATCAATTAACTGATGCCACATCCCTGATATATCCTGATGACGTGAAATTCCGATAATATGTTTTTCCAGAATATTGATTAAAGCATTCCTTTCAGGGTGGTTTTCGGGAAGTAGGTTAATCAATTCAACTTCGGACATGATCACCCAACCGTTGCACCGTCCCCAATGCGCCACACCATTTTGTTTGTTATCGCTGTAGTAGCAATGATAATACAATCCATTGTTTTGGTTAAAGAGATATTTATTGAAATTCTTAACCTGAACGATAGCATCATCCAGATATTTACTATCACCCGTTTTTAGAGCCATCCTGGCTAAAAAAGGAACGCCCATATACAGGTCATCAGCCCAAAGAGTCATTTCCCTTGGCTTCTTTCTTACAAATGTCCCATCTTCCAAACGGATTTCCTTATTGGCTACATAATTTATTGCCCGATCTAAATACGTATCGTACTCTTTTTTGGCATCAAATTTAGATACGTCATATAACCCGGATGACATGGCACCGCAATGATCCAATAATCCCATTTCAAAGTATTGATAAATGGAAATATCATGTATGCCTGCATTGTATTGTTTCCCAAAATAATCCAGGTTGTCAAAGATGAAATCGTAATTTTTCAGAGCATATTCTTTATATTTTTCATTCCCTGAGATTTCGCTCAATTGTATCATACCAATTGCCAATACCCCATTCCAGTAATGCCACATATTGTATGGACTTTCTATCCGATAGTTTTTTGAAACAGGAAGCCCTTCTGTGCAATCATATAACTTTTTAGTCTCTGTATCTATTATTTTGAATGAAGTATTCTCTATAATATTATCGGCAACTTTAAATATTTTATCATAGTTGCTTTGAGCAAGAGTAATGTTTCCACAAAGGATAGAAAGAAACAGTGGGAAGAAAAATTTCAATGTATTATTCATTTTTAGTTTATTTATTCAATCAATCAACAATTACTATCAATTAAAATATCACCATTTTGCTAACGTACGTATTTTTTTAATTTTCTTGCCCAAGGTACATAACCTGCTTTTGTCATGTGCAGATTATCGTCCATATAGAATTCTTTAGCTGGCATTCCATTCTTGTCGAGCATAATGCCCCATATATCAACCACTTTTACATACGGGTATTTTTTAAGCTCCTTTTTTAGTAAGGCATTGTATTCAATGAATTCATCTTTAAATCCGGCATCCCATCTTCTTTTACTCGGTTTTGGCGTGATAAAAACAATTTTTGCTTTGGGCAACTTAGAATGTATCAAAGAAATGAGTTCATGGGTATCTTTTATAACTTTATTGGGTGCTTTACCTGATGCGAGGTCATTATCTCCTTCATAAATTATAACCGTCACCGGGTTATATCTAATAATTGCTTCATTGGCAAAATAGATCAGGTCGCTGGTTTGAGAACCTCCGAATCCACAGTTTAATACATTTTTATCCGGAAACGATTTATTCAGGTGCTTCCAGTTTGTAAACGTTGAACTTCCGGCAAAAACAGTAAGGTTTTCCAGGTTAACTTCCGACACCGGTTTAAATTTTTCAATGGCATCTTTAAAGCGAAGCGGGTCTTGCCCCTGTACATCAGAAAGCCCAATCAAATTTGTTATTAACTGAATAATAACGACAACTGTTAGTAATTTAAATGTATTCATGTGTTTATTTTTTCAAAATTGATTGTGCAATTTTCGTATTAACTATTTTTTTCAATCAAGTATCCAACGCATGGAATAGCCATAAATAATCATTTTCGGTTTGTATGAGCTTTAGCTCTTATGGCTATTTCATCCTTGATGATATGAGTTTGTGTTTTATTTGTTTTTAAAATTCAAAATTGTTAGTCAACCATCTTTATCGTTTTCAACCAACAGTGGAACAAATCGGGCCATTGATCAACTGGCATATTCATTTTTGTAATCCCAAATCCATGGCCTCCTTTCTGAAAAATGTGCATCTCCGCAGGAATATTATATTTCTTCAAAGACATGTAAAACTCGATTGAATGAATTGGGAGAACAACCTTGTCATCGTCGGCAAGGACGAGAAAAGTCGGAGGGGTTAGTTCTGTTACATTTAATTGTGACGAGTACATTTGTGCTGTTTCCCAATTGTTATCGTCGCCAAAAAATATCTTCTTATTTGCAGCCTGCATATCCTCTTCTTGATGGAAAATGAACGGGTAAAGCAATAACATGAAATCGGGGCGTGAACTGAACCTTTCGACAGGATCATTTGAGTTTATATTTCCGGATGAAAAACGGGTGCCCAACGTTGATGCCAGGTGGCCTCCGGCAGATGCGCCGCCAACTCCGACTTTATCCGGATTTATTCCCCATTCTTTGGCAAAATATCTGGTAAGCTGAATTGCACGGGTCGCATCTTCTAATGGAATTTGATGATGCCCGTTGGGTAACCTGTATTTCAATACAATCCCGGTAATCCCGTTCTTTTTCAACCATTCAGCAATTTCATATCCTTCATGCGACATGGCTTCCCTAATATATGCACCTCCGGGACAAATGATTACAGCAGCCCCTGTATTCATTTTTTCATCGGGAAAATAGACATACATTTTTGCCACAGAGATGTTCGCTACACGGTTATTTTCCAATTCTTCTTCAGGGCCGGATAGCCCATTACCGGTTGGAGCTCCGTGAGGCCAAACATCCAAAACCAAATCCTGAGCCATAACGGATACTGAAAACGCCAAACATAGAGTTAGGAGTACAAATTTCATAATACTTGTTTTTATTGTTCCTTATTATTTAGTTTTAATGAAGGCGATATGGGCACAGGTTGGCACCAACTATGCTCTCCTGTGTAAACGGCAGTGAGTAGTCCAATAATCTTACCTTCTTCAATAACCAGTTGAGGCCGTTCCCTTCTTACACAATGGAGAATTGAACCATCGGTGTATTGTATGTCGTGATTATAAGCAATAACTTCTTTATAGGTTTTCCAATCTTTGATGCCATTTTCTGACCAAAGGTGTACGCCCCAGCGTTCATGGCCTGATATTTTACCCATATTATCTTCACAAATAAAATGATAGGCATCATCCATTTTGAACATGAAAAAGTCTTCAATTCTATTATTTGGCCATACATTGTTATTGCGGATAGTATACGGGCTCGAATAATGTTCGGCTGTTGCCAATGATACTTTCAATTCTTCGTCACGAAAAAGCATCCTGATTTTACCTCCTTCTGCAAGAACAGCCGGGTTATTCGATTCACCATCAATGATTGGATTATCTGACCTTTTCCATAGACCTTCAATATTTTTTGCTGTGGCATAACCAATTCTTCTTAAATAAGGATATTTTCCAACTCCTTTTGTTGTAAAATCGGAACCTATATAAAACAGCACATATTCATCACCAATCTTTGTTATAGTCGGGTTATGCGCCATATTTGAGTCCCAAAATACGGAATCTCTTTCGCCAATAACCACTTCCCTAAATTGATAAGGGCCAACCAAAGTTTTTGAAGTAGCGTGGACTATCTCAGAATGTTCAATATACCCGGAAGGAAATTTTCCTGTCTTTTTCCAGCGCGAAGCAAACATGTGGTAAACCGAATCAACTTTTATTGCCGAACCACCCCAAACCCAATAACCATCCATACGAAATCCTGTTTGAGGGGGAACAGCCTGTAAGCGTTTTGCAATAGGGTTCTTAAATTGTTTACTACAACCTGAGGATAAGAATAAAAGACTTACCAGCATTACCTTAATGACCCAAAACGGATGGTATTTTTTAACCCAAATTGATTGTCTGTTATTCATATTTGAACTATTTAAATTGTCTTTGTTGTCAGTGAAGTATAAAAGTCTCCTGGCTCTCAAATTTTTGTTTATTTTCCAACGCATCAGTAGCTTCGATAATTAATCCGTATTTATTGAACCTGCTTTGTGGAATTTGTTTGCTAAAAACATTGTCCCCCGCAGCACCGTCGCCTTCCATTCCCTTATCGTTTAAGGAAACGACAACATATTTTGTGGAATCTCTTGTCAGAAAAAACCTTGCTTTTACATCATTGATTTTTGAACCATCCCAGAGGTTGGCAACAATAGTATTATCGCCGTCAACCTTTACCCACCTTACTATTGGAGGGGTGCTATCGTTCCCACTTACCTCGATAGTAAGCTTTCCCCTTTTTATTGTATGAAGCGGGTAATCGGGCAACCAATATTCACATTGCATTTCAACCTTGTGACCTTGGGGGCATCCGGAAGAAATCAGGGGAATGGAATATTTAAACGATGCACCTACTTTATCGTAGGCGAACCAACTATCTTCTTCCCGTTGATTAATACCGGAAGGATTTAGATAATTATCCGAAAAAAATAATTTCGTCCTTCTCCACAATCCATTGTCTTTAACCAGAATAACAAACGACTCTCCGGGATTTGCAATACCATCCCCATTGCCTTTTCCCAGGATCATTGTTACGGTATCTACACCTGCCGAAGCCACTGTAACATATCTGCCATCAGCAATCATAAAGTCTTTTACTTCCGGAGCTTCCTTCCTTACGGGGACTTCAATCTTTTGTGAACTGATACTTTTATTACCTTCTTTTATGATTATTTCGAATTGTACAATTTCAACACTATCAGAAATTACACTGAATTCAAATGGAAGAATACTGTTTCGTATATTGTTTACCGGGATATCGGGGAAGCGAATTTCTGAAGTTTTCATTTTTGTCCCGTCCCTGGTTGGAGTAATTATGGCGCTTACGTTTTTTGCCCCTGACAATCCTTTGTTTAACAGTTTCACAGACAGTCGTGTATCATTGCCTGGTATTATCCAACCCGCATTAATCGTTTCAAAAGAAGCAATGACTAAATTTGATTTTGCACCCGCTTCATTAATGCCAATTTCATTGAGTCCCCCATCTGTAACAATTCTGAGTCTTCCTTCATCATCGCTTTTAGTTTCACTTTGGGTTATCTCAGAAGTGACCAAATTAATTTTATTAATGAAATAAACTGAATTTTCTTCATAGATTGGCGGTGTCGTCAATGTAACGTTTACAAATGGCAACAACTGCCCGTCAGGAAGAAATTCCCTGACAGAGCTCCTCCATCCTCTGGTATCAACATTTTCAAGAATAGTGAACCCGGGGGTGTCCCGATCAGAATTTACATGGTAATACCAAACTGTGAATTCAGGATAAACATCAATATGGTTCCATTTCGAAGAGGGTTTGGAATTAGGAACATCATGAAAAGCATCCATAAAAAAATCAAACATTTCACCTAATCCACAGGTAGAATGCTCTGCATCGTATATAAATTTTTTATAATCATCTAAAACCTGTGTCCATATTCTGCTAAAATCTTCCTGATAAGCTCGAATAAAGTCCTTATCCCCATAATTGAGCCGAACTTTCGTGTCAGTGAAATTTTTAAACATATCAATATGACGATATTCTACAGGCATACTTCGCGACCCGGCATAAAATTCTACTGCCCCACAAAAGCTCCCGATAGTAGAAAACAGATGAGGATATTTTCCACCAATCAAAAATGCCATAAACCCGCCCATTGACAAACCCGATATGGCCCGATGGTTCCTGTTGGCAATGGTGTGATAGTTCTCATCAATAAAACTGATTAATTCAGGATAATAAACCGGGAATTGACGATGTGTGTCAACTTGGTTTATATTCCCGACATTATAAGGTCTTCTGTCATATTCCTCGCCCGGACTTTTATTGTATCCATCCGATTTCACAACAATAACATCGTGGGTCGCTACGAAATTGGCAATATTATCTCCATGATTTTCTTCTCCCATATCGTAAGAAGCATATTCCCATTGCCCGCTCCCAAAATATCGTTGGTCCCATCCGTGCAGGAAATAAATTACCGGAAATCTTTTTTTGGGATTTTTCTCATCATACCCCGGAGGCAAAAATATACGGTAGTTGCGCATTTCTGCAAAAACATGGCTATAATGCCTGGCATCAATTATTTTCACATTGCCCGTCTGGCATGAGTAGGCTTTACCTGGCAAAAAAGTAAACCCGATAATGATTAGCCATATTATAAAATTCAGATAATTTTTAAAAATTAAACTTAATCTTAATTGATTACTTACCATCTTCTAATTCCCTCTTTAGAAAGTTATGTTTGTATAAGAATTCATCAGCTTGTTTCAAAATATCTTCGTTGAAATATTGGGAGTATTCTTCACTCCCCTCTGCCAGTAAATGCCTTTTCCCTTCACAGGTAATCAATTCATAAAGATTCCCCTTGTTTTCCATATCGCGTTTAAAATATCTGACTGACCAGAACGGAACAATATGATCTTCACTTCCGTGAAAATGGATCATAGGTGGTAATCCTTCTTTTATATGATGGGCAGGAGAAATGCTCCATATTTTATCTCTTCTTTTGGCGAGCAAATAATCGCACCATTCTTGTACCGTGTTTACTGCCGCTGAGAATAATACAACAGTATTGGGGTAACAACTTATACTTAAATCGTCAGATTCGTCATTGTATTCGTCAATCATCGCGGTTGAAATTGCCAAATGCCCCCCGGCTGACTGCCCTGAAACAACAATTTTATTAATATCTATCCCAAATTTGTCTGCATTACTACGAACCCAGCGGACAACCGATTTTGCATCCATTAATGATTCGATGGGGCTAATGTCTTTATGCGGTATTTTACCTCCTTCATTTGACAAACGATAATTTACCGCAAAAGCAACTACTCCCTTCCGGGCATAACGCTCACAGGCTGTGAAGAATTTTTCAGAACTGCCTGAAGCCCAACCTCCACCATGGAAAAACAAAATAGCAGTATTATCGTTGTTTTTTATTATTTCTTCCGAGTAAAAAATATCAACTGCCAGTTTGATTGTATCTATTGCTTTGTAAATTTCCCTAACATGCACAATTTGATTGTTTATTACATGTGCTGGCGCACCGTAAGTTAAGGAAAAAAACAGAACGAAAACGATTAAGAATTTCATGCGTTTCTGTGTGTTATAGTGATTATATCGTATAAACGGTGAAAGAGAGCCAAAAGGCTTTTCTTTTGGCTCTCTTTATAATACAATGGTTTCTTATTGCTTAATGAACTTGGATGAATATGCCTTCCCCTTTCTTTCTACTTTAATCAGATAGATGCCTGGTTTAGAATCCAGAAGGTTCAATTTCACACTACTTCCGTTAGCTACGGTTTTTGAAATTACCTGCCCAACAGAATTATAAACATTTAGCCTGTCACCAAGGTCTAACCCATTTATTGTTACATAATCGTTGACCGGATTAGGATAAATAATAAACTCACGGGATAGTTTATCAACAGATATCTCTGTAACTATTGAAGCTGATTTAAGTGTATTAGTATAGTACGAGATTGGAACCTCGATATATAATCCCATCATTCTGCGAATCTCAGCATAATAAGCCGCCTGTCCGTCATTGCTCAACGTAAATGAATCAGTTCCAGTATTGAAAGGGAAAATAGTACGGTCGCTTTGTGGTGTTTTAGCCCCAACTCCATCATTGTACGGCACATCTTCTTCAAACCTTACAATTGCAATTGTACTGCCGACCGAACCAATAATACTTCCGTTATGAGTTCCAACAGGCGTTATAACACCGTAAGTACCATTGGAATATGTAAATGAATTGCTGGCCACATGGGAACTCGCAAATATGGGATCGCTGGTAACGGTTATACTTGTTTGTGCAGTCCCGGCTACTGTAGCATCCTTAAACCATAATTTTGGAACGCCATACCTTGCACCATAAGGATTATTTATTATTACGGGTGCCGTGATACTGTCAATTACATCCTGCCCGGTACCATCATATTTATTTGAATTCGCGTCACGACCAACAAGAACCAAATCTGCTGCATTAAACTTGTCAATAATTGCCTGGGGCGGATCGGTCATGTCAATATAATTGCCAATATCAAGCTTTTCGACATTGAATTTATTAGCGATTAACCACTCGTATTGTGCCACATCGCCGCCATTGTTTGCAGTATCAGTTAATAGTACAATTTTTTTAAGTGAATTATCGTAAAAATAATGCTGTGGTGCAGTAATTGGTAATTTTAACATTCTGCATATTTCGCTATAATATGCAGCCTGCCCGGCAGGAGCCAGCGAAAACGAACAGGTATCATTATCATTATTAAGAGAAAAGATAGTGCGGTCGCTACGGGGTGTTTTTGCAGTTATTGAATCATTGTAAGGTATATTCTTCGCAAACCTTACAATCCCAATTCTATTGCCAACTGAACCTATAACAGTCCCGTTATGTGTACCATCAGGGGAAATAAGCCCTATTACACTGTTTGAATAATCAATTGAATCGCCTACTATATTGGAATTTGCGAATATGGTATCATTGGTAACATGTAACCAGGTATCCCTTCCCGATGCAGAGGTCGACATTGTAGCATCCTTAAACCATAATTTTGGAACGCCATACCGGGCGCCATAAGGATTGGTTATAATTACAGGTGCAGTGATATTATCAATTACATCCTGCCCCGTACCATCATATTTATTTGAATTCGCATCACGTCCAATAATAACCAAACCCGCTGCGTTTAACTGGTTAACAACCGACTGGGAAGGCGCTGTCAGATCAATATCATTGCCAATATCAAGTTTGTCAACAGTGAAGCCATTTGCGACTAACCAATTGTATTGGGCCACATCTCCACCATTAACTGCGGTATCAGTTAACAGGACGATATTTGTACCATGTGAAGTATCTGTCATATTATAAACCCATACTTCAAGATTTGTATATCCATTACCCGAATCAGTATGTGGAGAAGCAGGAATATTTAATGTTGTTGTATTTTGGGCCAATGTTGGATAATATGCGTCTGCATGGGTATTAATCCGGGCACCAGTCAGATTTACCATATCATTTAATGCTAAAATATCAACTGAATCCCTGTCCCAAGGTCTGGCTCCAGCGTTAGCTATTAAATTATCATTCAATAAGGTATGTGAATAATAATCTGTTTCATAACCAGCAAAAGAAGTGGCAGATTTAAAATCAGTTGAATCTTTGGTCGCATCCTCAAAATAAACAACCCCATTCCATTCAGATGAACCGACCCTGGCAGGGGAATAATTATCGTGCAAATAAAATCTGGCATCTGGATCCATATCAGTACGGATGCGAACTACCTGTCTTTGACCTGAAGAATTAGGGCCGTGTCTCCATTCGTTACCTATAATACTTATATTTGTCGCGTTACCACCAGAATAAGATTGACCATAATAAGCAGCATTATATGTAAGAGTATTCACTGTTTCAAAAGCTGCATATTCGGTTGAGTTTGGAAATGGTGTCCTATCAGCACAATGGATAAAAGCGCTTCGTAATAGAGATACATTATTAACAGAGTTAGAAGCTATTAACATACCTTTACTTGAAGTAAAATGTAGAGGCCATGCAAAAATACAATTCTGAACAGTTACATTACTCCCAAAAGTACCACCAATTCCAAGACATTCATCTTCAGAATAACTGAAAGAGCAATGGTCAATAAATACGTTAGAACCAGAGTATAATGTTAACCCATCTATCTGATATATGCCATCATAGCTGGACCGGAACCGTAAATGTTGCATTACAACATAGTTGCACCTAAAATCAACAACATTTACTCCTGAAATTGTAATGCCGGGGCTGGGGGCAGTCTGCCCGTAAATAGAAACATAGTTGCTTGTAACCCTGATATAGTTTGTCAAATTTATATAGCCCGAGACTTCAAAAAGGATAATGCGCGGATAAGTACGCGTCAGGCACCAACGGAAAGAACCTTTGTTACTTCCATTATTCCCCAAATCATCGGTCAGCCTGTCAACGGTCAGTACCATTGGGCTTGAGCTGCCTGCGTAGGCACCCCTCACATTCTTCGCAAATCCTAAAGCTCCCGGAATAGCATAAGGTTGTGAATAGCCAGGAGAGCAAATAAATAATACTAATCCCAATAATATGATTTTAAAAAAATTCATGATTTCTGATTTTTAATAACATAAAACTTTTGTGTTTTTCCACAATCTGATTCCCTATCTTCCTGATAACTTTTATCGGGATGATAGAATATCCGACGAATGTCGGAGAAGTTAAAGATTGCTCTTATGAGAATTTGCCCCTCTTTCATTTGAATCTATGCTATGGGAGTATGTTTTTCACATACATATTCGTAATTATATTTCCATACATCCCTCCTTTCTTTATTATATTAGCAATAATACACCTTCAATTGATTACACATAGTTATTATTGTAAAAAACCAATTTCTATTCTTTGATAATCTTAAAAACTTCGGTCATTGAACAAGTATTTATCCTGACAAAATAAATTCCCGGATTGAGGCTAATTAAATCCATTTGGATTATTTTCTGATCCTCAAATTGTTTCTCTAATACAAATTGCCCATTTATACCGGAAATGGTTATTAAACTATTTTCCATAATACGACCCAAAACAATGGTAATATTTCCTTCGGTAGGATTTGGATATATCTTAAATTCTTTAGTATTAATACTAGCCGGATTTTTTATGGAAGTATTAGTTGTTTTTTTTGTCATTTTATAAACCCACATTTCAAGGTTGGTATAGCCGTTTCCTGAATCAGCATGTGGAGATGCAGGTACATTTAATGTTGTTGTATTTTCGGCTAATGCGGGATAATATGCTTCCGATTGGTTTGTAATCCAGCTACCAGTTCCCTTTACCATATCTTCCAATGCTGTAACATCTACCAAGTCCCGGTCCCAGGGCCTGGCCCCTGCGTTTGCCACCAAGCTATCTTCTAACACCTTATATGAATAATAATTAGTTTCTGCCCAACTAAATCGTTTTTTGACTTTATAAGCTGTGGAATCCCTTGTGTCTTCATACACAGCTACACCATTCCATTCGGAACTACCTACCCTTTTGGGTGAATAGTTGTTGTATAAATAAATACTGTCCCCTGCATTGAGCACGGTTCTTAACCGTACAACCTGTCGTTGCCCAGATGTACGCGGGCCTGCTTTCCATACATTGCCAATTATACTTATTTCTGCATGATTCCCTCCACCACATTCCTGTCCCCAATATGCCGGGTTGTAACACAACGTGTTAACGTTTTCCCATCGGGTATAGTTTGCCCCATTCGGATAAGGCGATCTGGTGCCACAATGGATGAATGCACTTCTCAAAATAGAAGCATTAATTACATTATCGCCTGCCAATAACCCTTTCCCGTTGTTATAATTAAGTGGCCATGAAAAAATACAATTCTGAACAGTAACATTACTGGTCATATCATCCGAAGACCCACTCATGCCAAAGCATTCATCCTCTGCATAGCTAAAGGAACAATGGTCAATAAAAATATTATCGGCATTATATAACGACATGGCATCTATTGCTGCAGTTCCATTATAGCTGGGCCGGAAGCGTAAATGTTGCATTACCACATAGTCGCACCTGATATCAACATAATCTACACCTGAAACAGTAATGCCTGGACTGGGGGCAGTCTGTCCGTAAACAGATACATAATCCGTGTAAACCCGAATAACTGATGTCAAATTTATATAGCCCGATACTTCAAAAAGAATAATACGCGGGAAAGTCTGTGTTAAGCACCAGCGAAAAGAACCTTTGTTGCTACCGTTATTTCCCATATCATCCGTGAGCCGGTCTACTGTCAGGATTGTCGGGGTTGAACTGCCGGCATAGGCTCCCCTCACGTTCTTTGCAAACCCTAAAGCTCCCGGGATAGCGAAAGGTTGTGAATAGCTATTTATACAGGCCAATAATATAACGCTAAATAAAATTGTCTTTATTTTGTACATATTTGAAAATTTAAAGAAAGGTTTAACTGTCCTCCATTTGTCAAAGAGCCAGTTTAAAACAGGCAAAGCCTATCCATCATATCTGACAGAAAAAGCTTGATTGCCCTGATATATTTGGAATTTTCTGAACGGTAAAAAAGGTTTCTGCCTGATTGGGCAGAAACCTATAAAAAGACGTTACTTCACTTGCAGCCTTTTAATACTCAAAGTCATTTCCTTTTTTGTATCGTCAACTTTGTTTACAAAGATGTACGCCCGGTATTTTCCATCGGTAGTTTCAACCCAAAGTCCTGATTCTGCTTTCATATTAATTGCATAATTCGGGGCATTGGTAAAATCTATTTGCTGAAAATCTACATCATCAATAAAAATACCATATTGCAAACGAGCTAATTGCTGATCCCTTAAATTCCAGGCTTTTATTTCTTTCGAACTATTACTGACCCCCGAAGGTAGGGTAATACCCGGAAGATATTCCGTATTGGCCGGTGAAACAAGCGCATGACTGAACGTAATCCCGGATATTAAACGATGCAGGTATACCAAATCAATCTTTGCAGCATTGGCGGCAGCGCCCGCAGCATCGTAAACAGCCATATCAGTAATGGAAATATAACACGCAGCGCCATCTTTAGCCAGCAAATCGAGTTTCATATCCATTTTTGCAATGTTATATGATCCCATTTCATACGATACAGTTTGTCCGTTGCTGGCTTTCGCCGAGAAAATGAAATCCACCGATTTACCACGTGCTTCTTCCGGAATACGGTAATAATAACGTAAAGTGGCAGCACAGGTATCTTTTGTGAAGGTTACAACTGTTTTCGTACCGGTTGTAACTGATGCATCACCGATGGCAATACCCACATCCTGCCCTGAACTGTTGGTGTAGTATGATTTGTTTTCAAGATACGTTCCGGTAGCGCCTGCAATAGTCGCTTCAACCTGAGCCGAAACGATTTTCCCTTCAGAAGGGAGCAACGCCATTGCATAAGCAAATTCAATGTTCATCCCGACCATATTAGGTCCCAGGGTGCGTTTAATGCAGTCGTTCTGCAAACCCGACTCTGCTGTCGGGAGGCTGTATTCTTCTTCCTGGCAGGCAGTTATAAATACAGCCAGAAGCAAAACTAATATCAAACTATAATATTTATGTAGCATGGTTATTCAGTTTAAGGTTTTTGTTGAACAGTTACAAACACGGTATAGGTTTTTCTCACCTTTCGGTTTCCTGAAATCACAGTCCATTGTTTTGGATTTGCCAAATCAGAGAAATCGGTGAAACTGGTAATTTTGGGGTCAAGTTTGGCATCGGTAACCAGACTGAACTGCGGCCACAGATTCTTCAGGTCAGTACCGTAGAACACATTCACATTAATGGTCTGTGCTGTAGTGTCTATTACTGCTGAAGCAGTCCTGACTGTCTGATAATCAACTCCCAATAATTCAAAGTTGCTCACATAGCATTGAGCCCTGGTAGTGATCAGGAGACCATCTTCATCAATCGGAAAATCGGTACAACCCACCCATGACAGGATGGAAATGATGATGACTGTTGGTATGATAAAATATTTTTTCATATTTCTGTATTTTATTTTTTTCATAAGCATTATAACCACGGAGTGTTTTGTGTCAGGTTCGGGTTCCGGTCTCTTTCCGAAGGCGGGATCCTGAAAATATAACACTGCTGATAACTTAACTCTGAAGCGTTTTGGAAGTAACGGGTTTGATTTGCCCCTTGTGTGTCAATTCTCCAAACCCCTGCACCATAAGGTGGGCACCATACCCGATCAATAGCCCTCCAGCGACGTAAGTCGAATCCCCGGTGGCCTTCAGCCAACAATTCAACGATACGTTCCTGCTCGATGGCAGCAAAGAATGAAGCCTTATCAGCCGTTTTACTGGCAGCCAGCGGTGGCAGATTGCCCCTGTGACGGATGCGGTTGACTAATGCAATTGCATCGGTTTGTGGGCCATACGCTTCGTTGGTTGCTTCAGCATACATCAGGAACACATCGGCCAGGCGCATCACCGGCCAGTTGTAGTCGCCTTCGCTACGGCCCTGACCTGCATAGTTACGCAGAAATTTACGGAACACATAACCTGAATTGCAACCATCGGTGTTGTACGAAGTGTATTTCACTCCATCAATTGTAACTGAAGCATTCCATGTTTTATATATAAAGGGTATCCATCCGGTTTCCTTCAACGACAACATACTCATACACTTTTCGTAATCCCACATAATGGATGCTTTCATCCGGTAGTCGCGGTTGGCATAACTGGCCGGATTGACAGCCGAGTTCAGTTTGGTACGCGCCCCTGAAGTAGAAGGGTTGGTTGGGATCAGTTTGGCAGCAAAGTCACCGGTAATGGTTGATTGATAACGGTCGGCAATTTCGTAACGCGGAGTAACCCAGCATTGCGAGCCTTCGTGTAAACGGCCTGCTACATCGCGCATCAGTTCCTCGCCCTGATCTGTACCAGTTCCTCCATGCGTGAATACCATAATCATTTCGCCATCTGCATTCGGGTTGCCGGTTGATGGGATAAACATGTAATAATAGTTAGGCAACACGTCTGCATTCCCCATGGTTCCCCAACTGCCGGGGTCCCCGTTACGGAAAAGGTTCAATCCGTAATCTTCAATCACACTTTTAAAATCGGCTGCCGCCGCTTTGTAGGCAGCATCGGCTTCCGTAACGCTGGGAGTGAACGTACTCAGTTCAGTCCAGCCAAATTTATTCCAGCTTGCCCAGTACAATTGCAATTTACCACGGAAGGCAAGGGCAGCCGGTTTTGAAGCACGCCCTATTTGTGAAGCTTTTAATGGAAGTTTTTCGAAAGCATACGTAAAGTCAGCCATAATTGAATCTTTGATCATCGATACCGGCATCCTTTCTATGTTTTCGACTTCCGAATTACTGTTAATAACATGACCGATATAAGGCACATCTCCCCACATAGATATTAACCGGAAGTAAACCATTCCCCTTAGCAGGCGGGCTTCCCCAATGATGGTTTCAAGTCCCGACAACGATGTGGCACTTGCCGAAGGAAGCATCTTTTCCACATTTTCAATAACGTAATTGGCATTGTTTACACCTCCGTACAAATAACGAAAATATTTATCGAATGCAGAACCATAACCTGAAGGGTTATAGTTGCCCCCATTGTACGCATCGCCTTTCTGCAGGTTCCCGCTGGTGGTACTGTTACCACGGGTGCGAACGTATTCTCCCTGCCCGTCGAAATAATAATCACGGTCGAACAGCGGGCGTACAGATGAATAAAGGCCGTACAGGGCAGTTGTTGCATCCGCTTCTGTCTGCCAAAATGCCGATGCGCCCATCTCGGTAGTAGGTTGTTGTTCCAAAAGGTCTTCAGTACAGGATACCGGGAAAAGCGTTAATCCTGCCAAGACAGATATTATTAATATTTTTGAACTTATTTTTTTCATAACTACAAGTTTTTTTAGATGCCGATGTTAATACCTAAAGAGAATGATTTATTGAGCGGATATGCATCACTTGCATGAGAAGCTTTTTCAGGGTCAAGTCCCCGGTATTTGGTTATTGTAAACACGTTTTCTGTTGAACCATAGATGCGAATGCTCTCTATTCCGAACCGCTTCAATACGTTTTTTGGCAGCGTATAACCCAACTGGAGGTTTTTAAAACGAAGGTAGCTCAGGTCATCGAGCCAGAACGTTGTTTCTTCCCTGTTGGAAGTACTACCACCAAGCCGTGGCCATTCCCCATCGCGGTTTTCAACCGACCATGGATTGTTCCAATGATCCCACGTTGAAGCGTATCGCTGGGTCCCAAAATTCACATTATTATAGATATTGATCCAGAAATCCTTTCTTCCTGCAGCTCCCTGCAAAAGAACAACCAGGTCAAACCCTTTCCATTCAGCATTAAAGTTCAGTCCAAAGTTAGCAACAGGCCGGTCTCTCTGAATATTTGGATATGCTTTCCTGTCGTTTGCGTCAATTCTCCCATCACCGTTCAAATCTTCTCGTAGAATATCACCAGGAGATGCCCCTTGCGGAGTTGCATTATAAACATCTTGCCAGGTTTGGGCAATACCTGCATCAACGTAGGTATAAACGTAGTTGTAAGGCATATCAACAAAAACATAATTTCCACTACTTGTTGAACCTCGCCCAAGATATTCGCTCCATTTGGTTAAAATAGCTTGGTTGTAGGATGCATTCAGATTTACGGAATACGTTAGATTGCCGACCTTGTCCCTCCAAGTGAAATTTCCTTCCAGACCTTGATTTTGCATCTCCCCGATATTTTGCTTCGGAGCATCATAAGTGCCTGTCAACAATACTGACAAATCAGATGGGCGCAACATATCAGTTGTTGTTCTGTTATAATAATCCAGTTCGGCAGTAAGTTGAGAGCCAAAAAAAGATAAGTCTAACCCTACATTTAATACATTCGTTGATTCCCACGAAAGATTCGTATTAACCATCTTTTTATATAATAACCCTTTGACAATACCTCCGGCAATCATATAGTTACTGGCGTTCAGAGTTTCCTGTTGCTCGTACCGACCAATCCCACTGTTGTTACCTAAACCACCATACGATATACGAAATTTACCACTAGTAAGCCACCCTTCAGTAAACGATTTAACAAATTCTTCCTCTGTAAAACGCCAGCCCAATGCTGCTGACGGGAAAAATCCGAACCGGCTGCCTTCCAGAAATTTGGAAGAACCATCGTATCGGAAGTTTGCTTCGAATAAATACTTATCGAAAGCTGAATAATTGATACGGCCAATGTATGATCGGAGTCCTTCTGTACTTGAGTTACCTCCAGAGGTCATTGTGCCTTGTAATGCAGCATCCAATTCATGAAGCGACGGGTGCAAACGATCGAGCCTGGTGCCGGCCTGATAGCGATCATACCAGTATTCTTCACTATAAACAAACAAGGCGCTGAAATCATGTTTGTCAGCAATGGTCAAATCATAGTTTAAACGCGCATTCATCTGGGTTTTATACCCGGTGTTCGTATAATTGGCAACTCCTATATTATCGCCCACGTAAACTCTCGACCCGAAAGTATTGGTCTGAAAGTTATACGAACGGTTTGGTGTATTGGCAGTGTAACGGAACTGGTTGTAATAGTTCAGGGCATAGTCAATCCGGGCGGTCAGGCCTTTTACCGGGGTCCAGTCCCAGTATGCGCTTACATTTGCTTCCTGACGGTTCTGCCGGTTAAGGTTATTAACATAGACGGTATATGGATTATATGCTTGTGGGTCTTCGTTATAAGCCATTACCCCTCCATAATAACCGCTTACCGGGTCGTAGGGGGTAATACCTGCAATAGCGAATTGCATATCGAACCCACCAGTGCTTGCAATTTCATCATCAGTAAAACCATCTTCCATCGCATACGTGTATTTCGACCAGTTGCCAGCAAATTTGACCCCGACATTCATATTTGAACGAACCTTGTAATCGTAGTTAAAACGGGCATTGTAACGCGAAAAATCGTTGTTGATCTGAAGCCCTTTTTCATCCATTATTCCAACAGAGATGAAAAAATTTGATTTCTCGGTTCCTCCCGAAGCAGAAACATTATGGTTTTGAATACTGCCCGTTCTCATTATAACATCCCACCAGTCGGTATTCGGGTATGCAAGCGGGTCAATCATGCCGAGGGCCATCCACTGGTCAATAGTCCCGTTTTTAAACAAGAAGTTGGAAGGAAGGGTATTTGCTGCCGCGTTACGTTGGTGAAGGGTCAGCGCCCGGGGATAGTCAGCCATAAATTCATACGATTTTGTTGGGTGTTCAACAGCATACGAACTGGAAATATTGATTTTCGTTTTCGCCTGTCCTTTTCCCGAACGGGTAGTGATCAGAATAACGCCGTTTGCAGCACGCGAACCATATACTGCCGATGAAGCTGCATCTTTCAGGACCGAAACACTTTCTATGTCATTTATATTCAATCTATTAATATCCACATCAGGCATCCCGTCGACCACGACCAATGGTTTTGAGTTATTTACCGTCCCGACCCCGCGGATCAGAATAGAAAAGTCGTTTTTACCAGCCATACCGCTGTTTTGATTGATGGCCAGGCCAGGTACCAGACCCTGCATCCCCGAAGACAGGTTGGTCAACGAACGGCTGGTTATTTTTTCATCAACCTTTACCGCTGAAACGGCTCCTGTGAGGTTTGCCTTTTTCTGGGTCCCGTAACCAATGGCAACCACTTCCTCAATCCCGATGGTTTCTTCTTCTAACACCACATTGATTTCCCGTTTCCCGGAAACGGGAATTTCCTGACTTTTCATTCCTACAAAAGAAAACATCAGAGTAGCATCAGCCGGAACATTGAGAAGCGAATAGTTTCCGTTAAAATCGGTAATGGTTCCATTGGTTGTGCCTTTTACAACTACTGAAACGCCGGGTAAAGGCTGGCTGGACGAATCGGTGACTTTACCTTTGACATTCATTTGTTGAATTTGGTTTTGGCTGTACGATTCGGTAGTCAGAACAATCTGACGGTCGGACACAACAAACTTCACATTTGTTCCGGCAAAAAGGTTGTCCAAAACTTCTTCAATCTTTTTTTGATTTGCGGACACAGACACTTCCCTGTTAACATTGACCAAGTCCTTGTTAAAAAGGAAATAATAGTTGGTTACATTTTCAATTTCATTTAATACGTCCAACAATTTTACGTTTTTCAGATTAAGAGTAACATGGGCTTGTTGTGAATAAGACGAAGAAGCCCAGGTCTGAAAAACAAAAAACAATAAGAAAAATGCACTTAGTCGCATAATTTTCAACACTTTAAGGAAGTTGGACATGCCAACCCCGTTTTGTAACTTTTTTTTCATAAATTTGAATCGTTAAGTAGTTAATTATTCAAGAGATTACGCTGCTTTTCGTTCAGGAAGATGTTCGTAGCATCTTCCTTTTTTAATTAAAATTTTTTAACCTGTTTCCATCTAATTTGAATTTTATTTTACGTTTTGTGAAACTTCCGTCGGGAGCTTTTGTTCTGCCCATTTCCTGATATTGTATTGGCGCTGTAATGGTGATAAGCCGAAGCACTTCATCAAGAGGTTCGCTCTCAAAGGTTGCATAGTACTTAAAGTCTTTCAGTTTCTGACCTTCAAGTTCAATGTCAACGTCGTACCACCTGCTAAGCCTTTTCGCAACTTCTTCAAATGCCTCATCCTGAATGATCATTTTACCCGATATCCAGGAAGAATAATTTTGCGCCTTTACGTCTTTCAGTAAAAATTTATTTCCTTTTTTGTACAAAGTGAATTGTTGACCGGGAACTAAACCAGATAAAGTTTCATCGTTTTTCCCAAAAATATTAACCTTACCGGTTTGCAGTGTAATTACTTCATCGCGACTGTCGGAATAAGCCGAAACGTTAAAACTGGTACCCAGTACTTCAACTTTTAATGATGGTGTATTTACACTGAACTTTTTACCGTTTTTCTTAACGACATTAAAGAAAGCCTCGCCTTCAAGATAAACATTCCTGGTTTTACCAAACTCAACAGGGTATTTGAGTTTCGATTTGCTATTTAAAAATCCCGTTGAACCATCGGGCAAGTGAAATTCGGTTCGCACTCCGGAAGGACAGCTAATTTCAGCCCAGGCATTTGAATCAACGGTTTTTTTCGATTGAAAATATAATATACCTGTGACAAGCAAAAGAGGGACAAACAGGATAGCTGCCGTATTCCGAACAAAACGATAAATATTAAATACAGGCCTGAATTCATAATCCTGGACAAACAGTTGCTGTTTAATATTTGTCCAGGCCCGGTTTTTATTAAAATCGGACGACTGGCTCAAATCGGTTTCATCCCATTGCTTTTCCAACTGTCCATAAAAATCTTTGTCATTCTCCCCGCTTTCAAATCCTTTTAAGACAGAATAATAATCACGTCGTGAATATTTCCCTTTTAAATATTTTTTTATTGATTCCATATCACTCAGATCAAGATTTGATGTCCTTTATACAGTAATATGGAATCTGCAAAAAAACTACGTAGTTGAAATCCGCTTTTTTTAGATTTTATTTTGGTTCAGGAATAAACTGAAGAAAAGAAGTCCGGCGATATGTTCTTCCGAAAGTGCCTGTTTTAAATGTTTCAGAGCTTCGGATAAATGTTTTTCTACGGTTCTCGGGGAGATTTCCAACATGATAGAAATATCTTTCACCAGAATTCCCTGCTTTTTGTGGAGAACGATGATTTCCTTTTGCCGTGGTGGCAGCTTATCGATCATTTTATCAACCAACTCCAGTAATGAATGATAATCAATCTGCTCTTCCGTTCGATTATCGAAATCAACGGAAGAACCAAGAATCTCATGCTTATAGTTATTTTCCTTTGCCTTTTTCAGAAAAAGCTCACGTATGTAATTGAAGGTTATTTTAAACAAATACGACTTAAACGAAAGTTCAGTGTTTATTGAAGTCCTGGCATTCCATACTTTAATAAACACTTCCTGAACCACCTCTTCTGCTTCTTCATTTGATTTTAAATATCCTTTGGCAAAAACAAAAATACGCCTGGCATATTCTTCAAAAATATTCCGGAATGCATCTTTATTTCCCTTTTTCAGGTTGACAACCCATTCCTTTTCATTATTTAATTGATTTGCCAAATTATATTTCAGATAGAAATGTTTTTAAATAGTTTCTTTCAAGCAAAATATCAAGATTGAAATGACAAGCTAATAATACATACAAATGTTGAAAAAAATAAGGAATAAAAAAAAGTGACCAGCATAACCGCAATTGTGTAGAACTACATTTACAGCGAATGGGCTATCTCTGTCCCGCCTGGGCCAGAGATGTGTGCCGGAGAGCTTTGCTGTTTTCTTTGGCACGAAACCAAGGTAACAACGATCAAAATCGAAAATAAAATTCACATACCTCTATTGCTTCCGTGGAATTTTACGCTCTATTTACAGGACAATGCATCGGAATAAACGATTGCGTCAACAAAATTGACCATTGCATCGCTATTTGCATTCAGCCAATTAAAGGTAACCGTATGTTTTCCTTTTGGCAATTGATATTTCCAAAATAAATCAGTCCGCCGGGCATTCGATGATGAAACAGGCAAACTGGCCGTTTCGACAGATACTCCATCGACCGACATTTCGACCCGGGCCACGTAACCTGCATCGGAACTTTGAACGTACCCTCTGAAAACTACGCCAATTCCCAAAAACGAAAATTCTCCTATTTGAAAAATATGCTTGTTGATAGCAACCCGATCTATCGGAAAATGTCCGGGAAATGATTGTTCAAGTTTTACCGGTTGAGGCTGCTGGCAGACAATAGTGATTTCATCGTCGTTTACCTGACCTCCATTTTTAGCGACAACCTGAAGCGCATGTTTTAGTCCCAGTTCGTAAACATTATTTAGCGAAAGACTTGTATAAGCAAAATTCCGGTCTTCGACTTCGTAGAGATTCTTTTTCCAGTATTCAGAAACATTGCTGTACCCCAACATCGTCCCCAAAATTCCAGCCGCCGTTGACGGATTGCAATCAGCATCCTGACCGCAACGGGTTGCAATATCAATGGTTTTGGAAAAATCGCCCTGTCCGTATAGCAAGCCGATAGCCACATACGCGCTGTTTATTTTCGCATCAATATCGAAAGAAGCATATACTCCATCGGGACATCCGTAATCCTGAGTCCACTTTTTTTGACACTCGAACCATGTTTGTTTCCAGTCGGCAGGATATTGTTTATGCCACCCGATAACATCACTGATGCATTGGTGAAAAGAACTTTCCGCAGGAATAGTTTTGAGGGCTTCGCTCACAATAAAATTCACATCGTTGGAAATAAACGCGAGAGAATACATGGCAGCAACAAAAACACCTCCATACCATCCGTCGCCACAACAGATCATGTGACCAATTTTATCTGAAAAAGCGCTGGCCGTATTGGGCATTCCGGGAGACATTAATCCCGCATAATCGGCTTCAATCTGAAAGTCAATATCATCAGCATGAGGGTTATTTATCCAATCGCCGGAAGCTGAAGGCATGATTCCATGAAGGATATTGTACCGGGCTGCCTGGTTCGCATGCCACAGCGGATACTCTGATCGAGCAAATATTTGGGCAATCGAATCCAAAGGAGCATCCAACCCAAATCGTTCAAATGCACGGACAAAGGTCAAATCCATGTACACATCATCATACAAACCGGGGAATGTATCGTAGTATTTTTTGATTGCCCCGTCAGGCCAGGGAATCGGGGTATAATCCTGAATCATCGTCCCGTTAAATAAAAATTCGACAGGCCCGCCATACGTACAGCCGATGGTTTGTCCGGCCCAACCTCCTTTTATTTTATCAGCCAATATCGTTTTCGATAGCTTGAATGTTTCGGGGAATAAACTATTTTTTGGTTTTTGCTCCGAACAAGAAAAACTTATCCACAACAAAAGTCCAATTGTAAACAGACATGGTTTGCATTTCATCGTTTTACTTTTTGATTGTTTTGTGAATCTTACACAAGGTTTATTCCCATACAACACTTTCTTTTGTTGATGTTATTCCAGAACAGGTATACGAACAAACTTCATATTGACACTTTACTTTTACTTCTGAACTCTTATCCTGAAAACCTGTGATGTATTGATCTTCGTTTTTATACTGAAGGTTTCCGATTAACTGATTGTCTTTAAAAATGTAATATCCAGCCAGATTTTTCTTGTTTTTGGGTTCTTTCCAGCTCAGGTTTAGTTTTCCTTCCGAATTAGCATACGCAATCAGGTTTTCAACCGGTTCAGGGATGGCATTCATCGGAAGGGTACCTGTTTTTACATATTCAAGATAAGTCTCATGAAAACCTTTTGTGGTCTGGAAAGGACTATAATAGTGGCTATACGCAAATGAGATAATATTACTGACATAGGGTTTTACTGTTTCCATTTGTTCAACAAAACGATCGAGTGTTGCTGAAGTCCAGAAACGTTGGTCGAATGTTTCGGCATCGGACCAAAACAGCAACCCCGGCTTCGATTTTACGGCTTCCTTCATGTCGCTAAACCATTTGTCAACCATGCCAAGTTCAAGGCCGCCTGCCCCAACGCAATCCTGTGGTGCAAAAATATCGCCTTCCCGAAAATGTGTTCCGGAAAATACATATTGCCACATATCGCGGTTATCCTGCGAGTTTCCAATCCGGTAATTCACAAATGGACAAAGCATAAATGGCATGTCCGGGGTAATTTTGTCCAGGTGGTCTATATTTATATTCAATGCCTGAATTAATGTATTCTGCCTTTCAGTGGTTTGGTGGTTCAGATTATCGACTTCCCATACCCAGTACCAGCCATACATGGTATCTTCATAACGATTTTTATACCGTCGGGTCAAATCATCAGCCAGTTGGTTTCCAAGCTCCATTTCACCATACAACCATTCCGAATCCCAACTGGCGCGTTGCCACCATTTTTCATTGAAATTCAATCCAAGGAAAACTTTGAACCCTGCTTTTTTTGCATTGCGCAAACAATTTTCCACCAGGTCAACCTGATATTTTACTCTTGTGCCGGGCAGGTTTCCCGGATATATGATGCGGTTAATTCCATCGTTCCCGGTATTCAATGTAGGTGCAAAAACGATGTAATGCATTCCAGCCTCTTTTAAATATCCAAGCTCTTTTTGCCATCGGGTGTCATCCCATTGAGCAACAAGATAGTCCTGAATAAAGGTGCCATCAGCAATGGGATATGAATCCGGCAATGAGCCATCATCATTTTTTACGCAAGCTGAACCCATGTTGATTGTTAGCAATATCCACAGAAATATGTATGTTGAAACTGAGTTACGCATCGATGATAATTATTTTTTGACAAATGAATAATTGAGATATGTCCCGGTCATGGTTCGAATGTGTGTGTCAAACTTTTTTTCGTTTTCATACAGTTCGATGATCCTTGCCCCCCGTTCCAATATCTCGTGGTAAGCCGATGTATAGCCTGTTTTCCGGCCAAAACCCAGGCAAATATCAGCCACCGTTCCAACGTAATCGTTATTGTGGTCGTGACCAACAAAAATGCCTATTACATTACCTATCTCCACAAAAGATGAAAATAAGCCGCTATTTATTCCGGGCGAACAAACCTGTTCTTCAATACTGCCAAAAGCAGCTTCTTTGGTTCTGACCTGTTCAAACTCCGGAAGCGGAATATGGAAAAAGGCCAATGCCTGAATTGGTTTTCCTTCTTTGTCGGCATACTCCGCACTTTGTTCCCGGTACCATTGTATCTGGTCGTTTTTAATCCAGTCGTAAGTACCCCGTTTGGGGTCGTTGGGGTAGGCATGAGAGTCGAACAAATAAATTGTCCAGGGCATCGATTTTCCTTCTGACGATAAAACGGGAAGCGAACAGTTTCCCACTCCGGAAAGCTTTTTGTCAGCGCTGGATGTGAGGTTGAACTTATTTTGCTGAAGAAGTCTGAGAATGTTGGGTTTTGACATATCCGTTTCCGTATCGTGATTACCAAATGTTACCGCAAAGGGAACTTTCGCTTCGGTCATTGGCTGAATGACTTCTCTCCATAGTTGAGCAGCTCCGCCCGAAACAACAATATCGCCTGTAAGCACTACCAAATCGGGATTCTCCTCTTTAATCACATGACGCATCAGCATGTACGTACTGTCATTCCGTTCAGCAAAATCTTTGCCGCTGATCAGGTGCAAATCGGTAAACTGAACGATTTTGAATTGGTGGTTTTTAAACCGTAAAACCGGTTGTTTCGAATAGGCGTTTAGTACAAAAAAAACAGCCAATATGGTGTATATATGTCTCATTATCTTTTATAATTACATTTTTACTCTTAAAAACTATTTTTACCAGTTGTCGGTCCGAAACGGCAACAAGGGTAAATTATTTGAATCGAACAGGTTTGGTGTTGCATCGTTGGTAAAACAGTAACGAACGGCAACCGGATTCTTTACATTTGGCGAAGTCACCTGAATGCTTCCATCCTTTTTCAGGATTGCCAATGCCGGATAAAATTGCTGGTCGGCTCCTGACAGTTGAAAGTTCGTGATTTTCGTTCCGGTACAACTCAGATTTCCGACAGAGATAACAGAAACAATAGCTTTGTCTCCTTTAATTGTAAGCTGGTCAAAATGTGGCGAATACGGCTGCAAGTCGCTCCTGTCATACTGTTCTTTCAGCGCCAGATCAGACAATCGTTCGCCAACGGCACGCTTTTTTACAGGATGAATATTGGCGACATCGGCAACCAAATCGGCAACCGAAATCATTCCTGTACCGGGTGTCCTCAACCCAAATTCCTGCTGTTCACGCAGGTAAGCGCTTTTTATTCCTTCGTAATAATTACACGGAGCAATCTGGACGAAGTACACCGGAAAATCGTTGTGAAATGCTGTTCTCCAACCGTCGATCATTCCGGTAAACAGCTTACTGTATTCGCAGTATTCACTGGCCACATTCGCTTCGCCCTGATACCAGATTGATCCTGCAATACGATAAGGCGAAAAAGGAAAAATCATGGCATTGTAGATAATATTGGCACCTTTAGGCGCCCAGTCCCATGGTTCAATGTTTTCTTTCATTTTCCGGAGTTCCGGATTTTTATCGAAGGCTTCGGCAGGCATCCAGGATTGAATACAGGTTCCGCCCCAATAGGACCCGATTAAGCCAACCGGTACTTTTAGCTGATCGTTTAACCGATGACCAAAGAAATATCCAACAGCGCTGAAAGCCGGCATCGTGTTTTCGTCACAGACTTCCCATTTTCCGGTGCAGTTCGTCTGCGGAAATTTGTCGTACGATTGCCCAACTTTAAAAAACCGAATTTCATTGTTTTTACAGTTGGACAAAGCATCACCGGCATCAGTAACTCCACCTTTTAGATTAAACTCCATATTCGACTGACCCGAACACAACCAAACTTCGCCCAGCACAATGTCTTCGATGGTTATCTTCTGTGTCCCGCAAGTAAACCCGATCGAATGTGTGCCACCAGCGGCAGGAGTATTTATGGTAGTTTCCCAGTCGCAATCGGCGCCAATCGATGCAAACACAGTATCCGACTTATTCCAGCTACAAACAATGGCAACCCTTACCGAACCCGGGCCCCATCCCCAAACCCTAACCTTCGCGTTTTGCTGCAAAACTGCATGATCGCTAAGGATTGAAGGCAACCGAAGCGGCAATTGGGCGCTTGAATAAACGGCAATCGGGAATAAAAAAACTAAAAACAATATTCTCATTTATTCTTTATATGAGTTATCTAACCAGTTTTTGTATTGTTTGTATAACCTTACCGATTCCTGATTTTCGTGTCCGGCATAGGCTTTTGAGCCCGGTTTATTCATACACCCGATGTATTGATAAACCAGAATTTTATCGACAAAAGGAGAAATATCTTCCATCTGCTTCAAAATTCGGGTATCGAAATCGGCAGGCAAAAGATTTCCCTTGGTGCCATCTTCAAAATAGAACAACTCCATGTCGGCCCAAATCCTCGCCCGCGAAGCTTTCTGATGTGCTTTATACAGGTTCTCGAAATAGCGTGCAGGTTCACCCAGCTTGGTTGAATTTACTCCCACCCCATCCTGGTATGCAATGATTTCAATGTTCATTCGCTCCAGTTGCTTCACAAACTTATCGTCCGACTTCTCGGCTTTAATGTTGTAGGGGGCAATCAGGTTTACGCTGGCAGGCATCAACATTTTTGCAGTTCTGGCACAATCGTTCATGTATTCGATGAAGGCTTCATCAAAATAAGGCATCAGATACGATTCGTTCGGGAAATACCAGCCATAAAAACAGGGATGATGACCGTATTTTTCAGTAACTTCTTCCATTGCTTTTGCTCGGAATTTGCGGATTCCGGGATCTTTCATCAGGAAATCGCCTTTCTGGCAATCGTACCAAAAATCGTTGCTGACAAAGAATTTGATTCCACACTCATCGGCTGCTGAAAGCACAGCTTCGAGCGGATCTTCGCAACCTAATTCGTACTTCGGCGCCAGTTTCGAAGGATAGATCGCCTTTCCATCCAAGGCAATTTCCTGCAATACCAGGTACTCAAATCCCAGCTCACCGATTTCCTTTACTTTCTCTTTCCACTGCTCAGCCGTAAAGCTGGCTAATGCAGGGTCCCAATACCGGCCTTCAGATGGCAAAAGATGCTGAAATTCGAACCAGGAACCCGAAATGGATTTTATTTTTTTATTATCAGGATTGATTATGGGTTGCGCGGCAAGGCTACCCGACATCAGCAGCCCGGCAGAACCGGTACCCGCAACTTTAAAAAAATTTCTCCTTTCCATTGTCTGATTATTTTAAGTTTATTTATCGGGGGTTAGCTTGACAAAAGTTACTCCGTGATATGCTACTTCGGTTGTAAACTGATTTTCAAATGTCCCGATATCTTTTTGCCTCCATAAATCACGGACTTTGTATTTTCCTTTCAATTGTAAATCCGCAAAATCCAGGGTCATGTTGTATTTCGCTTTCTGAATTTTTTCATTATCCACCTGATCCCACAAAATGAAATACGGATTGACATTGAAAAAACCAACAGCGATTGAACCATCTTCCAAATACTTGTACCATATCTGCCCGTTTTCTTTCTGTATTTTGCTGGCTGGCATTACGGCAGCATCCTGATCAACTGCGATCACCTCATCGTTGGTCAGTAAGTTCAGGGTAAAGTCGTCCATATCCGACATATCGCAACCGATAAGCAACGGAGCCGACAAAATACTCCATAAACTGATGTGCGAATATTGTTCGTCGGCAGTGAGGTACGAATCGTGTACTTTGCTTCCCCAACCAAGTCCGAGTTTTCCGACCACCAGCATATCCGGATCGTTGTATTTCCCGGGACGGGTAACCGGCGCACACACATCCTGAAAAAAGCCTATACTGCGTACGATATTCCAGTCGTCGGTTATATCGCGGGTTGTTCTCCACAAATCGCCACCGGCTTCCTGTGCCCAGTTCCACACATTCGGAGCGCCATAACCCACGCAATAAACCATGTCGCGTTTCACTTTATCCAGCGATTTTCGCATTACCATGTATGGTTCTTTTATCAGTTCTTCTGTTGGATTTGGCACCACATCGCAATAGAAGCAATAATCGTATTTCAGGTAATCGACACCCCAGTCGGCCCAGGTTTGGGCATCGCGGTCTTCGTACTGATAACTTCCCGGGTGACCGCCACAGGTAAGGGGGCCGGGCGATGAATAAATGCCGAATTTTAACCCCTGATCGTGAACAAAATCACAAAGACGTTTGAAATCAGGAAATTTCTCATTCCCCAGTAATTCACCGTCTTTTGTCCGTTCTTTTGCTTCCCATCCATCGTCAATGTTGATATATGTCCAGCCGTGGTTCATCAGGTTGTCGTGCATGAAACGGGCCGCATCTTTCACCTTTTCTTCATTTACTTTCAATCCCCAGCAGTTCCAGCTATTCCAGCCCATCGGCGGAGTCAGGCAAATTTCATCGCCAACTTCAATGCGAAGAATCCGCGAGTCTTTACCAACACTATTTTCAGCCTGAAGAACAACTGTGTAAATTCCTCTTTGATTAACGATTCCATCAATGATACCTGTTTTTGTATCCAATTTTAATCCGGAAGGTACATTAAGGGCAGAGAACGACATTGGCCGTTTCCCGGTGGCTGCAATGGTCAATAAAAATGGATTACCCGGACGCACGCCAAATACTTTTGCATTGTTGATCTTCGGACTGTCGCCAGGTTTTGGGGTCAGAATATATTTTTCGACTACAATGGGAATGGGTTTTACCGGTTCAGGAACGACCGTCCCTGAAGTTTCAAATCTGGCATCCAACCAATCGGCATGATCGTACATGATCCCGTCACCGCCTTCAAGAACCAACAATGCCAGCTTCTGAACATTTTTTAAATCGACGCTGAAAGCTTTGGCCGGCATGCCTTTATGTATAATTCCACTTTGCCAGATAATTTTTTGATCGGCAAGAATCTGAAACTCCATATTCCCGGAATAATCATTCCGGTCGTCGGCTCCAACCAATCCTGAAAAAGACCTGGCTTTTCCTCCCAGATTGACCAAATACCGACTAATGGAATGAGTTCCGATTCCTCTTTTGTAGTTTACGCCAGCCACCTGAAGCGGCGTTCCAAGTATTGATTTATTTACCTGAGCATCGCCCCAATCCTGATACATCGTTTGAACACTTAATTCGTCGAGCCAGATAACTTTTGAAAATACCGAAACCGGTAAAATGAGCATTAAAAAAACATATATTATTTTTCTCATCGTTCTTTTTTTGAGTAGTTGGGTTTTAAAATTTTCTGATATTATTCAAATACTGATATTCCTTTACTTGTCCCGAGGTAAACCTTTTTGTTCCAATCCGTGATGGTTTGTACCCGGTTATCAATCAATTTACTATTGCTGATCGAATAGGTTTCCCAGTTCGATCCGTCGAAAACAGATACTCCTTTATTGGTTCCTACCCAAATGTTTCCGAATGAATCTTCAGCGATGGAAAGGATCAGGTTATCAACCAAACCGCAATTTTCTTTCTTAAAAATTGTCCATGTTTCTCCTGAAAGTCTGGCTAGGCCATTACAGGTTCCGATCCAAATGTTTCCCTTTGAATCAGGAGCTAACGAATAAACATCGTTGTCGGGCAATGGGCTGTTCTGCTTGTTGAATAAAGTCCATGTCCCATTTTCCTTTTTCGAAAGTCCGTGGAAGGTTCCAAACCACATGCGCCCATTTGTATCGCAGGCAATTGATGTTACTGAGTTATCGCCCAGGTTTACTTGTTCTGTTTTATAGGAAATCCACCGTTTCCCGTTGTAACTGGCAGCGCCGCCATTTTTGGTATTCACATCAATTTCTCCATTTCCGTCCAGGTTAACGGCACCGCCGCCCCAGTCGCCAACCCAAATGTTTCCTTTGTTGTCGGCAGAAATTACATTTACCGAATTGGTTGGTGATGCTTCTTTTACATTATCCCATATTTCTCCGGCTTCGCATTTATAAACTCCGCCACCCCACAGTCCGACCCATTTGGTATTGTCGGGGGCAATGAACAGCGTTTCGACATAGCTTTCAGGTCCCTGAGCAAGCCAATTATTTTCGGTGTTCTTAAAAATGCCGCCCCATGTTCCAACCCACATTTCACCTTCCTGGCCGAAGCAAATTGAGCGAATGTCGTTTTTCGGAGAATCTGCGTTTTCTATCCTGATATTCTCCCAGTTCCCTTTGTACGGCGAACATGCAACAAGAAAAAGGGACAAGATGGTTGTGTATATCAATAACTTCTTCATAGTTTCTGTTTTATGGTCACTTTTGAGAATTGTACCAGTTCAAATAATCGTTATACAGTTTGCCTGAGTTTGGATGTCCGACAGAAGCAATTGATCCGGGTTTGTCCATAATTCCCAGATATTGATATACCAGAATGTTTTCGACAAAAGGAGAAATGTCTTCCATTTGTTTCAGTACCCGTTCGAAATCGGCTGGAACCAAAGCGCTTTTGTAAACATCACCTTCAAACTCGAAGATTTCCATGTCGGCCCAAAGTTTTGAACGCCCTGCTCTTGCATGAACCTTGCTAAGCGCTTCATAATATTTACCTGCAGTGCCAACTTTCGTTTTCTTCACCCCAATTTCATCCTGATAGGCAATAATATCAATATCCAGTTTTTCAAGCTGACCGACATATTTGTCGTCAGCCCGCACTGATTTTGTACCATACGGAGCAATCAGATTGATCGAATTGGGAGTTAGTTCTTTTGCTTTTTTATTACACCGGTTCACGTAGTTGATGGTCGTTTCGTCGATGGTGTTCCACAATCCCGACTCATTGGGGTAGTACCATCCATAAAAACTTTTGTGATGTGCGTATTTTTCGGCAACCTCTTCCATCCCTTTTTCACGCAGTGCGGCAACTTCAGAGCTGGTCATCATTTTTGTACCTTCACGCCAGTCGGCCCAAAAGTCGTTGCTTACAAAAAATTTCATGCCACACTCATCAGCCGCAGAGAGAATCGCTTCAAGCGGATCAGGACAAGCATAATCATAGCGTGGCTGAAGTTTCGAAGGATAAAATGTTTTTCCTTCGTTGGCAATTGCCATCAAAACCAGGTACTCCATGCCGGTTTCGCGAATCTCTTTGACTTTGGCTTTCCATTGTTCAGTTGTGAATTGTGGTAAAACCAGATTCCAGTATTTTCCTTCGGGAGCAAACCCGTGTGTAAACTCGAACCACGAACCGGAAATTGGCTTAATTGCCGGATTCTTAACCTGTACGGATAACACAGATGCAAATAGTTGATTCTGCAACAGCAATGATGCAGATGCCAAACCAGATGCGTGTAAAAAATTTCGTCTATCCATAATACGTTTTTTATATGAAATGAGAATGACTACCTATCGACAACAACTTTCAAAAAATTGTATATCAACAGATATTTGTTTTGTAATTAAATACCTTTTTGAAAAAGCAAGGCTGTCAAAAAAGCTTGGAATAGGTCATCCCGAACTTGTTTCGGGATCTCATCTTTCTGATCGTCAGACCCTGAAATACCCCGATACTTCGGGGCAGGGTGACGCGAATTGCCGACTTTAGAATTTTTTGGACAGCTTATTTTCATCCAGTCATTTTTACCGGGAGAAAAATATCCCCAACTCCTGAGTTTCTCAATTAATCGGGAAAGAACAAGAATTGGGGAAATTTATTTGTTACTAATAAAAGGATTTTTTAATCTTTCAACGAAACCCTGAAATTATCCCATCCCATTGATACCGGCTCACCGGCAGGTGATTGAATGCGAATATTAAATGAGCCTATATAACCCTTGTTGCCCGTAAAGTTCAGCGGAATGATCCGTTCCAATGGGATTTTAACCGTTTGCCAGGTACCCAGATTTTGAACAACGAGATCGGCGGCTGTAATTTTAGCAGGATTATGATTCCAATAGTTATAAATATAGAATTCCGTTTTCATGATTGGAATAAGCATATTCAGTTCAAACTTGACTTCATATTTATCCGGATGATCTTTCATATCGCTGGTGTAAGGAGCACTTGCACTCATCAGGTACGACCAGCCACTTCCTTCGTTCCCAACATTGAGGAATATATATTTCCCCGAGATTGGTTTTGGATTCGTCCAGGCTCCGACATATTTTGCCCCATCGCTGCCAGTGTATGCTTTATCGTCGAAATTTGTAATTAAAAATTGACGGTCCTGGTAATAGCCCGGACATGCTGCCGATACATTGTATTTTTTGTTGATCACTGTAAGCTTAAGATTTTGCTCAACATTTACGGGGACTTTTACTGTTAAGAAGTTATTGCCAGCCTGAATTACAGGTTGCTCAACTCCGTTAAACGAAACAACCGTATTGGTTTTATCAACCTCATATAGCTTGAAAAAATCGCCATACATTTTTAAGGTGTCGCCTGCTTGTGTATATTCGTTAAACATGCCTGTTAGCTTAAGATTAGGAATATTCACACTGAAATTAAATTCAATTTCACCTGATTCAGTGACAAGTTTTACCTTGTTTGAAACTTCTTTTGGCATTACAACGGGAATTTGCATATAAAGCACGTTGTTCTCATAATAAACCTCTTGCATATCAACAGAGACATCATTAAACATGATCGTTTGAACTGTCTCAAGATTCTCGCCCTGAATAGCTACCCAGTCACCCATGTCTCCGTCAGAGATCGTTGCACCCAATTCTTTTAGAGGTGAAATTTTTGAAAACGTTGGAGGTCCTGACAGATTATCATCCTCATTACATGAGGTTGCCAGGAACATTGCAGCTATAAATAAAAAGGCTACAATTTTTCTAATTTGTATATTTTTCATAGTCGTAATAGTATTAATCTGAATCTATTAAATTACCAACCAGGATTATTCATTTCGATGAATGGATTCGTATTTACCTCATTGGCAGGTAACGGTAAAAGCAGGTGTCTTTCTTCGCGCCGTTTGATTACGTCTTTTTCATCTACACCAATAGCATTCATTGTTTGGAGGTAAATGCCCCAGCGGAGCAGGTCGAACCTTCGGAGGCCTTCGCCGGCAAATTCTTTTACCCGTTCTTCCAGAATGTATGACCTGAATGATTCCAATGTCCAGGGAGTTGTTTTTGCAATATCTCCAACTTTGGTGCTGTTATTCCGGATATTTAACTTCTCTACCTGAGCAATAGCATCAGCGGAGGGGCCGTTATTTACTTCGTTTGCAGCTTCGGCATAGACCAAAATAACTTCAGCATACCGGATAAAAGGCCAGTTAAAATCGCTTCGGCTCCCATCTACCGGGGTAGTATAATCGCGGAACTTCATCAGTTTCGAGCCATATAAATGTGCATCATACCGAAGAATGTCGGTTGGTTTATAACCATCCTGTCCTAAACGAACTTTAACGCTGTCTTTTGCCGGATAATAACAATAAAGTAATTTGCCTCCTGAAATAGTAAAAGGATGTCGATGGATTACTCCCCATTTTGCACGACCATCATTTTCATCAAAAAGCTGGTACCAGTGATCACGCTGGACATAGTAACCAGAAGAAAGAGTTCCATCGGGTTTATAATACCCCGTATAATCGGAAGCAACATAATTGCTCATTGAATTATCTCCGGCTAAAGTTTGAAGTGAGAAAATAAATTCACCTTTATTCCGGTTTGTAACCGACCACAATGCTTCCTGGCTTGGGTAGAGGTAAAAATCACCTGATTCAATTACTTCTTTTGCTTTATCCATTGCCAGCTTATAGTATTCTTTCGAATCGAAATCCTCATATCCGGCAACCTGCGACTTCTGAAATGTCAGTTTTGCGGGAACTGGCAAATAAATTTTAGTTCCATTGTCATCTTTTATTGCCCCTGGGCCGCCCATTACTGAAACAGAACCCGATTTCATTGAAGCAGACCCAATTGTGGCATACACTTTAGCTAATACAGCTTTCGCTGCACCACTTGAAACGTGGCCAATTTTATATTCAGGATCCTTGGTTGAATACATCGCTGTTTCGGCAAACTTTAATTCCTCAATAATGTGTTCATAAACTTCTTTGATCGGAGAACGCGGTTTGTAAATATCAGCGCCTTCAGAAATGGATGTTTTATACAGAACTATATCGCCATAAAACTGGACAAGGTTGAAATAGCTCCATGCCTTCAGGAACGCGAGTTCCCCCATTGCATTGGCTTTTACTTTTTCATCGATGTCCATTTTTGAAATCAGGTATTTATGATAGTTCGCACGATGTATTGATTTGTAGTAATTATTATAGAAGTTGAGGTTCGATCCGTCTTCATAAAAATTACCGGCGCCTAGTGAACCAAATGCCCAAGCAGGACCACTCTGATAGTCACAATCGAAATTTACCACGTTGTGATAATTTCCCCATTCGAAAGAGTAGTGAAGTGTGTTGTAGGCGCCTGCCACCAGTTGGTCGTAATTTTTGTTGGCAACAAGGTCTTCCCCCGCAATAAATGTATAGGTTTTCTCATCCAGCAGATCGGAACAGGATGTTGTAAACAGGAAACAAGCAATGATTAATATGCTTCTAAATATCGTTGGCTTCATCTTTTTGCTTTTTATCGTTGAATTCATCAGAATTAAAATATTAATTGCAGTCCCAGACTAATTGTTCGTGCACTTGGATAGGATGCCATGTCAACGCCACGACGTGCAGGATCTCCTCCGAATGTGTTCACATCAGGATCATACCATTTATATTTCGTTATTGTAAATAAGTTGGTAACACTTGCTGACACATTTAAAGACTGGACAAATTGGAACGGATTTTTAAACATGTACCCTACATTCAGGTTTTTCATGCGCAAATACGAACCATTATCCACATACCTGTCTGATGCTTTCATGCTCCGGGTATATGTTCCATCCGGACGTGGCGCAGTTGCATTTTCCCTGTTGGTTTCAGTCCAGCGGTTGTCATATATAAAACGAGGAATATTTCCTGTGCCGGCTAAATCATATCTTTTGATATTTACATTCAAAATATCGTTGCCGGAAGTCCCTTGCAGAAAGAAGTTAACCGATATGTTTTTTATTTGGAAAGAATTGGTAACCCCATAGGTGAAATTCGGATTTGTATTGCCAATAATTGCTTTGTCTCTATCGTCAATTACTCCGTTTTTATCATTATCCTTGTATTTTACCTGGCCAATCATGCTCTTGATCTTTGCATCCGACTCGTTTTTGTAAAGTGGATTTGATCTCACTTCAGCTTCATTGTCGAAGAACCCATCTTCCTGGTAACCATAGATTAACCCAATCGGCTCTCCATTCCTGCGCAAAAACATACTTTCCATGCCCCACGCTACATCTGAAAACTGGTCAGCTTCAAGTCCGCTGACCTTATTCCGGTTAAACGAGATGTTGGCGTCAATCTTCCAACTAAAATTTGCCTGGGATGCAACAATAAAATTACCTGCTATTTCCAATCCTTTATTTTCTATGTTCCCATAATTGGAGGCCATAGAAGAGAAACCGGTACTGGATGGAATAAACATATTCTGTAGCAAATCATCTGTTTTTTTGTAATAAAGATCGACTACTAAATTTATCCGGTTTTTCAGTATTGATACATCCAAACCGACATCTCCCTGCGTTGTTGTTTCCCATTTCAACTTCGGATTGGCTGGCCCTCCCCAACGATCTTCGGCAAAACCACTATTCAAATTACCATTAAACGGGTAGTTTTGTGCAGTCATTCTTGAACGGGTAGCATACGCACTGATTCCCTGGTTCCCGGTTTGACCATAACTAGCCCGTAGTTTCAAAGCATCAAAAAAGTTAAGGTTTTTAATGAATGGTTCATCAGACAAACGCCATGCTAATGCAAAAGACGAAAAGTTTGACCAACGGTTCGTTTCAGAAAACCGGCTTGAGCCATCCCGACGAAAAGAAGCAGTGAACATGTATTTTTCCAACAGCACATAGTTTACCCGTCCCAGGTATGACATCAGAGAACTCATTCCTTTACTACTGGTGTTTCTATCCTGGTTAAGGGCGGCATTCATATCGTTTTCTTCCGTCAGATCATTTGGAAATCCTTTAGCGCTCATTGATTTACCGCCATAGTTTACTTTTTCATGAGTCCATGCTACAACTGCATCAATTTGGTGAATCTCAGCTATCTTTTTATTAAATTTCAGCATTGATTCCAAAGTCATACTTTCGTAATGATTATCAGCCTGCACCCCGTACCCATTGGTTGGTGCAATACCTTCGGCAACCCACCGGTTGTAATATTCATTTCGGGTATTGCTATTGTATCCGTATCCCAGGTTTTGCCGGAATTTCAAATAATCGGTAAACTTAATTTCAGCAAATGCAGAAGTAAAAATATTTAATGAGCCAACTTGATTTTTTGCAGTTCGTGTATATAAATAGGGATTTGCAAGTCCGGTTGAAGTATCTTCTGTATATCCGGAATCTTTTGTTGGATCAAATACTTCACGGGTTGGATTAAAAGCAATTGCTGAAGGTATCACCCCATAACTTTCGCTATTTGTCCGGGCTAAACGATTAATCGATTTAGTAAAACTTAAATTGTTGCCGACTTCAATCCGATCAGAAATCTTTCTGGAAATATTTGACCTGACAGTATATCGTTTATAATACGAATTAAAAATAACTCCCTGTTGATCTAAATAACTCCCTGAGAACATATAATGCCCCTTTTCATCTCCTCCCGATAAACTAAGATTATAATCCGATGTTACAGCCGTTTGATATATCTGATCCTGCCAGTTGGTACCTCCTCCCATATAACCATTTCTATAATCATCCGGACTTGGTAAATAGGTGCTGTCAGCAATTGTTTCCAACCCTGTGGTCCCATCTTTTATTTTTGTATATGACCAGCGGCCTGGAATAGGATAGGGTAGGTTATTATCAGCAACATAGTCTTTCCCATCATACGTGTAACCGTTAATGACCATTTCATTCCGATACTCGGCATACGACGCTGCATCAAGTACCTCAATCTGTTTGACAATTTGGGATACCCCAAAATTTGTATTAAACTCAATGTGAGCTTTCGACCTTCCTCCTTTTGTTGTGATCAATACAACGCCATTTGCAGCACGTGAACCATAGATGGCCGTTGCCGACGCATCTTTCAATACCTCAATAGATGCAATATCCTTTGTGTTAATGAGGCTTAAGGGGTTATTTCGTTGTTTGTCCCCGAAAGCTGACGGAGCAGGAGCTTCACCTGCACTAAATGGAATACCATCAACAACATAAAGAGGTTCGGTGCTGGTTGTAAATGAGTTTGCTCCACGAATCAGGATATTAACCCCGGCTCCCGGAGCACCATCTGCCTGCTGAACCTGCACCCCTGCCAATTTGCCTTGCAATGCCTGATTAACACCTACCGGATTGGTCTTTTGTATATCTTCAACCCGAATAGAAGAAACAGATCCGGTAAGATCTCTTTTCTTAATGCTCCCATAACCAATCGCTACAACTTCATCAATTCCGAACGTTTCTTCTTCTAATTTGACATCTATCGTAGTTCTTCCTGAAACTTCTATTTCTTTTGCCCTCATTCCCACAAATGAGAAAATCAGTGTGCCTTCAGAAGGAACATTAGAAAGTAAATATTTCCCATCAAAATTAGTGACAATCCCCTGGGATGTTCCCTTCACCAGCACCGTAACTCCCGGCAACGAAGCGCCTGATGAGTCGGTGACTTTCCCTGCTACGGTTATTTTCTTCTGTTCCTGAGGTACATCGTTTACCAGTACGATCTGCCTGCCATGAATTTTATACGAAACGTCTGTTCCTTTAAATAATATACCCAGTAGTTCTTCCAAAGACTTGTCTTTCATATTAACGCTTACTATTCGGTCAACATTAATATCTTCATTTTTGTATAAGAAGAAGAACTCACTTTGATCCTCAATATCCCGCAATACTTCCCTGACAGAGATGTTATTCGCGGAAATACTGAGCCGCGTTTGCTGCGAATAGACACTTGCACTAACGTGTACAAGGGTGATCAGTAAAACAAACAAGGTTAGTTTCATAATACGTAACCATTTAAGCAAGGGATTGTAGTATCCCCCGGCGTTTAACCATTTTTTTTTCATAAATTTGCAATTAATAAGTGTTATACAAATCCCGTTAGGGGTTATTTAACCTGATCTCATGTTTGCGCATGAGGTTCTAAAGGAAAGTGTTACCGCACTTTCCTTTTTTTATCAGGGTTTGCTAATTTCTACTACGTCTTCGTTGATTTCATATTTCATATCTGATGTTAATGATAATACTTGCAGCATTTCGCGTAAACTTTCGGTTTTTATAGTGGTGGTGTAGCGTTCGCTGGTATCCAGGTTCCCGTCAACCATAATTTTGACATCGTACCAGCGTTCCATTTTCTTCAGTATTTCAGAAAGCGGAACATTTTCGAAGCGAAGGATGTTTTCCTTCCACGAGGTATATAATTCGGTATCGACTTTAAACAATTTTGGTATTTTCGATTGTTTTGAGAACTCGAATTGTTCTCCGGGACTCAACTTAAATTTCTTATTGAGACCCGAAAGTAAAATATTTACAGAACCTTCTTCCAGTGTTGTGTACAATAAATCATCATCAGGATAGGAATACACATTGAATTTTGTTCCCAGCACCAAAACCTCTATTTCCCCGGCATGTACAATGAATGGTTTTTTCTTGTTTTTTGCTACTTCGAAATAGGCTTCGCCTTCGACAAAAACATTTCGTTGCCGGGCATTAAATGCTACCGGATATTTAAATGTTGTGCCTGAATTAAGCCAGACTTTGGTCCCGTCATACAAAGTAATAGTCGACTTTTCGCCGTTGGGTACCTTTATTTCGTTGTACACTTCGGAAAGCTGGCTGATTTGTTTTTGCCCAATGAAGTAGAGGGCCCCGGCCCCAATCAGAAAAGCAAAAACAAAGACGGCTGCATATTTCAGGAATGAATGCAAAGGCCAAACCTGTGACTGTTTTGCAGAAACCTTGTTTGCAAAGAATTTTCGGGAATATTGCGGTTTCACTTCTTTTAAACCGGTAAGTACCCAGAGGTTTTTTAGCTCATTGTACTTTCCCTGGTTCGCTTCCGAAGCTTCGATCCAATCCAGGATTTCGCGCACTTCAATGTCCGAAGTGATTTTCCCTTTGATGTACTGAATTAATTTTTCTTCCATAAACTGAAAGCTTTTGATAGTAGAACCGGATGAATGTATTTTACCCTAACGCGAAAGGTAAATTATTTTAGAAAAAATAAAATATAAAGAAGCGGAAGGTATTCTTTCAGTTCCTTCCGAAGATGTTGAAGCGCTTTTGAAATATGGGCTTCCACAGTTTTTATGCTAATCCCGAGTTCGTCGGCAATCTCCCTGTTTTTTTTGTCCTCGTAACGGCTTTTCTCAAAAACAGTACGTACCGGCAGCGATAATTTTGAAAGGGCTTCATCAACTTTCTGCTGCAACTCTTCAAAAACAAAGTTACTGGTATCGAAACCGGAAAGTGATTTGTAATTGATGTCCAATTCGCGGGTTCTCAAATAGTCGTCGTACCGTTGTTTCGACCGTTCTTTGCTGATTTGTTTCAGCGATTTGTTTTTTGTAACCGTAAACAACCATGCCTGAAGGTTGGTGTCATCCTGAAGGTTCTGCCGGTGTTCCCAGAGTTCGGTAAAAACATCCTGAACAACGCTGTTGGCGGCCTCGGAGTCCATTAAATACTGGTTGGAAAAATACGCCAGTTTGGGATAGAAAAAGCTGTATAAACCTTCAAATGCAGGTTCATCGCCCGATTTAATTTTCTGCACTATTTCCGATCCCTTGTAATTCACCTGTCTTCGATTTATGAAACCATTTGTGAGACGGATCAAAAATAAGCAGAAAAATCTTCAGGAACGAAAATTAATTAAGACTGATCGTTATACTCACTTATTGATGTCCATTTTTTGACAACTTCGGTAGCCCTGCCAATCTCCCGAATAATATGCCTTCCTGATTTTTTCAACACAATCAGTACATTCTTTCCGCGTGTACAAATTAATAAGATCGTTGAACAGGTAAAACTGAAGCCAATATCCATGATGATATTTTTGCCTGACTGATTTCGGGTGCATCAGTAACGAGTACCAGCTTTCATTAATTCCTTCTTTTTTAGCCAGTTCAACCGCTCCCAGGGCATTCTTCCAAATATCTTCTGCAACGGATTTTTTTAGCTTTATAAAATCGGAGTAATCCATTGATGCTGTGTTTATTATTTCACATCGGTCATCAATTCCGAGTGAATGAAGCGAAACGGCCTGTTCGAAAATAGTATCTCCGTCCAAATCATATTCAATCTGGTCGAAGAAACCGTTGTTATCGGTGTCGGCGTATTGGATGGTTGCAAACAACGGGGGTTGTTTTTGCAGGCGTTCCGGCCCATAGCCGTCGTAAAGGCCACCCATTCCCTGAAATGACCAGGCATTTTGGTCGATCCTCCAGGTTCCTTTTTCCGCGCCATAAAGGTGTATGCGGCCATCGAACCGACTGATGTATAGCTGCCCATTTCCTGAATTGTCGGCATCCCATTCGCCACGGTCGCCCGAAGCATCGGCCTGCGGGTTATTGTCGATACCCTCGTTTCTTTTCCCAATTTTGAAAGGGTTTCTCTGCTCATAAAATTCAACCCGTTCCCATCGGGCACAATCGTCGTCTTCGTCGTAAACCAGTTGCGCCTGATCCCATTTGCCCCGTTCAAAAATCAGGTTCCATGCTGTTTCATGCCCGGGATAAATGAGTTCTGAAATTTGTCTCCATTTTGGGTCAGCAAAAAACTGATCGGCCTCAGGCAGTCCGCGCATGTTATTAAACCGGTGTACCTGGTCGAGGTAATCAAACCCTTTCTCTCCGGCAAATCCGATGGTCATGTCAAAATCAAATTCATTGCCGGGATTGTTGTCGTTATCCAGATCGAAGGCCATGGAAGCCCAGGTTATTTTTCCTGAAAAAAGCTGCAATGATCCGGTTTCCGATTCTTTTCTTTCAGGAATGTCGAGCAGACGAATTGCCATTTCTGTTAATCCGTCGTTATCGGGATCGTAAAACAGAAACGGATTTTCCCAATTCAACCGGGGATCATTGATACGGTCAGGCGAACAATGCGCTTTCAGAAATAAACTTTTTCCGTGGTAATCTTCATAAAAATCTGAATTTCCATCGTGCAGCCAGCAACGTAATTTCAACTGCTCCCAGTCTATATTATTGAAAATATTGTCTTTATCGGTATCAATTACCCACATGTAATGCCCTCCCGATCTGCCTTCAGGAATGTCAATGAACACCTGCATATCGGCTTTTTTATCCCCGTTGGTATCGTTCCAGTCGATCATCAAATCAGTAGCAGAACTGTATTTCCCATCCTTGTTCCAGTCGATCATCAGACAATCGTTGTCGTTGTCGCCTTCCCAATCACCGGATTTCATATCATCGTCGTCGTCGATCCATTGCACCGGAATATCACGAATTGTGAACGTCTTCAAAACATCGGGATCACCATCGTTATCCAAATCCAGATATTCTGTCTTTTTATCGGAAGAAGGAGGCGGAAGCCGGTATGAGTTGATCTGTAATCCGATATTCCAGTACGATGTTTGTTTTTTCAGGGGTTGCGTTTCCTGTGAGAATGAAAACAAATTGAGAAATAACAAAATAAGAGCAAAAAGAATATTCTTCATGGTTCGTTGGTATGTTTATTTATTCGGACAAATATAAATGAATCCTTTCTATCAGATTACGTTATACGTAAAAGTTTAGACTTCTTCTGACAGCAGGAATATTTTTGCCCTACCCGGGCAAAGAGTTTTATACTCTTGGGATGTTCGTTAAAAAGTGGGAGCTTTTTGCGCCCCCAGACCATTCCAGCCGGACAGGATATTCCTGGCAGGTTGATCTCCACCAGAGCCTGTTTCCGCATCACCTGTCAGAAGCGAAGATACATTTTTTTGATACAGAGTATCGGAAGCGTTCACAAATGCCGTTTGTCTGCGGATGTTTTGCTTTGGTGCGTGTATGGTCAATGTCTTCAATAGCCAGATACAACTGGTATTCATGATGCTCTCTGGCTCCGCAATATTCGGTTCCCCGGTCAGTTAATATTCTGAACAGTGGAATATTACTCTGTTCGTACAAAGGCAAAACCCGGTCATTGAGCATATCGGCTGCAACCAGCGCATTTTTAAGGTCATAGAGTTTAACCTGGGTAACTTTGGCAAAGGTATCGATATAGGTTTGTTGACAGATACTTCCAACTCCTTTGATTGTGCCAACGTAATAAGTGTCCTGAGCCCCGAGATAACCCGGATGGTAGGTCTCTATCACCCTGTGCCTGCTTTTCCTCCTTGGCTTTTTCAAGTGCAACAACTTGCGTTTCAGTCAACACCAACCCTTCCTGAGCCGCCCGTTTTTCAAGCAGTTTCAGACGTTTGGAGTAAGTTTCCATATCGTTGCAAAGCCAGACACAACAAATGCCAGCCGGGGAAATGAAAACACCTTTTTTCAACTCATTCCATGCACGAACTTGCCTGAAAGCCGGAAAATCAAGAGCAATTTGTTTGGCTTGTTCTTCTATTGCCTCTTCAATCCAGTTTTTGAAATTGGGCTTTCTTCGGGAAACTTCCCGGGGGGCTAACCCGCTTCCTTGCTCATACAACTCTTTGAAACGATAAAAACTATCCCGGCTGTAGCCAAATATCTTGCATGCCTGGGAAACATTTCCTAATTGCTCCGATAAATTGAGTAGTCCTAACTTGGTTTTAATTAATTTTACTTCAGTATTCATTTCTGACAGTTTTTTGTGGATTAAACTTCTTTTGTTTTGCAATCTCAAATTTAGTTTAATCCCTAACTGTCAGATTAAGTTGTGACTAATGCATATTATAAGGTAAAATCATTTTAGTAAAGCAGATTATGGAAAACTTCACTATTCATGACGACAAATGGCAGGACGTACAAGACCTGAAATTAATGGATGATGGTTTATTCAATCATCGGCTTCCGGAGGATTTTCCATTATCTGCTATTTATCTGAGTTTTCCGGAAAACTTTCAGTCAATACCCAACTATCACCACTTTTTTGAAATATGTTACATTTATGAAGGAAAAGGTATTTTTATACATGAGGATAAGCAATATCCGGTAGAAAAAGGAGATATTTTTATTGTAAGTACTTCACGTTTTCATAGCATGAAATCAGGCTCCACAGGCATATTAAAAACAATTTGTCTGACTTTTTTCCCGGAAGTAATTTATCAGTCAGGTACATACGATACTGATTATTTGTTTCTGCTTCCTTTTTATTACAATTACGAAGAAATCAATCATCGCATAGGAAGTAAGAACCCCAATATTAAGATGCTCACAAAATACTTTCTGGAGCTTGTATTGAGCATGAAACAACCTTCTATTTTTCAGAAACAGGCCATGAAGGTGGGTTTATACAACCTGCTGCTTCAGGTTTTGATATGTTACGAGGAAACGTTTTTAAATCAGCCTGTTATTCTGAAAGATCAATACCACCTTGACCGCTTAAAAAAGGTCTTGGATTTCATTCAGGAAAACTACCAGAGACAGATTCAGTTGGATGAGATTGCAGAACTCTCGGGATTTTCCAAAACCTATCTGTGCAAATATTTCAAGCGGATTACAGGTCGGTCCATCAACGAATATATTATCAGGTGCCGGTTAAATGAAGCAAGGCGCCTACTCATATACACCGATACCCCAATTTCCCAGATTGCATACGGTGCGGGATTTAATAGTCACAGCTATTTCAATCGTACTTTCACCAGGATATTTCATCAGAACCCTTCTGAATTTCGTAATGTCAACAGAAGCTAAGATTGTTCAAGCTTTAGATTAAGAATGTGAAATGCTAATTCTCTTTACAGAATTACCTTTGATAGTGTACTATGCGAGAGTATGCTGAAAAGGAATTTTGTGAACAGAGATAATTCTCAGGTTGAAGAGATTCTCAAATATCAAAAAGAATGAAACCGTCATCATTAAGGCTTGAAGAACTTACATGGCTGGAAATCCGGGGTTTGTTATCAAATGGGTGGACGAATGTAATCATCCCTTTAGGAGCTACTGAACAGCACGGACCCGGTTTACCGCAGGGAGTAGATACCTGGCACGGATTGGAGACAGCGCTCCGGGCTGCCACAAAGCTTGGGAAGACGTTGGTCGGCCCGGCGATACCAATTGGTTATTCACAAGAGCACATGGCTTTTCCCGGATCGCTTTCCCTGAGAAAAGAAACCTTATCATTATTGCTTGAAGATATTGCCGAAAGCCTCGCGAAGGGAGGATTTACTTTTATTTATTTCTGGTTTGGACATGGAGGTGACTGGGCAATTGCGCAACGGTGCCTGCCTGCTTTACGCAAACGATGGGAGGGTTGTACAGTTACCTATACGGAAGATATTGGTAGTTACATTGCAACGACCTGGGACTGTTACCCTTTACAGGAAGGTATATCCCTGGAAATTTCAGGGTCGCACGCGGGTGAATTTGAAGCCTCCATGCTTGCTGCAATCAGGCCGGAATTACTAAGAAAAGATAAACTGGAAATTGGAGACCCACGCCCTCTAAGTGAAATTATGGATCAGATGATGGAAGAAGGAATACAATCCGTATCAAAAAACGGAGTTTTGGGTGATCAGCGTTTTGCCGATGCCGATCGTGGCAATCGTTATCTGGATTGTCTTGCCGATTGGTTGGTTGCCGATTTTAAAAAACAACTTGCAAATGATGAATAAGAGATATTTAAAGATTGGTTTTATCGGCGCTGGTCGTGTAGCTGATGTTCATTACAATGCCTTACAGGAATGTGGCGAAGTGGCTCAATTGGCAGCATTTTGTGACCTCAGGCCAGAGGCTGTTTATTCCCGCCAAAAAGAATGGGGAGTTCCCGGATTTGCTTCCATTGCTACAATGCTTGATTCCGTACAGCTTGATGCAGTTGTAGCTCTTGTACCCCATAATATTCATCTGGATGTGATGAAGAAATGTCTCGAAAGAAAATTACCGGTATTGCTCGAAAAGCCTATCGCAGCGAAGATGGAAGAGGCTTTAGAAATTACCCGGCTAAGTGATGAAGCGGGCGTTCCTGTTTTAGTGGGTCACAACGGACTTTTCCATCCGTCACTGGACAGAATTGTGAAGTTTGTTTCGGAAGGTTGGATAGGCAAGCCGTTGATGGCTTCTGCAAAGTCGTTACAGTGGCTTGATTTCAGGCCATGGGATTTCAGAAAAAGTCTTGAGCAAACTGGAGGCGGAGCATGGATGGATTGCGCCGGACATCTGATTTACAGATTAAATGCGATACTTGGCGAGGTTCAGGATGTTACCGGATTTGTTTCCCACCAGGCGCGTGATGAGATGGAAGGAGAAGATACGGCCATAGCAGTATTACGGTTTGCAAGCGGTGTTATTGGTCATGCAGTAGTGAGTTACGGTTGTAAGTTACCCGGATATGAAAAAGACTGGCCCTCCGGTTGTGAACAGATGTTGATGGTGTCAGGTGACAAAGGAATGGTAGAATACCACATTTGTCCGGATCCGCATATCCGGTATTATACAGAATTGGAAGGTTGTGAAATTGCCAAACCAGGAGTATGGGAAGAAGTAGCCGTTGACGAACCTTTTGAGACGAGCTTCACTGAACAAATGCGTCACTTTCTGGAATGTGTAAACGGAAAACAAAAATGCAAGGTGACTCCCATGGATGCAACCCGCCTTCTCAAAACATTATTGAAGCTTTATGAAAATCAGGAAAATTGAACCTTATATTATGCACATCCCGGTAACAGGTGATGGCATTGCCGACAGCACGCATACCATCACCCATTGGGGGATTGTTGGTGCAAGAATTGAAACGGAAAGTGGAATAACCGGATGGGGGTTCACTGGTACCCATGCATTTTTACCTGGTGATCGTTTGATTGCCAGTTGTATCAGGGATTGTTATGCTCCACTTCTTATTGGAGAGGAAGCAGACCGAACAGAAGAATTAGTAAAGAAAATATTGTATTACCCTGCTATGCAGTGGATTGGTCGTGCCGGAATAACTCAATTGGCTATTGCTGCTATTGATACGGCATTGTGGGATATTAAAGCAAAAAAATACAATATGCCTCTTTGGGAATTGCTTGGTGGGGCCACAAAAGATGTGCTTCCTGCCTATAATACAGATATAGGGTGGTTATCCATTCCCTTAGATAAACTGGCGGATGGTGCAAAACGTGCCGTAGAATCAGAGGGCTTTCCGGGAGTGAAGATTAAAGTTGGTTCATCTGATTCCACCATTGATTTAAAAAGACTTCAGGCAGTGCGTAAAGCAATAGGGCCTGAACCCATGCTGGCCATTGATGCAAATGGTCGGTGGGATTTACAAACCTGCCTGCAATTTTGTAAAGAAGCGGAGGCTTTTGATATTTATTGGTTTGAGGAACCCATGTGGTATGACGATGTGAAGATACATGCCGAATTGGCAAGACAAACCCGGATACCAATTGCCCTTGGTGAACAACTTTATACGCCGGATGCATTTAAGAATTTCATCAATGCCGGTGCTGTTCATTATGTCCAGCCCGATATAACACGTCTGGCCGGGATAACCCAATTTCTGGAAGTTGCAGAAATCATACATGAAAATCATTTACCACTTGCTCCGCATGTTGGGGATATGGGGCAGGTTCACGTGCATCTCGCTTTTAGCCACAAAGCATGTTCTATGCTTGAATATATTCCATGGATCAAAGATGCGTTTATTGAACCGATATGTGTCGAATCCGGATATTATAAAAAACCTGTGCTTCCTGGAGTGGGTACTACTCCAACAAAAAAAGCGCTGGAAAAGTACGTTGTAGGTTGATTTTCAGGGTTCTCTATAAAAGAGAAAAAACCTAATTAAAAGACAGATATCGAAATGGACATTAAAATTAATGAAACAGAGTACAAAGGTCAGAAAGCGTTGACTATTGAGTCGGATGTATTGAAAATTCAGTTTCTTCCGGAAAACGGTGCGAAAATATCGTCATTGTTTTACAAACCTTTGGAGAAAGAGTGTTTTGTTCAACGGGAAGGCGATCAGTTCAGGAAACAGCCGTACGATGGGGTTTACCTGAAAGCTGACGGAGCAGGTTTCGATGACATGTTTCCCAATATTGATGAGTACTATTACGACAAATATCCATGGAAAGGTACGCGTCTTCCTGATCATGGAGAAGTATGGTTCCTGCCTTGGGACGTTGAGGTTCAGAAAGAAAAATTATATTTTAAAGTGAATGGAATAAGGTTGCCATACATTTTGGAAAAATGGGTTAGCATGCCCCATAAAAATACTCTTCGAATCGAATACAAAGCAACCAACCCAACTCCATTTGATATGGATTTTAGCTGGGCAGGGCATGTTATGCTGAATACGGAGGAAGGAGCTCAAATATATTTGCCCGATGACCTTAAGAATGCATATTGTACGTATGCCAAGAGTGGCTTTCTTGCCAACTATGGCGATGAATTTTCGTGGCCGGAGGCAGTTGCAAAGGACGGCTCTGTTTTTCATGCTGACAGGATCAGAAGCCGTTCCACGGATGACGTACTTAAATACTATTTTAAGAATCAGTTGAAAGAGGGCTGGGGCGCCATGCGATGTCCTTCCGACAATAGCATTGTTGGAATATCCTTTCCGCCTTCTCAAGTGCCGTATATGGCTTTGCTGCATAACGAAGGAGGAAGCCATGACATTTGGGGTATTGATGACTATTGTTTCTATTTCGAGCCTTGTACATCGGCATTTGACAGGCCGGATATTGCCAGACTACATGGAATGGATAGTGTTCTTAAAGCGCGTTCATCCTATTCCTGGTACCTGAATATTTCAGTAACAGAAGGTGAAAATGTCAGGAAAGTGACTGAAGACGGAATTATAATGATATAATATGGAACAGTTGACAGGATTTCTTTTGGTAATTATGGCAGGGACTTTTCAGGGACTTTTTATGCTTCCATCTACAATGACAAAGAACTGGAAATGGGAACATTACTGGATGCTTTTTGCCATGTTAGGAATGTTTGTTATCAATGTTTTGATCGGGCTATTGCTTATGCCACAAATTCTTGATATTTATCGGTCAGTGCCATTGGGAAATATATTTTTCCTGATGGCTTTTGGAATGTTGTGTGGAGCTGGTTCAGTATTGTTTGGCCTGGCAATGGCCAGACTTGGTATGGCCCTGGGATATCCTATTATTATGGGGGTTAATGCCGGAGCGGGAGCCTTATTGCCTATGTTGATTTTCAACCCTCTGTCTGCTATCTCTTTAAAAGGAATATTGGTCTTTACAGGAGTTTTAATGATAGTTGGAGGGGTTATATTTTGTGGAAAAGCAAATGCGTTAAAAGAGAACAGTTCCGATACACGGAGAACATCTAAGAAATATGTGTCAGGTATTGCCATGGCTATTGTAGCTGGTGTCCTTTCAAGCGCTCCAAACCTGGCAATGGTGTTAAGTGGTAATTTGATTCAGACGGCGGTCTCTTTCGGAGTTTCAGAATCCAGTGCCGGAAACATTGTATGGCCCTTGTTTTTCACTTTTGGAGCAATCGTCAACGTTGGATATTGTGTCTTTCTGATCATTAAAAATAAAAATGTAAAAGATTTCTTTGTGAATTTCAGCCTTCGAAATGCAGCATTGATTTTTGCCATGTCATTGTTATGGATATTGAGTCTTTATTTATATGGAATGAGCGCTGGAAAGCTGGGTAATTGGGGAACTATTATTGGATGGGCTTTGTTTGTTTCTCTTTCAATTATAATAGGAACCCTGGCGGGAATATGGAGAGGAGAATGGCCTGACAACCTGGTAAAGCAAAAGAGATATTTAAATATTGGCCTGGGTATTTTGGTGCTTGCGGTTTTTGTTATTTCGCTTAGTAACATGGTATAGTTATCTTTATGAGGATAGAATATTCTAATCACTATATTTATTTGACTTATAAGCGTCCGGATAAAAACAATACAGTATTGAAGATTGAATAGAAATAGTTTAAAAATTCACCTTATGAACAGGAAATACCAATCTGAATCATTGCAAAGATATTGTGGTTTTAAGTATTCAGAATTATACGTGTTCGTTTTGTTAACCCTGATGCTGATTGGTGCAGGTTGTGCAGTGAAAAAAGATAAAAGCATTTTACTGAGCGATATTCCATTTGGTAATATATACGATGATTTTGGCGCTCCCAGAACCAATACCTCGTATCATTTCAATCCGATCAATATCAATGGTAAAACATTTGAAAAAGGACTTGGTATTCATGCGCCGAGCAGGTTGTCAATAAATTTAAAAGGAAAAGCAGTTTTGCTGGAAGCATCAATCGGACTTGATAGGGAATCGACTCGTTACAGGAAAGGTAAAGGATCTGTCATATTTGCTGTTATTGCAGACGGAGACACCGTATTGAATTCAGACGTTTTTTATGAAGATACGCCTGCTCAGAGGATAGAAATTGATCTGAAAGGAGTCAAACAGCTAACACTTGTTTGTGATACAACTAAAGACGGCTATATTGCTGATTTTGCAGCTTGGGCCGATGCCAGGCTGATTGTTCATGGAAATTGTGATGCCGGTGATTTTCAGATATCACATTATAGAGAGGCGGTATTGGTCAATCATTCAGGCTATTTGCCTGAGAGTCCTAAATATTGTACCGTTCATACAAATCAAAAAGAAAAATTTGAAGTGATCAATTATGAGACAGATAAGCTTATTTTTTCGGGAGTATTAGAACCACATAATTTTGATACCGGAATATGGTCAAAAGGAGACTTCTCCGAATTAAATGAAGAAGGCCGCTATTTTATCCGGGTTGGGGGATTGGTTTCTCAGGTATTTGAAATAAGCCAATCGCTCTATTCCCGTGATATTGAAAAGCATTTAAATTTCATTATGGCTCAGCGAAGTGGAGATCCGGATCATGGCAGATCGAAAGGACAACACATGGATGACGGGATCCGGCCCGATACTGGCGAATTGATTGATGCAGTTGGTGGGTGGTACGATGCGGCCGATCTCAGGAAAGCCACTTTTATTGACATTATCAACTTGTACTCATTGGCTGAGATATACGGGTCAGAGAAGATTTCAAATTTGAATGAAGCAATATTGGATGAGATAAAATGGGGCAATGCTTTGTTCCTGAAACTTCAGGATAAATCGGGATATATGATGTATTCCATTGGTTTCAACGGGGTAGGACAGGCAAATCCAGGAAAGAAACAACGCAATTACAATACCTATACGGATAATATCCGGGGAACCTGGGATGACCGGCCCATCCAAATCGATCCTTCCATGATTGTCGCCCAAATGGTTTTTGTCGTTGCAGAGTTAGAGGTGGCAAAAATATTTGATTCGATAAACAGCTCTTATGCTAATGAATGCAGAAATGCTGCTATTCGTTGTTTTAAATGGTCTCAGGAAAATCAGAAGTGCATTGTTTCATATGATTATGGAGCTGGTATTTCAGCGGCCATCAAACTTTTTGAGGCTACATCTGATTCATTGTATTTCAATGTTGCAAAAGCATATGTGCTTAAGTTGCTGAGCCTTCAGGAAAAAGAAAATCAACCAGTGAATGGGTGGTTTAATACCTGGCATGACAATCCTGAATTGGCTGTTCCCTTGAATTATCTGAACTGGCAATTGTTTGGACTCTACGACTTTGTAAAAGCTTTCCCAAATCATTTACTTGTACCTGAAGTTAAAAGCGCGATTCAGTTTTATTCAGAGAATTACCTGCTAAAGATAGCATCCATGAATCCATTTAACCTATTACCTTATGGTGTATTTATGCAGGATGAGGGCGGAAACCGAAAGATTGGCGATTATTATTTCAGGTATGGGGTTCAGAATAATTATGACAAAGAATGGTGGAACGGCATCAACTCGGTTATTGCTGCACAGGGATACGGCCTTGCTTTAGCGGCTGAGATACTTGATAAGCCTCAATACATTGCTGTGGCACAAAGTCAGCTTGACTGGATCTATGGTTGCAATCCTTTTGATGCATCTACTGTAACTGGCATTGGCTATAATCAGCCAGACTGGTTTAAGACCATCGAATTTTTTCCTCCCGTTCCGAAAATAACCGGTGCGGTAATGGCCGGAATTGGTACCGACCAGATGGACCGATTTGTCCTGGACCCGGGAAGCTGGCATACCGCAGAATATTGGTTGCCGCCTACAGCATACCTTATGTTGTTGTTGGATGCTTTGAACCATGTTTCACAGAATTAGTATATGAGATGAACTACCACATGAAGGTACCCGGAAGCATTGAATTTAATTTTGGTAAATCCGGGGTTGTCAAACATGTCACATTACAGAAATATATCCGTTTTGGACAGCGGGTTCGGAAATTTAATATCAAAGTATGGAAAGATAATTCCTATCAGGATATTGCCCGACCACTACCATTTGTCACAAGCGGATTATCAGACTGGATCAACCAGTTGAAACACAAAAGATAAGGATCAATATTTTAGATTCTAAAGCAAGTCCTGTTATATCCAATGTTAAAATTTATTGATAATGACTATTAATTGTCGCTGAATAGCAATTAATTATGGAGATTACCTAATTAAGCGTGAAAAACCCTCATTTTTCCATAAAGCGAAAAACTAAGTTTTCTGCTGAGAAGAAAAATTAAGTTTTCAAATAACTCAAAAATATTTTTTGCTTCGGATTTTAACTTCCGGAGCATTTTTCTCAGGTTAAAACCAACCGCCGCCAAAATTGAGTTCATATTGTCCCCAACTGATCGGGCAGGTAATTTCTAAGCATCCGGCGATCGTGTTTTACGTGGCCAATGATGGATTCTATTCCAGCCCTGACTCTGAAGCATTGCTGCATTTTTTGCCGTTGATATTTGTTGTTGCTTTTAAGTGGTTTCCCAGGACAAATAATTTGTGCGCCATTTATTTGCTTTCTGCCCTATAACCTTGTTCCATGCCTCCCGGTTTTTGTAGGAACATCCATACGCCAGAGGTTTTCCGGGCAACATTTTTTCAATCTCTTTTATCCGGGGTTCATTTATTTCACGGAATGAAATCTAGGCAAAAACAGCCGTTGTAAATAAACAAAATCCTGAAATCAAAAAAATCTGCGTTTTTCGAATTTTAAAAATCATTGTTTCTGAATGTATTTGTGTATAAAATTCCATGCGCCCTGCTTGTAATACCGATGGCCTTCGCTTCCTTCGTATAATTCGCAGTTTTCGGGAACGCCAGCCGCCTTATATATTTCCTGAAGATTCTTGAATGCAATGCGGGTTTGGTCAATGGGAAAACTTTTATCTTTTATGCCATGAATAGCGCAGAAATAGCGGGGGGCAGTCAGTCCGGCCACGTCCCACATTTCGCCCAGATCCAGGATACCGGGTACGTAGTTGCAGTCGCAATGGCGGAATGTTCCGAGGCTACCGGAGAATGTATTGAAATAGGAAGACGGGGCAGATGCTGCAATGCGGGTATCGCAGGCCCCGGCAAAAAGGGTGGCTGTGCCGCCTCCCGAGTTTCCCGAAACAATAATTTTTGTTTCATCAACCGCCAGGTTTTCCAGCGCCCAGTCGATCAGTTTTGAGATATCCCAAACCCTGTCGCCAATGGGTGTACGGCCAGCCAGCAGATCATGCAATAATAAGGTGTGGTCGGAACGCATTTCATCCGAAGCAATATCCTGTTTTGACCGGGTAGTTCCAAATCCCCTTGCGGTGGGGGCAATGGCAATAAATCCTTCCTGTGCAGCCTGTACCGCCACATTCCGTTCGCCTTCCTCTCCCGAAATGCGGTCTTCTTCATTCAGATAGATACCCGCATAGCTTTCTGTGTTTTTTGAATGCCCGTGAGGGGTGATCATCAACGGCGCTTTCCCTTTTTGCCCTTTGGGCAGCATCAGCACAAAAGGCAACGGAACTGTCGGTTCGGTCCATATTATCCACCTTTGGCGCAGGGCATAACCAATATCTTCCGAATCGATCTGAACAGCTTTGGGTTTGTAGCCTTTCAACTGACGCTCAATTTTCGACAACCCTATTTTTTCTTTCAGTTCAGCACGAAACTCTGTTTGCCATTTCTGAAAATTCATGTTCCCTTTTTTGCTGAACGTGTATTTCATCTCAGCCTGACCATACATTGTGTACGAATGTTGCTGAAAATCGAAGCTGTCGACACAGGCAAAAGGGGACTGTTTACGGGCTTCTGTTTGAATATTTGTCCGGCAGCCAGCCATTAAAAGACACAAGAAAACTGCCGGAAGAAAAAAATGGAACTTCATTTGTTTTGTTTTTATATCATTCATCCTGACTGATTTAATTAGAATTCACAATCCGGAACGTGTATAAATTTGCATTCCGGATATAAAACCGGATGTAAACAGGCTTGCCCCGCAAACCGGAAAAATCGGATTTTCCGTTCGATTAGAAATTACCGGAAAGAGGATTTGCCAAAAAAGCCACCTGCATTTCAGCTATCCGGGTATATCCTTTTTCCGTAAGATGCTTTAAATCTTCCCTGTAAAAATATGGGGCATTCCACTGGTTAAATCCGCAAGTATAAAATTGATCCAACACCGGGATATGCAAATCGGCACAAACTGCTTTCTGCCCTTTCACATATTCGTCCAGCGTATTCTCTGTTTTGAACATCGGAAGGCTCGTGAAAAAGTAAATTTTTGCATCGGGATTTTTGGTCTGCAATATTTCCACGCTTTTCCGGATGCCGCCGGCTTGGGTATTTAAGTCGTTTGACCGAACTTCGCCAACCGGGATTTTCTTTGAATGGTCGTTCGTTGAAGCCCAAAGAATATAAATATCGTGAACATCCGCACCTTCTGCCTGAACAACCATGTTGTTTTGGGGATTGGCTTCCTGTATGCCAAACCCTGCCCCTCCTCTTCCGTAGGTAAACACCTTCAAATTGAGCTTCTCAGACCAAATATTCTTGGCTGTTTTTGAGGCTTCCATTGCGGATAATGAACCGCCAAAAACACCGACTGATTTTCCGAAGTTCGGAGAAATGTGTTTGAATATTTGTTGTTCCGGAGATAAATTATCTTCGGTTGAGGCAGAAATATCCATGTTCGATAAAAAGATTGCCCCGGCAGTAGTTAATGCTGCTTTTGAAAAAAAGTTGCGTCGTGATGAACTATTTGTCATTTCCATAGTATGTTGTCATTTAAAATTTTTCCTGTAATCTTTCAGCTTCACATGAAATCATACCCGTTTATATTCCTTTTTTACTTCCGGTTTTAACGTCGTAAGGTCGGCAATCTTCACCACATTACCGGTTGCAATGCTTTGACGGGCTGCAATACCGATCAAGCAGGCAAAAGCACCGTCGCGGCTTCCTGCACATTGCTGGTTCGGATCGGGAATATTCGGCAGGAAAACCTGGTCTTTCAACGGCCTGTCGGCCCCCCAGTGACCGGATGTACCAAACGGAATTTGTACATATTTCCTTTTTCCGAAATTATTGCAAATAACGATTTCGTCATAATCAACATCGCTGGTACGGTTTGAAGATTGTACCCATGTGTCAATTTTTCCGTTGGTACCATTGAATGAAACCCGGAATCCTTCATAAGGTGAATAGGTTGTCAGCGAATAAGCGACCCTCACACCATTTGCGTATTTGATGGTCGCTGCCATTGTATCGTCGATATTGACATCGTCTTTAAACACACATCCATCACGCAAATAACCGTCGTATTTTTCATTGTCAACATACATTCTTTTCAGGTCTTCTTTTTTCGTTATATCCATATAGAATTTACATTGCTCTATATGGTTGCAGGTTCGGCAATTTGTTGCATGAAAAGGCCCGCTTTTTCCGTAATGTTCCAATCCGCCCAGAGCGAAAACCTCTTCCGGGTCACTGTCGATCCACCAGTTCAGCAGGTCGAAATGGTGGCTTGCCTTGTGGACCCACAATGAACCGCTTTTTTCGACCAAGCGGTGCCAGCGACGGAAATATTCAGCTCCATGGGAAGTATCCAAATACCAGTGCAGGTCAACAGAGGTTAGTTTCCCAATTGCATTTTCGCGCAATAACTGCCATATTTTTATGCAGAGAGGGGCATATCTCAGGTTGAATGTAACCCGGCAATTTCCTCCGGTCTGCTTTTCGGCGTCCAGTATTTGCTGAATTTTTGCTGCATCGGTGCTCATCGGTTTCTCCGAAATGGGGTAAACTCCCAGTTCCAACGCGCGGACAATATAATCGTGGTGTGTTGAATCAACCGTTGTCACGATCAATGCATCGGGTTTGGTTTCATGCATCATTTTTTCGAAATCAGTGTAACCCGGGCAATCGGTTTTAATGATTTCTTTTGCCAGTTTTACACGGCCTTCATTGATGTCGCAAAGGCCAACAAATTCGACATGATCGGAATATGTAGCCAAAACATCTTTCCCCCACATGGACGTTCCCCGCGCCCCTGTCCCGACCATGGCCAACCGCCATTTTTTTACATTTTTTGATTGATTGAGGATTTGAGCATTTACTCCGGTCGTAGCTCCCAGAAGAGCTGATCCTGTTATGAGACCGGAAGCGGAAAGAAAATTTCTTCTATTCATATCTTATATTTTTGCGTGATAGCTCACCCAAATTACAGATTAATATTGGGCAATTGAATAATGTTATACATGAAAAGATAATGATATCTATTGTTTTATGATCTGATAGTTACATCGAATTTTATAGTTCCACACGGTTTTTCCCATCGAAGTCCACTGCCATCAGGTAGTACTTTCGCTTTTGATTCCCGGTTAACCGATTTTATTTTCAGCCCTTCAGTCAAACGAATGTATAAATTAGCCCATGCTGCTGAAGGGCTTTCGTCGAAGCTTATTTCTCCCGTCACTTTCGATCCGGTGGAATCATATTGCATGTGGTACGAAACTTTTCCAAAATGTGTGCAGGCACCGGAAATGCCAACTTTTTCACCTGAAGCAAGCCATTCGCGGGCTGTTCCCAGTGCAAGCTTCAACCCGTCATTGCTTTCCATAACAAACATGTCGCGTAAAAGTCTGACTACGGCAACCGGGGTCCAAAGATGTTGGCGGTCGCCCGAAGTTTTGGTAGTTCCCGGTTCCAGACCCCTTTCTTCGCACCAGGAGAGAAGAGGTGTTCCGTGATTAAGCGATGAATAAAGATACCTGACAGCAGCATCGCCATCGCCTTGTACGAGTTTTACTTCAGCCACATTGTCGAGAGTAGCGGCCACCCACGATCCATCGGTCATCCAGCCATTATGAATGGGTTGGCCTCCTTTGCTTATATTTGTTTCTATTCGTTTCAATGTCCCGGCAATCAGTTCATCGTCCGGTTTCATGATCTGGCATGGGAACACGGCATACAGCATACCCCACGAACTCCCGGTGGTTTTTCCCGGTACACCCGAAATCCAGCGGTAATCTTTTCCCTGGATTGCCCCGCGATCCATGGCCGTTAATAAATCTTTTTGTGCTATTTCGAATAGTTCCTTTAACTCCTGAATATCATTGATTTTACCCAGTATTTCGGCGGCTTCCAGTGTACAGCGGTCGGCATACACAGAGTAGATGTTATGCGGGATAAAAACACCGTAATTGTCGTCGTCGTTCATCAGCCCGCAATCGCCAAAGCCGCGGGGCATCAACCCGTATGTCATGGATTTTTCACCGGCGGCATTACGCGAACGGGCACGCTGTTTCTCCTGAAAACGTGAACTGGCCAGCATCCGGGGATAAACTTCAGCCAAAAAAGATTTGTCGCCCGTGATCCGGTAGTGGTTCATGATAAACCAGGATTTAAAACCCGGAACGACCCAGCCAGTATGCCCCCAGCCTCTTGCGTCTGCCCAATTTCCGTCGGGTTCCTGCATTTCAATCGAGACGGAAGCCCCGTTTAGCGCTTCATCAGGCAACCCGTTCTGGTCGAGGGCTATTGCGGTAAGAAGTGGTTCTCCGGAATTTCCGGCACGATAGCCTTCCGTTCCGGGTACTGCAATCATCCGGCCATCGGACAATGGTTCACGCATGATGAACAGGTCGGCAAAGCATGCCTTATAGGCAGTTGATACTCCTGAATCAGGAATCATCATTCGCGTGGCACGGTTGATCAGATCAAGCCATTCCTTTTTTCCTTTTTCCAATTCCTGGCCCCAGTCGGTATTTCTGAGTGTTTGCAGGTCAGTTGTATATCTGTGATGAGGCCGGATGATCCACCCCTGGCGTTTTTCGCCCGGTGCCAGGTTCCAGACCATCACCATGCTGTTTTTGGCCGGGGCCAGGCCATCAGGATGTATTGAATATTTTTCGGCACCAATCCCCATGACTAATACCCGGTCGGCGCGATCGTTCCATCCGGCCAAAATGTGGTCGCCAATATATTGTGTCGGATCAATCCAGGCTGGCGTTTCTCCCCATTTTTCCGAATTTAAGCGAATCACAAATTGATGCGGACGCGTGTCGGTATTTTTCAAGCTGACACGGATCAAGGCAGCGTCCATCCCGTTAAGCGCTTCCAGTTTTACTTCGCCAAAAGGATTTGTACCTGTTTTTTCGAATCCGGGTAAAAACTTTTCAAAGCGGTTCCAGGAACTTTGTTCCATCGGTTTTTCATCAATTTGGGGGATGATTTTGATTTTCCACATCGTTTGCGGAATCCGCAGGGCTAGCGGGGGAAAATTAGGTAACGCCAAGTTGTCGTACGTCCACGACATACGAACGAATTCCGGCTCAAGGTCCATCAGTGTCCGGTCGCTCGCATCCGGTCGTCCTATTGTAATTCGGTGCGGTGTCGAAAAGGCGTATGAGAAATCAACCTTTAGTTCTCCATTTTCCGGTAAAAAGCCAAAATTTTGAATGTTTTGGTTTTGATTTACTGAAGGAATTGGTTCAGAAGCCAGCGCGCCAGCCCGTCCAAATGTCGCTACCCCAACAACAGCTCCCGCACCAAGTTTTAAAGCCTCACGTCGGGTCAACCCTTTTGATATTTGATTTTTATTCATATTAAGTAGTTCTTTAAAATCTAATTTAAATCCTTTATCGAATGCCAAATCTGCTGTTCAATCATCCGCATCCCTTTGTCCGACGGGTGCGCGGCGACACCTTTATGCTCAAACCTGTCAATGGCCATGTTTGTTGTATCTTTTGACAAATCGCATATTGATACAAAAGGATATTTCATTTCAAAAGCATACTCTTTAATCAACCTGTTAACATTATCTTTCTTCCAAAAACCATCAACGATTATTTTCTCAGATTGCCGGCCTGGAGCAATGTACTTAACAAGTTTATCGTAATAGCTGATAAAATTGCCATCGCAGGCTTTCTTATCGTCCACATTTTCTGAAATTTTCAATATTAGGATATCAGGATTTCTTAATGAATCAAGGTTCGACAAGCGATAAGTATCGAAATTCCGCTCGAAGTCAGCAATATTCGTGAATTTAACCACTGCAGAAGGTTCAACCCGATGGATGTCGCGGATAAGGAGATGAACAAAATCGCTGTCTTTCACCGATGCTGCCATTCCCCAGTCGCCATACCAACCAATATCGGATTTGGGTCCGTGGCGCACAATACTGTTACCAAGTATAAGAACTGTTCTTTTCTTGCCGTTAGTGGCTTTACTCTTATTCTTTACAACTTCTTTTTTTATGAAACCATCCCCTCTCGTTTGAATAAAATTTCCATCTCCACTGGTTGGTTTATTTCCGGTATAATTGGTTAAAACTATATCCGGTATTGCTATTTGTCCGGTAGCTTTAAATGTCCCTTCACCCGGTGCTGCATCTGTATGAATAATATTGGAAGCCGAAATATGGGATATGGGCCCCTGGGCATCCACAAGATTATTAATTCCTTTACAATAGATATTATCCATTTGCAGGTAATCAACCGAACCTCCATCTTTTACACAAAGCAAAGGCAAATTGTTGGCCGGATAATCCCTGGTTACTGTGCTGTTGATAATTGCCAGATAATTTACTTTCGCCCCGCTAATTTCAATGTGATTGGTTATTTTTGGTATTGCATCGGTGTTTTCAGAAGAATTGTACCCATCAATAATCAGTTTTTTTATGGTTTTATTTTTCCCGGCTATCAATATTGAAGGGAAGTTGTCTTCGGCAAATTTGTTGCGGTTTATGTTCTTAAAAACAATAAGCTCAGCATTTGCGTCAATGTTGGCATAACTATGATGTACTGAGAATCGAATTTTTCCCACTGATTCAACATTTATGTTCTCAATGAATACTTTTCCAACATTCCCATCTCCGGGATTATTTATAGGGAATGAGTTTTTCCAGTAATTGTCGATAATAAGCCAGTATTCCTTAGTTATTCCATGTATATTCCTGATTGTTACATTATCGATGCGGCTTTTACAGCTTAAAAGACGAATTCCGAACAATCCACCTTCAAATGTTACATTATCAACCGTAATATTGGTAATGTCGCCATAAAATTTTCGGTACAGGTTATTTATGTTATCCCATTTTAATTCCAAGGGAATATCTGCATTAAATGCGATATGATCATCTTTTGCCAGAATAACACAATCCCTGATTGTAACATTCTTACCTGGCCCTACGAAACTAAATCCGTCGCAATTTATCGGGGCCTCTTTCCCCACATCTATTCTAACATTTTGAATAAAGACGTTTTCCACATTCTGTGCGTGAAAGCTGAATGTCCTCGGTTTATAAATAGTAGCATCTTTAAACGTCAGATTTTTTACATTAATGAAGCGGAAAGCGCATATCCATCCATCCCCGGCATTATCATGAACTTGTGCAGGAGTTAATGCATCATTGAATCCATTGCCATTCCAAATTCCACCCTGGATTGAAATATTAGAATCGAGCGAAGTAGCCGAAGAAGCCCAGCTTACATTACTAAAAAGGCATTTGTCTGAATTATTGCGAAGTATTGCCCCGCAACCTTCAAAGGCTATAATTTTGGTATTGGAATAGATGGTAAGGCCTGTTACCGAATACCTCCCATCCCAATAAATAAGGATTGAATTGGTTTTAGCCTTATCCAATACCGCTTGGATTACGGCTGTATTATCGGTTCCAAATGTTGTACTGTTTTTTTCAATATCAGCATCAGATACTGCCCCACAAACAGAAAGATAATATACATTTGGCGTTTTAACCGATTCGTTTGGTATTTGAGAATGACCAAAATAAGTCATAAAAAATACCGATAGGATATATGCAAATAGTCGTTTCATTTGTAAATAAGTTGTTTTTCGCCAAGATATATTGATTGTTTTTTTGTATTTATATTTGTCTGTAATAACTTGAATATAAGCAATAACATCACTTTGTTGCCTTTCTATTTTAGATTTTTAAGTTATCTGCTTTTATTGAAAAGAAAAAGAATGGGAAGTAAGTCAGCAAGCAGGGTGCTTTTTGATTCACTTCCCATTTATTTTAGTTTAAAATGAACAATCAATATTTTCCCGGCGAAATGTTGCCGTTTTTATTGACATCCCACCACAACGGGGTATTCTCCAGGTCGGAATTGCCTCCGAAATCTTCGTTTGAAGAACGTGCCACCTCGTCGGGTTGGGTATTTCTTTCAACGTCGGGGAATACATGCCTTGTTATGATTTGGCCAATTGACGGATCGACATTGGCGTTTAATGATGTCTTTTTAGCATATAATTTAGGCAGTCTTGTTCTCCGTACTTCGGCATACGCTTCCACGCTTATTGGGAACAGGGCAAGCCATTTCTGAATCATAATCTGTTCATATTGCAGCGTTTTGTCGGTGCCAAATTTCACGGGAGCTGTCGAAACAGGAGGATCGTTATACGGAGCATTACCCGGGCCAATCGGCACATTTGTACTGTTAATATAACCCGTCACAGCACCCGCGCTAATCGATGGTGTCCATTGTTTCAGCGAAACCTCAATCCCTTTTTCATAGAATGTTTTGGCGTCTCCGCCCATGTTCCAGCCTCTCCATGCCCCTTCAGCTTTTAAGAACCAGGTTTCAGCCGCATTTACAACATTGATAGGCGTTTTTCGTTGATTACCGTCGGCAAACCGCGGCCCGTACATTGAATGGGCCCGTAAAATACCTGTAACTCCCATCGAAGAAGGGGCACCACTGGTTGCGCCATGATATCCACCAATATTGCTTTTGTACTCAGCAAAAATATCACTGCGGTTTTGTACCGGATTCCAAAATTCAGCCATACGGGGGTCGTTATATCCTTTCATATAACTTTCCATGCTGGTACTCATAAAATCGTGCAGGTATTGCACCATTTGGCACATCCCATGTCCGTAACCGGAAGAACCTGTAAGGCTATTCGTTTTGTACAGGCCATCATCGGCGTTTGTTTCCAACATAATTCCTTTCACTGCATCTTCTGCTTCCTTTTTGGCCTTTTCAGGTTCAATATTTGAAATGCGACAGGCAAAACGCAGACGCATGGTGTTACAGAAACGCAACCATTTTTCAACTTTCCCGTCCCAGATCATATCGCCCAATCCGTATGCATTGGAATTGGGGTTTTTCTGTAACTCGGCTTCCAAAATAGCTGCCGCCGAGCGTAATTCATCAAACATCTGATAATAAATATCCTTCTGTTTGTCGAAGCGTACCACATCCTGAGATGCACCTGCTTCAGAATAAGGAACAGGCCCCCAAATGTCGGTCTGGCGATGGAATACATGCACTTTCCATATCATAGCAATTGCATAGTATACAGGCATTTCATCTTTTGTCTTACTTAGAATAACCTCAAGGTGTTTATACATGTATGTGTACGCCCGTGTATAAGTTTGGTCATGTGCTGCAGCCGAAGCAATAATATTCAACTCCCTGTTGTAATCTCCACAAACAGTATAACCGCTCAAATGCATCGGGGTTGTGGCATAAAACTTTTGCGCCAACCCTGCCATTTGCCAATGGCTGCCTTCGGTAAGTGATTGCGAAAAAAGGCCTGCCAGTTCCTTTGTTCCGACCTCCATCATTTGGGTTTTATCCGTATTGTATTCGTCGAATTGATCGGTACAGGAGAATGTGCCGGCAAATAAAAAGAGGGCCAAAAAACAAACCACCCGGCTTATTTTAAAAGCTGATATATGTATTTTTAGTTTCATTATGATTTGATTTTAAGTTTATAATGTTACTTTGAGATTAAAGCCTAGTGTCCTGGAATAAGGCAAGAAAGAGTTTTCGCCACCTTGTCCGTTGATGGTCGGATCAGAAGTTACATCAGGATCGAACCATTTACAGCCATTATAAAAGAAGAATAAGTTGCGTCCGACAAGTGATAAACGGATATCTTTTACAAACCTGTTGAACTTGAAGTTGTACCCCACGCTAAGTTCCCTCAGCCGGGAATTTGTGGCGTCGTGATTAAATAATTCACCGACAGCAGCAGAGCCTCTATTCGCGATCACAACGGCATATTGCTGGGCAGTAATCGTAATATCATTTTTTGTCCCGTCTTCTTTTACCCCATCGAATATAAAACCTTCGCGACCATAAAGTGACGATTCGCTGTTTCCGTAAAGCAACAAGTTAGCTTCTGTCCCTGATTGTCGTACACCTCCGTAGTTCAGGTCAATCAGAAAGTTCAGGCTCCAATTTCTGTACGTAAATGTATTGGTCAACCCGCTTCTCCAGTCATAGTTCATATTTCCCAAATAATCGGCATCCGGTTCTGCCGTAACTTTAGGGATACCATTCGTGGCAACAACAACACGCCCTTGTTCGTCTTTCTCGAAACCTCTGGCATATACTTCTCCATACGGTTGGCCTTCAATCACTTTTACTGTACCTACAACATTTTTAGGTGTTCCCAGATCGTATTCTTTCAAGGTCTTTGCCAATTCAATTACCTTGTTGTCATTTTTGGAAAAGTGCCCGTAAATATCCCAGGTAAAATCACCCGTTTTAACGGGAGTTCCTGAAAGCATCAATTCAAAACCGGTATTCTGTATGTTTCCGCAATTAATAAGCGCCGATGAATAACCTGTTCCGGAAGGGGTTGTAACTTTCAATAATTGGTTAAAAGTATTTGATTTGTAGTAGGTAAAATCCAGGCCAAACCTATTTTCGAAGAATTTCAATTCAGCTCCGGCTTCCCACGATTTTGTTTTTTCAGGGATCAGCTCTGTTGCAACTTTACTTGACCCAAGTTTAATCATTCCGACAGGACCGCTGGCTACTGCACTGAATGTTTGATAGATTTGTGCAAAACTGGCATCGTTTCCTACTTCGGCATACGAAGCCCTTACTTTGGCGAACGAAATTGCTTCCGGCAATTTAAACATATCGGAAACAACGCCCGTCAAACCGATTGAAGGATAGAAATAACGATACGGTGCCGGGAGTGTCGAACTCCAGTCGTTACGGGCGGTTACATCCAGGTAAAGCATATTGCGGTAAACCAGTTGTCCTGTTCCGTACACTGCTTGTTTTTGAATTCTGTATTCGCCATCGCTGGTGGTAGGTGTGATCCCGTAAACCAGTGAGAATTTATTTTCAGTTTTTAAGCCGTCGCCCCCTGTAGATGAAAACACGCTCCTGCCGTAGGAATCATTTATTTCGGCTCCCAGATTAATACCAAAACGAAAATCTTTGTTGATTTCTTTATCGATTCCCAGTAAAACATCCCCTACTTTTTTACGGCTTCTACCAAATTCCGTATCGTAACCACCTTTCCCGTAACGGATAAAAGCCGTGTCCCACCATAGCTTTTCTTCCGAATCGTAGCTGTATGTATTTAAATTGCCTCGTAATTGCAAATATATCCAGTTTGTAAAATCGTAACGCAACGTGAGAATGGAACTCATATTGCTGCTGTTGTATGGATTTTCACGGGCGTGGATTGACCAGTATGGATTAATCACTTTCGTTGAACCGGGAACCCAGGTAGTCTGTTTTTTCGAAAAATTTGCATCGTAATAATAATAGTCTTCAATATCCTGCGTACGGATTGTACGGGGCATACGGATCAATTGTGACATCGGGCTGAACATATCATCTCCCGTAGTCGGAGAGTTTTCCGAACGAAGGTAATGATAGGTCATTTTGAAGTCAATCTTCAGGTTTTTGATGACTTCCGAACTCAGGCGCATATTAAAATTGTCGCGGTTTATCTTATTGTTTTCAACAACCCCTTTTGCCGTTGTGTTGCTGTATGAAAAATAACCTGTAAGTTTTTCGTTCCCTGCACTGTACGAAATTGAGTTTGTTGCGTTGTACCCGGTTACAAAAACGTCTTTAAAATTATCGGGCTGTGCGGTTAACTTAATGTCTTCGCCTGTCCAGTTTGTTACGGTTTGTCCGGAAATGCGGGGTCCCCAACTGTCCATATCCGAACCGGCATTGTATACTCCATTTATTCCTTGTGCGTATTCATTCTGTAACTCAGGGTAAAGATAGGGCATATCCACACTTGTGACCGAATTAAATTCAATCTGGCTGGTACCTGCTTTCCCTTTCTTTGTAGTAATAACGATCACCCCGTTGTTGGCGCTTGAACCGTAAAGGGCGGCTGCCGAAGGGCCTTTCAGCACGTTGATACTTTCAACATCGTCGCTGTTAATAGAGGAAAGCCCACCTCCTGAATTGGAATAGGGTACACCATCAACCACAATTAATGGCTGGTTATTTCTTGCGATGGAACGGTCGCCCCTGATAATGATACGGGTGTCGCCGCCAACGCCTGTTGTTCCTGAAGAAGATGTAATTTGGACCCCGGCGATTTTGCCAGCCAGTGATTCTCCCAGGTTCACACTTTTAACAGTATTAACCGCGTCCATCCTTACTTGCTCTGTGGCATACGACAAGCTTCGTTTTTGTTTGCCAATACCCAAAGCGGTGACCACTACTTCGTCAACACCAATGGTTTCTTCAACCAACATAACATTGACAGTGGATTTTCCTAAAACGGATACTTCCTGACTTTTCATCCCAACAAACGAGAAAACCAATACGGCATCGCCGGAAACATTGGCAAGCGAGTATTTGCCATCGAAATCGGTTATAGTTCCCGTCGTTGTGCCTTTTACGGCTACCGTTGTTCCGGGGATTGGCTCGCCCAACGAGTTGGTTACTTTCCCGGAAATAGTTTTTTGCTGACCCGACGACAGCATTGAATTTTCCGATTCATCAACGAACAAGGCAATTTGCCTTCCCATGAGCCGGTATTTCACGTCGGTACCTAAAAACAGATCATCCATAATCTCGGTGATAACCTTCTCTTTTTTCGAGATCGATGCTTTCTTGTCCACATCAACATCACCGCTGTAAAAGAAGCGGTATTCACTCTGTTCTTCAATCTGATTCAAAATCTGCTTGATTGATGTGTTTTCGAAATTCACTGTCAAGCGGGTGGTTTGAGAGTACGACTCGACGGCCCAACTTCCCAAAACCGAAATACATAAAAGCAATACCGTTAGTTTCATCTTTTTAAAAATTACAAATACCAATGACTTGTCGTCGTGGTATAACCACAATTTTTTCATAATTTTGTTCTTTTGGTTTAATAACTCTAGTTAAATCAATTTCCAAGGAGGTAGAAAGGGCTAATTTCTGCCTCTTTTTTTTCGCATGTAAAAATTTATTTCCTCATAGGCAAATCAGTTCAAATATATTTTAATTGTCCTATTTCTTTGTTATTCTGATTGTTCGTGTAATTTCATCAAACGTATAGTTGATTGACGCAGTCGTTTTCAACAGTTCCATAACTTCGGGAAACGATTCCATTTCGACGGTTCCTGAAAAATAGATTCCGGACAACTGCGGATCGTTCGCCAGTTCGATATGTACATTGTACCAGCGTTCAAGACTTTTTGTGACTTCCGGCAAATATTCATTTCTGAAAATCAGTTTGCCTTCTTTCCACGATGTAAAGAGTTCGGTTTCAACTTCGCTGACTACCAGCCTGCCTCTTTCCTGTTTCGCCTGAAAACCCGGCTGGAGCAGAATTTCTTCGCCGGTTTCATTCCCTTTGATCTGAACCAATCCGGTTACCAGCGTTGTTTCGAATGCTTCATCCTGAAAAGCTTTTACATTGAATGAAGTCCCTTTAACCCGAATGTCTCCATACGAAGTTGAAACAATGAAAGGCCTCCCTTTTTTCACTTCGAAAAATGCTTCGCCTTCCAGCGTGATGCGCCGGGTTTTCGAAAATTGGGCCGGATACGATAATTTGGACCCCGAGTTCAGCCATACCGTTGAACCATCGGGCAACTGAAACTGGGTACGCGCCCCGTAGGGAGTTGCCACATTCCGGACTGTTTGTGCATCTTCAGACGAAGGCCAGTTTGTAATCACAACCGAACTAATAATAACTCCAAAAACAAATGCTGCCGCTATTGCCAACACTTTTCGAAGTTGTGCGTTCTGCAATCGAAATACGGGTTTTTGTTTTGTATACGGAGCGATTTTAGCTTGCAGCCGGTTCCAGCTTTCGCTGCTTTGCCGGTCTTTATTTTGAATGAGTTCCTGCTCAAACAAGGCTTGTTGTTTCAGGAAAAAATCTTTGTTCGATTGAGTTTCCTTTACCCATTTCAACAACTGCATTTCTTCGGCCAAATTCAATTTTCCGCTTAAAAAGTCCGTTATTAATTTACTTATTTTCTGTGTTTCCATCGTAGTAATCCAAGCGCGTTTATAATTAGTACAATGTAGAGACTGTTTTTACCAACCTCTGTATGGAAAATATTTTTAAGGCTTACTGATTACGCGGAGAAAAAATCAAAACTGATATTTTAGGAAGTATAGGTTACTCCATTTTTTACTTAGAGGCTTAGCGACTTTGCGAGAAATCTTATTCCCTTGTTAAAATCAGGAAAAGCAACAGATCAGGGTTCAGCTTTTTCCGGGCAAATTCAAGGCCACGGGCCAGATGTTTATCAACCATCGTTGTCGATATGTTCATGATTTCAGCAATTTCCCTGATTTTTTTGCCTTCGAGCCATTTCAGGGAAAAAGCCTGTCCGCATTTTTCAGGCATCTCCGAAATCAGCGTATTCAATTCCCGGCTGAGTTGCTCGTGCATGTTCACAAACTCACCCGAATCGTTGAAACTGATGTGATACAGTTCTTCCGATTCCAGATAGGCCTGCTGATGAATAAATTTCTCTTCGATAACTTTTCGTTTCAGGTTGTTTAAACACCGGTTTCGCACCTGCACAAAAATGAATGAAGCTGCATTCTTTTCACGGTTCAGATGGTCGCGGTTTTTCCATAGCTGGAAAAATACATCCTGAACCAAATCTTCAGCCTCATCAGCATCTTTTAAAAACCATGCAGCATAATTTTTAAGGCGGGGATAATAGCGCCGAAAAAGGTTTTCGAACGAAAGCAATTCTGTTCCGCTGGTTTGATTCTCTATGTTGATGTATTTCCCCATCCGATTTTATTATCAGCAAAGTTTTCCCGGAAAATATTTTCCCCCGCTAAAACAAAGAAAAGAAATACGAATGTAGAAAAATAGGAGAACAGAAAAAAACAAACAGAAACTTTTGGAAATACATATCTCCGTACAAGACAATATCAAGAATCCCCTTTTTACCGGCCTGTTTTATCTATGGAATTTTTTATCGTCAACGCTTGTAAACAGCGAAAATTCCCTTTATGTCCCCGATTGTTCGGGGTAGGGATAAATCGAGAAAAAATACGACATTTGTTCATTCTTAGAACTTAAAAATATGAACCCAACTAAATCATTAACCGGATTAGTAATTCTGGCAACTTTATTTAGCCATTCGCTGGTCTTTGCTCAAATGCCAACATATAACGAAAAAGAGTATTTAACGCCATTTTGGTCTACCGATACGATGTACAATGAATCTGTTCTCATGGTATCACCGGACAGTGTCAGCCCGGCAGAAGCATCGCTGCTGTTCCCGCCTTTGTCAATTATTTCAGTAAAAGATGCTTCGCTGGAAACCAATTATATTGAAAATATCGACTGGATTTATACCAATGGGAAACTCCGGCTTTTGCCAGGATCAAAGGCCGTCTTTATGACAAACAGCCAATTGTATCCAATCACAAAAGGAGCAACAATGGACAAGATTGGCGGCGGATATGTTTTGTTTCATGAAGGCCATTTCTTTCATGATAAACAATTAGCCATTACATACACCCATGAAAAAAATGTCTGGAAGGGTCCGGTTCCAAAATATGCCGGTATCAATTTGCCAAATACTACAAAAAAACTGATTCAGGGAGAACCGCTGAAAATTGTTTTTTATGGGAATAGTATTACTGTTGGCGGGAATGCCAGCGGAGTTAACAGAGTTGCACCCTATATGCCCAATTATGCAGGTCTTGTGGTAAATAAACTGAAAAGCACCTACTCATCGGCAATAACCATGAAGAATTCAGCCGTTGGCGGGAAAGACGCTGCCTGGGGGCTGGCAAATGTTCATTCCCTGGTAACACTGGAGAACCCTGATTTAGTTGTACTTTCTTTTGGCATGAACGACGGTACAGGAAAAGTGAGTCCTGCCGTCTTTAAAAGCCGAATAGAATCCATTATAAATGATGTGAGAGCAACCAATCCTAATTCAGAATTTATACTGGTTGCAACAACACTTGCCAACCCTGAGACATTTTTCGCCGGACAACAAGTAAACTATAAACCCGTACTTCAGGAATTAGCAGGCTCGGGTACCGAATTGGCAGATATGACCGGAGTACACCAGGAACTGTTGAAAAACAAATTATTCAGGGATATGACCGGGAATAACATCAATCATTCAAATGATTTTTTGCACCGTTGGTATGCCCAGCAAATATGTGGCCTTTTAATCCCGTCATCCGCCACAACAAATGAATAGTTTAGATACAAACCTTGCCCCCCGGAAATGTATTTATCCGGGTTGAAAGCTGTATGAAAACAGAAACTCAATGTAAAATTTGCTGAAAGCAAATCAACATCAATTTGTATATTTACAACTTCACAGATAAAAACCAAAAGAAAATAACTTATGATGGCAGGAAGAATTACAAAATCGCTGATGACATTTTCGTTAATAGCGTTTCTAATCGCGTTAAACAGTTGCAGTAAAAGAGAGAAAATAACTGAATTTGATCAGTTGAAAGGGAAAGAGTTTGCAGTTCCTACTGGTACCGTTGCCGATGCCTTGGTTTTATCGACCTTTCCGGATGCAAAATTCAGGTATTTCAACAGCGTGCTCGACGCATGTTTAGCGGTGAAAGGTGGCAAAGCAGATGCGGCTGCATACGATGAACCAATATTAAAAAACATTGCCGCCAAAAATCCCGGTCTGATAGTCCTACCCAAAATGATCACAACCGATAATTACGGGTTTGCGGTACGACAGGAGGATGCTGATCTGAAAAATGTTATCGATAGTGTAATCAGCGATCTGAGATCGAACGGCGATTACGATGTAATGCTGAAACGCTGGCTGCCTGACGAAGGAGCGCCCAGCCCAATGCCCGAAATAGAAGCGGGAACCGACGGAGTATTGAAATTTGGCACATCCGCAGTTACCGAACCGTTTTCTTTTGTCGATGGGTCGCAGGAAATCGTTGGCCTCGATATCGAAATAGCTTCACTGGTAGCCAAAAGGCTCAATAAAAAACTTGAAATTGTAAATATGGATTTCGGCGCAATGATCCCCGCATTAATAGCAACTAAAGTTGATATGATCGGGGCATGTATTACCATAACCGAAGAACGCGCACAAAAAGTTCTTTTTTCCGAATCGTATTATACCGGTGGAATTGCAGCGCTGATTAAAGAATAGCACGAACAAAAATGAAAAACTATTTTATTTCCATACTCCTGTTTTCGCTGGTAATAGTATTTTTTGTGGGGTGCAGCAATCCCAAAAAGTCGTTTAATACGTTGGACGACCTGCAAAATGCTTCCATCGGCGCAATGACCGGCACCACAGGCGAACAGCTTGTGTTCAAACGATTCCCTGATGCCAAGGTAAAAAGTTTTGATGATATTATGGATGCCATTACTGCATTGAAATCGAATCAGCTTGATGCAGTCATTACCGGTTTCCCTGCCGCCATGAATGTCTGCAAGCATAATTCTGATCTTCAGATGTTGTCAGAACCCGTCGATTACGAGAACACTTGCATTGCTATACGAAAAGGCAACGATGAATTATTGGCCGCATTAAATGCTGTTATAACCGAACTGAAGAATGATGGCACGCTGAAAGATATGAGGCGGCGGTGGTTCAAAAAAGACTCCGGCCCGTATGAACTGGCAGATATAAAACTGCCGGAAACCGGCGAATTATTAAAGATCGGGACCAGCGCCACACGCGAACCTTTTTGTTTTGTCGATGAAAATAAAAATGTGACCGGCCACGACGGCGAATTAGCCCGCCGGATCAGTGCAAAACTGGGACGGCCCATCGAATTCTCGGACATGAAATTTTCGGCGCTCATTCCCGCGCTTCAGTCAAAAAAAATTGACCTTATTGTTGCAGGAATGACGGCAACCAAAGAACGAAGCAAATCGGTTGATTTCACCGAATCCTATTTTGAAAACTCGCAGGTGATACTTGTAAAAAAGCCAACCGGAACTGAATCGGCTAAGGAAAGCCCGGCCAATGAGGAACAATCGGTTAACGGGAATAAAATGAAAACGCTCGACGATATTGCAGACAAAGTGGTGGGCGTATATGAAGGAACCATTCACGACGCATTTGTTGCCAACAAGTATCCGAAAGCAGTGATTAAAAGGTACAACAGCTCCGCCGATATGGTCCTGTCGTTGAAAACCCAAAAATCTGATGTTGCTTTACTTGACTTTATTTCAGCAAACGTATTGTTGAAATCAAACCCTGATCTGGGCATCCTTACCAATGAAGTGCTGTCCATGCCGCTTGGCATCGGGTTCAATAAAAATAATCCTGAACTCCGGGAAAAATTCAACCGTTTTCTGGCTGCGTCCAAAGCCAACGGCGTGTACGATGAAATGTATCAACGCTGGTGTGTCGACGACCCTGAAAAAGCACAAATGCCGGAACCCAATTATTCAGCAAACAGTGTTGAATTAAAATTTGCTGTGGCTGTGGCGGATTTGCCTTACGTAGCCTATTTGAACGGCCGGTATGTTGGTTTTGATATCGAATTATTGCAGAAGTTTGCCGAAAGTGAAGGGTACAGGATGAAAACTACTACCATGGAATTCTCTTCACTGATCGCTGCGATGGCTTCAGGAAAAGCAGATATTATTGCCGACGGCATTGCAATCACAGAGGAAAGACAGAAACAAGTTGCTTTTTCCGACCCGTACATGGATTTTAAAACCGCAGCGATTGCCCTCAAAACAAATATTGAAGTCGACACAAATACAGGTAAACTGGAAAAGCTGGACGACATCGCAAATAAATCGGTTGGCGTGTACGCGGGCACTATTCACGATACCTTTGTTGAAGAGCATTATCCGAATGCCGATATACAACGTTTCAATTCTCCCGCAGATATTATTTTATCACTGAAAACAGGCAAAACGGATGCAGTTTTTTTCGACCTGGTTTCTGCGAAAGTAATACTGAAGTCGAATCCCGATATTGGAATCTTATCGGAAGATGCGCTGACCCTACCCGTAGCCGCCGGGTTCAATAAGAACAATGCAAAGTTGCGCCACGAGTTCAACAAGTATCTGAAAGAAATTAAATCGGACGGAACATACGATACAATGCACAAACGCTGGTTTATCGATGATCCCGAAAAAGCGGAGATGCCAAAAATTGAATTCGATAAAAACGGACCGGCAATTACCTTGGCCGTAGCGGTCGGCGATTTACCGAATTCGGCTATTGTTAATGGCGAGCATGTTGGTTTCGACATCGAACTGGTAAAAACATTTGCCCAACGCAAAGGGTATAATCTGAAGATCAACACGATGGAATTCCCTTCGCTGATCGCAGCTCTGTCTTCGGGCAAAGCCGATATCATTGCCGATGGAATTTCCATAACTGAAGAGCGCCAAAAGCGGATCGATTTTTCCGACAGTTACAACATGTTCAAAACAGCCGTGTTGGTATTAAATACAAATCTTCATGCCGCCGGAGACAAAAAGACGGAAGAAACTGAAAAGAAAAAAGCAGCAGTGATTGAAAATACTTTTTTGCAGGATGTCTCCGAAAGTTTCCACAGCAACATTATTCAGGAAAAACGTTATTTGCTGATCCTTGGCGGCTTGAAAATAACCATGATCATATCCATCCTGTCAACCTTATTCGGGACTTTACTGGGGGGATTGGTTTGTTTTATGAGAATGTCGCGTCGGAAAGCTTTACGCATACCCGCAGAAATATATATATCCATTTTAAGGGGAACTCCCGTGCTGGTTGTGCTGATGATCATCTTTTATGTGGTCTTTGCTTCAATCGATATCGACCCGGTACTGGTTGCTGTAATTGCATTCGGGTTAAACTTCGCAGCCTATGTTTCTGAAATGTTCCGGACCGGTATTGAAGGCGTTGACAGAGGCCAGACCGAAGCGGGAATCGCGATCGGGTTTTCGAAGGTAAAAACATTTATTTACATCGTGATGCCCCAGGCAGTCCGGCGGATATTACCGGTTTACAAAGGCGAAATGATCTCGCTGGTGAAAATGACTTCAATCGTGGGATATATCGCAGTGCAGGACCTGACCAAGGCAAGCGACATCATCCGCAGCCGCACCTTCGATGCGTTTTTCCCGCTGATCATGGTCGCGGTACTTTATTTCCTGATCTCCTGGCTGCTCATGGTATTACTGGGATACGTGGAACGAAAAACCAATCCAAAACTTAAAACAAGCAGGGCATAACAATGATACGAGTTGAACATCTGGAAAAGAAATTTGGCAATCTCACGGTTCTGAAAGATATAAACGTTGAGATTAAAAAGGGGGAGGTCATTTCGATTATAGGCCCTTCAGGCACCGGAAAAAGTACTTTTCTTCGCTGCCTCAATCTGCTTGAAACGCCGACCGGCGGCAAGATATTTATCGACGAAACAGATATACTGGATAAAAAAACCGACGTCCCGAAGATGCGCCAAAAAATGGGAATGGTTTTTCAATCATTCAATCTGTTCAATCATCTTTCCGTACTCGACAACTTAACGATCGGGCCGGTAAAACTGCTCGGCAAAGAAAAGACAGAAGCTGAAAAACGAGGGATGGAACTGCTGAAAATGGTTGGTCTGGCTGAAAAGGCAGAAAGCTTTGCCGACGAATTATCGGGCGGCCAGAAACAACGTGTAGCGATTGCGCGGTGCCTGTCGATGGATCCCGAAATAATTCTTTTCGATGAACCAACTTCGGCGCTTGATCCGACCATGGTGAGCGAAGTGCTTGCCGTGATCCGCCGTCTGGCCCGCGAAGGAATGACCCTGGCAATTGTTACCCATGAAATGGATTTTGCCAAGGACGTTTCGAACCGTGTTTTTTATATGGATGAAGGACTGATATACGAAGACGGCTCGCCGGAACAAATTTTCGAAAATCCAAAGAAAGAAAAAACGAGGGCTTTTATCAACCGGATACGCAGTTTCAACTATCACATCGACAGTCCAGACTACGACTTGTATAAAATGAATGCCGAGATCGAGCAGTTCTGCGAAAAACATGTTTTCCCGTTGAAAATGGTCAACGATATTTTGCTGATTATTGAAGAATTGCTGGTTTTGTACCAATCTCAGTCAAAAACAATCAATGTTGATTTGAGAGTCGCCTACTCTGAAAAGCAGGATAGCGTGGAAATAATTTTCGAAAGCGCCGGAGAAGAAGGGAACCTGCTCGAAAAAGCCGAACCCGACGATATCGGGGTAATGATTATTAAAAATAAAGCTGAAAGAATAGAGTTTCAATATGTTGACGATAGAAATAAATTGAGCATGTTTTTAAAAAGAAAGTGAGGTCACAATGAATAAAAGAGTATGCCTGTTATCAGTCGTATTGTTTTTTATCTCATGTTCTCAAAAGAATGAGAAAATCACAGATTTATCTCAATTAAATGATAACCGGATTTGTGTCCTAACCGGGTCAGCGGGAGATTTAGCTGCAAGGAAAGCTTTTCCCGATGCGGAATTTTTAACCATGATTACGGCGCCCGACGCCGCATACAATATCAAGATAGGCAAAGCTGCCGCATTCGTCCATAACAAAAGCGTATTACTGAACATCGTAAAAAAAGATTCGGGCCTGACAATAATCGATTCGCCTGTTTCCAGCGTTGAGATTGCCGCTGCATTCAGCAAAGAGAACCCGGAATTGCTTTCAGAAATAAACAATGCTTTAGCCGAACTGATCACCGACGGCACATTAAAAAAAATGAAAGAAAAATGGATTGATTCGGAATATCAAACGGTTCCGGAGCTACCCAACATCGGAAATGATTTTCAAAACGGAACACTTAAAATGGGTACCTGCGCCCTGGCTGAACCGCTGACTTTTTTATACAATAATAAAATCACCGGATTTGATATTGAATTGTCATTACGCATAGGTAAACTGCTCGGAAAGAAAATTGAAATCGTTGATATGAATTTTGAAAGTCTGATTCCGGCATTGAAATCGGGAAAGATTGATTTTGCCTTTTCCAATTTTAACGTAACCGACGAACGCAAAAAATTTGTTGCCTTTTCAACTTCGTATCTTGTTCAGGATATATCAGCTTTGGTGAAAAAATGAACATAGAACAACCAAAAACATCCTCTGCATCGTCTCTTGAAAAATAAAAACCTCTGAAGTTATTGAATTTCAGAGGTTAAATCTTGCTTTAAGTAGTCTCACCGGGAATCAATATATCTTTCTTGTCTTTATCTTGCTTTGCCTTTCTATTTTGACATTCAGAAGAATAAAGCTTTTTGTTTGCCGTCGGTTTTTGTAGTTTTTTGCCGTTTTTTGCAAAATCCGTTCCCCATTGTCGTTCCCCTTTCTTATATTTGTAGATAAACTTCAGCTTCAAATATATGCCTAAAATAGCTTTTCATCTCAACATGAACAAACAGGACAAGAATGATTTTGTTCCAATTCGCGCCAAAATTTGTGTTCAATCCAAAGCAGTTGTAAAAAACCTGCCTTTCAAAGTTAAGATAAGGCTGAATGAAAAAGAAAATAAACATGAACCTGTAAAATGGGATATTGAAAAGCAAAGGTTTACAGGATACCGAAAGGAAGAGAAAAACAGTGATTATTACAATAAAACTAATTCGTTCTTAGATGAATACACGGCTAAAGCCAATAAACTTTTTAATGATTGTATATTAAATGATATTCCTTTAACTGTTGACCTGGTTAAAAATTTCTTCAATGGTATTCAGCCAAATTTTAAGCCGGGTAAAAAGGACTTCTGGGCAGCTTATGAAGAGTTCTTAATAGTGGGTGAAATTGATTTGGAGCCGAATACGATCCGAAGCCGGAAATCTAAAAAAAAGAAGATTGAAGAGTTTCAGAATGAGACCGGGTATAAAATCACTTTTGAAAGTATAAACCTTGATTTTTTTGATAAGCTAAAGGAATACATGCTATTTGCCAAAGGACACGGATATAATTATATACCGGCAATAATCCGTCAATTAAAGGCTTTTATGAATTGGAGCTTTGAAAGAGGTTACCATAAAAACAGAATCTATAAAAAATTTACGGCTCAAGAGAAAGAAGGTAGCATCATACATTTGACTTTCCAGGAGCTCCAACAGTTAATTAATTTCCCCTTTGAAAACAAGAAATTGAGCCGGATCCGTGATTTCTATTGTTTTGGTTGTTTGACCGGGGCCAGGTATAGCGACTTAAAACGACTGACAAAAGACAATATTTCTGATGAAATGTTAAAATTTACGACTGAAAAAACAAATGTTGAAATTACTATTCCTTTATTTCAGGGGCTTAAAACCATTATCGATCGTTATCCGGAACAGTATTCATTACTCCCGAAATATAGCGGACAAAATGCCTGTGATTACATAAAAGAAGCTTGTGAGCAGGCCGGAATAAATACGCCAACCGAGTACAAAACATTTCTAAAGAATGAAACCATTAAGGAATTTTTGCCAAAGTACAAACTTATCGGGACACACACGGCTCGTAAAACTTTTGTTTGTCTGGCTCACAGCAGCGGCATGGATACAAAAACGATAATGGACATTACGGGTATTAAAGACGAAAAAACACTCCGACGATACCTTAATGTTTCGATTGATACCAAACGGGAAAAATTAATAAAAGTTTTTGGAGATTTATCTCAAGAAAAATCGTAATGTACCATCATTTGCGCATGTCAAATAAAGTACCTAATTTTGTACTCAATAAAATACGGAATTATGAAAGCAGTTAATTATTCAGAATTAAGGCAAAATTTAAAATCGAACTTAGATGCGGTTACCGACAATGAAGAAATGTTGGTTGTTCACCGGTCAAAGGGCAAAAGTATCGTTATGATGTCGCTGGCCGAATACAACGCCTTGCAGGAAACGTTACACCTGAACCGGAGCAAAGCAAACCGGCAGCGGCTTGAAAATGCAGTTGAAAATATCAATGCAAAACGCAATTTACTGAGCCATTCCATTATTGAAGAATAACATGGATATTTTCTGGGATAAAACAGCATGGGAAGATTATCAACACTGGATTGATACCGACCGGAAAGTATTACGGAAAATCAATGCGCTGATTAAGGAATGCCAACGGACACCATTTGCAGGAATCGGGAAGCCGGAAGCTCTGAAGCAAAACCTTTCCGGGTTTTGGTCCCGCCGGATCACAGGCGAACACAGATTAGTGTATAAGGTTGAAAACGATGTTTTGTACATTGCTCAATGCCGTTATCACTATTAATGAGTAGCGGCAGGTCTGAAAGTTCATACTTGTTCCTGAAATGTTTTCTACATTTACAAAAAAAGTACAACGTGGCAACAGTGATTATCAATGAAAAAACGAAAGCCGGAAAAACACTAATCGAGTATCTGAAGAATTTGGAATATGCCACGGTTATTGAAAATTCAAAGGCCATTGATAGCGTTTCAAAAGGGCTTTCGGAACTGGATTTAGCAAAAAAAGGAAAACTGAAAGGAAAACCGGCCAAAAAGTTTTTGTCTGAATTATGACTGAAGTAATTGTTTTACCTGGTTGACATTTACGACAAAAGCGATCTATCGACAATGGAGGCTAGGCAAATAACCAGAATTCTGAAAAGCTACAACCTTTAACCCTGTATATTTTAAATCCGGTTAACCAGACCGGCAGTATATTTTCTTTGAAATGCCCAAGCCCGCGAAGTTGTTCCGGGCTTTTTTATTGTAGGGATATATGATTTGATTAAACTCCAGTACCAAAATATTTCACGGTTCCGGATCTGTACCTAGTTGCCCGGATGTACCCATAAAAAATACCGTTGCTGGCCAGAAAAGAAAAAACCCGGCATGACTACCAAGTAAAACGATGTTTTGGCGGGTATCTTGATTTTTTCACCAGTCCCTTACATCCGGAAATGTCTCCAAAACCATCAATACAAAAATATATGATCCTGAAACAATAAGCAATAAAAGCCTGGCTAATGATCCGGGGCCACTACTGGAAAGTTGGACGATCCGGTGCGACATAGCCAGGTCATTATTGTGTATTATCTTTACTCTCTATACTCTCTATCATTTTTTTTAGCTCATTCGTTAGTTCATTAGATGCAGGAATAAATCTTACGACAAAGCCTTCTTTTTGTTTGTTTACGGTAATGCCGACATACCCTTTTTCTTTTTGAATTAAATCTTGAACTGATTCAAATAACTCTAAGGCTGAAATATTAATGTTCTCAGAAAGTTTTACGAAACTATATTTACGAAACAGAGCAAGATATTCCATTGTATCCTCATAGTAATCTATAATTTTCCTTTTGTCGTTGAGAGTTTCTTCTAATTCCTCTACTCTTTTCTTTGCCTCCTCGTATTCCTTTCCGAGCTGTTTAACAATCTCAACTGTATCATCTATGGAATCAATTTCAAAAAGTTCATTAAAGCCTACATCCAAAGCTTTAGCAATTTTTTTGCCTAATTCAATGCTTATAGTTTTTGTTCTGCCAGCTTCAATACTTGCAAATGACGGCTGAGTTATTCCAATTTGTGCACAAATGTCAACTTGATTTAAGCCCTTTGACTTTCTTATTCGTTTTATTTTTTCATAGTAAGTTTCCATAAACACAAAGATAAGAATATCACACAATTACAAATATTTCACTATCATATTTTTATATTTTATTTGCTTTATTGTGTTTTATATTTGTTTTATCTATATTTACACCATGTATTACAAATATTTAAAACTACTAAGATGGAAAATGACAGAGTAATTATTGCAACAGACAAAAAAACTTTAAAAGAAGTTTTAAGTGAAATGTTCAGTCAAAAAACAGAAATGAAGGAACTCCCAGAATTTGAGGGAGATAGAATTTCAAAACCACAGGCTGCAAAGTTAGCCGGAATCTCAATTCCAACGTTTGACAGACAAATCAAACTCGGCAAATTCAAACAGTACAATGTAGGTAAAAGGTGTTTCTTTTTTAAAAGCGAAATAATTGAATCTCTGAAAAATAATTCTTAATGGAATTTACCCAGGAACAACTAAAAACGCTTATAGGTCAATCGGCATTAAAGGCAGATCATGAATTTGTGGCTCCACCTATTTGCCTTGAAATAAATGGCGAATACGGCAACCAAATATTTGCCACTTTGGGAAACTTTTCGACAATTCTAGCACGTCCTAAAGTGGGGAAAACAACTTTTACAGCTATACTTATTTGCACTCTACTTACTGGCAATCCAATATTGAAATTTATTCCAAGATTGTCAGATAAAAGAAAAATATTATGGATAGACAATGAGCAAGGAAAGCCGGAATGTGTTCGGATCATAAGGTTTATTTCAAAAAAAGTAACAGGTAACGAAAAAGATCATCCCAATAATCTAATATTTCTGTCACTCAGACAATTCAATTATAAGCAACGAATTGCAATAGCCGAATTTGCTATTAATAATGTCCCCGATCTGTTTTTCGTAGTGATTGACGGCATACGGGATTTTGTTTCGTCCATAAATGATGAAAAAGAAGCCACATTCATTTCTGACAAACTACTCAAATGGACAGAACAGAAAAACATCCATATTTTAACAATTCTACATCAAAATAAAGGAGATTCAAACGCACGCGGCCACTTGGGAACTGAATTGATAAATAAAGCTGAAACAGTGGCAAAACTAACCAGGGATGAAAGTAGTAATACCCGCTTAACGATTGTAGAACCAGAATTCACGAGACATAAAGATTTTGAATCTTTTGCCTATTCAATTGATGACGAAGGAAATTTATCGGATGAAGAAAAAACACAAGGTTACCAGCCGCAAAGCCCAAAGGCTATTGAGCTTACACACATTGAAATAGTTGACATACTAAAACAGATTTACACAAATGGGGAAAGCTATTCATTTGGGAAACTTCAAGATCGAATCTATCAAGTTTGCCATAAAAACATGTTTGAATCGTTTGGGAAAAACAAATGTTCAGACCTAATTAAACGAATGAAAGAAGACAGATTTATAACTCAAAAAAAGGATTCAGTTGAATATGAATGTAACATACCAAAGTAAAAGCACTTTATCACTTTACTTTATCACTTTATTTAAAGTAAAGCGGCTTATGTGTTTGACTATAAGAATATTAGCAAAATAGAATATTAAAGCACTTTACTTTAAGCTAATATATATAGAGAACATCTAAAGTAAAGTAGTAAAGTAGTTGAAAATCAGAATAATAACCACTTTAAGCAAAATTGCTAATCAGAAAAAAGAAAAAATGAATTGCGAACAAGCCAAAAAAATACAAATAGCTGACTTTTTAAGCAACCAGGGACATAAGCCGATCCGGGTGTACGGTAACAATGATGCCTGGTATAATTCGCCCGTCCGGACGGATAAAAACCCCAGCTTTAAAGTCAATCTTTCGAAAAACCAGTGGTACGATGCCGGGACCGGTTCCGGGGGAAATATTCTCGATCTGGTAATATTGATGTACAATACTGATATAACCGGCGCTCTCTTAATTTTACAAAAGCCCGGATTATCGAAACCGTCTTTTTCTTTTTCTGAAAAGCAAAAAACTGCGGGTATCGAAATAAAGCACGTTCAACCAATTCAAAACCGGGCATTGTTACAATATCTCAATGAAAGGAGTATCCCCTTTGAAATCGCTTGTATTTATGTAATGGAAGCCTATTACGTAGCAGGCCGAAGCCGGTATTTCGCCCTGGCATTTAAAAACGACAAAGGCGGGTATGAACTCCGAAATGGTTTTAAAACAGATAAATTCCCTGAAGGATTTAAGGGTGCAGCAAGCCCCAAATACATAACAACCATTCCGGGGAACAACAGCACAATCAATGTTTTTGAGGGTTTTATGGATTTTCTTTCGGCTATGGTGTATTACAAAACCCGGAAGCCCGGAAATAAAACAATTATACTGAATACCGTTGAAAACCTGAAATACATTGAGCCGCTTTTAATATCTGCCCGAAACATCAATTTATTTCTGGACAATGACGATGCCGGAAACCGGACAGTCCAAAAAATAAAGGCACTAAATCCGAATGTAACTAATTATTCATCAATAATATATCCTAAAAACAAAGATTTTAATGACTTTTTAAATGTACAAAACTATGGAAACACAACTACACGAAACAGCCGTATTGAGCAATGATGCACTGGATTACATCGCATTTTTACAAGAAAGTAATAATGCAGGCCTTAATGAAAATATTGATTTTTTTCAAGATGTTTTAATCGAACTAATTTTTGATTCTACTATTGGAGAGGACAAAAACGGGGAATATATTGAATACGTGGCCAGTTCAATATTTCTTTTAAAATTACTGAAAAACAAATAATTAAACTTCAAATGTACGAAACGATGGAAGCACAAGAAACATTCGTATTGAGCGATGAAGCTAAGGAATTCATCAATGAGATGAGAGAAGATGAAGGATTTGACACCCTTATCAAAATAATGTATGACATTATGAAAGAATTGATTCAGGACAAATACCTTTTTGAAGAAAATAACAGATTGTATTTAAATCACATAGTTGATGTGATTGACCTTGCAAAAATGCTAAAACAATGAAAGTTAAATCAAAATCCGGGGGAATGCCATTTCCTCCGGATTTTAATCATTTATGCCTATGACGCTACCTTTTTATAAAGCTATGTTAAAAAATGAGTATGCAAGAAAGATTGGTGTTTCTGGAAGGACCTTGCGTAGGTATCTAAATGAACGATATTTTGAAGAACTAAAAGAAATGAATTACTTTCCGGAACAAAAATTCTTGACTCCAAGGCAAATAGGTTTTCTTAATAAAAAACTGGTTTTTGTCGATGATCCATATATCAGTTAATCATAGTTGCTTGCATTAAGCGGCCACCATGCCACGCCATATTCGTATATTTATACTTAGTTCTTTGTATATGGCACGTATATTTAATACCTGTAAACAGTTGTATGGTCTGTATATGGTTCCTATATATAACAACTGTAACCATGTGTATTTTTTGTATATGGTTGCTATATGGCAAGTATATGGTTGATGTATTTTAAATGAATGACTGGTAAATATTAGTTAAAAACAAAAATTAAACAACATGAGTTATAGTCGCAACACATACGGAGGGAATTATATTCCCCCACTAACAATCATAGATGACCACGTAATATTGGGAGCCGGATATGAATTTAAAAATCACCGAAGTAGTTTTACTGATGAAGTGTGGGCTCAAATTCCGGGAGCAACTACAATCCCTTCAAGTGAAGTTACTGAGGATATGTTTGCTCCAATAGGGAGCAAAGATTATTTGCATTGGGGAGATTCAAATACACCCACGTCGGGACAGTTGAATACAAATCCTCAGGATACATTATCAAAGGTATTTGAAACTCTAAAAAAACAATTATCACCTATTTTATCCCCGGAGGTTGGGTCCTCACAAAAATCCAATTATTGGATATTTATATTGGGTGGGATCATTCTTGTTTTATTAATCTTCAAAAAATAGAAAGTATGGCAAACCGTATAGGATTTAAGAACATACAAATACAGGCAAAAAGTGATCTGGCTGCTTTATTTGAGGACACTTACGAACAGTCTGGCACAAACTCAAAAGCCGAATTCATAGGGGTTTTGGTTGACAATTATCTTAATCCGGATTCAACTATTTCATTAAAGGCTGCAACAATTGAAAGACAAAAGGATGAACTGTCCGGGAAGTTACAGACCATTGAGAATGAAAATAATGATTTGAGTTCTGAAAATGCCCTTCTGAAAGAAAGAATAAAACATTATGAAAATGACATTCTTACTAAGCTGTTTTTGAAGCATAAAGGAAAAAAACTCAAATTCAGGAATCCGGTAGGCAAACTTGTGAATATTGAGGTCAACGACATTAAAGATGCTTACACCGCAGTGATCAACTCAATTGAAATTTAATGCCATGGAAATACAACAAATTTTTAACCCATTCGATCATACTGTCAGTAAAGGCGGTTCAAACTGGATTGTAATTGTCATTGTACTAACAATTATCGGAATGCTTGGGTATTTTGTCTACAAAAATAAGTTTGCAGATGGAAAATCGGCTCTCAGCTAAAACATACAATTACATTCTCATTTTCACCTGGATTACACTAACGCTTTTAAAAATGAACAGAAACTTTAAAATTTTACTGACAATTGCAATCCTGATTGCTGTTTATGGAATTACATCTCTGGGATTTTCCTATAAAATCAATAAAAAGCTGGCTCTTATGACCGAAAATCAGAACCCGGCAGGACGACAGATCACAGATAAAGAATCACTTAAAAATGAATAAGATATTAAAAAAACAAATGGCTTTTGTTAGTTCTTTTCGGTTGCTATAACCGTTAATGGTTACGTTTTGTACATTGATGTTGCCCGCTACTCTTGGCGGGCAATTTTTTTGCAAAAACAAGATTCGTTCCCCATTTGTTCCCTCACAAAACAAAAACCCATTAAAATCAATGTATTAAGAGATTTTTAAGTAGTCTCACCGGGAATCGAACCCGGATTTACAGTTTAGGAAACTGTCGTTCTATCCGTTGAACTATGAAACCAAAATTACTTTATCGTGCTTTTAAACAAAGTCTTAAATCTATTGTCTAATATCTGTTGTCTTTTTAAAAGCCCTGCAAAAATATTGAAATTGAGCATTCAAACAAAATGTAGCCTGTCTTTTTACTTAAATATGTGCTAACTTCATAGGAATAAGCTCAATGGCTATGAAAACCAAACTTCTGATCTTTTTATTATTCATCGCCTTGGGAACATCCGTTACCACTTGCCAGGATACTTCTCAAACCCGGGAACTTTACGCGGCAGGACGTTTTTTGACCCTAACCGGAAAATCGACTATATTTTCATCATCGGGCCGAGCCATACAACTCCTTTTCCGGGAGCCTCGGTGATTACCTGAAGAAGGTGTCTGGCTCGAAATTACCAATTTGGTCGTTCCCGGCTGAACCGACGATCTGGATACGATCAAACGCATGTGCGATTGGCTGGCCGGAAACGGGGCATGTAAAAATTGTGGTGAAGAAATTCCCGGAAGATGAAAACTATAATTTCTTTCTCTTGTTTAATTTTTTGGTCAAATAGTTAAAAATTCGGAATAAACAGAATTCGGAACGAATCTAAATTAGTTATTTTCGGGCGCCTTTTTTTGCAGGTGAAGATGGTTCATCTACATTTGTATGATTTTTCTGGAAAATTAATTAAAAACAAAAACTAATATTCTATGAGCAATTTTCTGACTGCCTCTATTGGAAGAAAATTTTTGATGAGCATTACCGGATTGTTCCTGATGATGTTCATTTTGGTTCACCTTTGTATTAACCTGTTGTTGATTTTTGACGACAGTGGTGAACTTTTCAACCTGGGCGCAAACTTTATGGCCACCAACCCTGCCATTAAAATCATGGAACCGGTACTTGGTTTAGGTTTTGTCGTGCACATCATCTGGTCGCTTATTATCAGCATTCAGAACATGAAAGCGCGTCCGGTTGCTTACAAAGTATCGCAACAAACAAATTCCAGTTCATGGGCATCGCGCAATATGCTGGTACTGGGTGCACTGATCCTGGTCTTCCTGGTCATGCACATCATCAACTTTTTTTGGATAATTAAATTCGATCCGCATTCTTTGTCAAAAGTACTGATCGATGGAGTGGAGATGGAAGATACCTACACCTTGGTAGCCGGTTTGTTTAAAGCCAGTGTTGTTTACGATCTTATGTATGTAGCGGGCGGGTTGCTGCTTGGGTTTCATCTGGCACACGGGTTCTGGTCAGCGTTTCAAACCATTGGACTTTCAAACAAAGTTTGGATCAAACGCCTTCAGTTTGTTGCAACAATTTATGCAATCCTTGTAGCTGTTGGTTTCTCCGTTATTCCGTTGTATTTCCTGATTAAATTTTAATCGAAAAGATTTGAACTATGAGCGTAATAAATTCAAGAATACCTGAAGGGCCATTGGCCCAGAAGTGGACAAACTATAAAGATCACCAGAAACTGGTAAATCCGTCCAACAAACGTAAACTGGATGTGATCATTGTTGGTACCGGTTTGGCCGGCGCTTCGGCTGCCGCCTCATTGGGTGAAATGGGTTTCAATGTAAAAAGCTTTACCATCCAGGATTCTCCCCGCCGTGCACACTCGATTGCTGCACAGGGTGGTATCAATGCTGCAAAAAACTATCCGAACGACGGCGACTCGGTTTTCCGTTTGTTCTACGATACCATCAAAGGGGGCGACTATCGTGCCCGCGAAGCCAATGTTTATCGTTTGGCCGAAGTGAGCAACAGCATCATCGACCAGTGTGTGGCACAAGGCGTTCCGTTTGCACGCGAATACGGCGGCTTGCTCGATAACCGTTCATTTGGCGGCGCCCAGGTGAGCCGTACCTTTTATGCAAAAGGACAAACCGGTCAGCAGTTATTACTGGGCGCTTACCAGGCGTTGATGCGTCAAGTGAATGCCGGAACCGTAAAATTGTATACCCGCACTGAATTAGTCGATATTGTTATTGTGAATGGGAAAGCCCGCGGCATTATTGCCCGCGACCTTGTTACCGGCGAACTGAAACGTCATTTTGGTCACGCAGTGGTACTGGCAACCGGTGGTTACGGAAATACATTCTTCCTCTCAACCAATGCGATGGGATCGAACGGATCGGCTGCCATTAAGGCTTTCCATAAAGGAGCTATGTTTGCAAACCCGTGTTATGCCCAGATTCATCCAACCTGTATCCCGGTTCACGGTGAATTCCAAAGTAAGCTGACCCTGATGTCGGAATCGTTGCGTAACGATGGCCGTATCTGGGTTCCTGCAAAAAAAGAAGATGCAGAAGCTATTCGTGCCGGAAAATTAAAACCAACCCAAATTGCTGAAGAAAACCGCGACTACTATCTGGAACGCCGTTATCCTGCATTTGGTAACCTGGTTCCGCGCGACGTTGCTTCGCGTGCGGCCAAAGAACGTTGCGATGCCGGCTTCGGCGTTGGTGCAACCGGTTTGGCTGTTTACCTCGATTTCAAATCGTCAATTGATCGTCTGGGCAAAAATGTGATTGAATCCCGTTACGGGAACCTGTTCCAGATGTACGAAAAAATTGTTGACGAAAATCCATACGAAACACCGATGATGATTTACCCGGCTATCCACTACACCATGGGCGGTATCTGGGTCGATTACGAATTACAAACCAATATTCCCGGTTTATTTGCTGCCGGTGAAGCTAACTTCTCCGACCACGGTGCCAACCGTTTGGGCGCTTCGGCCCTGATGCAGGGATTGGCCGACGGTTATTTCGTATTGCCCTATACTATTCAGAATTACCTGGCCGACGACATTCGCACACCACGCATGACAACGAATGAACCGGAATTCATTGAAACAGAGAAAGCGGTTAAAACACGTTTCGAAAAACTGATGAGCATCAAGGGAAAACGTTCGGTTGACAGCATTCACAAAGAACTTGGTTTGGCAATGTGGGATTTCGTTGGAATGGGCCGTAACAAGGAAGGTTTGCAACATGCTATTCAACGAATTGCTGAAATCAAAAAAGAATTCTGGAGCAACGTTCGTATTCCGGGCGATATGAAAGGAATGAATATTGAACTGGAAAAAGCCAGCCGTTTGGCCGACTTCATTGAAATTGGCGACCTGATGGCACGCGACGCACTGAATCGTGAAGAAAGTTGCGGCGGACACTTCCGCGAAGAATATCAGACGGAAGAAGGCGAAGCTCTCCGTCAGGATGACAAATTCGCTTATGTTTCCTGCTGGGAATTTAAAGGACAAGATTCAGAACCCGCTCTTCACAAGGAAGAACTGGTTTACGAGAGTGTGAAAATGGTTCAGCGTAATTACAAGTAATGGCTTTTAAAAAAGGAGATCAATCATGGAAAAAACAATAAATCTCACGCTTAAAGTTTGGCGTCAGAACGGTCCCAAAGAGAAAGGCCGTTTCGAAACCTTCAAAGTAAGCAACATCTCGACTGACAGCTCGTTCCTCGAAATGATGGACATCCTGAACGAACAACTGATCAGCGAAAACAAGGAACCGGTTGCCTTCGACCACGACTGCCGCGAAGGTATCTGCGGAATGTGCTCGTTGTACATCAATGGCCGCCCGCACGGACCGGATGACGATGTAACCACCTGCCAGTTGCACATGCGCAAATTCAAAGATGGCGAAACAGTTACCATCGAACCCTGGCGCGCTGCTGCTTTCCCGATCATCAAAGACCTCATTGTCGACCGTTCGGCATTTGATAAGATCATTGCTGCCGGTGGTTATGTATCGGTGAATACCGGTGGCGTACCCGATGCCAATGCCATTCCGATCCCGAAGCCGGATGCCGACGACGCAATGGATGCTGCATCGTGTATCGGTTGCGGAGCCTGCGTGGCCGCCTGCAAAAACTCATCGGCCATGTTGTTTGTTTCGGCCAAAGTCAGTCACCTGGCTTTGTTGCCGCAAGGACGTGTTGAAGCTGCCCGCCGTGCAAAAGCAATGGTTGCCAAAATGGATGAACTGGGCTTTGGCGGTTGTACCAATACCGGCGCCTGCGAAGTGGAATGCCCAAAAAATATTTCGATTGCCAACATTGCCCGATTAAACCGCGAGTATTTGGTGGCACGATTGGGAGAATAATCTATGTAACCTGAAATATAAAAGAGGCTGTCCAATTACTTTTGGTCAGCCTCTTTCGTTTTGTATCTTCTTTTTCTGAAGTTTTTATGCTGTTCCCTTTTTATCAAAATCGATTATTTCTTTGAAGAAAGAGCAGCGCGGCAATATTGAACACATTTACTTACTTCTTTAACAGCGTCTGAACCATCGGGTATATTGTATTCCAGTTCAATATCGCAATTGATTGGCCATTTGTTTTCCTGTACCAACCGGAAAATCTCATTTACCGGAGTTTGCCCTTTCCCAAATTCCTGATTTTTATTTGGTTCTTCTGCTTTCGGCCCGGTTTTGTCCTTTATATGGATGCTTGCAATCCTTCCATGAAGCCGGTTAATCAAATCGCAAGGATTTAAGCCTGTTGCCCCGACGTAATGACCTGCATCAAAATTCAGCATAAGCATAGGCCCATAGGATAAAATTTTATCAAAACTAAAGTTTGGATCTCCCGGCTGAAGATGATTGTGGAAAATCGCATACAATTTGTGTTTTTCGGCAAATGGTCCCATTCGTTTGGCAGCATCTTCCGACACTTCCATTGTAATACCTTTTGCCCCCAAAACCTTACAAACATTAAAAGCATAATCAATTTCACCGTCCGACCAGGTGTGGCTACCCAGCTTCAGAATATGAATCTTTACTCCCTTTTTATCGAACATTTTACGGATTTCCTTGAATTTGTCCATCGAGACCGATGTGCGCCACTTTTTTAACACTTCAGTATCCTTACTGTCAGGAATTCCTGCATATTGTTCTACCGGTGATCCCATCAATTCAACAGAACTTAAACCTGCCTGTACAGCATAGCCGAGAATAGCTGGTAATGACTGATCCTGCATACTGCGAAAACTATACGTGATTACGCCAATCTGAACACCTCCAAATTTAGAGTTTGGGTTATCACCTGCAATAGCTGATTGCACACAAATGACAATTAATAACATTGCCAATCCCTTTAAAACAGAGGACATGATTCTTTTAAATTCTTTTTTCATTTAATCTATAGGTTGTTTGTTAATTTTTTAAAAACGTATTTGATTCTAATAAAATGTGAGTTTTGAGCGGGTACTGATTTTTAATGCGACTCGTCGTAATCTTTTATTTTTCTGACTACAACCGCTTCGGCATTATCATACATTTCTTTAATGAACGGATCATTAAAATTCATGGTTCGCTGTTCAAAGGGCATCTCTCCCGCCCTGTCGAAAAGTAATTCTTTTGCGGTCTGAATATCTTTCCCGTAGATATGGTATGAATCGGCCTGCCAGTTCATTCGTCCCAGTTTCACTGTTTTTCCTGTTTCCTCAGCAACTCCGGCGGCAATAACTTCTTTATTAAATTGAATAAACCCGAACATATTCATAAAACTTGCTCCCCATGCGTCGTTGCTGCGAAAACGCACATTGCAGTTCAGCCAATAAATACCTTCTTCATCTTCTAAAATACGGTACCACAGCGACTGAAGGCAAGGCGGGTCGTAACAATCGTTATCGATATTGGGCATCCAGGTGATCATTTGCGCCTGGCGGGTAAACGGTTGTTTCGACAATTTAGTAATAACCGACTGTATCTGATCAATTTTAAACCCTCCGGCTTCGAGCTGTTTCCCGCTGTGAATTTCCTTCCATACGCCGTAGTTTTGTAACCGCCCATGGTAGGTATATTCCCAGCGGGTGTCTGCTTCATCGTTCATGTTTTTTACCCAGTGATCTTTAATACCTTTCAACTCCAGCACATACTCTCTCAGGTCATCAATTCCTCCCGGAAAAGCCATGTGGATCATCGGGTCCGTTTCCGGTTCAAGGATCGTCATATTCATTGTACAATCTATACTTAACGGATCGCCGGGTTTATCGTACTGGGTTTTGAAACGGGTACCCTTCTCATACAGGGAAATTAATGCGGTTTCGTACGTTTCGGCCAGTGATTTCCCGGAAGCAATAAGTACTGGAATGCTTTTCATGTGTTTATTTTTTCAAAATTGATTGTGCAATTTTCGTATTAACTATTGTTTTTCAATCAAAATCCCAATCCCGAAGCCTCGGGAGAATAGCCATTCATTCATTTTCTGTTGGTATGAGCTTTAGCTCTTATGGCTATTTCATCAGATTAGAATTATTCAGGTTTTCAGTAAAAATACAATAAACTATTTTTCAATCTCTTCAAACTCAAGCCTGAAGTTTTCAACCAATGTTAAAAACCTGCAAACCGGCGTCTTTTTGCTTTGTCGGCAGATACAAAACAATAGGAAAACATCTTTGTTTTGAAGAAACTTAAATCGTTCCCATTAATAAATACTGTATTTTTGTCTCCTGCCAACAAGATAATTTCGATGAAGAAAAAGGATAACAGACAAACTAAAATATCATCAAACACGAATAAAGGAACCGTCTTTCAAGTTAAAGAAAACGGCCAGCTTCTTGCATTTCTGCTGACGCAGATGCCATCTACAAGCCGGACTAAAATCAAATCATTTTTAGGCGCAAAAAGGGTTCTGGTTGACGGGCAGGCAATATCACAGTTTGACCATGTTCTTATTCCCGGTCAGAAAGTTGAAATCAGCAACGAAAAATTTTCGACAGAAAAAAAGATTCGGGATTATGAAATTGTCTATGAAGATCAGGATATAATTGTTATCGACAAGCAAGCCGGATTACTTTCCATTGCAACGGAAAATGAAAAACGGGCCACAGCATACAGTATGTTGAGCGATCATGTAAAAAAACAGAATAAAGCGAATAAAATATTTATTGTCCACCGCCTCGACCGCGAAACTTCCGGGCTGATGTTGTTTGCAAAAAATGAGCCTGTAAAGCGCAAATTACAGGATTCGTGGAACGACACAATTATCGACCGAAGCTATATTGCGGTTGTTGAAGGAACCGTTGAAAAGCAGAAGGGAGTCGTTGTTTCGTACCTTTTTGAAGACAACTCGTTTAAGATGCATTCGTCGCCAACCCCCGGGAAAGGACAAAGAGCGGTTACACATTACTCCACACTGAAAAAAAATAAAAACTATTCGCTGCTGAAAGTCAACCTTGAAACCGGTCGGAAAAATCAGATACGGATTCACATGCAGGAAATGGGGCACAGTGTTGCGGGCGATAAAAAATACGGAGCAGTTACGAATCCCCTCCGGCGTTTGGGGCTTCATGCCCTGCAACTTTCTTTCATTCATCCAACAACAGGCAAGACGCTGAATTTTGAAACGGCGATTCCTGCGGCTTTTTTGCGGCTTTTTTGAGTTTTCTGTACTATTATTTTTCCGGTTGGATTATCATCGAATCGACAATCCCTCCCTGCAAATTCAGCACTTTTATATTCATTCCGTTTTCTTCAGCAACCGCTTTTACAACGGTGTTGTTTGCATTTACAACAATCGGAAACCTGATGCCGGGCTGTGGTCCTTTTTTAATGTATTGGTGCAGGTGCCCGCAAAACATTACATCAACACCTGCTTTGTCGAGAAGGGGAACAAACTTTTGGGCCACTTCGTCTTCTCCGTGCCAGCCGCCAAACGGAGGCATGTGGACGACAGCTACTTTATAAAGGGCATCGGTAAATTCCTTGCTTTTGAACGCTTCTTCCAACCACGCCTTCTCGGCATCACGATACTGGTCGAAGGCAACAATCCCGCTGTATTCAATATCCGAATCAGGCTTATCCTCACCGCAATCGAGTACTACAAAACAGATTGGTCCCTGACGTAGCAGATAATATAATTTCCCGGAAGGCGACGGAAAATAATACGGAAAAGCATTGGCAAAAATACCACGTGTTTCGTGGTTGCCACGGGCATAATACATTGGTTTTTCTCTGGCAAAAAGCTTGATTGCCGTATCCATGAAATCGCCAAACAGTTGTTCTTCACTTTTAAAATCGCTCACCATATCGCCGTTGAAAATGATAAAATCGGATTTTTGATAATCCCCCTGTTTCAGAAGGGTTTCCATCATTTCGTTATTGCCGTGAATATCATTAATGATCAGGAATGAAAGATTTTTCTTTGCCTGGTCAATGGTTGTAAATTCCAGCGGGTCCTGCTTATATACTTTTGTTGCGGCAACGGTTCCGTATTGCACTTTCGTACCTTCGTGTTTCAGCACTTCCTGCGAATACACCCGGTAACGGTAGGTGGTAGCAGGCAAAAGGTTTTCCAGCCTCACGGCATGTAGTTTTCCCACATCTTTGAAACCATACACTGCCGAATAGTATTTTGGCCGTTCTGTCAGGTAAAAATGAGTACTGTCGTCGGGGGCAAGCTCGACCCACGAAACCGCGTTTTTATTGGTTGTCCACACGATGATAACACCATTATCTGTTAAATGCTGAAGATACGGGCCATGGGTGATTGAGAACGGCGCTTCTTCCTGAGAAAATCCATTCAGGAATGTGAATACAAAAAAGATAAGGATAAGGATTGGGTTACAATTTTTCATGCGTATAAATTCTTTACTAATTGAGCGAATAAAGCTACTAAAAAAGAATTTGTCTCAAAACGAGATCAAGCTCTTTCCCTGTTTGAACATGGAGAATCAAAAAATTATTGAAGAACTTACAATAGAAAATGTAGGAACATTGACTGAGGCACAAATTGACAAAGTCATGTGCAGAATCGAACAGGAATCGGACAAAGAGAAACGTTCGCAGTTTATGAAAATAATAGAAACAGCTTTTGAGTTTCGGACCATTTCTGCAAAAAGCAGAGACTTAAAAGCAGATTTGGCATTCTTCGGATATCGGTTCTTCCCGGTAAAAAACAATAAATTCTTTATTAGGGGAATTCGGAGAAAGACAACCAAATGGAATTAAAAATAGCGGGTTGAATAAAAAATGAAATAACATATACAGAAAATTAACCCGTCTCAAATAATTTTTGGTAAGGATTTTGTTTTATCCCATTCGTAAAGCTTTTGATTGTACAGATTACCTTTTCAGTATTGGACACTGGCAGATACCATTGAACACGGTTCTTGAATACTAACTGAATTTTTAACGTTAATCTTAAAAACAAAAGCCATGAAAACTAAAAAAACCGAAAAAGCCGATCTTGAGAACAAACGTTCTTTGTTTTTTTCAATTGGATTGCTGCTCAGTCTTTCTGCCGTATTAGTTGCTTTCGGATGGAAAACGCCTGTCCCGGAAACAGAAAGCTTTGGCACATTGAAACTGGAACCGCCGATTGAAGAAATGATACCAATAACCCATGAAGAGAAAAAAGAAGTTGCCCCGCCGGTCAGGGAAATAACTGTTTTTGAAATTGTGGAGGATGATCAGGGGATAGAAGATGACCAATTCGAAATCTTCAATTCCGAAATTACAGAGGGAGACATAATCACGGTTCAGAATTACCTTGTGAAAAATATCAGAGAAGAAGAAGATGTCCCGCCGGTATGGATTACCGACGAGATGCCCGAATTTCCCGGAGGTATTCCATCCCTTCTGAAGTTCATCAATTCCTCGATTAAATATCCGGTTATTGCTCAGGAAAATGGTATTCATGGAAAGGTAATCATCACGTTCGTAATTGATAAAACAGGAGAAGTAACCAATGTTCGGGTTTTCCGGGGAATTGATCAGGCCCTGGATGCCGAAGCTCTCAGGGTGGTAAAAAATCTACCCAAATGGAAACCCGGAAAACAAAACGGGAAACCAGTAAAAGTGAATTACAATGTTCCGATAAATTTTGTATTACAGTAACTTTTCAGGTGCGTTGTTTTAATTCTTTTCGAATCTTAAAAATTGAAATATGATTTTATTGCTTTTGAAGATTATTTTTTATCTTTAAGCCCTCAAAAGAAAAATAATTTCTGATTCAGAATAACTTATAAAAATTAACTATGGAACTAAAGAAATCGCCAAAAGCTGATCTGGAGAACAAAAGGAATATTTTTATCCAGCTTGGATTAGTGATCGCTCTGGGGATTACTCTTTTTGCTTTCGAATGGAACACAAAAGTGGAACAGGCCAGTTCTCTGGGCTCGATAGCAGAACAAGAAGTCGAAGATGAGATCATTCCTATAACGCGTCAGGAAGAAGTAAAACCGCCGCCACCACCTCCTCCTCCAAAAACAATTGAGGTGTTGACCATTGTGGATGACGATACTGAAATCAACGAAGAACTTGAAATTGATGACTCTGAAGCCGATAATGAAACAGTCGTTGATGTTGCCCCTGTTGTTATGCAGAAAGCGGAAGAAGAAGAAGAAGCTCAGGTGTTCTTTATCGTTGAAGAAATGCCGGAATTTCCCGGTGGTGAATTGGCATTGCGTAAGTTTATAGCTCAGTCAATTAAATATCCGGTTATTGCCCAGGAAAACGGTATTCAGGGAAAAGTTTACGTAAACTTCGTTGTTGACAGAGACGGCAGTGTTACCGCAGCAAAAGTTGCCAGGGGTGTCGACCCGTCACTCGATAAGGAAGCCTTGCGTGTGGTAAATAGCCTTCCCAAGTGGAAACCCGGAAAACAAAGGGGTAAAGCAGTGAAGGTTTCATATACAGTTCCAATTAATTTCGTACTTCAGTAGAAAATTTCCAGAAATAAAAATATGAATTCCTGGTTCTGCATTGGGTGGAACCAGGTTTTTTTATTACAAGTAATACCAATTTATGATCGATACAAGACCGGAAACAGAAGTTGCAATTTTAGTGGGACTGATCAATGAAGATCAGGACGAGAAACAGGCAAAGGAATATTTGGACGAGTTGGAGTTTCTGGCTGATACAGCCGGAGCTGAAGTGAAAAAACAATTTTTACAGAGGCTAGCCATGCCCCATCCGGTGACCTTTGTTGGCTCCGGAAAGCTCGAAGAAATAAGCGAATATGTCAAAGCTCACGAGATCGACACTGTGATTTTCGACGATGAGTTAAGTCCGATCCAGTTGCGAAACCTGGAACGTTCGCTTGAATGTAAAGTCCTTGATCGTACCAACCTGATTCTCGATATCTTTGCCAAACGGGCGCAAACCGCCCATGCAAAAACACAGGTAGAGCTGGCCCAATACCAGTACCTGCTTCCGCGGCTGACCCGCATGTGGACTCACCTCGAACGCCAGCGTGGTGGTATCGGGATGCGCGGACCGGGTGAAGCTCAAATTGAAACCGACCGCCGGATCATTCTCGATAAGATTTCTCATCTGAAAGAGCAACTCAAAAAGATCGACAAACAGAAAGCCACCCAACGCAAAAACCGGGGAAAACTGGTTCGTGTTGCTTTGGTTGGATACACCAATGTAGGCAAATCGACCCTGATGAACATGCTTAGTAAATCGGAAGTTTTTGCTGAAAACAAGCTTTTTGCAACACTCGACACGACCGTCCGGAAAGTAGTGGTTGGCAACCTTCCTTTTCTGCTGGCCGATACGGTTGGTTTTATCCGGAAACTTCCCCACGGGCTGGTCGAGTCATTCAAATCAACACTCGACGAGGTTCGTGAGTCTGATATTCTGGTTCATGTGGTCGATATTTCCCATTCTGGATTCGAAGAACAAATCGACATTGTGAATTCCACCTTGCAGGAAATTGATGCCGGCGACAAGCCTATCATTTATGTTTTCAATAAAATTGATGCCTTCACTTTTGTTGAAAAAGAAGATGATGATCTGAGTGAAACCACCAAGGCAAACTATTCGCTTGACGACTGGAAGAAAAGTTGGATGGCCCGTAACAACACACCTTCCCTGTTTATTTCAGCCCTCGAAAAAACCAATTTTGACGAACTGAAGGATCTGCTTTATCAGGAAATAAAAAAGATACATGTGACCCGTTTTCCGTACAATGATTTTCTGTACGATGTGAGCATAGATTCAGAAGAAGAATAAATACGAGGGTATCCAAAAAGTTTTTGGGCACTCTTTTTTTTGTTTTCTAAGTTTTCTATTTTCTGCAATTATTGCTATATTTAAAGTATTGAACAACAATACCATATGGCAAAAATAACATTCAAGTCATACGATCAGGGACAAGGGGTTTTATTCCCTCAAAGTATAGATAGTATGATAGCAGAAGATAGTCCGGTAAGGTTGATTAATCAGATC